>Ga0184632_10000106_pt1 | contig 25833 bp, 15 predicted proteins | sample PLM31_50_b1_FD_133153 | JGI IMG/M metagenome (GOLD analysis project Ga0184632, IMG submission 133153) | Groundwater sediment microbial communities from an aquifer in East River, Colorado, USA - PLM3-1_50_b1 | ecosystem: Environmental > Terrestrial > Soil > Riparian zone | place: USA: East... | reverse complement strand
TCCACCGCCACCGCGTCCGGCGCCGCCGCCGCCCGCGCCGCCACCAGCTCCGGCACCGCCCCCACCGCGGGCCGGGCCACCCGCGGCCCCCGCGACCACCCCAGCAGCTCCCGCCGCTCCGCCGGCTCCAGCAGCGGCAGCCGCCCGACCGGCGTGTCCGGCGCGGCCACCGCCTCTGCCAGCAGCCGCGCGTACCAGCCGTCCCACCGCGCCACCGTCCGTTCCGACAGCACGTCCGTCGCATACGCCCAGACCAAGCCCAGCTCACGGCCGTTGTCGAAGGCGTCGAGCGTCAGGTCGAACTGGGCGCCTTCGACCCGGAACGGGAGCTCGACGCGAGCGCTCTCGTAGCGGTCCTGGCCCTGCGCGGAGAAGCCGTTGAACGCCACCCGGAAGAACGGGTCTCCGCGCTCGGCGGCGGGGCGCAGCTCCTTGACAACCTGCTCGAATGGCAGGTCCTCGTTGGCGTAGGCGCCGAGCGCCGCGTCGCGGACGCGGGCGAGCAGCGCGCGGAACGACGTGCCTTCGTCCAGGCGCGTGCGCAGCACCAAGACGTTGGCGAACAGGCCGATCAGGTCGCGCAGCTCCGGTATGGGGCGCCCGATCACGGTGGTGCCGACGGCGAGGTCGGTCTGGCCGGTGAGCCGGTGCAGAAGCGCCTTGAACGCCGCCAGCAGGACCATGAACGTGGTGGCGCCCTCCCGCCGACCCAGCTCCCGCACGCGACGGCGCAGCTCGCCGTCGAGCCGGGCCAGGTAGGTCCTGCCGCCGAAGCTCGGCATGGCCGGGCGGGCCCGGTCGAGCGGCAGCTCCAGGGGTGGTGGCGGGTCCGCGAGCTGCCGGCGCCAGTACTCGGCCTGCCCGTGAAGGGCGCCCTCGCGCAGGCGGGCGCGCTGCCAGGCGGCGTAGTCGCTGTACTGGACGGCCGGGGTGTCCGGCCCGGTGCCGAGCAGCGCCCGCCCCACGAGGAACATGGAGATCGCGTCGGCGACGAGGTGGTGGGCGACGGTCGCGGCGAGCTGCTCGTCGTCGCCGACACGCAGGAGCGTGACGCGGTGGAGGGGCCCGCGTTCGAGATCGAACGGCTCGGTGCCCATCTCGGCCACCAGCCGCCTCACCTCGGCGTCGCGCGCGGCCGGGTCAAGCCCGCGCAGGTCGTGCACGGGCAGCTTGACCGGCTCGTAGGCGCCGACGAGCTGGGCCGGCCACCCGTCGACCATCTGGAACCTGGCCCGGAGGCTGTCCTGCTCGCGGAGCAGCTGGTTGAACCGCCGGGTCAGCTCGTCGACGCCGACCCGGCCACCGACGCGCACGACGTCGGTGAGGTTGAAGGCCGGGCTGCCCGGGGCGAGCTGGCAGGCGGTCCAGAGCAACTCCTGCTGGAGCGAGAGCGACGCCGGGCCGGTCTCGGCCCGCCGTGGGATGGTCGGTCCGGGCTGGCCGACACGGGCCTGTCCCTGCGCGAGCCGGTCGAGCAGCGCGCGCTTGGCGGGCGAGAGGCGGGCGCGGCGGTCGGCGCCCGTTCCGTCCGGAGCGCCAGCCGTCACCGGCGCGCCTCGGGCTCGCCCGCGAGCATGGCGGCGGCTTCGGCCTCCGAGAGGGACTCGACCAGCTTGAGCATGCTCCGCTCGATCGCGGCCGCGAGACTGCGGACGTTCGGGGACTCGAACATCGACGCGATCGGGAGCTCGATCTGCAGGTGGTCCCGGATGCGTGCGCCGAGCTGGACCGCGACCAGCGAGTCGCCGCCGAGCTCGAAGAAGTCGTCCTCCACGCCGACCTCGCTGACGCCGAGCGCCTGCTGCCAGAAGTCGGCCAGCGTGCGCTCCAGCTCGGTCGCGGGTGCAACGTACGGGGTGTCGAGGCTGCGCGGCGTGGCCACCCCACCGCCGAGCTGGACGTTCGACAGCGTCTCGGTGATCAGGTCCTGGGTCAGGCTCTCCATCCGCTTGATCTTGTGGTCGACCCCTTCAGGGCACATCACCACCTGTGGCCCGGTGCGGCTGGCGAGGATGCGGCGTAGGGCCTCCAAGGCCTCCTCGGGCTGGATGCCGAAGTCCAGCTCGGTGTTGACCTCTTCGGGCTGGATCCCGACCCGCGATGTCGGCGCCTGCTCGCCGTCGCCGGCCGACAGGCCGGCGAGCAGCGCGTCGGCGTCCACCCTGCGGACGGCGAATCCCTGGACCTCGACCAGCTCGGTGCCCTGCTCGTCCATGACGGTGATGTCGCAGGACAGGATCTCGCCCTTGCGTTCGTCGAGGTGGCGGATGTGGGTGTAGCAGCGCGGCGGGAGCGGGGCGCGGATAGTGACCTTGCCGTAGCTGAACGGCAGGTAGTGCCCGTCCACGTCGGGCAGGTGTTGCGCGAAGGAGGTGGCCCCGTCGAACAGCGCCGGGTGGAGCCCGTAGCGGCCGCGGTCGTCCTCGAACGCCGCCGGCAGTTCGAGCAGGGCCAGCTCCTGGTCGCGGCCGAGCCACTGGACGCTGATGTTGTTCCAGCGCGGCCCGACGGTCACCAGCCCGGTGCCGTCGTTGCTCTGGGGTTCCAGCCGCCCGGCGTCGCAGGCGCGCCGGATCGCGTCGAGGTCGTGGAGAGGCGCAGGCCCGGCGTCCGCGACCGCGCGGACCCTGCCCTTGGCGTGCTCGCCCCAGCCGTCGGCGTCGCTGGCGACGGCGCTGCTGGCGACGGTGAACTCCCAGGCGTCGTCGCCGGCGCGGCGGATCATGGTCCGGACCTCCCGCCTGCCCTCGACCTTGAGCGGCCCCATCAGGACCAGGTCGCGGATCTCGACGACCTCGCTGCCCATGGCCTCCGCGAAGGCGGCCCGGACAAGCTCGACGTAGGCGGTGCCCGGGAGGATGGCGTGCGGCTCGATGCGGTGCTCGGTCAGCACCCAGTGCGAGTCCGGCTCAAGCACCGTGGAGAACACGATGTCCCCGGTCGAGTCGAGCACGCGGCGGTCCAGGAGCGGGTGGTCGCTGGGCTCGTAGCGGGTGCCGCCCTGGAGCTCGCGGAAGACCAGGGGCGCGGCCGACTCGGCCTCCTCGGCCATGCCGAACTGGCGCCAGGCGGCCCAGTCGATGGCCACGACGAAGCGGTCGTCACCCGCCCTGGCGTGGGCGAAGGCGTCGAGGAAGTTGTTGGCGGCGCAGTAGTCGGTCAGGCCGTAGTCGCCCGCGATGGCCACGATCGACGAGAACAGGACCAGGAAGTCGACCCGGTCGCCGAGCAACCGGTCCAGCAACACGGTGCCGGCGACCTTGGGCGCGAGCACGCGCTCGGCGTCCTGGCGGGTCTTCACCGCGAGCATGCCGCCGCCGCCGACGCCGGCGGCGTGGAAGACCCCGTCGATCCCGCCGAACGTGGCGGTGGCACGGTCAACGGCGGCGCGGAGCTGCTCCTCGTTGGCGACGTCGGCACGCAGGACGAGGACCTCGCCCCCCAGGTCCTCGACGGCCTGGAGCTGGCGGATGCGCCGGCTGGTTCGGTCGGCCTCGTCGTGCTCGCCCAGGTAGCGATCCCATTCGTCGCGGACGGGGAACTCCGAGCGCCCGAGCAGCACCAGCCGGGCACGGACCTGCCGGGCGAGGTCCTCGGCGAGGGCGAGTCCGATGCCGCCGAGGCCGCCGGTGACCAGGTAGATGCCGCGCTCGCGGAGCAGTCCAGGGACGCCCTCGACAGGGGGCACGCGGATCGACTCGAACGACCAGATCCACCGCTTGTGGCCGCGGTAGGCGACCTGCCGGTCGCCGGGCTGCGCGACCAGCTCCTCCAGGAGCTGCCCGGCGACGAGGTGGTCGGGCTGCGCGGACGGGCGCCGCACGTCGACGCTGTGGCAGGCGATGTTCGGCAGCTCCTTGGGGACCAGCTTGCAGAGGCCAAGGACGGTCGCCTTGCCCGGCTCGATCACGTCCTGGCCGGTGACGTCCTGGAGGTTGCTGGAGACCACTGTGAGGGTCGCCTCGGTCGACCCGTAGTGTTTGGCGATCGCCTGGGCCAGATGGAGGACGCTGAAGAAGCCGAGGTCCTGGGCTGCGCGAACCGCCTCCGGCGAGACCGGCTCGTCCGCGGGCGGCCCGGCGGTCCAGCCGTGGACGATGCCGGTGGGCAGGCTGCCGGAGGCCGCGATCGCCTCCAGGAGGGCGTCATAGTCCTCCCGCTCGCTGGGGCGCAGGCCGTAGCGGCCGGGTTCCAGCTCGGCGAAGGACGCGCTCGGGACGACCGTCCGGACCTCCGCCCCGGCGGCCGCCAGCCGCTCCGCGAGTTGGTCGACCACGCCGTCGCCCGGGGTGAAGACGAGCCACTCGCCGTGCGGCAGCGCCCCGCCGGGCGCCGGGTCGAGCCTCGCCTCGCGCCAGACGGGCTCGAACAGCGCGTCGTCCACGCCCCGCCTGACCACGTACTCCGGCTCGGCGGCCCCTTCGCCGGCCCGCTCCGGGTCGGGGTCGATCCAGTAGCGCCGGCGCTCGAACGGGTAGGTGGGCAGGGCGATGCGGCGGCGGCGCTCGTCGCCGTGCAGGCCGGCCCAGTCGACCTCGACGCCGGCGACCCACAGCCGGCCGAGGGCGCCAAGCAGGGCGGCCATGTCGGATTCCTGCTGCTTGGGGTGGCGCATCGAGGCGACGACCACGCGCTCGCCCGCCGCGACGGGCGGCTGCCGGCGCGCGACGGTGGTGACCGTCTGGCCCGGGCCGACCTCCAGCAGCACCCGGTCCGGGTCGGCGAGCAGGGTGGCCAGGCCGTCGGAGAAGCGCACGGCCTGGCGCAGGTGCGCAGCCCAGTAGCCAGGGTCGGTCGCCTGCTCGGCGGTGATCCAGGTGCCGGTCAGGTTGGAGACGAACGGGATCGAGGGCGGGCGCAGGGCCGTCCCGGCGACCAGAGCCCGGAACGGCTCTACGGCCGGGTCCATCATCGGGGAATGGAAGGCGCGCGTGGTGTGCAGTCGCCGGCACTGGACGCCCTGGCCGCCGAGGAGCTCCTCCAGCCCGTCCACCGCGGCGTGCGGCCCCGATACCACGCACAGGTCGGGGGCGTTCACCGCGGCGAGCGCCACGTCCTCGCCGAGCAGCGGGCGCAGGTACTGCTCGGCGACCGGCACGGCCAGCATGGCGCCGGCCGGGAGGTCCTGCATCAGCGCGCCGCGGGCGGCCACCAGCTTGAGCGCGTCCTCCACGGTGAGGACGCCGGCGAGGCAGGCGGCCACGTACTCGCCGATGCTGTGGCCGACCATGGCCGCGGGCTCGACGCCCCAGGAGGCCCACAGCCGGGCGAGCGCGAACTCCACGGTGAACAGGGCCGGCTGAGTGAACCGGGTCTGGTCGAGCAGCCCGGCCGCCCGCTCCATGCCGTCCGCGGCGGGGAACAGCAGGGTGCGCAGGTCGAGCTCGAGCGAGGGCAGGAGCAGCTCGGCGCAGCGGTCGACCTCGGCGCAGAAGGCCGCCTCGGTCTCCCACAGCTCCCGTGCCATGTCGACGTGTTGGGCGCCCTGGCCGGGGAAGGCGAACGCGACCGGGCGCGCCCGCGCCGGCTCGTCACCGCTGACGAGCCGGCGGCCGCCCTTGTCGAGCAGGGCTGCGGCTTCGCCGGTGCTGCGGGAGACGAGCGCGCGGCGGCGTTCGTGCCCGGCCCGCCCGACCTGCAGGGTGTGCGCGACGTCGGCGATGGGCTGGTCGGGATGCCGTTCGAGATGCCTCGCCAGGTTCGCACCGATGGCGTCCAGGGCGCCCGGGGACTTGGCCGCGAGCGGCAGGAGCTGCCAGGGGCGGGCCGGCCCGCTGGCGGGCCGCGCCGGGGCCTCCTCGAGCACCACGTGCGCGTTGGTGCCGCCGATGCCGAAGGAGCTCACCCCGGCCCGGCGCGGCCGGCCGTTGGTGGCCCACGGCCGCAGCGTGGTGTTGACAAAGAACGGGCTCGACGCGAAGTCGATGCCGGGATTGGGCTCCTCGAAGTGGAGGCTGGCCGGTAGCAGCCCATGGTGCATGGCCAGGGCCGTCTTGATCAGGCCGGCGACGCCGGCGGCGGGGCCGAGGTGGCCCACGTTGCTCTTCACCGAGCCGATGGCGCAGTAGCCGGTACCCTCCGCGCCGGCCGCGCGGAAGGCCGCGGTGAGCCCGGACACCTCGATCGGATCACCGACCAGGGTGCCGGTGCCGTGCGCCTCGACGTAGGTGACGGTCGAGGGGTGGACCTCCGCGACGGCGAGCGCCTCGGTGACGAGCGCCTGCTGCCCCTCCGCTCCGGGCGCGGTGAACCCGGCTCGCTGGGACCCGTCGTTGTTCACCGCGGTCCCGCGGATGACCGCGTAGATCTCGTCGCCGTCGGTCACGGCGTCGGCGAGCCGCTTGAGGACGACCACGCCCACGCCCGTGCCGAAGATCGTCCCCGACGCCTTGGCGTCGAACGCGCGGCAGTGGCCGTCCCTGGAGAAGATGCTCCCCTCGGACCACAGGTAGCCCGCGCCGTGCGGCATCTCGACCTCGACGGCGCCGGCCAGGGCCAGGTCACACTCGCCGTTGCGCAGCGCCTGGTCGGCCAGGTGCACCGCCACCAGGGAGGTGGAGCAGGCCGTGGCCACGGTCAGGCTCGGTCCGCGCAGGCCCAGCTTGTACGAGACGGTGGTGGCCAGGTAGTCGGCGTTGTTGCTGATCTCGATCGGCAGGTCGCCGACCGTCTGGTAGGCGGCCCGGTTGGCGCGGACGTGCTCGCCGGCGTAGCGGTTGGTGGCGGTGCCGCCGAAGACGCCGACCAGCCCTGGGTAGCGCGCGACGTCGACGCCAGCGTGCTCCAGGGCGCTGTACGCGGTCTCCAGGAACAGGCGGTTCTGCGGGTCGCGGATCTCGGCCTCGCGCGGGGTGAAGCCGAAGAAGCGCGCGTCGAACGTCTCCACGTCGTCGAGCCGGGGTACGGCCTTCACGTAGTTGGGGTTGCTGAGCTTCGCCTCGCTGACGCCGAGGGACCGCAGCTCGTCGTCGTCCGGGAACGAGATCGACTCGACCCCGTTGGCGAGGTTGTCCCAGAACTCGTGCACGTCACGAGCTCCCGGGAAGCGGCCGGCCATGCCGATGATCGCGACGTGGTCGTCCTGGTTCTCCGCGTGCGCGTTCATCATCCCTCCTGGTGGCCGCAGGGCAGCGGCCGGAGAATAAACGCGCCGTTCACACCTATCGAGGGCCGAACGCGCCGTTCGGCTTGTTCGTGATCGGAGCCGCGTACAGCTCGGGTACAGGCCCGGCATAGTGGGGGCGCTCGGCCTGCTCGTGGCCGCCGTCCGTCGAGGCCTGCGCCACCACGAGCTCGATGCGGGCGGCCAGACCGGCGTCCCCAGCGTCCCGGACGGCCTCGAGGGCGACGCGGCCGGCGCGCTCCCAGTCCTCCCGGCGGCCGTCGGCGGAGAAGGGCGGGAGCAGGCCGAGGAACAACCGGGCCGCCCGGTCATGCCGGTGGGCCCGGGCGGCCAGCCCGACCGCGGCGACCAGGTTGCCACGTTCCGCCTCGTACCAGGCGGCCGGCTGCACGATCAGCCGCGCGGCAAGGGAGGTCGGCAACCCGCACTGGAGGTGCGCGTCGGCCGGCGGCGGCCGGACGGCCGCGGACCTCATCCGGCGGTTGGCGGCCTCGAGCAGCCAGAGCCACGCGTCCAGCGCGCGGGACAGGGCCGCCTGCCGTACCCGCGGGGACTCGGCCGCCAGCAGCTCGGTCGCGTAGGCGTGCAGCAGTCCCTGCAGCCGGTAGCGAACCTGCCCGACCTGGTCTCGGCCGACCGGCCGCAGCAGGCTGCGGGCGACCAGCGTCTCGACCTCCCGGTCGGCGTCGGACCGGCCGAGCAGGGCTGCGACCACCCACCCGGCCACAGCGGCGGCGTCGATGACCGCCAGGAGGCGAAACGCGCGTCGCGCGGCCAGGTCCAGCGACCGGTAGCTCCGCTCGAAGCTGGCCCGCACGGCCAGCTCCCCGGCCTGGAGCTCGTCGAGCCTGTTCCGCTCGCCGTCGAGCCGGTCGGCGAGCTCCCGCAACGGCCAGGCCGGCCGCACCGCGAGCCTGGCCCCGGCGATGCGGACCGCCAGCGGGAGCTGGCCGCAGGCGCGCACGATCCGCTGTGTGGCGTTGGGCTCGGCCGCGACCCGGTCCGCTCCGGCGGTACGCCGCAACAACTCGGTGGCCTCGGCGTCGTCCATGACGTCGAGGTCCACGACGGTCGCACCGGGCAGGTCGGCGAAGCGGTCCCGGCTGGTGACCAGCACGGCGCACCCTGGGGTGCCGGGCAGCAGCCAGCGGACCTGTGCCGCGCCGGCCGCCTCGTCGAGCAGGAGCAGGACGCGGCGGTCGGCGAGGCGGGCGCGGTAGAGCGCCGCCCGCGCGTGCAGGCCGGCCGGGATCGCGCTGTCCTCGACCCCCAGCGAGGACAAGAGCTCGCCGAGGAGCTCCATGGGGTCCCGGGGGTCCCCGGACACCGCCGTGAGGCAGGCGTGGAGCTGCCCACCGGGGAACGCCGGGCGCAGCCCGTGCGCGATCCGGGTCGCCAGGGTCGTCTTGCCGACGCCGGGTGCTCCGGTGACGACGGCGACCGGCGACGCGGCGCCGCCATCGCACGGCCGGGCGAGCAACGTCGTGACCCGCTCGACCAGTGCCATGCGGCCGGTGAAGTCGCCGATGTCCGGTGGGAGCTGGCACGCCGGGGAACCGGCGTCCGAGGCCTCCTGGTCGGGGGGGAGGCGCTCCAGGGACGGGTCCTGGTGGAGGATCGCCTGCTGCAGACGTTGTAGCGCCGCGCCCGGTTCGAGCCCGAACTGCTCCACCAGCTTGGCCCGCGCGTCGGTGTACGCGCGCAGCGCCTCGGCCTGCCGGCCGGCCCGATACAGCGAGCACATGAGCTGCCCCCATAGCCGCTCGCGCAGCGGGTGGGCGCCCACCAGCGTTTGCAGCTCGGCGACGAGGCCGGCGCCGTCGCCCAGCCGCAAGCGGGCCTCGACGTGGTCCTCCAGCACGACGAGCCGCTGCTCCTCGAGCTGGGCCACCGCGCCCTTCAGCCCCGCCCCCAGCGGCACGTCCTCGGCCGGCCGCCCGCGCCACAGGTGGAGCGCCTCGCCGAGGAGCGTCGCCGCGGCGGCCGCGTCCCCGGCCGCCAGGGCCGCCCGGCCCTCTCCGGCCAGGGCCTCGAACGCCCCGACGTCCAGCTCGCCCGGGTCGACGTGGAGGCGGTAACCGTCCGGGAGTCGGGCGATCCGGGACGAGCGGCCCGGCTGCTCGGCGTTCAGCAGGCGGCGCAGCTCGCAGATGTAGGTTCGCACGTTCGGTTCGGCCGACCGCGGCGGCTCGGCGTCCCAGAGGACGCCGACCAGCCGCTCGATCGGGACCACATGACCGGCGTGCAGCAGCAGCACCGCGAGCAGCACGCGCTGCTTCGGACCGCCGAGCACCAGCGGTCTGCCGTTCGCCCGCACCTCGAGGGCGCCCAGGACGCGGAATTCCACGGCCGCCTCCTACCCCTGATCCCCCTGCTCCTAGAGGTACGCTCTCGCCACTTCCATCGCCTGCTCGGCCAGGGCCCCGTGCGCCCGGAGGGTGCGAGCCTGGGTGCACCGCAGCCGCTGCACCGCGACCCTGGCCCACTCGCCCGCGTCCCCGGTGATCCGCTGGGACGCGCTTGGTACGCCGACCAGCCACCGCTGTCCCCCGGGACCGGTGACCTCGATGTGCAGGTCGTCGAGGTTGGCCGGCATGACCCGGCCGGCGACCTGGAAGGCGTGCGGGAGGACCAGGTAGCTGAGCCAGCACACGTGCCGGAGGCGGTCGGTGTCGACCGGCGTCGCACCGACGGCGGCGAAACAGTCCAGGCCGTGCGCCCAGCATTCGACCAGGCGGGCCATGACGAAGGTGCGGACGCTCATCGGCCCCCCGCCCCAGGGGATGCGGATGCCAGGCGGCAGGGGTTCGAACGCCTGGTTGAGGCGCTCTCGGGTCGCGCGCCACCACCGCAGCACCTCGGCCGGCGGCTTAACCCTCCCGCGCTCGACCCAGGCCTGGTTGAAGGTGTCCAGGTCCCCATAGGCGAACGCGCGCTCCAGAGCGGCGTGGTTGCCGGCGACGCACTCGACCGCCAGCTCGTCCAGCACGGTCAGGTGGACAATGGAATCGCGCACGTCCCAGCCCTGGGCAGGGGTGGGACGGAGCCAGTCTGCCGGGTCGAGCGCGGCGACCAGGTGGTCGAGGACGAGCTGCTCCTCCCGGAGGTCCCGAACGAGCTGCCGGACGGTGTCGGCCATTGCTCCCCCTCTCTGTGTCTCTCTCGCCATACCTGCGCAAAAACGGCGCAATCCTTCTGGACCCGTGCCCACCCCGTCAAGGTCGGCGCGAACGCCCGCCTTGGGGGTGCCGGCGGTTGCACGGATGGGGGAAATCTGCTCAAAGTCACCCCTGCCAGCGGGCCGACGCCCTCCTCCTGATCAGGATCGACCGCGAGACGGTACAGAGGGATGAACGTCTTGACCTCTCCGAGCCCCTCGGCATCGGACAACACCCGCCGCGAGCCGGGTGCCTGCTACGTGTGGTGGGCGCGACCGGACGACGCGCGGCCGGCACTTGAGCGCCTGCTCGACCGGGAGGAACAGGGCCGGCTGGCGGCCTACCGGCGCCCGGCAGACCGCGCCCGGTTCCTGGTCGGCTGTGCGACCCTGCGGCTGGCCGCCGCTCGCCACCTGGGGCTGCCACCCGGCGACATCGTGGTGAACCGGGCCTGCGGCCGTTGCGGCCGGCCGCATGGCAAGCCGAGGCTCAGGAGCAACCCCCTCGGCATCGAGCTCTCCGTGTCGCACGCAGGGGACCGGGTCGCTGTCGCCTGCGCGGTGGGAACGCCCGTCGGGCTCGACGTCGAGCGAGTGGACTCCGGCCTGCGGGTCGAGGAGCTGCGCGTGGCCCTGGCCCCCGACGAGGCGACCGCTCTGAACGGGGCGGGCGCCCAGGCCCTCCTGACTGTCTGGACCCGGAAGGAGGCTGTCGTCAAGGCGCTCGGCCAGGGCTTCGCCGTGCCGCCCGAAAGCTTCGCCGTCTCGCCTCCCGGCGACCCGCCCAGGCTCGTCTCCTGGCCGCGCGACCCCGACCTCCCGCGGCGTGTTCGGCTCCTCGACCTGCCCGCCGGCCCCGGCCACGTCGCCTGCCTCGCCGCCGTCGGCCGGATCGGGCAGGTGCGTGCCGTCGACGCCTCCGCCGCCATCGACGCCTGGTGCGAGACCAGATGAACGCCTGGCTGCTCCACCGGCGCTTCGAGGTCGAGGCACAGCGTCACCCTCACAGGCCAGCGGTGACGTTCCAGGACGAGGACCTCTGCTACGCCGCGCTGAACCGGCGGGCCAACCAGCTGGCGCACCGGCTACGGGCGCTTGGCGTCGGACCCGAGCAGGTCGCCGGGATCCACCTGGAGCGCTCCGTCGACATGGTCGTCGCCGTGCTCGCCGTGCTGAAGGCGGGTGGCGCGTACCTGCCGCTCGACCCCGCCCACCCCACCGGGCGCCTCGCCGACCTGGTCGCCGACGCCCACCCGCAGGTGCTGGTCACCGCGTCCGCGCTGCGGGGGCGGCTCGCCCGGCCCGGCGCCACGGTGGTCGCCCTCGACGCCGAGCGCGCGAGCCTGGCCGGCGAGCCGGACGACGACCCGGACGTGGCCGTGGCCCCCGACAACCTTGCCTGCCTGATCTACACCTCGGGGTCGACCGGTCGGCCCAAGGGCGTTGGCCTCTCCCACCGAAACCTCGTCAGCGCCTTCCGGGCCTGGGAGGAGCGCTACCCGCTGCGGGTCAAGGGCGCCACCCACCTGCAGATGGCGGGCTTCTCCTTCGACGTCTGCACCGGCGACCTGGTCCGCGCCCTGCTCTCCGGCGGCCGGCTGGTCCTCTGCCCCCGCGAGGCGCTCCTCGACCCCCCGCAGCTCGACGCCATCCTCCACCGCCACACCATCACCACCGTGGAGATGACCCCGACGGTCCTCCGACTCCTCCTCGATCACCTCGAGATCGGCCGCCGCACCCTCGGCGTCGACGGCTGCATCCTGGTCGGCGGCGAGACGCTGACACGCGAGGAATACCGCCGGGCGCGGCGCATGGGCGGCCCGAACGCCCGCGTCCTCAACACCTACGGCGTCACCGAGGCCACGGTCGACGCCACCTGGTTCGAGGCGACCGGTGCGGAGCTGGCCGACGGTGCGAGCGTCCCGATCGGCCGCCCCTTCGAGGGCGTCCGGGTCCTCGTCCTCGACAGGCACCTCCGGCCGGTGCCCGTCGGCGGCAGCGGCGAGCTGTACCTGGCCGGGCCGTTCCTGGCCCGCGGCTACCACCGCCGCCCGGGCGCGACCGCACAACGCTTCGTGCCCGCCCCCGGCGGGGAGAGGCTCTACCGGACGGGCGACCTCGTGCGCCAGTTGCCAGACGGCGAGCTGGAGTTCCTCGGGCGTCTGGACGACCAGGTCAAGGTCAGGGGCGTGCGTGTCCACCTCGCCGAGGTTGAGGCCGTGCTGGCCCGGCACCCGGCGGTGCGCCAGGTTGTCGTGGCGGCACGCGAGCACCACGCCGGGCAGCTGGAGCTGGTTGCCTACGTCGTGCGCGCGGCGCAGGCCGCCGCCGGTCCCGCCGAGCTGCGCGAGCACGCCGCGGCGCTGCTCCCGCCGACGATGGTCCCCGGGTCGGTCGTGGCGCTCGACGCCTTCCCGCTCACGCCCAACGGCAAGGTCGACCGGCGCGCGCTGCTGGCGCGGATCGGGCCGGCACCGGCGCGTGCCATGCGGCCTCCGAGGACGGCGACGGAGGCGACCCTCGCCGCCATCTGGGAGCACGTGCTCGGGTGCGGGCGGGTCGGCGTCGACGAGGACTTCTTCGAGTTGGGTGGCCATTCGCTGTACGCCGCCCAGGTGGTCGCCCGCGCCCGTGCCGCGCTCGGGGTCGGCGTCCCCATCGGCGCGCTGTTCGACCACACCACGGTGGCGAAGCTCGCCCGGGTCGTCGAGCGCCTCCAGACGGGCGATCCCACGGCGATCCCCCGGCGTCCCGGCGGGTCGCCTTCCGCCGTCCCGCTCTCGCCCGCCCAGCGCAGGCTGTGGCTCCTGCAGGAGCTGTGGCCGGCGAGCGCCGTCTACAACATCCCGATCGTCCTTCGCCTCAGCGGCCCGATGGACCTGGACGCGTTGCGGTCGGCGCTGGACCGGCTGGGGGAGCGGCACGACGCGCTGCGGACCGCGCTGGTGCGTCAGGACGGCGTGCCGGTGCAGCGGGTGCTCCCCAGCGTGCGGGTCACCCTGGACGAGGTCGACCTGCGCAGCCGAACCGACCCGGAGGCCACCGCGGACCGGGTCGCCGTGCGGGAGGCTCGCCGTCCCTTCGACCTCGCCGTCGCCCCGCTGCTCCGGGCCACGCTGCTGCGCCTCCGCGACCAAGAGCACCGCCTCGTGCTCACCCTGCATCACGCCGTGTTCGACGGGTGGTCGGCACGCATCTTGCTGCGTGAGCTCGGCGAGGCCTACGTGGCGGCCCGCGACGGCCGCCCCCTGCGGTTGCCGCCCCTCGCGGTCGGCTACGCCGACGTGGCCGCGTGGCACGACGCGCAGGTCCGCGGCGGCGCGGCCGACGCGCAGCTGGCGTACTGGCGGCGGCGGTTCGAGACGCCACCGCCGCCGCTGGACGCGCTGCGCGACCACGGCCGCACCCGCGCCGGCCCGCCGGGAGGCCGCGGCGGCCGACACACCCGCACCATTGGCCCCGACCTGACCCGGGCCGTCCGGGAGCTGGGCCGGCAACGGGACGCGACCCTGTTCATCACCATCCTCGCCGCCTTCGCCACGCTCCTGCACCGGCTCTCCGGGGAAGTGGACGTGGTCGTGGGCGCGCCGCTGGCGGGTCGCAGCCACGCCGAGACCGAGGATGTGATCGGCTTCTTCGTCAACACGGTGGCGCTCCGGGTGGACCTCGACGGCGAGCCGAGCTTCGAGGAGGTGCTGCGGCGCACCCGCGGCGTCGCCGTCGAGGCCTACGCCAACCAGGACGTGCCGTTCGACCGGATCGTCGAGGAGGTGGCGCCGGCGCGGCAGGCGGGCCGCACCCCCCTGTTCCAGGTGTGGCTCAACCTGCTCGGGGCGCCCGAGGAACCCCCCGCCATTCCGCAGCTCGACACCGAGGTGCTGGTTGCGCCGGTGCAGGGCGCGCTCTTCGACCTCAACCTCTACGTGACCGAGGTCGGAGACGGGCTGCGGCTGGACCTGGTGTACGACGGCGACCTGTTCACCGGCGCCCGCGCCGCCGTCCTGCTCGACCAGTTCGTCCTCCTGCTCGACCAGGCGGTTCGCGACCCCGGGGCGCCCATCGGCTGGTACACGCTCGTCACCGGGGACGCGCGGGCCGTGTTGCCCGACCACAACCAGCCGCTCCCGCCGGCCCGGGGCCCGTCCCTGCTCCCGCGGCTGTGGGCGCAGGCGCGGCGCCACGCCCGGAGCGCCGCCGTGCATGACGACGGCGGCGCCCTGACCTACGGGGAGCTGGCCCGGCGCAGCCGGCTGATCGCGGCCGGGCTCCGCGCGGCCGGGGTCGTCCCCGGGGACACGGTGGCGATCTGGGCGCACCGCGACGCCGCGCTGGTCGCCTCGGTGCTGGGCACGCTGGAGGCCGGAGCCGCCTTCCTCCTGCTCGACCCGGCGCACCCGCCACAACGGCTCGCTACGCAGCTCGCGGCCGTTCGTCCACGGGCGCTCGTCCACCTGGAGCGGGCCGGTCCGCTCCCGCGCGAGGTGGCCGAGGCGTGCCCGGGACCACTGGTCGCGCCGCCCGGGCTGTCCGCGGACGGGCCCCCGGGCGCTGGTGGCGGACCAGCGGCGGCGCGGGGGGATGCGCTCGCCTACGTCGCCTTCACCTCGGGCTCGACGGGTCCGCTCCCCAAGGGGATCCTCGGCGAGCACGGACCGGTCGCGCACTTCCTCGACTGGTACGCCGACCGCTTCGCGCTCTCCCCCGACGACCGCTTCAGCGTGCTCTCCGGCCTGGCGCACGACCCGCTCCTGCGCGACGTGCTCGCACCCCTGTGGGTCGGCGCCTGCGCGTGCGTCCCGGCCGCGGCGCTGCTCGCCTCACCGCGCGACCTGTTGGCCTGGCTGCGGGAGCAGCGGGTCACCGTGGCCCACCTCACCCCGCAGCTCGGGCGGCTGCTCGCCACCGCCCACAGCGACACCGGGCAGACCCTTCCGGCGCTGCGGCTTGCCTGCTTCGGCGGTGACGTGCTCCTCGCCGCCGACGTCGCCGCCTTCCGGGCGCTCGCCCCATCTGCGGCGGTGGTCAACCTCTACGGCACGACCGAGACGCCGCAGGCCATGAGCTGCCAGGTCGTCGCGACGGCGGGCGACGCGCTGGGCGTGCCGCTCGGCCACGGCATCGACGGGGTGCAGCTCGTCGTCACGACGGCGTCGGGGCGGCAAGCCGGGATCGGAGAGCCCGGAGAGATCATCGTCAGGACCGCGCACCTCGCGCGCGGCTACCTGGACGCCCAGGCGACGGACGCCAGCTTCCTGGCCGACCCGTTCCCCGGGGTCCGCCGTTACGCCACTGGCGACCGCGGGCGCTACCTTCCCGACGGGAGCGTGGAGTTCCTCGGGCGCGCCGACCGAGAGGTCAAGGTCCGCGGCTACCGCGTCGACCCCGGCGAGGTAGATGCCGCCTGCCGCGTCCACCCCGACGTCCGCGACGCGGTCACGGTGGCCCGCACCGACCCGCGCGGTGGCACGAGCCTGCTCACCTACGCGCTCCCCCAGGCCGGGGCGTCCCTCCCGGCCGGCGCGCTGCATCGACACCTGGCGGAACGCCTGCCTCACTACATGCTCCCGTCGTTCGTGATCGAGGTGGACGAGGTGCCGCTCACCCCCAACGGCAAGGTCGACGTGGACGCGCTCCCCGCCCCCAGCTCATCGCCGGCCGCCCCGCGCGCCGCCGCCGAACGCCGAGACGAGCTGGAGGGACGGATCGTCGCGGTCTGGGAACGCCTGCTGGGGGTGGCATCGGTACGGCCGGACGACAACTTCTTCGACCTCGGCGGCAACTCGGTCCTGATGGCCAAGCTCCAGTCGGCGCTGCAGCACGCGCTCGGCCGCGACATCTCCATGCTCGCGCTCTTCCAGTACCCGAGCGTGCGTTCCCTGGCCACCTATCTGCGTGGGGACGGCGGGCAGGCCCAGCACCGCCAGCGACCGGCGGCCGCCCGAGCCGCCGCCCAGGCGCGTGCCCAGCGCCGGGTGGCCGCGCGCGCAGCCCGCGACCAAGAACGATGACAGGCGGCGCCCCAGCCCCATGCCGCCAGGCCCTGGCGCACCAGGTCGCGCTGCCGGGTGGAGACTGGGTCGTGTGGCGGACCATGGCGTTGCGCGCCGCCGGCTTTCCGGTCGCCGGCGGGCTGTCGCTCGCCGACGCGGAGTGCACGGCAGCGGCCGACCTCGCGCTCGACGCCACCGGCGTCGGCCCCGAAGAGCGGGACCGGCGGGCGGTCGCGTACCAGGCCGCGTTCCGTGCCGCAGGCACGCGGCTGTTCCTGGCCGTCCAGGCGATCGCCGCCGACGACCGGTTCCGTGAGGCCGTCGCCTGGCAAAACCGTCAGGTGCTGCACTCGGCCCTCGACCCGCTGCTGCGCGAGCCTCCGGTGCCGGGAACCCCGAGCCAGAAGTGGCGCCGCCGGGAGGAGGTGGTCGCCAAGTACTGGCAGCGCTACTGCACCAAAAATGACAGCATCGGCTTCTTCGGCCCGGTCGGCTGGGCGAGCTGGCATGACCACGGGCCGGCGGCCAGCCTCCGGCTGGGACCGGGCCTGCTCGCCGCGCGCACCGTGTACTTCGAGGCGTGGGCCATCGACGCGCTGGCGAGGGTGCTGTCGGCGGACCCGGCGCTGCGACCCTGGATCGCGCCCCGGCGCCTGCCAGCGGTCTCGCTCGACGGCGCGGTGGCACACCGCCCGCACGGGCCGCCCGTGCGGCTCTCGCCCGCGGAGGCCGCGGTCCTGCGCGCCTGCGACGGGCGCCGGCTGCCCGGCGACATCGCGGTCGAGCTGCTGTGGACCGCCACCCCGGGAGCGCGCAGCCAGGCCGACGTCGTCCTCGTGCTGGAGGCGCTGCTGCGGCGCGGCCTGCTGGCGTGGGCGCTGGACGTCCCGCTCGGCTCCCATCCCGAGCGGCACCTGCGCCGGCTGCTCCACCGCGTCGGCGACCAGGCGCTCCGCATCCGGGCGCTCGAACCGCTGGAGCGCCTGGAGCGGGCGCGCGCGGCGGCCGCCCGCGCGGCCGGCGACAGCGTGGCCGTCGACCGCGCGCTGGGCGAGCTCGAAGCGACCTTCCACGCGGTGACCGGCGGCGCCCCGACCAGAGCCCCAGGGCAAACCTACGCCGGACGGACGCTGGTGTACGAGGACTGCCGCCGCGGGGTCGAGCTGCGCCTGGGTAGGGAGCTGCTCGACGCTCTCGGCCCGCCGCTGTCCCTGCTGCTGACCAGCGCACGTTGGCTCACCCACGAGGTCGCGTGGGCGTACCGGTCGGCGTTCGAGGCGATCTACGACGACCTCGTCCGCCGGGGCGGCTCGGCCACCGTGCCCTTCGGCGAGCTGTCGTTCCTGGCGCACGCCCCGCTGTTCGGCAGCGGCCCAAGGCCGGTCGACAGCCCGGCCGGCGAGCTCCAGCGGCGCTGGGCAGAGGTCCTCGCGCTGCCGGCGGGCGCCCGCCGCGTCACGACCACGACCGAGGAGCTGCGGCCTCGCGTGGCCGCCGCCTTTGCCGCGCCCGGGCCGGGCTGGCCCTCGGCGCGCTGGCACAGCCCGGACGTCCTCATCGCGGCCGGCAGCCTGGACGCGCTGCTGCGAGGCGACTTCCAGCTCGTGCTCGGCGAGCTCCACGTCGCCCTGAACAGCCTCGAAAGCCGCGTGTTCGTGACCCAGCACCCGAGCCCGGCGGCGCTGCTCGACCACGTCGAGCGGGACCTGCCTGGCCGCCGGCTCCTGCCCGTGTTCCCCAAGAGCTGGCCGGGCGTGACCTCCCGCACCTATCCGCCGCCGGCGTTGCTGTCCGACCGCTACCACTACCTCGCCCTCGGCCCCGACCCCGTCGGAGTGGAGGACGGCCGCGTGCTCCCCGCCGCCGGCCTGGTCGTCGAGCGTGACGCCGCCGGGCTGGGGGTCCGCACCCGCGACGGGCGGCTGCGCTTCGACATCGTCGAGGTCTTCGCCGAGCTGCTCACCCTGGTGACCGTCAACCGCTTCCAGCTCCTGCCGCCGCTGCCACACACGCCCCGGGTAACCGTGGACAAGCTGGTAGTCGCGCGGGAGGCCTGGCGGTTCGCGCCCGACGGGCTCGCCTTCGCCGCCGAGCGGGACCCGGCGCGGCGGTTCGCCGCCGCCCGGGCGTGGGCCCGGGCCAACCGGCTCCCCCGCTTCGTGTTCGCCCGGGTCGCCCCGACCGAAGAGAAGCCGTACTTCGTGGACCTGCGCAGCCCGGTGCTGGTCACCGTCCTCGCAGCGGCGATCCGGCGTGCCGCGGGTCAGGCGCCCAACGAGGCGCTGGTCACGATCACCGAGATGCTCCCCACCCCGGAGCAGGCGTGGCTGCCCGACGCCGAGGGGTGCCGCTACACGAGCGAGCTGCGCATGGTCGCGGTCGACCGGGACGCAGAGCAGCGGTGACCGCGACCGGCGCCCAGGCGACCACCTCGGTCCCGCTCGCCGCGGGCCGCTGGTCGCTGTGGCGCAGCATGGTCATGCGGGGGGCCGGCTTCGCGGTCGCGGACCTCCTCGCCCTCGGCGACCCGGCCTGCCGCGTTGCGGCGGACGCGGTCGCGGCGACGGCGGCGCAGGACGGCCCGCCCGCCGGCTACGAGCAGTTCCGCAGCGCCTTCGACGCGGCGGCGCGGCGGGCCACGGCGGCCCTCTCCACCCTCGTCGGCCAGGACCGCTTCCGCGAGGCGCTGCTGTGGCAGAACCGCGCTGTCGTGCCCATGCTCGACGCGCACCTGCGGGAGGTCGCCGCCGGCGGCCCGCGCAACGCGACGCGCCGCCGCCGCGAGGCTCAGCGAGTTCAGGATCGGTGTCCGGAATCTCCGCGAAGGACCATCGCAAGGACGGAGCCGGCGGCCCGACGAGCCGTGTGTCGAGGGAGTGAAAGAACGCCATGGCGTCGAACAGTGTCTCGATCACGGGGCGACCCTCGACGTCCTTTCGGTATCTGTCCTGAACCGCGCCCCGAGCCCGCCTCTGGGCGTCCGTGATGGAGGGCGATAACACGTCCCGATCTCGGTAGGCTTTGGGAAGCGCATCGTATTGGGCCCACGCGAAGACTCGCCGCACTGTGAAGGCATCCGTGGAGATCGGAACGCCGTACCAGTGTGTATCAACGAGGAGTCCGTCGAACACGACTGGCGCGTGGGTCTCGCAGTTCCTGATCAGCTCCAATCCCATGACCACGCGGCCGAGACGGTCCTTCGCTCGAAGTTGTCGATACTGCTCCTCGAAGGCCTTCTCGAAGACCGACTCGTCCAAGATGTTCACGTACCACGTTGCTGTCGCTGCCTCGATGGCAGCGGCCTCCTCGTCTTCGAGCGTGGCGTACCAGTAGGAGAGAACTCCACGACGAAGCGCCCGCATGTAGCGGTGGGCCTTCGGCCAGAACTTGTCGGGAAGTAGCAGGCGGCCATCTGTCATGCGAGACAGGATCGCGGAGTCTGACCGAGCCGTCCACAGGTTTCGGTTGCGTTGTTCGGATGCCGGTTCGCAGCTCGGTCAGGGTGCGCCGTCCTCCTGGACACAGCCTGCAAGGCTGACCTCATCCTTATCAGGGATCGACGGCCAAGCGCCGTGCTATCCAGCGTTTTCCCAGGCCGTGCGGCTCCGTAGATGCCGCAGGGATGGGGTGAACCGCGGTCCTCCTGCGCTCGGCCCACGGCCCTCAGCAATTCGTGCCCATGGCCACGGTCAACCGCGGTCAAGCCCTCACACGGAGGGCCGGTCACTGACCTCCACATCACCGAAGAGGCTGTACCCGTCGATGCGGATCTCGGGGCCGTCGCCCGGCGAGACCTCGATCTTGCGGTCCCCGAACACACTGAGCCCACCGCCGCTGACCCGGCTGCCGGGTGGGACGCGGACGACCGCGTCCCCGGCCAGGCCGAGGAAGGTCAACGTCGCACCCGGCCCCGCTGGCGCCGTCGCGTCGATCCGCGCATCACCCACCAGCGCCACGATGGTCTCCTTGATCCAGCCACTCGGCAGCGTCCCCCGCCGGTCACCGAAGAACGTCACGTACATGCCCGCCTCCTTCCGCTGCCACCAGCGCAGCATAGCCCTGCCCGGCCTGGATGGCGGAGCCGCGGTTTGCGGAGCCCAAGGGGAGTGCAACCAGCGAACCTCCGATTGCGAGGCGACCGGAAGTCGGAAGGTCGGAGTCGACGTGCAGACCGGCTCCTGAAACGCAGGCTCGCTTCTGAGCGGCGCGCTGCCCGAGCAGCTCGGGCTGACCCCGCGGAGCTAGCCACGGTGGATCAACTGCTGAACGACCCAGCGTGCATCGACCGTGGCGCCGACATCGTCGTCGGCACCGGCACCGACTCATCCTGCCCGCCGGAAGTATTGACCGCGACCAGCGCGCCGACCGCCAACACCACCACGACGATGGCAGTCAGGACAAGCTCGATGATCGCGATGACGCGGGCCGCCCTGGCCTGCTCGAGCCCCGACAGGCGCCCGCCGGAGGCCTCGATGCGCTGCTTGGCGTTGTTGGCCAGCACCAGCGCGACGATCGCGCCGACCGGAGCGCAGACAAAGAACCCCGCGATGGCGACCACCAGCGCCGCGGTGGCCATCCCCTCGGTCGGCGGACCCGGCGCGGCGCCGTAGCCCGGCTGCCCCCAGCCGGACTGCTGTGCGGCGGGCTGTGGCGCCGGCGGCCCGGACCCTGGCGGCTGCTGGTCGCCGCCCGGCTGGCCGGCGGAGGGCGGCGGCTGGGGTGGCGGCGCGGGGCCGCCCGGGGGCTCGGTGGGTCGTTGGCCGGGTCGGTCGTCTCGGTTGCTGCCGGGTGGGCCGGGCAGGTCCTCGGCCATGGCGACTCCTCAGGCTCGCGATCGTCGCACCGGCCGGGCCACGCCGCGGCCAGGCGGCCCGAGTTAACCACACCGGCACGGTCGGGGCATACCCGAAGCCCGCCGCGAACGCGATCGACCGGACAGCTCAGCCATGCGGCTACCACAACGGCGGGCACTATATCGGGACTGGCTGTCCATGGCGGGTGGCCCCATCCTTACCATGGATCGGAGGCCAAGCGCCGTGCTATCCCGCGTCTTCGCAGCTCGGGCGGCACCGTAGGTGCCGCGGTTATGGGCTCAGTTGCCGCCTCGAAGCATCGACGCTCGCTCTCCATCACGCTGTGCCGAGCTGCTGGTGGCACGTCCAAGCCGCCCCGCGTGGGCGGCCTCAGAACACAAGGCCAACCCGGGGTCGCACCCGTCGGCGGGGTTGCCGAGGACTGGGCGGGCGGCCCCGGTCGCGGCCTTCACCGACCGTTGCCGCCCGTCTTGATCCATCTACCGGGTTCCGGCACTGGCCGGATTCTAGGGGCCGGCCGGACCCACCGGGCGCAGCCTGAAGCCGGCCAGCCGGCCGCCTGGGGTCCAGGGGCCGGCCCGGCCGACCGGGTGGTGGTGGTCGCCGACAAGCCGCTGGATGCGGCGCGCCATCGCCACGTCGTCCAGGGTCAACGTGCCTGCGGTCGGGGTGAGTTCTAGGGTGACGCGGCTGCCGTGGATGGCGATGTCGGGTTGGCGTCCGGCCGCCGCGGCGGCGTCGGCCACCCGGCCGACGAACAGGGTCGCGGAGCCGAAGTCATCGAAGTGGTAGGTCTTCTGGATGCTGTTGCCGTGGCGTTTCCAGCCCGGCAGGCCTTGCAGGGCGCGCGAGAGCGCCTCGTCGTCGGAGGTGTCCATGGGGGGCCTTCCTGGTCTACTGCTCGGTGACCGTTGGGGCTGCGGCTGGCGGGGCCAGTTACGCGGTTTGGGTCTTCTCCTTGATGGCACGGTCGGCCGCCTGAGCGCGAAATGGGAGGACCGCGACTCGCTGGCCACCACAGGTCGGGCAGCTGACCCCGGACCAAGGTGCCATGGCCGGGCGACCATGCAGGTAGAACAGTTCATGGTCGCCTTCCACGTCGTGGACGGTCATCACGTTGTAGGCCGCGTCCCAGGTGCCGCCGCATCGGCGGCAGAGCATCCGGTAGTGCCGCGGGGTCCGCTCGCTTGTTGCCACGCGTCCTCCCGTTCCAGGTCGCGCTAGGTGCCCGGCTCGCTCGGCTGGTGGGCGATGCCTCAATCCCTTGCGTGCCTTGGCGTGCAACCCTACGGGCTAAGAATATCGCTATACGATAGAAAGTGCCAACCAGGATGACGCGATCGCGAGGGCAGGCGTTGCTCGCCCAGGCGAGCACGCCAGCAGGCGCGCCGCGAACCATCGCGAGGCGATACAGTTCCCGCGTGAGCCCACTCGATCAGCGCCAGTACGAGCGCCTGCTGCGCTTCCGCACCGGCCTGCGCCGCTTCCTGCGCTGGAGCGCCGAACAGGCCGCTGCGGCCGGACTCACGCCGGCGCAGCACCAACTGCTGCTGGCAATCCGCGGACACCCCGACCCGGCAGGGCCAACCGTCGGCGACGTGGCCAGATCCCTGCTCCTGCGCCACCACAGCACGGTCGAGTTGGTCGACCGCGCGCAGACCGGCGGCCTGGTGGAGCGCCGTCCGGACGGAAAGGACTCCCGGGTCGTGCGGCTCGGCCTGACCCCGCTGGGCGCGGAGCGCCTGGAGACGCTGGCGACCCTGCACCTTGAGGAGCTCCTCCGGCTGGAGCCGCAGCTCCAGGGCCTCTGGCAAGGGCTGGACACAACCGTCGACGACGCCACCAGGACAGGGTGAACAACGCCAACTCTGGCAACAGCTCCTCAAGGTGGATCGGAGCCAGCCAGCCCGGGGCCGGGAATGCCAGCCAGGCAAGCAAGGCAAGGTCCAGATGGTCGATGACTGGAGGTTATGGCGCCCTGGCAGGACTCGAACCTGCAACCTGCTGTTTAGGAGATAACTGCAAGTCTTCTGGTCTCTACGGTTCAGTTGGGTCTGGCCAGGTCAGATTGGGGAGAGATTGTGGTCAGTGCGGTCTGGTTGGGTGCAGTTGTGGCCTGTGGAATGACTGCCAGAATGACCACCAGAGCAAGCTGTGGCGTCCCTCATGGTCGTGTCAAGTCCCCTCCCGCAACCTCGTAGCCGCTGCTTGTCCGCCCCGAGCGTCGCCACCGTGCTCGGCATGGATGATCGAGTTATCGCTGGGGCTGTTCGGTGGCGGCGATGGCCAACGAAGTGGCCATCGCCGCCACCGCGAGTCGGGTTGTGCGGTCAGCCGGCACGTCACGGCCCGGGATGATGACCAGATAGCCGACCGGGCGCTGTCGAGCGACAAGGTCGAGCGCGACCCCCTCGGGGGGAAGCATCATCGTGCCGTCCAGGACCCGGTAGTGCCCGAGTGGGATGCGGCCTTCGCGATCCAGATGCGTTAATGCTTCCAGGTCGATCGGCAGGTGCGTGTCGCCGACATCGACGGTGACCGTAAAGCCGTCTGGGCTGCGGCGCAGGATACTCACGCGTCGGGCGTCGAGCAGCTCGTGGAGGCCTTCGGCGGCCACCCGGTCGACCGCACCGCCTCCGGCGGCGGCGGTCTCGGTGACCCGGTGTAGGAGCCGGATCACCCTCGCGTGCGCCTCGGCAACGGCTGCCGACCGTCGGCGGACCCGGCCGCCGATGCTGACCAGGATGCCGGCGGCGACCAGCAACGCCACGGTGACGACCTGGGCGAGCGTGTCGATGACAAGGGTGTGATATGGGGTGGTCAGGAAGTAGTCGTAGGCCAACGCGGCCGAGAGCACCGCGACTATCCCGGCTGCTCGTCCGCCGATTCCGGCCGCGGCCACGACTACCAGCAGGTAGAGGATGACGACGTTCTCGAGCCCGATGGTGGCCCGGAACGGTTCGACCAGCAGGCCGATGAGCAGGCTGGCGACAAACGCACCGACCGCCCAAGCGGCACCTTCCCCGTCGATGTCGGATCGCCGCATCAGGTCACCTCGGCCTCCAGGCAATCCGTCGCCTGGTACGTCGGCGAGGACAACAGATCGGTGATGTCCTGGTGGTCCTGCGGTGTGACGTCACTGGGATGCTCCGCGATCGGGCGTTTGGGTTGCCGCAGCCGTTGGCCCGTCCGGGGCGGGCATGAGGCTCCCGCGCCGGCGCAGCCGGTACGGCACGATCGTCACGTTGACGTTGTCGAGGTCGCCGAGCACCTTGGTCAGCTCGGCCGAGGTCTGGTCGTGGAGCCGGCGACGCCAGAAGCCGACATAGCGGCGCCGGCGCACTAGCACGGTGACCTTGGTGTCGGGCCGAACCATTTCGGAGGAGAACACTGCCAGCGCGACTCGCTTGCTGATGCGCTCATGGACCAGCTGGGAGGTCCGCAGCGCCGGACCGAGCAGGACCCGTTTGGCGCGATAGCCGACCGACTCATAGCGCCGCGACCGTGCGGGCCGGGACGGCAGCGGCCGTAACGGGACCTCAGGCTGGACTGACAAGGTTGGCGCTCCCGGACGGCGGCTGGATCATGGCCCGGCCACGCTCGGGCACGGAACAACGCTGCGACGCGGTCTCTCCCCACTGTGTCGACCAGATACAAAGGGGCCGTTAAGACCCCGTGGCAGCGCGCAAAGAAGCCATCAAGAACCACCGGTAGTGCGAGCGTGGCGCCCGGACGACCCTATGCTCAACCCTGCAGCGGCACGTCGACCGCTGGTCGTCCAGGACCCCGGTGGCACCATCCGGGTCGAACCACCACTGCCAGCGTCGTGGTGACCGGGCGTCCGATCGGTCCCGTCCCGGGGAAGGAGATCGTGATGGGCGCCCGGGTCCTGGTCGTTGATGACGACCCGTCGATCGTCCGCGCCGTCGCCACCAACCTGCGCGTCCGCGGCTATGAGGCGCTGACCGCCGCCTCGGGCGAGACCGCCCTGGCCGTGGTCGAGACCGACCAGCCCGACTGCATCGTGCTCGACCTGGGCCTGCCCGGCATCGACGGCCTGGAGGTGCTGCGTCGCCTCCGAACCTGGACCCTGACGCCGGTGGTCATCCTGACCGCCGTGGACGGCGAGCGCGATAAGGCCACGGCCCTGGATCTCGGCGCCGACGACTACGTCACCAAGCCGTTCGGCATGGCCGAGCTACTGGCCCGGGTCGGGGTGGCGCTGCGGCACGGCCAAGCCCAGGACTCCAACGGCCCCCGCAGGATCACGGCCGGCGCTGTCCAGATCGACCTTGATGCCAGGCTCGTCATTCGGGGTGGACAGCCCGTGCCGCTGACCCAAACCGAGTACCGACTCCTCGAAGTACTCGCGACCAACGCAGGCCGCTTATGCACCCACCGCCTCCTGCTCGAACGCGTTTGGGGACCCGGCTTCCAGCAGGAGGGCCGGTACTTGCGCGCCGCGATGGCCGACCTACGCAGCAAGCTCGACGACGCCTCCGCACCCGAGCTGTTGGTGACCGAGCCAGGTGTGGGCTACCGCTTTGTCGTGCCCGACTGAGGCAAGCGCGATCCTGCCCGTCGACCGGGCCGGCGCACCTCAAGGCCGTCGGGAGCCCGGCAAGACCTAGCTTTCGCCTGCCGGGTCAAGGGTGAAGGGAAGGCAGGCTGAGGTGGGCCGGCGGTGCCGGCCGGTGTCGGCGAAGCAGCGGTGATCTGCCCGGGGTGGCCGTGGTTCGGCAGGCTGAT
>Ga0184632_10000105_pt1 | contig 25851 bp, 21 predicted proteins | sample PLM31_50_b1_FD_133153 | JGI IMG/M metagenome (GOLD analysis project Ga0184632, IMG submission 133153) | Groundwater sediment microbial communities from an aquifer in East River, Colorado, USA - PLM3-1_50_b1 | ecosystem: Environmental > Terrestrial > Soil > Riparian zone | place: USA: East... | reverse complement strand
GGGGGGGTGGTGGTGGTGGGTAAACAAGCAGGCTTGACTGTTTGTTTTGTGGAGAGCAGGCTGAGGGTGTGACCGCTCCCGCCGCCGCGAAGCAGCAGGAACGAAGCCGGGCGACGCAGCGGCGGTTACTCGACGCGACCGTCGACTGTCTGGTGGACTTCGGCTGGGCTGGCACCACGACGACCGTTATCGCTGAGCGGGCCGGCGTATCCCGCGGGGCGCAGTTGCACCATTACCCCACCAAGGCCGCGCTCGTGCTGGCGGCTGTCGCCCATCTGGCCGAGCGCAGGGCGGACGAGATCCGCGCCGAGGCCGAGACGTTGCGGGCACAGCCGCCGGAGGACCGGGTCGCTCGGGTGGTCGACCTGCTGGCGGCGGCCTTCACCGGGCCGCTCTTCGTCGCCGCGATCGAACTGTGGGTGGCGGCACGAACCGACCCGGAGCTACGTACGGCGCTCGTGCCGTTGGAGGCACGCGTCGGCCGCGACATGCACCACCTGGCCGTCTCGCTGCTCGGCGCCGACGAGTCGCGGCCGGGGGTACGCCAGGCCGTTCAGGCGACGCTGGACCTCCTGCGGGGCCTCGGGGTGGCGAGCCTGCTCACCGACGACACCCAGCGGCGTGACGCCCTACTGGCCGGGTGGAAGCGCCAACTCGTGCACCAGTTGATCTGAGGGGGAGTCCCTAGTGGAGCTTGGAGAGGTTCTCGCCGACCTCAACGCGGAGTCGGCCGACCTGGACAGGCTGGTCGCGAACCTGCCGGCCGAACAGTGGGCGACCGCGACGCCCGCGGCCGGTTGGACGATCGCGCACCAGATCGCCCATCTGGCCTGGACCGATCAGGCGAGTACGCTGGCCATCCGCGACCCGAGCGAGTTCAGCAGCCAGATGCTCGCCGCTCTAGCCGAGCCGGGGACCTATGTGGACCGTGGCGCGGAGGAGTTCCTCGACGAGCCATCGAAGCTAATCGCCCGGTGGCGCACCGGTCGGACCGAGCTTGCCGAGGCCCTCACCAGCGTGCCCACGGGAGACAGGATTCCGTGGTACGGCACGGCGATGTCCCCGGTCTCCATGGCGACCGCTCGAATCATGGAGACCTGGGCGCACGGACTAGACGTGGCCGACGCGCTGGGTGTCCTCCGGAAGCCCACCGAACGGCTGCGACACATCGCCCACCTGGGCCACCGAACCATGGGGTTCGCCTTCATGGCGCACGACCGACCGGCACCGCAGGGGCCGGTTCACTTGGCGCTCACCGGACCCGACGGATCACAGTGGACATTCGGTTCCCCGGACGCAGTCGACCGAGTCGACGGGCCAGCCCTCGACTTCTGTCTTCTCATCACCCAGCGCCGCCACCGGGCCGACCTGTCCCTCGTGGCGACCGGACCGATCGCGGATGAGTGGCTAGACATCGCGCAGGCGTTCGCCGGTCCACCCGGGCCGGGCCGCGAGCCCAGTCGTGGGCCGGGTCGCCAGCCGAGTCGTGAGCCGATCGGAGGCGGGGGATGACGAGGCCACTGCGTGTCGGTAACGCCTCCGGCTTCTACGGTGACCGGTTCAGCGCCTGGAAGGAGATGCTCGAGGGCGGGCCGCTCGACGTACTTACCGGCGACTATCTGGCCGAGCTGACCATGCTGATCCTCGGCCGCGACCGGCTCGCCGATCCATCCAAGGGTTACGCGCGGACATTTCTGCGTCAGATGGAGCAGTGCCTCGGGCTCGCCGCCGAGCGTGACGTGAAGATTGTGACGAATGCGGGCGGGCTTAATCCCTCCGGCCTTGCCGACGCTTTGCGCGGTCTGGCCGGACGGCTCGCGATCGACGTCCAGATAGGACACATCGAGGGCGATGCGCTGGACCTGCCGGAGACGCTCACCGCCAACGCCTATCTCGGCGCATTCGGGATCGCCGAGTGCCTTCAGGCCGGCGCCGACATCGTGGTGACCGGTCGAGTGACCGACGCGTCCCTGGTAGTCGGACCGGCGATCGGTCACTTCGGCTGGGGCCGGGGCGACCTCGACGCGCTCGCCGGTGCCACGGTCGCCGGGCACATCCTCGAATGCGGAGCGCAGGCGACCGGCGGAAACTTCTCTTTCTTCACCGAGCTGCCCGACGGCGCCCGCCGGCCCGGGTTTCCCCTTGCGGAAATCCACGCCGACGGATCATCGGTGATCACGAAGCACCCCGGCACAGGTGGGGCGGTCACCGCGGAGACGGTGACCGCCCAACTGCTCTACGAGATCGGCCCGCCTGCGTACGCCGGGCCGGACGTGGTCGCGCTGTTCGACACGATCTCGTTGACGTCCGCCGGCGCGAACAGGGTGCAGGTCGCCGGAGTACGCGGCGCGGCGGCGCCCGACACCCTCAAGGTCGGCGTGAACACACTCGGCGGCCACCGGAACGCGATGTCGTTCATCCTGTGTGGACTCGACATCGAGGCGAAGGCGTTCCTGGTCCGGGAGCAGCTCGAGTCCGCCATCGGCAAGGATGGACTGACCTGGCGGCTGGCCCGGACCGACCACGCCGATGCCGAGACCGAGGAATCCGCGTCCGCGCTGCTGACCGTCCACATCCATGACGCCGACCCGGCCAGAGCGGGACGGTCGTTCTCCCAGGCGGCGGTGGAGTTGGCGCTGGCCTCCTACCCGGGCTGCACGCTGACCACCGCGCCGGGTGACGCGAGCCCGTACGGGGTCTTCCGCGCCGAATATGTCCCCCAGGAGTCCGTGGCTCACGTCGCCGTCCTTCCCAGCGGGGCGCGCGTCACCGTCGCCCCACCACCCACCACTACCGAGACCTTGGATGATTCTCGGGCCTCTGACACCGCCATTCATCCAAGATCTGCGCAGCGGGGGACGACGCGGCGGGTGCCGCTCGGCTCAGTCGTGGGTGCCCGGTCCGGGGACAAGGGCGGCGACGCCAACCTCGGTGTGTGGGCACGAACGGATGCTGGTTACGACTGGCTTCGGGGCTTCCTGACGGTGGCTGAGGTGAAAAGGCTGCTGCCGGAGTGCGCGCCGCTGGATGTGGACCAGCACGAGCTGCCGAACCTGCGGGCGCTGAACTTCGTCATCCACGGCCTGCTCGGCGAGGGCGTCGCGGCCTCGACACGCTTCGATCCGCAGGCGAAGGCGCTCAGCGAATGGCTGCGTTCGCGCGTCGTCGACGTCCCGGAGGAACTGCTGTGACCACCCACGATCAGGACCTGCGCGACCTGGTACGACGCTTCACCGAGCGCGAGATCGCTCCCCACCTCGCGGAGTGGGAGCGTGCCGGCGAGGTTCCGCGCGCGCTGCACGCCACCGCAGCGAAGATCGGGCTGCTAGGCGCGGGCTATCCGCAGGGCGTGGGCGGTGCGGGCGGGGACATCCTGGACTCGGCTGCGGTCACCGAGGAGATCATTCTTGCCGGCGGATCGTCTGGTCTGATCGCCGCCCTCTTCACGCACGGCATCGCGTTGCCGCACCTCATCGCCGCCGGCGACCCCACCTTGATCGACCGCTATGTGCGACCCACGCTCGCGGGCGAGATGATCGGCGCACTCGCAGTGACCGAACCGGACGGCGGGTCGGACGTCGCCGCACTGCGCACGACGGCCCGGCGCGATGGCGACGACTATGTCGTCAACGGCGCCAAGACCTTCATCACGAGCGGGGTCCGCGCCGACTTCGTCACGACCGCGGTCCGCACGGGTGAACCGGGATCCGGGTACGAAGGCGTGTCGCTCCTCGTGATCGACAAAGGAACTCCGGGCTTCGCCATCACCCGAGCCCTGGAGAAGCTCGGTTGGCACTGCTCCGACACGGCCGAGCTGTCCTTTGTGGATGTCCGGGTGCCATGCGCCAACCTTATCGGCGCGGAGGACACGGGGTTCGCCCAGATCATGCGCCATTTCGCCAGCGAGCGCATCTCCATGTCCGTGCAGGCGTGCGCCACCGCCCAGCGGTGCCTCGACCTCACCATCCGCTGGTGCCAGCAACGGCATACCTTCGGCGCGGCCTTGTCCAGCCGGCAGGTGGTCCGCCACCGGCTGGCCGAGATGGCTCGGGTCACCGCCGTCGCCCGTACCTTTGTGTGGTCCTTGGCGACTCGACTCGCGGCGCGCCAGCCGGTGTCGCCGGTCGAGGTAGCGATGGCCAAGAACACAGCAGCGGCCGCCTGCGACCAGGTCGTCGACGCCGCGGTCCAGTTGCACGGCGGGACGGGCTACCTCAGAGACTCCGAAGTGGAACGTCACTATCGCGACGCCCGCATCATGAGCATCGGCGGTGGCGCCACGGAGATCATGAACGAGATCATCGCGAAGGGGCTGCTTGATGCCCGTACTGGCTAGCGCACTCGACTCTCGATCGGCCGCGTACGCCGAGAACCGCACGGCGATGCTGGAGCGCCTCGGCGAGCTCGAGGCGGTCGTCACCAAGGCGCGCGAGGGCGGTGGCGAGAAGTATACGAACCGCCACCACGCCCGCGGAAAGCTGCTCGCCCGAGAGCGCATCGAGCTTCTCATCGACCGCGACGCGCCATTTCTTGAGCTGATGCCGGTCGCGGCGTACGGTTCGGACTTCCCCGTGGGGGCGGGGATTGTCACGGGCATCGGTATCGTCGCCGGCGGCCCCTGCATGATCATCGCCAACGATCCGACGGTACGCGGAGGCGCGGTCAACCCGTTCACCCTCAAGAAGACGCAGCGAGCCGGCGACATCGCAGTCACCAACCGGCTGCCGATGGTGAACCTGGTCGAGTCCGGCGGTGCCGATCTGCCCACTCAGGCCGATATCTTCATTCCCGGCGGGCGGGTCTTCAGGGACCTCACCCGCTTCTCGGCGGCACGAATCCCGACCGTGGCCGTGGTCTTCGGCAACGCGACTGCGGGCGGTGCCTACGTCCCCGGCATGTCCGACTACACCATCTTCGTCAAGGGCCAGGCCAAGGTCTTTCTGGCCGGACCGCCGCTGGTGAAGATGGCCACCGGCGAGGAGACGGATGACGAGACGCTCGGCGGCGCGACCATGCACGCTACCCGCTCCGGACTGGCGGACTTCGTCGCGGCCGACGAGCGAGACGCCATCCGCATCGCGCGCGACGTGATACGACGGGTCGGCGGATCGTCGGCGGTGGGGGCCGTGCTGCCCGACCCGGACGCGCCGGCGCCGCGGTTCGACGCCGACGATCTCCTTGGCGTGGCGAGCGCGGATCTCCGCGTGCCCTATGACCCGCGCGAGGTGCTCGCACGGATCCTCGACGGGTCCGAGTTCGACGAGTTCAAACCGCTCTACGGAACGGCACTGGTGACCGGCTGGGCCAGCCTTCATGGCCACCCGATCGGCGTCCTGGCCAACGCCCGCGGCATCCTCTTCTCCGAAGAAGCACAGAAGGCGACGCAGTTCATCCAGTTGGCCAACGCCGCCAACGTCCCGTTGCTGTTCCTGCAGAACACCACCGGCTACATGGTCGGGGCCCGGTACGAGCAGGACGGCATCATCAAGCACGGCGCCCTCATGATCAACGCCGTGTCGAACTCGCGCGTGCCACACCTGACCGTCAACATTGGAGCGTCCTATGGGGCCGGCAACTACGGCATGTGCGGGAGGGCGTACGAACCGCGGTTCCTCTTCGCGTGGCCTAACGCCAAGTCGGCCGTCATGGGCCCGCAGCAACTCGCCGGCGTAATGTCCATTGTGTCGCGCCGGGCAGCGCAGGCGAAGGGGCAGCCGTACGATGAAGACGGCGACGCCTCGATGCGCGCTATGGTCGAATTCCAGATCGAGCAACAGTCGGCCGCGCTGGCCATGTCGGGGCGGCTCTACGACGACGGGGTGATCGACCCGCGCGACACCCGTACCGTGCTGGGTCTCTGCCTTTGGCTGGTGTCGCGTCAAGCCCCCGCCCACGCTGCCGACCCCGCCTACGGCGTCTTCCGGATGTGAGGCGCACATGATTCGCAGAGTGCTGGTCGCAAACCGAGGTGAGATCGCCCGCCGGGTGTTCGCGACGTGCCGGCAGATGGGCATCACAACCGTCGCCGTGTACTCCGACGCCGATGCGGGGTCACCACACGCGAGAGAGGCTGACTACGCGGTCCGGCTGCCGGGCAACGCGCCCGGCGAGACTTATCTACGCGGCGATCTCATCGTGGACGCGGCGCGGCGTTCGGGCGCCGACGCCATCCACCCCGGCTATGGCTTCCTCGCCGAGAACGCCGAGTTCGCCGCGGCCGTCCTCGACGCCGGGTTCACCTGGGTTGGTCCGCCGCCAAAGGCCATCGCCGCCATGGGTTCCAAGCTCGAGGCTAAGGCGCTCCTTGCTGAGGCGGGGGTCCCGATTCTCGCCTCGTGGACGGAGCCCAATGACGTGAGCGAGTTTCCGGTGCTGGTTAAGGCATCGGCCGGCGGCGGCGGTCGTGGCATGCGGATCGTACGGGCCAAACGGGAACTCGCCGAGTCCATGGCGGCCGCCGGACGTGAGGCGGCGGCCGCGTTTGGCGACGCCACCGTGTTCTGCGAACGGTACATAGCCAACGGCCGTCATATCGAGGTGCAGATCTTCGGCGACACGCACGGCACGGTCGTCGCGCTCGGTGAGCGGGAGTGCTCGATTCAGCGTCGCCACCAGAAGATTCTGGAGGAGTCGCCGTCGCCGGCCGTCGGCGACGAACTGCGCACGGCGCTCGGCGAGGCGGCGGTTTCGGCCGCTCGCGCGGTCGGGTATGTCGGCGCGGGCACCGTGGAGTTCCTCCTCGAGCCCGACGGGCACATCACCGGAGGCGATCAACGCGACAAGAGCGCCGGAGGCCATCAACGACACAACTTCTACTTCCTGGAGATGAACACCCGCCTGCAGGTCGAGCATCCGGTCACGGAGTGCGTACTCGGGCTCGATCTGGTCCGGCTTCAACTGCTCGTCGCCGAGGGACGGCCGTTGCCGTTCACCCAGACGCCACCGATGCGCGGACACGCCATAGAGGTGCGGCTGTACGCCGAGGATCCGGTCAACGGGTGGCGTCCGGCCACGGGTACGCTGCATCGCTTCGCCGTCTCGGGGGAGGAGAATGCGTTCGCCCCGCTCGGTCATGCGGGGACACGAGTCGATAGCGGTGTCGCGGACGGATCGATGGTGAGCGTCCACTATGACCCGATGCTCGCCAAGGTGATCGCTTGGGCCTGGACGCGAGAGGAGGCGGCCCGGGCGCTCGAGTCGGCCCTCACTAGAGCCACGATCCACGGCGTCGTGACGAACCGTGACCTACTCGTGCGGGTGCTGCGGGCCCCCGAGTTCGGCCAGGGTGGCACCGACACCGCCTTTCTTGACCGCCACCCCGAGGTGTTCGCACCACTGCTGGACGCCAGGCGAGACCAGGGACTGGCGTGCCTGGCCGCGGCGGTGACCGGTGCGGCGGCCCGGCGCAAGGCGGCCGCGTGGGGCGGCCTGCCCGCGGGGTGGCGCAACGTGGCGTCTATGCCGCAGATCGCCGTCTTTGACGCGCCGTGGGGACGGACCGAGGTCCGCTACCAATTCGACCGCGACGGCCGTCTGGCCCAATGGTCCGCACACGGCGACGACGAGTTCACTGTAGACGTCGCTATGGCCAGCCTGTCGCCGGACGAGGTTGTGTTCGACGACGCCGGAGTGCGGCGGACATTTCGGGTACGCGCCGAGGACGGCGTCTCCTATGTGGACTCTCTCGATGGGCCCGTCGCGCTGGTGGAGATTCCACGCTTCCCGTTGCCCGTGGCCGAGATTCCTGCCGGTTCGCTGGTCGCCCAGATGCCAGGTGCGGTGGGACGGCTTGCGGTCATGGTCGGGCAGGAGGTTGCCGCTGGCGACCTGCTGCTGACCCTGGAGGCGATGAAGCTCGAGCACGCCATCCACGCGCCCGCGTCGGGCACCGTGACGGACCTGTACGTCGAACCTGGATGCCAGGTGGAGGCGGGCGACGTCCTCGCCGTCGTTAGCGCTCAAGATGCCAACGGACGCGAGCCCGTGGAGTAGGAGTCTGAGATGAATTTCGACCACACCCCGGAGCAGATCCAGCTACGGGACGCGGTAGCGGCGATGGGTAAGCGGTACGGCCACCGGTACTTCGTGGAGAAGGCCAAGACCGGTGGGCACACCGACGAGCTGTGGGCCGAGGCGGGGAAGCTCGGTTACCTCGGCGTCAACGTACCGTCGCAGTACGGCGGAGGTGGTGGCGGCATCACCGAGCTGGCCATCGTGTGCGAGGAGCTGGCCGCCGCCGGCTGCCCGCTCCTCCTGCTGCTGGTGTCACCCGCGATCGCGGCCACCATCATCGCCAAGCACGGGACAACCGGCCAGCGGGAGCGCTTCCTGCCTGGCATCGCGGACGGGACGGTCAAGATCGTTTTCGCGATCACGGAACCGGAGGCGGGCTCCAACTTCCACCGACTCTCCACAATGGCCCATCGCGACGGTGACGACTGGGTGATCAGTGGCCGGAAGTGCTTTATCTCGGGCGTGGACGAGGCTCCCTTCGTGCTCGTGGTCGCCCGCACCGAGCAAGCGGGGACCGGCAGCCTCGCCCCAGCGCTGTTCGTGGTCCCGACCGACGCCGCCGGACTCACCAAGTCCCGGCTCGAGATGGAGATCGTCTCCCCGGAGAACCAGTGGATGCTCTACCTCGACGACGTCCGCGTTCCGGGCGACGCGCTGATCGGAGAGGACACGTCGGCGGGCCTGCCGGCCCTGTTCTCCGGTCTCAACCCGGAGCGCATCACGGCGGCCGCGATGGGGATCGGCACGGCGCGCTACGCCCTGGATCGCGCGTCGTCCTATGTGTCCAGCCGGTCCGTGTGGGGCCGGCCGATCGGCACGCACCAGGGCGTCGCCCACCCCCTCGCACATAGCGCGATCCAGGTGGAGCTGGCCCGGCTGATGGTCGCGAAGGCGGCGGCACTGTACGACTCGGGCCGCGACCTGGAGGCCGGTGTCGCCGCGAACATGGCCAAGTACGCCTCATCGGAGGCGGCGACGCTCGCCGTGGACAGCGCAATCCAGGTCCACGGCGGCAATGGAATGACCGCGGAGTACGGGATTGCGACGCTGCTCGGCGGCGTGCGCGCCGGGCGGATCGCCCCGGTGAGTCGGGAGATGATCCTCAACTTCGTGGCCCAGCATGTCCTGGGCCAGGATAAGTCCTACTGAGCACCACTACTGCGGGTGAGGCCAACCCGGCAACGGCCCGGTCACGGTCTGCCCATCCATGGCGCGAGGCGCCAGCGTGGGCGGGTCTAGAGTCGCCGACGGCTGCGTTGGCTCCTCGTGGATCGGCGGCCGCGGACCGGGCGTGGCCGGCGATGTCAGCGGGCCGACGAATCGCATCATCATCGTCGGGTCAGGGTCACGGTGGATGCCGGCCAGCTCGTCCCGGAGCTCGGCCGCGGTGGGTCGGGAGGCCGGGTCGTTGGCCATCCCGCGGCGCAGTAGCGCAGTTAAATCGGCGGGTGCACCCGGCAGTTCCGGCACCGGCTCCTCGAACATGTCCACCAACGAGAGGAGCGTCGGGTTGTAGTTCTCCTGCCACCGTGGCGGACGTCCGCGCATTAGCGCGTACAGGGTGGCGCAGAGTCCGTAGACGTCGGTGGCCGGCACCGGCCGGCCGTGATGGAACATCTCAGGCGCCGCGTACGCGGGCGTGAGCTCCAGCGTGATGGAGGACTCACGCGTCTCGGCGAGCACGGCGAGGCCGAAGTCGGCCAATGCGGGCTCGCCGAACCGGGTGATGAGAATGTTCGCCGGCTTGACGTCGCGGTGCAGCACGCCAAGTGCGTGTGCGTCCGCGAGAGCATCGGCGATCTTGGCGCCGACGTCGCGAGCCTCCGCCGCCGAGAGCGGGTTGGTCTTCATCCGGTCGGCGTAGGTGCCCTCGCACAGCTCCATGATCATGTACGGATGCCCGTCCTCGGTCACGCCCACATCGATGAGATCCACGACGTGTGGATGGCTCGACATCCGCCCGGCCGCGCGCGCCTCGCGGACAAACCTTCGCTGATCCTTGTCGCTCTCCAGTGTCCGGTTCTCCACCTTCACCGCGACCTCCCGGTAGACCGAGACCTGGGTCGCGCGGTAGACCGTGGCGTAGCCGCCGTGCGCCACCACAGCTAGTCCGGTCAGGCCCGGAACGGCAGGCAGGGTGGTGGGCGCACTGTCGCCCACGGATGCACTGTCGCCCACGGATGCACCGTCACTCACGGATGCACCGTACGCCACCTCCCCGTCGATCAAGGACTTGTGGTCGTCGTTGGATCTCTAATCCACGACCATATGTCCTTGATCGGCGGGGTTCACGGCCGCCAGCGCCGCGTCCGCGGCCGGCCGCTCGCTCGCCTGCTGCGTGGCGTAGGCCGACCGCACCGCGGCCGACGCAACCGTGCGGGCCTCCTCGACCTCTCCCGCCGCGGCCAGCACCCGCGCCAGCACCCGTGCGGCCACGACGCACGCCCGAACGTCGTCCGCCGGGAGATCGACCGCCCGGCGTGCCGCCGCGAGCGCATCATCCACTCGGCCCGCCGCCAACAGCGCCGACGCGTACTCGGCCACCGCGTGTCGTCGCGACATCAGCACCGACGGCGCGGCGTCGAGTCCGGCGACCTCGCTCAGCGCGGCAAGGGCCGCATCGACGTCGCCCACCGCCAATCGGGCGCATCCCAGCAGCACCCGCGGCCCCACCCGGGCCGCCTCGACCGCATCGTGTGACTTGATGACAGCCAACACCGCGTGGGCGTCGGACTCGGCGCTCACCGGGTCACCAATGTCCAGACAGGCAAACCCACGGATCGTACTGGCCATGGCGAGCAGGAGTGGATGCCCCGTGCGCTCGCCGTAGCGGCAGGCGTCCGAGAGTAGGTCCACGGCGTGGCCCGCCTCGCCGACGCCGCGCGCCACCACCCCGCGAACCACCAGGGCCAGCCCGCGGCCCCAGTCGTCGTCGATCTCGTCGAACTCGCGGTAGGCCCGGCGCGCCTCGCGGTCGGCAGACGAGAGATCGCCGAGTTCGGCCGCCGCGAACGCCCCCACTGCGCGCAATGTCCCGACGGCCCAGTGTTCGCCCACCCGCTCGCCGAAGGGAAGAAACGCATGCGCCAGCCGCCGCGCCTCGTGCAAGCGCCCGGCCAGCAACCGGGTGAACGCCGTCGTCCCGCGCAGCCAGGCCCGCCCGCTCGCGTCCCCCAGTTCGGCGAACAGACGCGCCGCCCGTCCCAGAGTCGCATCCGCGGCGGCGAAATCGCCCAGCGTGGTGGCTACCCAGGCGAGGTTCTGCAGCGCCCAGGCCTGGCCGCGCCGGTCCCCGGACCCCTCGGCGATCGCCAGTGCCTCCTGAAAGCCAGACTGCGCCTCGTGCAGGCGGCCGCGCCGATACTCCTCCATGCCGATGCGCCGCAGCACCTCCGCCCGCTCCGTTGGCAGCCCGGCCGAGGCAGCGACCGCCAACGACTCCTGCCAGGCCCGGTCTCCTCGCTCGGAGTCGCCCAGCGTGACGTGCGCGCGGCCGGCGACGAGCAGCGAGCGCGCCCGGCTCTCGGCGTCGTCGGCTGCGTCGCCGCCGGCCTGCTCCGCCTCGGCGAGCGCCTCCTTCGTCCGACCCAGTTGTAGCAAAGCGCTGGCCCGGACCAACCGGTCGGCCGCGGGCAGCGCGCCACCGCCGATAGCGCCGGCCCGCTGCGACAGTTCGGCCGCCTGCCCGGGCTCTCCGGCCCGGATGGCGCGCCGGGCGAGCCGGCTCAGCGCGGCCACACCCAGCGGCGCCACCGATCGGGCCGAGGCCTCCGGGCGCAGGCGGACCTCGTCGGCCAGGGAAGCCGCCCGCTCCGCCTGGTCGGCGATGAAAGCGTCCAGCGTGTCGGTCGTCCAGCCCAGACTAGGTACGGGCAACGCCAGGCCAGCCGCCCAGCGCGCAAGCCGAGCATGGTGGTCGGCGAGGTCGGCCTTGCCCACGCCCGCGTAGGCAGCCTCCCGCATCAGCGGGGTGGCGAAGAGGTAGCCACCCCGGGTCGGCAACAGCATCCGCCGATGCAGCAGCTCGTCGAGCGCCCGGCCCAGGTCTATCGCCGCGACGGCCGAGGGCCGGGTGTCGGCGGCGGAGCGTTTGTCGCGAATTGCCGCCAGAGCCGCGGCCGGCACGGAGTCCCCGACCACAGCAGCGTCGCGAAGGACCGCCCGTGAGTCGGCGGGGAGTGCGTCGATGCGCGCCGCCAGCACAGCCGCAAGATCGCGGGTGAGCAGCCCCCCCGACAGCGACTGCGGGGCGAGGTGCCAGCCCGCACCTTCCCGGCGGGTCAGCGCCCCTCGTTCGAGTAGCAGCGTTACCAGCTCGGCCAGGTAGAACGGGTTGCCCTGGGCGGTGGCGAGTAGCCGGTCCGTGTCCGGGGCGGGCAGCCGACCGCCGCCGAGGTATGCGGTGAGCAGGCGCGCGGCGTCGGCCCCGCGCAGCGGCGGCAACGGGTGCACCTCAGCGTCGGCGAGGCGATTCAACGCGCCGGCGGAACGGACCATTTCCGGCCGACCGAGCAGCACGACGAGGACGGGTCCGGCGAGGCGATTGAGGGTCGCACCCAGCGCGTGCACGGTCGAGTGGCTCGCATCGTGAAGGTCATCCACGATCACCACGAGCGGTGCCTCCGACGCGAGGGCGGAGAGCAACTCCGCCACCGCACTGGGGGCGGCCTCGTGCTCGCCCTCGGTGTGGTCAAGGACTGCCCGCTCCACACCGAGGCGGCCTTCTCGATCCATGGCCGGGTCGGCGTAGCCGAGCAGGGCGAGCAGCTGCTCCGTCTGCAGCCGGGGCGGAGTGCCGGTGCGGCGTCCAACAATCTGGGCGACCCGTCGCAGCCGCTCCTCGGCGACGGCGCGGGTCGCCGCAGCGCTCGGCTGGTCTGGTAGGCCCACCGCGACCCGGACCAGGTCGGCGAGCGGGCCCAGACGCCAACGCTCCCCGTAAGCGGCGCACCGCACCGAGAGCACCCTCGCACCGCCGGTACCCCGGTCGAAGCTGGCCGCAAAGGTCGCCACCTCCGCCGCGAGGCGGGATTTGCCAAGGCCCGCATCCGCGGTAAGCACGAGCACCTGCGCCTCGCCGCGGTCGACTACCTCCGCGAGCCGGCTCGCCACCAACGCCATCTCGGTTTCCCGACCGACGAAGGGCCCCTCGTCGCCCAGGCCGGATCGGGTGCCCGGCGCGTCGAGCGGACCGAGCAGCTCGTACGCCTCGACGGCTTGGCGCTTTCCCTTGAGGCGCAAGGGAAGTAGGCGGCGCCACGACACGACGTGGCGGGTGGCCGCGCTGGTCGCGGCGCCCGCATAGACGGTGCCGACCATCGCGGCGTCCGCGAGGCGGGCTGCGGTGTTCACGGTGTCGCCGATGACGGTGTACTCCAACGACGCCTGCACACCGGCGACGACCTCGCCTGTGTTGATGCCGACCCGAAGGCCGGCCGGGGCGCCACCGCCCCGCTCGTCGTCGAGGACCCGGCGCACCGCCCGCTGCATGGACAGGGACGCCCGGACGGCGCGCTCGGGGTCGTCCTCGTGCGCCACTGGCGCTCCGAAGACGGCCATGATGCCGTCGCCGGTGAGTTTGTCGACGTGTCCACCGAAGGTCTTCACCGCACCGGCGAGCGCCGCGAGTACCCGATCGGTTACGGCCCCGACGCGTTCCGGGTCGACACCCTCGGCCCACGCGGTGAAATCGGACAGGTCGCCGAAGAGTACAGTCACGACCCGCCGCTCGGCGGCGGGTAGGCCGGCGGCGGCAGGTAGCGCGCCGCCGCAGCTGTGGCAGAACCGCGCGCCGGGCACCGTCACTGTGCCGCACACCGGACAGGTCATGCGCGGTCCCCGGGCGGGGCCTGCCGTCGTGGGGTGCTCACGGCGGGTGCAACCTCGATACCGGACCGTTCGATTCCCGGTCGTGCAGGAACGCAAGCTGTGCCTTCACTGAGAGTTCGGCTGCCGGCCACAACGCCCGGTCCACATCGGCGTAGACGACGGCAACGACCTCGGTCGACGTCCGCGCGCCGGCGGCAAGCGCCCCGCGGACCTGTCCGAGCCGGGCAATGCGATGGTCGAGGTAGAACCGGGCGGCCGCCGCACAATCCCCGAGGGCCGGCCCGTGACCCGGCATGACCGGCACAGGGCCCAACTGTTCGAGCAGACGCAGACTGTCCAAGTAGTCGCCGAGGTCTCCGTCGGGATAGGCGACGACCGTCGTGCCCCGACCCAGAACCGTATCGCCGGTGAAGACTGCCTGGTCATTCCCTGCGAAGACACGGAAACAGCAGGAGTCGCGCGTGTGCCCTGGCGTTGCGAGCCGCCGGATGCGCAGCCCGGCCGCCGTAAGGTCGACACCGTCGACCGGGCCGTCGGCCACTCGTGCGCCGGTCATCTCGGCCAGGCGCGCGAGCCCGTCGCGATGGTCCGGGTGACCGTGCGTCAGCAGAATAATGGCGACCGGTCCGAGCGTGGCTAGCGCCGAGAGATGTCCCTCGTCGAGCGGGCCTGGGTCGATCACGACGCACTCCGCGGAGCCGGGGTCGCGCAACACCCAGGCGTTCGTTCCGTCGAGCGTCATCGGGCCGGGGTTCGGTGCCCGAACCAATGTCAGCCACGGCGGCAACTCCGGCAGGAGTGCCGCCGACGGCTGAGCTGAACCTATGAGCCGCTCACCGCGCTCGCGCGAGTGCCCCGCCATGTCAGCGATCGTACGGGCCGTCGCGCTTCCACCGAGGTGAGCGCCGTGATCAGCCGGAGACCTCCACGATGGCCTCGACCTCTACGGGAGCGCCCAGCGGAAGCTCGAACACGCCGACCGCGCTGCGGGCGTGCCGGCCCGCGTCGCCGAAAACCGCCCCAAATAGCTCACTCGCCCCGTTGATCACACCGGGTTGCCCGGTGAACCCCTCCGCAGAAGCGACAAATCCGACAATCTTGACGACGCGTACGACCTGATCGAGCCCGACGAGGGCGTCAATAGCGGCGATGGCATTCAGGGCGCACCGGGCGGCCAGCTCCTTCGCCTGCTCAGGCGAGACCTCTGCACCGACCTTGCCGGTCGCGAGCAGCTTCCCATCCACCATCGGCACCTGGCCGGAGACGTAGACGTGATTGCCACTGCGCACCGCCGGGATGTAGGCCGCGACCGGCGGCGTCACGGACGGCAGCTCCAGGCCGAGTTCGGCGAGCCGGGCATGCGGGTCGGTCATCAGTCCCTACCCTTCGGACGCTTCATGTACGCGACAAGCTGTTCCGGGTTCGGGCCGGGCACCACGGCGACGAGTTCCCAGCCGTCCTCGCCCCAGTTATCCAGGATCTGCTTGGTCGCATGCACGAGCAGTGGCACGGTCGCGTACTCCCAGCGGTGCGTCGGCTGCATAGGCGGCACATTAGCGGCTGAACCGCCGCTGCCCACGAGGGGGCTGCTTCGCGGGGCCGCTTCGGCCCGCCGCCGGCAGGTAGCGTGGCGGGCCAAACGTCTGAACAGCGAAGCCCCGGAGCCAAGACGCATGACCGAGCCGTACGCCGAACCGCCGTCGACACCGTCGGTCCAGCCGCTGTGGGCCCAGCTCGGCCCTGGCCCGACCACCCAACACCCGGGCGTCCCTCCACAGACCGCGCAAAACCCTCAGATGTACCCAGCGCAGATATACCCAGCGCAGGCATACCCGGCGCAGGCGTTGCCCGAGCAGCCACCCGCGCAGCCACCCCGCAGGCGGCGCACCGGCATGATCATCTCCATCCTGCTCGCCGCGGTGGTCCTGCTCTGCGGCGGCGGCGGCATCACGGCGTACCTGCTCGTGCAGAACGCCCAGCCGCGGGGAGCCACCGAACCCAAGGCCGCGATCGAGGGATTCCTCACGGCGGTATTCACCAACCATGACTCGTTTGAAGCGGCGAATTTCGTTTGCCCGGCCGCCCGCGACAAGAACGAACTGGCCCACCTGGTGTCCGACGTCAAGATGTTCGAGGAGAAGTACTCGTCTCCCCGGACAGGCTGGGATTACCCGCCCGTACAGCCGGACGGGAAGCAGGCCAGCGCCACCGTCAAGCTGACCCTCACCACGGACAACGACCAGATTGCGGAGAAGCAGATCCTCCTGCTCCTGGTGGACGACCGTGGCTGGTGGGTTTGCGACGTCGAAGCAGCAACCTAAGTCAGCGGAGACCGAAACAACCGACGGGTAATGTGACGGTGTGCCGCCGAGTGACCACGCCCCCCTGCGATGGCCCGCGCGCTTGCACGTGGTGACGGGCAAAGGGGGAACGGGCAAGACGACGGTGGCGGCGGCGCTCGCGCTAGCCCTCGCGGCCGATGGCCGGCGAACACTTCTTGTCGAGGTAGAGCAGCGTCAGGGGATCGCCCAGGTGTTCGATCGTGCCCACCTGCCATACCAGGAACGGGCCATCGCGACCGGCTATCCCGGGACTGCCTCCGGCGGTGGCGGTGAGGTCTTCGCGCTCGCCGTCGACGCCGAACAAGCTCTCCTCGACTACTTGGACCACTTTTACAAGCTGGGCCGGGCGGGGCGCGCGTTGAAGAAGTTCGGCGCGATCGACTTCGCCACAACGATCGCTCCCGGACTGCGCGACGTGCTGCTCACCGGCAAGGTCAAAGAGAGGGTGACGAGGACCGTAGACGGGCACCGTGTCTACGACGCCGTGGTTCTCGACGCTCCCCCCACCGGGCGCATCGGCCGGTTCCTCAACGTGACGGCCGAGACCGCTCGACTGGCGAAGATGGGACCGATAAAGACTCAGAGCGAGGGCGTCGCCGCGGTCCTTCGCTCCCCGATGACGGCCGTGCACGTAGTGACCGTGCTAGAGGAAATGCCCGTACAGGAGACCGCGGACGCCGTGGCCGAGCTGCAGCGTCTCGATCTGCCGGTGGGAACCATCATCATCAACGCCAAGCAGTCACCGCTGCTAGCCCGGGGACGCTTGTCGCAGGCGGAGGTTCGGCGCGGGCTGGCGGCCACGGGCCTACCGGGCGACCGTGATGTGGTGTCGGGTCTCGTCGCCGAGGCCAGGGCTCATCTGGCTCGGCGCGAGGTCGAGATAGCGCTGCGCCACGAGCTGGTCGCACTCGGGCGGCCATTGGTGGATCTGCCCCAGCTGCCGGGTGGAGTCGACCTCCCTGGCCTGTACGAACTCGCCGGCACCCTGCTCGAGCCCGCCCGGGCCTCGTCGATCTAGGACCGAATCTCTAGATCGACGGGATAGGCTCCGATTGTGACGACTCTGGCGGACGACCTTTTGGTCCAGCGCCTCGACATCGACGGAGTGCTCGGCGACCCGGCGATACGGGTCGTCGTGTGCTGCGGGTCCGGCGGGGTTGGCAAGACCACGACCGCGGCCGCGCTGGCGCTACGCGCCGCCGAGGAGCACGGCCGCCGTACCGTCGTCCTGACCATTGACCCGGCCCGCCGTCTCGCCCAAGCGCTTGGCCTCTCCGAACTCGACAACACCCCGCGTCAGGTGCACTCGGTGAAGGCGGTCAATGGCGGTGAACTTCACGCCATGATGCTTGACATGAAGCGGACCTTCGACGAGGTTGTCGCCACGCACACGGACCCAAAGCGCGCGGAAGAGATCTACGTCAATCCGTTCTACCAGGCGATGAGCTCAACGTTTGCCGGCACCCAGGAGTACATGGCGATGGAGAAGCTGGGCCAACTTCGCGCCCGGGACGAGTGGGATCTGATCGTGGTGGACACCCCGCCATCGCGATCGGCCCTGGACTTTCTCGATGCTCCAGCCCGGCTCGGGAGATTCCTCGACGGCCGGATGTTGCGACTGCTGGTCGCGCCCGCCCGTACCGGCGGTCGCAGCGTTTTCACCCTCGTCACCGCCTCGTTCGGGCTCTTCTCGAAGCTGATGGACAAGATCCTCGGAGCCCAACTCATCACCGACCTGTCCGGCTTCGTCGGCGCGCTCGACTCGATGTTCGGGGGCTTTCGGGAGCGCTCGGAGGAGACTTACAGGGTGCTGCAGGCGCCCGAGACCGCGTTCCTCGTTGTCGCGGTGCCCGAGCCGGATGCCATTCGAGAAGCCGACTACTTCGCCGGGCGGCTGGAGTCCGAACGCATGCCGATGGCCGGGCTGGTGCTCAACCGGGTCCACACGCCGCAGACGACCGCGATCAACGCGGCGGACGCCACTCGGGCGAGCGAGGACATCCGCGCTGGCAACCCCGTCGCCGCCGACGTGCTGCAGGTGCACGCCGGGATGATGGTGCGGGCGGAGCGCGAGCAGGCGGTGACCCGGGTCTTCACCCGGTCTCACCCGGACGTTCCGGTCGCCACGATCGCGGCGCAGCCCGTCGACGTCCATGACATCGACGGGCTGCGCGAGATTGGGCTGGCGTTGGCGGTGGGGTAGCAGGCCCGCTGCATGCCGCAGCTTGTGGGCTCGGCTCAGCCGCCGGCGCTCACGAGTTCCTTCTGCTTGATCGCGGCTTCGAACATGCGGCGCCAGCTCACGACCTTGGGGTGCCGGCGCAGCAGGGCGCGGCGTTCGCGCTCCGTCATACCGCCCCACACCCCGAACTCGATCCGGTTGTCAAGTGCATCGGCTAGGCACTCGTACCGGACCGGACATCCGCGGCAGATCCGCTTGGCCACGTTCTGTTCCGCGCCCTGAACAAACAGCGCGTCCGGATCCCCGTTCCGGCACGCCGCCTGGCTGGGCCAATCGGCGATCATCCCCATGTGTAGCCGTCCCCCCTTTTCTGTTGTCCCCGACACGGCGTCGCGACCCCCTCAGCGCGCACAGCGCGCGTGACGACGACCATGTGGGCTGCCGTATGCGAGAACGCAGCCTCGCCGGACCATCATGCTCCGTAGTGGTCTGATTACGCAACGTCGTCACGAAAATTCGCAAAACCGGACACGGTATACCGGGTCGGTAGTGACTCCACGAACGCCGCTGGGCCGGCCCTAGGAAGTCCTCCACATCAGGCGGCGCCGCGGCTCCATCGGCTACCCGGTGTCCTCTTGGTGCAGAAAGTCGACAGTGGATCGAAGAAACGTCCGGGCGGCTCCCGCGCGTCTAACCCGTCAGTACGGGGTATGCCGGGCCGGCCCCGACGTAGATCAAGAGGCGCCGTGTGCCCGGCACGCGAACGTCCCCCGTCTCCTCTACCCTGTGGCGGTGACTTGGATGCGCCAGCGTGACAGAAGCCTGTTTGCCAACGCCGCATCGCTCCTGATTTGTGGCGTTCTCGCCGGTGTTGTCGTCGCGGCCGCCGCCTTCCCCGCGATCGCGATGGGCGGGCTCGCGGCGAAGGCTGGCGCCGACACGTTCGGCGAGTTGCCCACGGAGCTGAATGTGCCGACCCCGCCGCAGATCACCTACGTCTACGCCTCGGATGGCAAGACGCTGCTCGCGATGTTCTACGACGAGAACCGCCACGACATCCCGCTGTCGCAGGTTCCCCAGGTCATGCGTGACGCGATCATCGCGGCTGAGGACCAACGTTTCTACGAACACAACGGCGTCGACCTGCAGGGCATCCTCCGGGCCTGGGTGGCGAACCAGCAGACAGACTCGAGTCAGGGTGCGTCCACGCTGACGATGCAGTATGTCCGGCAGGCCATCACATACTCGGCCACCAGCCCGGCCGAGGTCATCGCCGCGACCGAGAAGACGAACGGGCGCAAGCTGCGCGAGGCGCGGCTGGCGATCGCCTTGGAGACGGTGCTCACGAAGGACCAGATCCTCGAGAACTACCTCAACATCGCGGCATTCGGACACGGCGCCTACGGCATCTACGCGGCGAGCCAGGTCTACTTCAACAAGGAGCCTAAGGACCTCACGTTGGAGGAGGCGGCGCTGCTCGCTTCCCTGCCCAAGGCGCCGAGCGAGTTCGACCCGGTGACGGAGAAGGGCCGCCCGCAGGCACTCCTACGCCGGACGTACGTGCTCGAACAGATGGTCGCACTCGGCAAGGTCTCGCAGGCACAGGCCGACGTGGCGCAAAAGGCGGCGCTCAAGGTCACCGGCGTGCGGACGCCCAATGGCTGCGTATCCACCACCGTGGCGCACTGGGGCTTCTTCTGCGATTACTTCTACCGGTGGTGGATCGGCCAGAAGGAGTTCGGCCGCGACGAGGCGGAGCGCGAGAACAAGCTCAAGTCCGGCGGATACCGAATCGTCACCACGCTCGACGTGAAGATCCAGGCCTCGGCGAAGAAGAACGTCGAGAAGGAGCTGAAGACCGGCAAGTCGGACGCCCTGATGCTGGCCGCGATAGAACCTGGCACCGGCTACATCAAGGCCATGGCGGCGAACCGCAACTACGGCCTCGACACGAGCAAGAACGGCATCTCCACGGATCCGACGAAGAGGAAGAAGGGCATCAGGGGGACGTATCCCACGACGACCAACCCGATCATCACCGGCGGCGGCGACATCAGCGGCTACAAGGCGGGATCGGCATTCAAGATCTTCACCATGCTCACGGCGCTGGAGAGGGGCTACCCGCTCGACTTCACGATCAACGCCAGATCGCCATACAAGTCGCCCGTGTACATCGTCGGCACGGAGGACATCTCGGTCTGCCCGGACAAAGTCCACTGGTGTCCGTCGAACGCTAACCCCAGCTACATGAACGGTCCTCGGAACATGTGGAGCGGGTTCGGTCGCTCGGTCAACACCTACTTCGTGCCGCTGCAGGAGAAGGTCGGCGCCGACAACGTCATCGCCATGTCCAAGCGACTCGGCATCCAGTACCGCAACACGGAGGACATCAAGTTCACCAGCCCGGACCGAGCGAAGGGCTTCGGGCCGTTCACCATCGGCGTCACCGACACCGTGCCGCTGGAGCTGGCCAATGCGTACGCCACGCTCGCCGCGGACGGAAAGTACTGCGAGCCCATGCCGGTTGTGGATATCTTCAACATCAAGGGCGAGAAGATTCCGGATATCACGAAGCCGCGATGCAAGCAGGCCGTGAAGCCCGAGGTCGCCCGCGCCGCCATCGACGCGGCCCGCTGCCCGATCCTCGATCAGGGAGGCCTCGGCAAATGCAGCGGGGGAACAACCGGCTTCTACTTCACCGGTGGTAACGCGGCGCAGTCGGTGGCACACCCGGTGTTCGGCAAGACCGGCACCTCCGACTTCAACTGGACCGCCAACCTCGCCATCAGCACGAAGCAACTGGCCATCGCCGCGACTCTGGCCAATCCCGACTTTGCCCAGACACCTCACAACCCAGAGGCGCCACAGAAAACCAACCGGGCAGCCGTCCACACCATGCGCGACGCGATGAAAGGGCTGCCGAAGATCCAGTTCATCAAGCCGCCCAACGGCCTTGTCTACGGCAAGCGGGTCAGCATCCCGAAGGTGGAGTGCAAGTCGGTGGCAGTAGCCCGGGAGCGCATTAGCGATGCTGGGTTCGATGTGACCGTCGAGGACAAGAAGATCGACTCGAAATGTCCGGCCGGCACAGTCGCCAAGACCGACCCTTCGGGCTCTACCAGTAAGGGTGGCTCCGTCACGATCTTCGTGAGCAACGGCAAGAATCCGGGGGGACCGCCCCCCAGCCCCGCACCCGGCGGCTAGCCCCAAACTCAGCGTCGATCATGACCTGGAGGTCATGATCGACGCTGTTTCGCGACGGTGAGCTCATGATCACGGCGATCTTGCGGTGGTCAGCGGGGGCGGGGCGAGGCGGGCAGTCAGGCGAGCTGGCGGCGCACCTCAGCGGCGACCCGACCACCCTCAGCCCGACCGGCCACCGCCGCCTGGGCGGCCTTCATCGCGGCCCCCATCTGGGCCATCGAGGTGAAGCCACCCGTCGCGAGCGACTCCGCGACCACGTCGGCGATCTCAGCGTCGGAGAGCTGGGCCGGCAGGTAACCCGCCAGGACCTGCTCCTCGGCCCGCTCCTTGTCTGCGGAGTCGCTCCTACCGGCCGTGGCGAACGCCTCAGCCGCCTCCCGGCGCTTCTTGGCCTCCTTGGTCAGGACGCTGAGCACCTCGTCGTCGGTAAGCTCCCTGGCGGCCGTGCCAGCCACCTCTGCGGTGCGCACGGCCGCCAGCGCCATCCGCAGGGTGGAGGTGACGAGCTCATTACGCGCCTTCATCGACTCGCGAAGATCGGCCTCCAGTCGGGCCTTGAGCGTGCTCACGGGTGGCACCGTACTCTCTGAGGCATGCGAGCGCGCTCCCTTTCCTCCTTCGCGACCGGGTTGGCGGTCGTCGGCGCCGCCACCCTTGCGTACGCCTCTTTGGTCGAACGCAACCTGTTCACGCTGCGCCGGTTCGACGTCCCCCTGCTGCCGCCCGACGCCGAGCCGCTGCGGGTGCTACACGTTTCCGACCTGCACCTCACGCCGGGTCAGCGCCGCAAGCAACAGTGGGTGGCGGACCTGGCCGGCCTCGACCCCGACCTAGTGGTGATCACCGGTGACAACATCGCGCACGCCGACGCTGTCCCGGCGCTCGTCCGTGCGTACGGACCGCTGTTCCGATTTCCGGGCGCGTTCGTCTTCGGCTCGAACGACTACCACGGGCCTGTCTTCAAGAACCCGTTCGGATACTTCGACAGCGAGCGCGAATACGTGCACGGCGCTGAGCTTCCGTACGAGGATCTTCGCCGCATCCTCACCGACGCCGGCTGGGCGGACCTCAACAACGCTCGGGTGACCCTCAAGGCCGGGGGTCAGGCGGTCGAGTTGGTGGGAGTGGACGACCCGCACATCGAGAGGGACGACTACGCATCCGTGGCAGGCCCGGTGGACGGCGCCGCGGATGTGCACATCGGGGTGGTCCACTCGCCGGAGCCTCGGGTGCTGGACGACATGGCGGCCGATGGATTCTCGCTGCTGCTCGCCGGCCACACGCACGGCGGTCAGGTCTGCGTCCCCGGCGTCGGGGCGTTAGTCACCAACTGCGGCCTGGACCGCCGAATGGCCAAGGGACTTCACCGCTGGCCGGGCGGTCACGCGTGGCTGCACGTGTCCGCCGGCCTCGGCACACATCCGACGGCGCCGGTCCGGTTCGCATGCCGGCCCGAGGCTTCTCTATTGACCCTTGTGCCCCGCTGACCCCTGGATACCCGCGCAGCCGGCCCGCGCCCGGTGGGCTAGTATTGCCCGGCACGCCTCGGGGTGTGGCGCAGCTTGGTAGCGTGCTTCGTTCGGGACGAAGAGGTCGTGGGTTCAAATCCCGCCACCCCGACACAGAAAATGTGCACCTCAGGACCCTTCTTCGGAAGGGTCCTGATCCGTTTCGGCGCCTTGATCGACTGCCGGAGGCAGCGAGAAGGCATCAAACGCGCGCAGGACCCGACGGTCACGATCCCTCGTCGGGTGCGTGACCGGTTGTGGGCTTAACGCCTGGGTTGGCATCGAGACGATCAGTCCACGGCAGACGTCCTTCAGAGATGATCGTCAGGGCGAGGGTTGGGGCGCACTGCAATTGATCTTCGGGTTCACGCCCAAGTAATTGAGCGGACCAGCGATCACCGTGACGATGATCGTGCCCGCTTCCGCACAGTTATCCGTGGTTCCGCCGAAGTACCCGCGCTGGCCCGCGGCGATCGCGCCGATGACGAGCCAGACGACGATGAGAATTGCGCCGATCGAAGGACCTCTGCCCATTAGTACCCTCCTGATGCGAAAATATTCCGACCCTCCAATACCCTGAGCCGTCGTTCCCTAACGGTCCAGCGTGCGAAACGTCTGACTGTTGGACACGTTGGCGCCGGCCCGGACGAGCCCATCCGGCTGGGCTTCGGAAGTGGTGTTGTAGTCCGGGGTAGACCGTCCCGAACCGGCCCGACCCACCAACAAACCTCCATACAGGACGCACCAGCTCTGTGCCACTGCGCCGCCGCCGGCGACTCACCCAGCGGTCACCCCGTCAGGCCGCCGGATCTTATTCCCGCTCCCGACCGCGTCAAGACCGCCCACGGCGCCGCTCCGCGATCGCTGCGCGACCCTTGACACGGCCGCTCACGCAGCGCGCTCGTGCCGTCCGGACGGTGGCAACAGCGGAAACGACCCGGGCGTACCTCGCCGCGATCCGCTCGATCGCCGCCTCATCCGCGATCGCGGCTCTCCACTGGGCGGCGAGCTCAGCCGACGAGCTCGTCCACGTAGCACCAACGCCACGACTCGCCCGGCTGGAAAGAGCGGATCACCGGATGCGAGGTATCGAGGAAGTGCGCTGTGGCGTGTCGATACGGCGAGGAGTCACAGCATCCAACGTGCCCGCAGGTCAGACAGAGGCGAAGGTGCACCCAGTCGGTAAAGCCGATGGCTAGGCACTCCTGGCAGCCCTCCGTAGTCTGGGGCTCCGGGTCGCCGGCTTCGTCGAGGTGCCGACACGTCACTTCTCACCACTCCGTTCGAGCAACGACTCCTCCAGGTCCATCTGGCGTTGGGCGCGGACCAACACCTCTTCCGGAATGCGGCCCTCGTCGCGCGCCGTTCGGAACACCTCCCGCTCCGCGTCGAGCATCTCCCGCCGCAGCCGCACGTATGCGCTCGACGGAGTCTCCGCGGTGCCGCCCAGCCGCTCCCATACCGCATTACTCCGGTCCTCGGTCAGCCGCCGCAGCCGCGCCACCACATCCGGGGGGGCCCCATCGGCGTGCTCGTCCAGCCGGGCCCTCGCCGCACGGCTGGCCAGATTCTGCACCTGCGCCTCGGCGAGATAGTCCTGTGTCCGGTCGTCCGGCGGTGGCTTCACCAGGCGCGCGACGAGGGGCAGCGTCGTGCCCTGCAGAACGAGGGTGAACACAATGACGGCGAATCCCAGCCAGACAAACAGAGCGCGCGGGTACAGCGTATGGCCCGCTAGCGTGGCCGGCAGTGCCAACGCCGTGGCCAGCGTGACCACTCCCCGCATGCCGGCCCAGGAGATAACAATCGGCACGGACCTGGGCGGCGAGGGGTCGCGCCGGCGAATGCTGGGGATCCGGCGGGGAAGGTAGGTCGCCGGGAACACCCAGACGAAGCGACCGACGACGACCGTGAGCAGGACGACCGTGGTCAATAGGACGAACTCGCCCACCGGGGTATTCAGGTCGGCGACGATCCCACGCAACTGGAGCCCCACGACGAGGAAGACCAAGCCCTCCAGCAGGAACTTCACCATCTTCCAGAAAGCGTGCATCTGCAGCCGCGACGCGGCCGACATCAACGTCGGCAAGCGGTGGCCCAGGTAGAGGCCGGTCACCACGACCGCAACCACACCGGAGCCGTGCAGTTGCTCCGCCGCGGCAGCGACTGCGAACGGCGTCAGGAGGGACAAGGCATTGTCGAGCAGGGGATCCGTCGTGCGCTGGTGGAGAAATCGGAAGACCACCGCCCCGATCGCACCGACCAGGATGCCACCGCCGGCGGCAACCACGACCTCCACGGCGATCTGACCCGGAGTAATCGCCGTTCCCACCGCCGCGGCGACGGCCACGCGGAACAGCACCAGAGCCGTGGCGTCGTTAAGCAGGCTCTCCCCTTCGAGGATTGTCACAACCCGTCGCGATAGGCCGATGCGTCGCGCGACCGCCGTCGCCGAGACCGCGTCGGGAGGCGCCACGACGGCTCCGAGCGCCAGGCATGCGGCGAGCGGTACCGACGGCAGCAACGCGTGGACGAGGATCCCGACGGCCGTGGCGATGAAGAGAACGTGCCCCACCGCGAGCAGCAGTATCGGGCGCAGATTGAACCGGAACGCGGGTACAGACATGTCCAGGGCCGCGACATAGAGCAGCGGCGGCAGGATTACCGTGATAACCAGCTCTTGATCTACCGTCGGGACCGGGATGCCGGGCACGAACGACAGCGCCAGACCCACGACGACCAGCAGGATCGGTGCGAGCAGCCCGAACCGGCG
>Ga0184632_10000104_pt1 | contig 25852 bp, 17 predicted proteins | sample PLM31_50_b1_FD_133153 | JGI IMG/M metagenome (GOLD analysis project Ga0184632, IMG submission 133153) | Groundwater sediment microbial communities from an aquifer in East River, Colorado, USA - PLM3-1_50_b1 | ecosystem: Environmental > Terrestrial > Soil > Riparian zone | place: USA: East... | reverse complement strand
GGATTGAGCTCGAGTGCGCGCCGGAACTCGACTTCGGCCCCCGACCAATCCCACTCGAAGTAGAAACGGATGAGGCCGAGCGCCGTGTGGGCCTCGGCGAGATCAGGATCGAGCTCGAGCGCCCGGGTCACCGCGGCCCGTGCTTTTCCCACCGCTTCGGTGCGATCGACCGCGCGGAGGTAGGCCTGCGTGGTGTAGACCTCGGCGAGACCGGCGTAGGCCATCGCATAGTCAGGCGCCCGGGCCACGGTCTGCTGGAAGTAGTCGACACTCTTGTCCATCTCCTGCTGGTTGCCCACACGGAAGCTGCGCCCCTTGAGATAGAGGCGATAGGCCTCCGGATTGTCGGTGCGGCCGGTCACTGCGGCCTGCACCTCCGCCGCAGCAATGGCGCTCGCCGTTGATCCGGTGCCCTCGCCCAGCAGCGCGGCGCGCAGCTCCTTCACCACCGATTCCGCGATGTCGTCCTGCACCGCGAAGATGTCGTCGAGCTCGCGGTCATACGTTTCCGACCACAGGTGCGAATCGGTCGCAACCTGGATCAGCTGCGCGGTGATGCGTGCGCGCGTGCCGGATTTGCGGACGCTACCCTGGACTACGGCCGCCACGTTGAGCTTCTGCGCGACGGACGCCAGATCAACGTTCCTTCCCTTGAAGTAGAACGACGAAGTGCGCGAGACTACCTTCAGACCACGAATTTTCGACAACACGTTCAGAAGCTCTTCTGCAAGGCCGTCCACGAAATATTCATTCGCCACATCGTCGCTCAGGTTTACAAATGGCAGAACAGCGATCGATGGCGTGCGCACATCAATCGCCGGAAACGCTTGCGCTAGAGGCGGGAAGGTCTGCGATTCTGCCGACGTAAGCGCTACCGTGAAGCGATAGCCGCGCCCCGGAACGGTGGCGATGGTCTCGGGGCCCAAAATCTTGCGCAGAGCGGAAACCTGCACCTGCAGATTGTTCTCTTCGACCACCAGGTTCGGCCACACCTGCTCAATCAGTTCTTCCTTTGTTACCAGATGACCGGCGCGGTCAATCAATGCAACGAGGAGATCGAACGCACGGGGCCCCACGGGTATGCTCTGGTTCTCCGCGAGAAGCCGACGTTCGACTGGCTGAACGGCAAAGCGGCCGAATCGGTATTCGTTGCCAGGTGCGTCACGGGCCATCTGCGGTACTCCCCAGCGCGATCTTGGCCTAGAGTCTAGACGATTGCGCCTACGAGCTACCGCAGAGAACTGGCCACCAATTGCAATCTTGGTCGGATGAGCGGATCCGCTTCATCCTGGGCCTGCATGGCTGCATTCGCCAAAAAAGCGGCAGTGCGAGCTGCTGGCGGCTACGCCGGCTCCGAGAGGGCCAGCTAGCCTCTGAAGCTCGGCGCGCACCGGCGCGAACCTATGCGATCCTTACCTCGCGCAGATGGGCTCGTTTGCGGGTCCTCGCAACCAAACAAATCAACGGCCTACAGAAGTGTGGGCCGTTTTTCTTGTGCGCCCAGCATGGGCGCGATCTTGGAGGTGGAAGTCCTCCCGTAAGCTGACCACAGCGAACGAAGTGAAGCGCAACTGCGTGAGGGTGACCGAGCGCGGGAAGGAAGCGTGAAGCGAAACCGCGCGCCGATGGACAAGAATCGGATACAAGGCGACGCCGACCAAGGCGAGCAGGCATGAAACTGCAAAGCTCTCGTGGTCAAGGGTCAGGCGGCGTAAATCCGGCGGTGGTGCGGGGAAGGATCGCGTTCTTACCTGGGGAGACCTCGCCTCATGCCCGAAAGGGCGACGGTGTGGAACCGGAGCGAGGAGTCAGCAAAGGCCGTAGTAGTTGCCAACAAGGGGCGAAGGGCCGAACGAGAAGGAGAGATTGCACGCATGTCCGTCGGTAGTGCCAGGCACCAGAAGTCCGCGCAAGTGGAGCGGTCGTCGAACCCGCGCGGTGAAGCCGCGCGGGGCGAGGGCAGGGGTGAAGCACGATCGGTGCGACAGGCGAGCGCAGACTCAGGACGAGCGTATCTGCTCACGCAGGCGCTCACACGAGAGAACTTGGTCGTGGCGTGGCAACGCGTCAGGGCCAACGCGGGCAGTGGCGGAGTCGATGGGTTATCGGTCGGGCAGACGGCGGAGCACCTCAAAGTGCATTGGCCGCAGGTGAAGGAACAACTGCTCGCAGGCAGCTACCGGCCGCGGCCGGTGCGCCGGGTGCAGATTCCGAAGCCGGGCGGCGGGATGCGCGAGTTGGGGATTCCGACGGTGACCGACCGCTTGATCCAACAGGCGCTGCTGCAAGTGCTGCAACCGTTGATCGATCCGAGTTTCTCGGACCATAGCTATGGATTCCGGCCAGGTCGCCGTGCGCTTGATGCAGTCTGTCGGGCGCAAGCGTATGTGCAGGCGGGCTACCGGACCGTGGTGGATGTGGACTTGGAGAAGTTCTTCGATCGGGTCAATCACGACGTGCTGATGGACCGGCTGGGGAAACGGATCACGGATCGAGCCGTACTGCGGTTGATCCGCCGTTATCTGCAAGCGGGGATCATGGTGCATGGCGTGGTGCAGGAGCGGTACGAGGGCACACCGCAAGGTGGGCCGCTGTCGCCGCTCCTGGCCAACGTGGTGCTCGATGAAGTCGACCGTGAACTGGAACGGCGCGGTCATCGCTTTGTGCGCTACGCCGACGACTGCAATGTGTACGTGCGCAGTCAACGCGCGGGCGAGCGAGTGATGGCGGCACTACGCCAGTGCTATGCGCGGTTGCACCTGAAGGTCAACGACGCGAAAAGCGCAGTGGCCCGTGCCTTTGGACGGAAGTTCCTCGGTTACAGCCTATGGCAAGGACCGGGAGGCGAAGTCAAACGGGCGGTTGCCCTCAAAGCGAAAGCGACCTTCAAGCAGCGGGTGCGCTGGCTGACCAAGCGTAACGGTGGACGCAGCATGGACGAGGTCGTGCGAGCACTGCGTGGCTACGTGCTAGGTTGGAAGGCATACTTCCATCTGACACAGACGCCGCGCGTGATGCGCGAACTCGACGAATGGCTGCGACATCGGTTGCGCGCTTTGCAGCTCAAGCAGTGGCGACGTGGCACGACGATGTACCGGGAGCTGCGGGCTCGGGGCGCAAGCTCGGAGCAGGCGGCTCGCATTGCCGGCAATGCGCGGCGCTGGTGGCGTAACAGCCGCTACGAGCTGAATCGGATCATGCCTATCGGCTATTTCGACCGGCTCGGCGTGCCGCGACTCTCATGACCTCAACTTCTCGAACCGCCCGGTGCGGACCCGCATGCCGGGTGGTGTGGGAGGGGTCCGATCAGCGATGATCGGCCCCGATCCCGATTTGCAACGGGGTAGCGCTGGATTGATTTTCATAACAGTGTCCCGACTGCACGTGCCCAACTTGCCCACGTGTCTCCCAAGTCGTGCCAGCGAAAATCATCAACGCCGGCTGCCGCTAACGCCACATACCACGCCTTGGTGCTGACCTGCCTGATTGGCGTTCCCCGGTAGCTCCACTGGAGTCCTGTCACGTTTGCAGCGCGCAGGCTAATGTCGAGGCTGAAGCTGGCCATTGCCGCCGGTGCTCGCGCAGCGGCCACAAGCCGCTCGGCTTCATCGCGTCGTGAGAAACGGATGCGCCGCACTGGCTCCTGCAGCATGCGAATCTAGGGTACGCGATCCCGCCACTCCCAATCATCCACACACTTGCGCAAATCGCGAGCATCGCGTTTCGGCAATATTATGCATCGCTTTGCGCGGGACCTGCAGTTGCGCGTGCACGTGTGTGGGTGCCACACACGATGTCGCGCTCGGCCGCTACGAGTTCCTCACGCGCGCCACCGCCGATGCGTAGGCGGTGGACGCCTCGCTTGGAGCGGTCACGGTGATGGCCAAGTCGCGGATCAGACCATCCTGCAGCCCGTAAACCCAACCATGCACGGCCAGCGCCTGGCCACGGCCCCACGCATCGCGCGCGATCGTAGTCTGGCACACGTTGGTCACTTGTTCGATGACGTTGAGCTCGCACAGACGGTCGATGCGTTGTGCGGTGCCGGGTAGCGCCAGTACGCTGGCATCGTGCTTGGCATAAACATCCTGCACATGGCGCAACCAGTTGTCCGCAAGCCCGACGCGTTCGTTCTGCAGCGCCACGGAAACGCCGCTGCAACCATAATGGCCGCACACGATGATGTGCTCGACTTGTAGCACGTCGACCGCGAACTGCATCACGGAGAGACAGTTGAGGTCGCTGTGCACGACAACGTTCGCGATGTTGCGATGAACGAAGAGCTCACCGGGGAGGAGCCCCACGATCTCGTTGGCCGGCACGCGACTATCCGCGCAGCCGATCCACAGATACCGCGGTCGTTGCTGCCCCGACAGCCGAGCGAAGAATTCGGGATCGCGGCCACGGACGCTTTCCGACCAGGCGCGGTTGTTGGCGAATAGATGCGCGAGCGTGCTCATAGGGACAGTTCCGCACGATTCTACGCTGCGCGGATCCGTCGCACGCACGCTGGGTAAATGACGGCGCTATCCTCCACCGGGGAGCGCAGGATAGAAACCTGCAATCCCTGTATCAACATGTGAATGGAGCATTAGAATTACGCTCCGGTTGACATGGTGTACCATTTACGGTACAGTATGATTGATGACGATTTCAAGGCTCGACGTGGTCTCCTTTCGAACCATCAGCGGCAACGAGCCGGTTCGCGATTGGCTGAAGCGCCTGTCGAAGGATGAGCGAAAGACAATTGGCGAGGATATTGCCTACGTGCAATTCAAGTGGCCGATTGGCAAGCCTCGTGTCGATCACCTGCGTGGTGCCGTTTGGGAAGTCCGGACCGCCTTAAGCAATCGAATTGCGCGAACGCTGTTCGCGGTGGAAGGCACTCAAATGATCCTGCTTCACGGCTTCATCAAGAAGACGCAGCGGACGCCAAACGATGATATTGAATTCAAGGAGTGGCGGCATGGCGAAACGTAATCCGCGCACGGGTGCGACATTCGACGAATTTCTCAAGAGAGAAGGAATCTTCGACGAAGTGCAGGCGCGCGCACTCAAGCGCGCTCTCACTGAACAGCTCGAAGAGAGCATGCAAGTCGCGAAGCTGACAAAGCTTGAAATGGCCAGGAATATGGCGACGAGCCGCTCTCAGCTTGATCGCGTCCTCGATCCGGATAACGTATCGGTTCAGCTCGATACGCTCATCAAAGCCGCGCGGGCCGTTGGAAAGGAGGTCGAGATCAGGATCAAGCGGCCGCACAGAAGGGCGGCAGTGTAACTGGCGGCTGGGCGGAGACGGGTTCGTCCGCAAACAGCCGGCGGTTGACCCGCACGACGGATCCCGGAATACTCCGGCACACGCGATTGCGTGCCAAGGGCACTCCACACCAACAACCGATATTACGATTGAGCAGCCCGCTGCCAATGATCGTTCCTCCCGTCGGGCTCGACGAAGATGCCTGGGAGGATCTGCTCGACTTCATCGAGGAGCGCCGCGTCATCCCCATCATCGGCCCCGAGCTGCTGAAGGTCGAGACCGAGACCGGGCCGCGCCTCCTCTACGATTGGATCGCCGAGAAACTCGCGGCCAAGCTCAACGTCGACACCGCGCAGCTGCCGCAGCCGTACACACTGAATGACGTCGTATGCTGGTTCCTCTCGTCGCACGGCCGGCGCGAGGACACCTACACGCGCATGCGCGGCATCCTGCGCGACGCGACCTTCGCGCCGCCTCGCGCGCTCACCCAGCTCGCGCAGATCACCGACTTCGACCTCTTCGTCAGCACGACCTTCGATTCCTTCCTCGAGCAGGCGATCAATACCGAGCGGTTCCAGGGCGCGCAATCCACCGAGGTCATCGGCTACTCGCCCAATCGCGTCGCCGATCTCCCGACCGAACGCGAAAACCTCCAGCGTCCCGTCGTCTACCATTTGCTCGGCCGCGTGTCGGCGTCGCCGACCTACGTAATTTCCGACGAGGACATGCTCGAGTTCGTCTGCGCGCTGCAGAGCGAGCACCTGACACCCGAAAAGCTCTTCCACGAGCTCGAGTACAACCACCTGCTCCTCATCGGCAGCAATTTCTCGAATTGGCTCGTCCGCCTGTTCCTGCGCATGGCCAAGCGCCACCGCCTGTCCGACCCGCGCGACGTCGGCGAGGTGCTGGCGGACGACCACTCCAGCAGCGACGAGCGCCTGATGGCGTTCCTCCAGCAGGTGAGCGTGCGCACCCGCATCTACAGCGGCGCCGAGGGGTTCGTCGATGAGCTGCATCGCCGGTGGATGGCGCGCCACAAGCCCGCCGACGTGATCCCGCTCGGCGCGGCGCCGCAACGGTTCCTGCCGCCGGAACGCGAGATGCCGGACAACGCGGTTTTCATCAGCTATGCGCGCGAGGATCTGCCCGCCGTGCAGAAGCTGAAGGCGGGGCTCGACGCGGCGGGGGTGAAGACCTGGTTCGACCTCGAGCGGCTGGAGAGCGGCGACGACTACGACCGCAAGATCCAGCGCAACATCGTCCGCTGCGCGTTCTTCATCCCGATCGTCTCCGCGACCACGCAGCGCCGGCTGGAAGGCTACTTCCGCCGCGAATGGAGCTACGCGATCGACCGCGCGCGCAACATCGCCGATGGTGCGGTGTTCATCCTGCCCGTCTGCGTCGACGACACCGACGAAGGCGCCGCGCAGGTGCCGGAGAAGTTCCGGTCCGTGCATTTCACCCGGTTGCCGGGCGGCGAGGTGTCCTCCGCGTTCGCCGCCCGGATGCAGGAATTGCTCACGGCGCGGCGTGCATGAAAGATTCCCGCGTCCGGGCCGGTGAACTCGATGGAGAGTAACGAGCAACAGGCCGACTCCGCTCGGTCGGCCGATACCGACATGCGGCCGCCAGGCGCGGCCGCATCTGCCGCCTCCGACGCCGCGGTCGACTCCCAACATCCGTGGCTCGGCCTCGCGTCGTTCACCGAGGAGGCGCGGCAATACTTCTACGGCCGCGAGCGCGAGGTCGCCGAACTTGGCCGGCGCGTGCAGCGCAAACTCCTTACGATCCTCTTCGGCCAATCGGGCCTCGGCAAGACATCCATCCTGCGTGCGGGAATCGTGCCGCGGCTGCGGCCGGAGGGCTACTGCCCGGTGTACGTGCGTATCGACTATTCGCCGGAGTCTCCCGCCCCGTCGGAACAGATCAAGGACGCCATCTTCCGCGCGACACAGGCGGCAGGCGCGTGGACGCAGACCGGTGTGGCCGTCGGCGGCGAATCGCTGTGGGAGTTCCTCCATCATCGCGATGATGTCCTGCGCGACGCCTCCGGCAAGACGCTCGTCCCGCTGCTGATCTTCGACCAGTTCGAGGAGATCTTCACGCTGGCGCAAAGCGATGATTTCGGCCGGCAGCGCGCGGCGCAATTCCTCGAGGATCTTGCGGATCTCGTCGAGAACCGTGCGCCCAAGGCCCTCGAAGCCCGAATGGATGCGGACGATGCAGCCGCCGAGGAGTTCGACTTCGCGCGGGCCGACTACCGGATCCTGATCGCGCTGCGCGAGGACTACCTCGCGCACCTGGAGGGATTGAAGGGCGCGATGCCTTCGATCACGCAGAACCGGATGCGGCTCGCGCGGATGACGGGGCAGCAGGCGCTCGCCGCCGTGATGAAGCCGGGCGGAAAGCTCGTGACCGAGGAGGTCGCCGCCGCGATCGTGCGCTTCACCGCCGGCGGCTCGGAGCTTGCAAATGCCGAGGTGGAGCCGTCGCTCCTTTCGCTCATCTGCCGCGAGCTCAACAACGCGCGGCTCGCGAAGGGGCGCACAGAAATTTCCGCCGACGTCCTGGCCGGCTCGCGCGATACGATCCTCGCCGAGTTCTACGAGCGGGCGCTCGCCGATCAGCCGCCCGGCGTGCGCCAGGTCATCGAGGACAACCTGCTCACCGAGTCCGGCTTTCGCGAGAGCCTCGCCGAGGAGCGCGTGCAGAAGGCGTTCGCCGCGGCAGGCGCGCCGCCGGGCGCGCTGGGGACGCTGGTCGACCGGCGGTTGCTGCGTATCGAGGAACGGCTCGACGTGCGGCGCGTGGAGCTCACGCACGATGTGCTGTGCGGCGTGGTGCGCGCGAGCCGCGAGCAGCGGCTGGAACGCGAGGCACTGGAGGAAGCCGAAAGGAAACTGCTCGCGCAGAAAGAGCGCGAGCGCGCCACACGCAACGCACTGATTCGCGCGCGGCAAATTGCCATCGGCTGTGCCGTGTTGTCGGTGATCGCCATCGGCAGCGCGGTTTACGGCTATATTGCTTCCCAGCGCGCGCAGAGCGCCAAGGCAGAGGAGCAGCGGGTTCGCTTGATGGCCGAGGGCTCGCGCGCCGAAGCCGAAAAGCTGGTGGTCTATTTGCTCGAGGATTTCTACGCCGAGCTGGAACCCGTCGGGCGGCTGGATGTGGTGGCAGAGCTTGCGAAATCGGCCCTTAACTACTACAAGGGGCTACCCCCTGAACTGCGCGCGCCGGCCAGTCGGCGCAACCATGCGCTGGCCCTGATCCGCTTGGGTGGCGTGGCCAACGCGCAAGGCAAGATCGATGAAGCCAGCGCGAGCATCGAAAGCGCAGCCAGGATGATCGAGGAACTTCGCGAGCAGGGTGACGACTCCGACGCTACCCGGCTGGCGATGGCGTACGCGCGTGTGGCACAAGGTGAAGTTATCGGCAGTCAGGCCAACAGCGCTGCGGCGGCTCAGAAATATCGCGATGCCCTGGAATTGCTCAATTCCATCACAGCGCAGTCCGCGGAATCGAAAAAAGCGGCAGCGCTGGAGGGGCACGCGTACCTTGGTTTGGGGTTGGCGGAATTTCGAATGCCGAACGATGCGTCCGGCCAGCATTTGCGGGATGCCGAGCAGCACCTGATGCGCGCGCAGGAGATTGCCCGCACCATGAATGCGCTGGACCTGACCAATCTGCCGGCAAGCGCCATCCATCTGCAGGCAGGAGCCCGGCTCGCCCAGGTGCTTTACGATGAAGGAAAGCTGAGCGAAACCGCAGAGGTGGCGAATGCGACGGCGGCGCTGGCCGATCGCGTGTTGCAATTGCGGCCGGATTCTCGTCCCGCGATACTGGCCGCTGCAGACGTCGCACGTGTACTTGCGGATATTGATTACAACAATAACGGACGAGTCGCCGCGGCACTGAAACACTACCAGGAGAGTCGCGCTGCGCTGGAGAGACTGCTGGCGCTCGACAGGAGTAAAGGCGCCGTATGGGCCAGCCTGGCCTCCGTGAATGTGCCAATTGCCAACGCGTTGCGCGATCTCGGACGCATGCAGGAATCTGCTCAGGTGTGGCAGGAAACGATCGCGACGGCCGACAAGTTCACGTTGACGCCATCCACGGCGCGCAATTTTGCATTTTGGAGTGGCCTTCTCGCCGTGGCGTACCAGAACATGGGCGACGGGATGCGGGCGGAAGCCTCGCTGGAAAAACAGCGAAAGTTCGCTGCCCTTTCCGTCTCGGGCACCAACACCGATCTCCTGCTGCCCGAAATCGCGGCGAGTTTTGAGGCTGCGGTGATGCAGGTTGCCGGAAAGCACGCTGAATCGCGCGCTCGCGCGCAACAGGCGCTCGACAGGCTGCGTGAAGGCCGTGGGAAATTGCCTCCGTTCGCCAGATTGGAGTGGAGTCTCCTCGGAGACGTTCAGCGGGCATCCTATGCCATGGGCGACTATGTCGCCGCCGAAGCCGCTGCGCGCCAGCAAATGCCGATTCTCAAGCAACAAATCACGGCGGCCTTCACCCAATTATATTATTTCAGGAGCGTTGTGCACGCGGCCAAGGCGGTGGCGCGGCAAGGCCGGCAGACGGAAGCGCTGGAAATGCTGAAACCGGCGCTGGAGTTCCATCGCCACAAACGCTTGGAAAAGAGCGAGGACCTCGAGGTGCGCGCGCTCAAATGTGATGCGCTGCTGGCCGCCGCGCTGGCAGATCCCGCCATGCGCACGACCTACCTGACCGAAGCCGCCGGCCTGTTTGACAACATGCCGCCCGAGGCCAGACGCTGGCGAAGTTATGCCGTGATTCGCGAGGAGATTGCCCGGGAGATGGCCAGGTAATTGCGGCGCAAGCCGTAGCTCCCGCGCCGAGGCATCACGCCGTGGACAGCCACCCGCCCGGATCGGACCACGCCGCGTCCGCGAAGAGCTGCGAGCGCATCCGCAAGCACCTGGAGCGTGGCGCACCGTGGGAAGCCTGCGATGCCTTCCGCGAGGCGATCGCACAACGCACCGGCGACGCGGATCTTCTCTACTGGGGCGCACTCGCCCACGCGCGCGCCGGCGCGGCGAAAACGGCGCATGCGCTGCTCGACCGGGCGCAGGCGGCGGGATCACTGGCGCCCGGCCGTCTGGCCGATATCCTGAGCCTGCGCGGCCGGCTATGGAAGGATGCGTTCCATCGCGCGCCGCACGCCGCCGCCGCGATGGGGCTGGGTGAGCGTGCACGGGGCGAATACCTGGCTGCATACCAGTTGCAGCGCGATCCGTACCCGGGCATCAACGCCGCGACGCTGTCGCTTCTGCTCGGAGACCGCGCAGCCGCGACGAGCCTTGCGCAGGCGATCGCCGGAACGCTCGCCGCGCAGAAGACGCCTCGCACGTGCTGGGATCACGCCACGGCGGGCGAGGCCGCGCTGCTGCTGGGACAATTCGACCGGGCCCGGCAGAGCTACGCGGCCGCCTTCGCGGCGGCCCCCGGCGACACCGGCAGCGTGGCGTCGATGCGGCGGCAGGCGGGATTGCTCGCGCGCGTGCTGCCCGAAGCGGCCACCATGTTGCCCCTGCTGCCCGCACCTGCCGTCGTGGCCGTTTCGGGCCATATGATCGATGCGCCGGACCGGCCGGAACCCCGGTTCCCGTCCGCGCTCGAGCCCAGGGTGGCGGTCGCCATCCGACAGTACCTGGCAGGTTTGCGCGAGCCGATCATCTACACATCAGCCGCGTGCGGGGCCGACCTCATATGCATCGAAGCAGCGCTCGCGATCGGTGCCGAGGTGAACGTGGTGCTTCCCTTCGACCGTGACGATTTCGTTCGCATCAGCGTGGCGGTCGGCGGTGCCGGCTGGGTGCGCCGGTTCGACGATGCGCTGGCCCGTGTTGCGCGGGTGATCCCGGCCATCCACGAGAGCCACCTTGGCGACGACGTGCTGTTCGAGCATGCCGCATGGCTGATCGAGGGCCTTGCGGCGCTTCGCGCGTCCCAGCTGCAAACGGTGCCGTCGCTGTTATGCGTGCTCGACGTCGCGGACGCCGGTCGAGTGGGCGGCACGCTGGCGGCCTTCCTCCGCTGGCAGCAACACTTCGGGCCGCCGCACGTGATCGATCTGCACGAACTGCGAGCGCAATCGGCAACGCACGCACAAGCGGCTGCAGGTGGTGAGCGAAACCTTCCCGCCCTCGGCGCCGCATCGAGCCCGTCGCACCCCCTGGCGACCCATTCAATTCCGGACGTGGCGACGCGCCCGCGGCGAACGCTCAAGACACTCATGTTTGCCGACTTCGCGGGCTACAGCCGGCTGCACGATGCGTTCGCGCCTTTGTTCCAGGCGAGCTTCTGGAAGATCGCGGCAGCGCAGATCGAGGCGTCGCCCGTGAAGCCGCTGATGGCCAACACGTGGGGCGATGCGCTGTACGTCGTCTTCGAGTCGGCGCACGACGCGGCGGAGTTCGCGCTGCAATTTCTCGCACGCATGCGCGAGGTGGACTGGATGGCCGCGGGGCTGTCTGACACGAGCGAGGTCCGCGTTGCGCTCCACACCGGGCCGGTATTCTGCGGGTTCGACCCGATCATGGGCCGGGACAATTATTTCGGATCGAGCGTCACGAATGCCGCGCGCATCGAGCCGGTTACGCCACCGGGCATGGTGTATGCGAGCGAAGCATTCGCCGCCACGCTTGCCGCCACCGGGCAGGACGCCTACGCCCTCGAATACGTCGGCCTCATGCCGCTCGCCAAGGGCTACGGCGAGTCGCGCATCTACCGACTGGAGAGGCGCTGACCGGGGGGCGAACGGAAACAGAAGGCCCCCACGAGTCGTGAGCCGAGGGTCGCGGTTCAAATCGTCGACCCTATGCGGTTGAGCGGGCGACGCCGCGGAGCGAAAGCTCCCTCGCTCGATGACAGCTCACGAAGTGGTTGGGGGCGATCTCTTCCTGTACCGGGGACTTCTCGCGGCAGACGGCCTGCGCATACTTGCACCGGGGATGGAAATGACAACCCGGCGGGGTGTTGGCCGGGTCGGCCACTTCGCCCTGGAGGATGATCCGATCGGCGCGAAGGCGCGGATCCGGTATGGGGACCGCCGACAGGAGGGCCTCGGTATAGGGATGCTTGGGAGACGCGAACAGTTCTTCGGTGGGCGCGGTCTCCACGATCCTGCCGACGTACATCACCGCGACCCGCTCGCTGATGTGCTTGACGACGCTCAGGTCGTGCGCGACGAAGAGATAGGTAAGCCCAAGTCGTTCCTGAAGTTCGAGGAGGAGATTAAGGATCTGTGCCTGGACCGACACGTCCAGCGCGGAGACGGGCTCGTCCGCAACGACCAAACGGGGATTCAAGGCAAGAGCGCGGGCAATGCCGATACGCTGACGCTGGCCGCCCGAGAAGGCATGCGGATAGCGCCGCATGTATTCCGGCCGGAGGCCAACGAGGCGAAGCATCTCCACGACCCGGTCGGTTCTTTCTTGCGCGTTACCTACCCCGTGCACTAGCAGGGGCTCCCCCACAATGTCCAGCAGGGTCATGCGCGGGTTCAACGAGGAGAACGGGTCCTGGAAGATCATCTGCATCTGACGCCGAAGGGACACAAGCCTGCTCTTCGGAACGGTCGCCACATCCAGGACTTCACCATTGTCCAAAAGGAGAACCTGACCGGCCGTCGGCGTAATGGCTCTCAAGATGCAGCGGGCAGTCGTCGTTTTTCCGCAGCCGCTCTCTCCGACGAGGGACAGTGTCTCGCCCTGATTCAGAAAAAAAGTCACGTCATCCACGGCCTTCACAAGGCCGACGGTCTTTCGGAGAAGACCCCTTCGAATGGGGAAATGCTTCTTGAGTCCCTTGACATCGAGGAGCACGGACTTGCGTGAACCGGCGTAGCCGTTCGTCATTCTTGTCCGCCTCTCGTCACTGGTAGAGAAAGCAACTTACTCTTCTACCCTCACCGGCATCCTGAAGAAGCGGGACCTCCTTGTCGCAGCGGCCGGGGATGGAGGCAACGCAACGAGGATGGAAAGGGCAACCCGTTGGCCGGTTGAATGGGTGGGGAATCGATCCGCTGATGGTTGCAAGCTTCAACCTCGGCACCGACTCGATGCTTGGAATGGACTGGAGCAGAGCCTTCGTATAGGGGTGCTTCGGGTCGTGAAAGATGTCGTCGACGTTGCCTTGCTCGACCACCCGGCCCAGATACATGACCACCACGTCGTCGGCCATCTCCGCCACCACGCCGAGGTTGTGCGTGATGAGCATGATGGCCATCCCCCGTTCCCGCTGAAGCTTGCGCAGCAGATCCAGGATCTGCGCCTGGGTCGTGACGTCGAGCGCCGTCGTCGGCTCGTCGGCGATGAGCAGGCGCGGATCGCAGGAGAGCGCCACAGCGATCATTGCCCGCTGGCGGAGCCCACCACTCAATTCGAAGGAATATTCGTCGATGCGGCGCTCGGGCTTCGGGATGCCTACGCTGCGCAGCGCTTCAATTCCCTGGAGTCGCGCCTCCTTCTTGCTGACCGCATTGTGGAGGAGGATCGCCTCGATGAGCTGCGCGCCGATCGTATGCACGGGACTGAACGAGGTCATGGGCTCCTGAAAGACAAGACCGATTTCTCCCCCTCGAATCGAACGCATCTCCGGGCCGTTGGGGTCGAGCTTGACCAGATCGACTTGCGACCCGTCGGCGCGGGTCAGGACAATCTCGCCTTCGACGATGCGACCGGGACGATCGACGATCCGCAGGATCGATTGCGCCGTCACGCTTTTGCCGCAGCCGCTCTCGCCGACGATGCCCAGCGTCTTTCCGGGAGAGACGTCGAATGAAGCGCCGTCGACGGCCTTGGTCGTTCCCTCGTCCTGGAAAAAACTGGTCCTCAAATTCCTGACCGAGAGAAGCGACTTCGTATCGTTCTGCATGATCAGCCGGCAACTCGTAGTGGTGTCAATGGCGCCTTACTGAGCACTACCGACATGAGTGACAGATTCCACAATACTCCGTCGTCCCCGCGAAGGCTGGGACCCAGTGTCTTTCGACCGACGCCACTGGGGCGCTCGCGCACGCGAGCGCGCCTTCGCGGGAACGACGATTTCCAGAATCGAAGCGTCACCCATTTTCGTACTGCTCAATAGAATTGCAACGGATCGGGCCAGTCCCGCAAAAAAAACTTCCCGTCTACAGGTAAGGGTCGGCCGCATCCCGTATCCCGTCGCCCATGAAATTGAACGCGAGGACCGCGATGATGACGGCAAAGGACGGAAGAAGAAGCCAGGGAGAAATGACCAGGGCTTGGATGTTCTGGGCATCCTGCAGCAGGACGCCCCAACTGATCGCGGGCGGCCGCAAGCCAAGCCCCAGGAAACTCAACGCAGTCTCGCTGATGATGATCGCCGGGACCGCGAGCGTCGTCGCCGCGATGATATGACTGATGAACGAGGGCACCATATGGCGGAAGATGATTCTCGATTTGCTGCAACCGAGGAGCTCGGCCGCCATCACGAAATCTTCCTGTTTGAGCGAGATGAATCGGCCGCGGACTACCCGGGCGAGCTCGGTCCAGCCGATGAGGGAAATGATGATGGTGATCGCGAAGTACACCTGCACCACGCTCCAATCGGCGGGAAGGGCAGCGGCCAGTCCCATCCATAGGGGAATCGTCGGAATCGATCGCAGGATCTCGATGATGCGCTGGATGATCGTATCGACGGCGCCGCCGAAATAGCCCGATATGCCGCCTAATACGACGCCCAGCACCAGGCTCAGGGCCACGCTGACCAGGCCGATGGTCATCGACGTCCGCGTTGCATACATGAGCCGGGACCAGAGGTCGCGTCCATGCGTGTCGGTTCCCAACAAGAACAGCGATTCGCTTGGCTTCGCGCCTTCCACCGCAATCAGATGGCGATCGCTCGGGATGAAGCCCAGTACCTGCCAGGGCTCGCCCCGGCCGAAGAAGATGATTGGTATTTTTTTGCTCGTATCGGGAACATAGACTCGCTTGAACGTGAGCGGGTCGCGGGCTCCTTTCAACGCATACACATAGGGTTTGAAGCTTCCCTCGTCGATCCAGTGAATCGGCTGCGGCGCGATCAGGGATCGCTGGGCTTCCGATTCCGTCGGATCCACATAGGCGAAAAAGTCGGCAAACAGCGCAACCAGATAAAACGCAATCAGGACGATGGTCCCGAAAACGGCGAGCTTGTGCTTCCTGAAGCGCCACCAAATGAGCTGCCATTGTGTGGCGACGGCGATCCGGTCTTCGGCGACGGCCCCCGCCATCGGTAACGCAGCGAGCTCCGCCATCACTCGGCCCCGAACCGGATTCTGGGATCGACCCACATGAGCAGCAGGTCCGAAAGGAGCGTGCCGATGACGGTCATGACGCCGAGCAGCAGGATGATGGTTCCGGCCAGGAACATATCCTGGGCGATTAACGCCTTGAGCAGCAAGGGGCCGACCGTCGGCAGGCTCAGCACGAGCGATACGATGATGCTGCCCGACACTACGTAAGGAAGAAGATAGCCGATGGTGCTCACGAACGGATTGAGGGCCACCCGCACCGGATACCGCATGATGACCCGGTATTCCGAAAGTCCGCGCGCGCGGGCCGTCATCACGTAGGGCTTCCGCAATTCGTCGAGCAGGTTGGAGCGCATGATGCGGATCAACTGCGCGGTGCCGGCAACGCCCAGCACGATGGCCGGGATCGGCAGGTGCTTCGTGAGGTCCCACACCTTTTCCAGGCTCCAGGGTGCCTCGATGAAATCGGGCGAAAAGAGGCCGCCCACATTCGCACCGAAGTAGGCGAAGCCGACATACATGACCACCAGAGCCAGCAAGAACCCGGGAATGGCGAGCCCGATGAAGCCGATCAACGTGAACGCATAATCGAGGAACGAATAGGGATAGACCGCGGAGTAGATCCCGATGGGCAACGCGATGCCCCAGGTGAAGATGATCGCCGCCACGGAAATCACCATGGTCAACGTGAGGCGGTCGCCGATGACGTCGGACACCGGGCGTCCCCATTCCATCGCCATGCCGAAATTGCCCTGAAGGATGAGGCCCATCCACTTGACGTACTGAACCGTGATGGGCTTGTCGAGGCCGAGCTGTTCGCGCAGCGCCGCCGCCTCGCCTTCGGAAACCGCGCTGCCCGAAGCCGACATCGATGCGATGTACGAGGTCACGTAATCGCCGGGAGGCAAGTGGATGATCATGAAGGACAGGACCGAAATGGCCCAGACCGTCAGCACGGCCAGCATCAAGCGACGAACGATATAAGCCACCATGGCAAACCCCGTGAAAAACGGTCACCCGAAGCGCCCGCCGGCGCCTTAGGGTCGACCGAAAGCCGCCCGCCTGTGGCACGCAGGGGGCGGCCGCCTTCCTTTACTTGAAGTAGAACGTGATCGGCATCGATGAATGCGGGGTCCTTGCATGCTGTGCGTTCACCTGCCGTTCGGGAACGTTGCCCATGTTGTTCTTGACGATGCGCACGCCCATCACGGCCGGCGACTGACCGACCGTGCCGATGCTCCACGTCTGTTCGACGATGATCCTCCAGAGCTCTTTCGCGTTCTTCACCCGATCCTCTTCCGACGCGCCCATCGCGCTGCGGAAGAGATCGAAGGCCCTGAGCATCTCAGGATCTTCCGGTTTCTTGCCGGCGGCTCCTCTGGACGCATACCATTTGGCGTACGCCATTCCCATGTGGGATTCGGCGGCGTCCACCGGCAGCGCATGGCGGGGGAAGAGGTAGATCATTTCCGAGCCGTCGTTCGCCCAGGCGATCATCTGGTTTTCGTTGCCGTTGTCGCGGGTGAAGGCCAGATTCCGCTCCAGTTCCTTGACATCGAGGTCGATGCCGATCTTCTTCCATTGCTGCTTGATCATTTCGCCGACCGGCGTATACGGAACGAATTGGCCGCCGACGGTGACCAGTTCAAGACGCAGGCGTCCTTTCCCGTCGGTACGCAGGCGATAGCCGTCGGCATCCTTCTTGGCCAGGCCGACTTTGTCGAGAAGCTCATTGGCCTGCTTCAAATCGAGGACCCCCCACTTCTTGTTCCACTCGGGGCCCGGGCTATAGATGGTATCGGGCGCGGGCGCCACGGATCCGGGGGTTCCCACGCCGAGCCAGAAGGCTTCGTTGAGCTGGTCCCGGTCGATGCCTAGTGCGAGTGCATGGCGGAAATCCTTGTTCCTGAGCAGCTTGGCAATCTCGGGATCGCCTTCGTAGGAATTGCCGATATGAATGGTCGCGTCCGATCCGTTGAGCGCCGGGTCGAGGTGAACGGTGTAGTTGCCCTTCTTGGCGTTCTCGAGGAAGACCGGAAGCTTGGCCAGACCCATGTGCCGTTCCTGGATGTCGTATTCGCCGGCGATCGCCCGCAGGTTGGCGACCTCGGTGTTTTCAGCCAGCGTCATCGTGATCCTGTCGATGTAGGGAAGCTGATTCCCGGCGGTGTCGACGGCCCAGAAATACGGATTGCGTTCCATCGACCACGTTGGCGTGTTGATCGCAGACACGGTCTTCCACGGCGTCATGACCGGCAGCTCGTTATTCAGCGCCCAGCTGTAGCGGTTCTTGAGCAGCGATACCCAGCTGTCGAAGCCGAGATCCTTGGCCTTCTTGGTCGCTGCCTCCTCCGACGAATACTTGGGCAGGAACTGTTTCAGGTAATGGGCCGGGGCATAGGCGCCGCCAAAGTTCTGGAATCCTCCGCGGGTCGCGAACCCGCCGCCGATGGCGGTGCTGCCCGCGAGTTGAGAAACGAAGAAGGGGTAAGGTTCAGGAAATTCGAAGGCGACCGTGTAGTCGTCGATCTTTTTCATGACCCCGTCTTTACCGTTGATCTGGAACTCGAAGAAAGGCGTGGGGTTGATGTTCTTGTTGAGATAGATGTCCTGATACCAGAACATGAAATCGTTCGCAGTGAACGGCGTGCCGTCGGACCACTTGGCGCCTTTGCGCAGGAAAATCGTAGTCGTCTTGCCATCGTCGCTGACCTTCCAGTCGCGGGCGAGGCTGGGGATGATCTTGGTGCCCGTGTAGTCGAAGGTGAGGATCTTGTCGAGCGAATTGATCCGGTTGCCGTTCTCGTGGTCGGCCGGTCCGGTGAAAGCTCTCCGCCAGTTGCCGCCGTATTTGCCAATTTCGCGCAGGGGCTTCACGACGAAAAGTTGCGAAGGCTCCGGCAAGCGTTTATCGACCGCGGGCAGCTTTCCCGCCTTCACCTGCTCGGCAAGAATCGGGGCATCCTTGAAGGTCTTCGGAAAGACCTTGGCGTCGAGGATGATCTCCGGTCCTTCCAGCTTTCCGATCAACGACGAGCCGATTTTTGCGGGCGCCGGCGTCGCCGTTTGCGCGACCGCCGCCTCCGATCCCATCGCGAGGGCTGCGATGAGTGCAAGACCCACCTGCACACGTGCCGAGCGCATCGATTTCATACGATCCTCCTTGTTTTGGTCGGTTCGGTAGCCAGGAGGTCCCCCGCTCAAAGCGGGTCGGGCATTCCGGTGCTATCGCCGTGGATAGAGTTTGCCACAGATCGAGGCTGTCATAGGCGGGGCTGACCGATGCCCCCGATCGACCCGTTATTCCTTAGGTTCGCGCTGGCCTCACGACATTGACGCATGGCCGGCCGGCCGCGCGACGACCGATATTGTCGGCAATCGTTTGCTTGCGCCGGTTGATCGTTCCGGTCGTCCAGCCCGACATGTGCGGCGTCATCACGACGTTGCCCAATTCGTGGAACGGGAACTTCGAGGGCAGGATGCTGGGATGACTGGGGGAGGGATAGCTGTACCAGGTGTCGATGACGGCGCCGGCGATGCGACGGTCCCTGAGAGCCTCGTACAGCGCTCGCTCATCGATCGTAGGCCCTCGTCCGACGTTCAGTATGACCGCTGACGCGCGCATCGCCGCAAAGGACTCGGCGCTTACAATCCCAACCGTATCGGCATTCGCCGGCACCGAAACCACGAAGACGTCCGCCGAGCTCCAGAATTCGCCGAGCCTGTTCAAGCCAAATGAGCGATCGACCAGCGATGATGTCGGCACCGGACTGCGATTGGCCGCGTGAACCTTCATCTCGAAGGCCTTCGCTCGCGCGGCGATGGCCTTTCCAATGTGCCCAAAACCAAGCAATCCAATGGTCTTTCCTGCGAGCTCGCCATGTACGCGCTCGGAAGAGCCGGCGGCGTAGGTCCAATGGCCCTGTCGTAGATGCCGGTCGGCGTCTGCGAGGGGCACATGCCGTTCCAGCAGCGCCGCCATCACATATTCCGCGATCGCCTGTTCGTGGCCGAAGCAATTGCATACAACGGCTGAATCGGGAATCGCGTCAAGATCCACAGCGTCATAGCCCGCGCCTGGCACATGAAACAGTTGCAGCTGCCGAGGCTGCGGTAGGACGCCCGAGAACGCGTGGCTCACGACGACATCCGCGGCGACATAGGTCTGCGCATGCACTGGATCGGTCAGTACGTCGGGCAACACCGAGATCTGTGCCGTCTCGCCAACCAGCCGTTGGAAGTCGTGGCTGAACGATGCAGCGATCTCTCCGTGAAACACTATGCGCATGATTGTCGATATCGACGCGGACTCCGGTCGACTTAAAGCGGGCCTGAATTAGTATACTGAATATTGCTCGTACAGCTGCGACGCTTCGCGCAGATAGTCCATCGACAATCTACTTCGATCGAAAATTGGATCATTGATGAAAATTACTGCCCTTGAAACATTGCGGACCGAGGAGTTCTCGAACGTGCTTTGGGTCCGCGTTCACACCGACAGCGGCACGATCGGCCTGGGCGAAACGTTCTACGGCGCGGGGGCGGTCGAAGCACATATCCACGAAACATTGGCCGATCGTTTGCTGGGGCGCAATCCGCTTCATATCGAGGCGCTCAACAAAGAGATGGTCAGCCTGCCGATGGCGCAATCGTCCACCGGAGTGGAATACCGGGCCGCGTCCGCAGTCGACATCGCTCTGTGGGACATCTTCGGGAAAATCTGCGATCAGCCGGTGCATCAGATGCTTGGCGGTCTCTGCCGGGACAAGCTTCGCATCTACAACACCTGCGCGGGCTATCGCTATGTCCGCTCGAAGAACATCCGCCCGGTCTCCAACTGGAATCTGGGTCAGAGCGAGGGGCCTTTCGAGGATCTCGACGCGTTCATGAATCGGCCGGACGCGCTGGCGGAAAGTCTGCTGGAAAGCGGAATCGACGCCATGAAAATCTGGCCATTCGATCCTGCAGCTCAGGAAAACAGCGGCCTTTATATCTCCGCTGCCCAGATGAAAAAAGCGATCGAGCCGTTTGAGAAGATTCGGAATGCGGTCGGCGATCGCATGGACATCATGGTGGAGTTTCATTCGTTGTGGAATCTCCCCACGGCGAAGCAGATTGCGCGGGCGCTCGAGCCCTATGCACCGATGTGGTACGAGGATCCGATCCGCATGAATTCACCGCAGGCACTCGCCGAATATGCGCGTTCGACTGACGTGTGGGTTTGCGCGAGCGAGACGCTAGGCTCGCGCTGGCCCTACAAGGATTTGCTCGAAAAGGACGCAGTTCACGTCGTGATGGTCGACTTGTGCTGGACGGGTGGACTCACGGAAGGGCGCAAGATCGCGTCATTGGCGGAGACTTGGCATCGCCCTTTTGCGCCGCATGATTGCATCGGCCCGGTGGGGTTCGTCGCGGCGGTGCACCTGTCCTTCAGCCAACCGAATACGCTGATCCAGGAATCGGTCCGCGCGTTTTATCGCGGCTGGTACAACGAGCTGGTCACCGTCGTGCCGCGCATTGATAACGGTTACGTGTATCCGATGGAAGGTCCCGGGCTGGGCGTCGAATTGCAGCCAGCAGTGTTCAAGCGTCAGGATCTGACGGCCCGGCGCACGCCCGCCTGATCGGAAGGAGTTGCGCGCGGAGTAGCTAATTGCGCACAAACTGCTTGAAGGCAATGATGGCGTCAGTTGGCGTCGGCGAGCATCCGAAAGCATTGCTACAAGCCGGGAGGACGTAAATACGCGCCCCCTCCTTGTCGTCGGGCACCTTCGTGATCCGAAACGCTAATCCGGTTCGAGCCGCCAACGGGCCGTACGTCTCAACAACGGTATCGGTAACGGTTTGAAGCCGGTAGGCGCTGTTATTCGCCACCCAGGCCTGCGCGCGCTGCCAGTACACGTCGCACTGCGCCTTACTGGCACAAAGCAGCGGCTCTACGGACGCGGGATTGGCAGCCGGATCGCCCGGCGCTGGCATCTGGCCACAACCAGACAACAGGGTCGCAGCAATGTATAGTCGTTTTGCAAAAAGCGATACGCAGGTCATCGTTGCCTCCGGCCAAGGTGGCAGGGTGTGCGGAGTTCGGAGCGGCGCACACAGGCCTGTCAGTGTATCGCCGACCGTGGCGACTCGCCCCTTAGCGGTCTTCGAGTCTGCCCACGTTGTTCCCCATCGCGTCGATCAATGAAGGGCCTGACAGAATCGAGACAGCGCTCGATCACCGGTGCTTCGTCCTTCACGATGAGGTTGAGGCATATCGTCGGTCGAGAGGCCATGATCGGTTCGTCCGATTCCGCGCCACCGAGTGTGCCCTTGTCACTACGCGGAAGGCGGTACTCCCGGATATCGCCCTTCGCGGTACTCACGAAGGACGAGAAGCTCGTTGTGAATTTCGGGTGGGAATCCGCGACGGCCCTCGCGTCGGTCGTCCAGGAGGTCGTTCAGGTAATGCCGCGACCCAACGTCGTCCGGCCACAATCGGGCCAGGACGTTTGCAATTCTCGGAAGCCTTTGAAGTAGGGCCCGCGGCTGCACCTCCAGAGGAAGGCTTGCCGCCCACTTTGCCGAAGCGGGCAGCTTCTGGTTTAGCGGTTGCAACTTTCGCCTGTTCCCAGGTTCCGAAGACGAAGCCATCGGCGTTCCCCTTTCGTACGTTTCGGCGTTGTTGGACACCTGAGAATTATGGACCACGGAAGACCAAACCCCCAAGTTGTGCACGTGCGCCATTCGAGCGCACGGCTATGCGGGCGCGGACACGCCCCCGCGTTTTGCTCCGCGAGATGCCGCAATGCTCGCGCGGACGCCGTACCGCGCGTCGGCATGCGCAGTCGTCGGAATCAGCGCTGCGCCCTCGGTGATCAGGAAGTCCTTGAACGCTGTGGCGACCGCCGGCAGCCGCTTCTTCCTGTGGTGGACGACGTACCAGTTAAGCATCAGCGGAAATCGCTGCACGTCGAGGATCACCAAGCTGCCGATGGTGCGCTCCAGCATGATGGTATGCGCCGACAGAAATCCAACGCCCAATCCGGCGATCACCGCCTGCTTGATGGTTTCGGTGCGCCGGAGCTCCATCGCGACGTTGAGTTTCGGCAGCCAGCTGCGGAAGGCCTGAGTCATCGAGTGCCACGTGTCCGACCCCTTCTCCCTGACGATGAAACGTTCGCGCGCGATGGTTGCCATCGGAATTTGCCTTCGCCTGGCAAGCGGATGCGACGGCGACGCGACGATGACGTAAGGATGCGGCGCGAACGGTTCACACACAATGTTGCCGTCGCTTGGCGGCCGGCCCATGATCGCGAGGTCGGTCATGTTGTCGGCGAGCTCACGCAGCAGCTCCGCCCGGTTGTGCACAGTCAGATTCAGCACCACGCCCGGATTGCGCCGCGAAAACTCGGCCAAGAGCCGCGGGAAGAAATAATCGCCCGCGCTGATGACGGCGACGCTTAGCTTGCCACCAGAGACGCCCTTCAGCTGCTGCATCGCCTCGTCCGCTTCGCCGAACTGCTGAATGATCGCTCGCGCGTGGCGAAGCATCTCCAGGCCGGCGCGCGTAAGGTAGGTCTTGCGCCCGAGCACCTCGAACAGCGGCAGTCCGGTGTGCCGTTCCAGCTCCTTGATCTGGATGGAAACGGCAGGCTGGGTGAGGTGCAGCCTCTCAGCCGCACGCGTGAAGCTCAGGTATCGCGCGACGCATTCGAACACCTTCAGCTGACGTAGCGTTGCGTTGCGCATCGGTCTCGTGCTTCCGGCGAACTATAAGAGATTACTAATTATATCGATTAAAATGTTTAATTATCAATTATGCACTTGAACGCGTAGTTTTGCATCTCGTTGGTGCGGGCCGGATTCGCCGCAACGTACCCAGACGGTCGCGGAAGGAAAGTTCGATGAAGATCGGAATCATCGGCGCCGGAGCCATCGGCGGATACGTCGGTGCCAAGCTCGCATTCGCCGGCGACGATGTCACGTTCCTGGTCCGGGGCGCGAACCTCGAGGCGATACGCCGCAATGGCATGAAAGTGATCGCGAGCGGGAGCGAGCAGGTCGCCCGGAACATCAACGCCACCAATGACTATGTTGAGGCCGGCCCGCAGGACGTGGTGATCCTGGCGATGAAGGCGCACCAGGTCGAGGCCGTTGCCGACGATGTTGCAGCGCTGTTCGGGCCGGATACCGTTGTCGTAACGATGCAAAACGGCATCCCGTACTGGTACTTTCACCGGCATGGCGGCGAGCTCGAGGGGAGCGTCGTGCGGAGCGTCGACCCCGACGGCCGGATTGTCCGCAAGATTCCTCCGGAGCGCGTCCTCGGCTGTGTTGTCTATCCCGCGTCTGAGCTTGTCGCCCCCGGGGTCGTGCGGCACATCGAGGGTGATCGCTTTCCGATGGGCGAGCTCGACGGCTCGGCCACGGCGCGCGCAGCGCGTGTCGCCGAGTGCTTCGTACGTGCAGGTTTCAAGGCGCCGTTGCTCGATGACATTCGCGCCGAGATCTGGCTCAAGCTCTGGGGCAACCTTACTTTCAACCCGATCAGCGCCCTGACGCGTTCGACGCTGGTCGACATCTGCCAGTACCAGCCTACTCGCGACCTCGCGGCGGCGATGATGCGCGAGGCGCAGACCATCGCGCACAAGCTCGGAATCACGTTCCGCGTCGGCCTGGACAAGCGGATCGCCGGCGCGGAAAGGGTTGGCAAGCACAAGACGTCGATGCTGCAGGATGTCGAGGCCGGTCGCGAGGCGGAAATCGAAGCGCTGGTGGGATCAGTGGTCGAGCTGGGTCGGATGACAGAGACGCGCACGCCGCACATCGATGCGATCTATTCGCTGATGAAACTCCTGATGCAAACCATTGCGGCAAATCGCTTGGACGTGCCCGCGCCTCCTCCACACGTTCGCGAAACAGCACGCGTCGCGAACACGTTTCATGTCTCACCAAGATGAGAGCCATCGAAGCGGCAGTTCATGTGTTGCTGAAAGAGGGCATACGTCACGCGTTCGGCGTGCCGGGTGCTGCGATCAATCCGCTTTACGCCGCGATACGCACGATTGGCGGCATCAGTCACGTGCTGGCCCGTCACGTCGCCGGCGCTTCCCACATGGCGGAAGGCTACACCCGCGCGAAGGCGGGAAACATCGGTGTCTGTGTCGGCACATCGGGACCGGCCGGCACGGACATGATCACCGGGCTCTACTCGGCGTGGGCCGATTCGATTCCGATCCTGTGCATTACCGGCCAGGCGCCGCGTGCGCGCCTGTACAAGGAAGACTTCCAGGCCGTCGACATCGAGTCGATCGCGAAGCCGGTTACCAAATGGGCCGTGACCGTACGCGAGCCCGCGCTCGTGCCGCGCGTGTTCCAGCAGGCGTTCCACGTGATGCGATCCGGTCGACCGGGTCCGGTGCTGATCGATCTTCCATCGGACGTGCAGATGGGCGAGATCGAATTTGACCCGGAGACGTATTCGGCGCTGCCCGTGTACAAGCCGGTGGCAACGCGCGCCCAGATCGAGAAGGCGATCGCGATGCTTGCGCAGTCGCACCGTCCGCTGATCGTTGCCGGTGGCGGCATCATCAGCGCCGACGCGTCCGATCTGTTGGTCCAGTTTGCCGAGACGATCGGGGTTCCGGTCATTCCAACGCTCATGGGCTGGGGTGCCATTCCGGACGATCATCCGCTGATGGCCGGCATGGCCGGTCTGCAGACTGCGCATCGCTGCGGCAACGCGACCATGCTTGCTTCGGATTTCGTGCTCGGCATCGGCAACCGATGGGCGAACCGGCACACCGGCTCGGTCGATGTGTACACCCGAGGACGCAAGTTCGTGCACGTCGACATCGAGCCTACGCAGATCGGACGCGTGTTCGGCCCGGATCTCGGTATTGTGTCGGACGCGAAAGCGGCCCTCGAGCTGTTCGTCAACGTCGCGCGTGAATACGCGCGCGACCGCAAGTTCCCCGACTATTCGGTCTGGGCACTTCAGTGTCAGGAGCGCAAGCGCACGCTCCTGCGGCGCACGGACTACGATAACGTCCCGGTCAAGCCGCAGCGCGTCTACGCCGAGATGAACAAGGCATTCGGCAGCGACGCGTGCTACGTCAGCACCATCGGGTTGTCCCAGATCGCCGCCGCGCAGTTCCTGCGCGTGCAGAAACCGCCGCATTGGATCAACTGCGGCCAGGCCGGCCCGTTGGGCTGGACGATCCCCGCAGCGCTCGGCGTGGTGGCGGCGGACCCGACACGCACCGTGGTTGGCCTGTCGGGCGACTACGACTTCCAGTTCCTCATCGAAGAGCTGGCGGTGGGTGCGC
>Ga0184632_10000102_pt1 | contig 26037 bp, 22 predicted proteins | sample PLM31_50_b1_FD_133153 | JGI IMG/M metagenome (GOLD analysis project Ga0184632, IMG submission 133153) | Groundwater sediment microbial communities from an aquifer in East River, Colorado, USA - PLM3-1_50_b1 | ecosystem: Environmental > Terrestrial > Soil > Riparian zone | place: USA: East... | reverse complement strand
CGACAGCAGGCAGGCAGCGAGGCTCCAGTCGCCAAGATCACCGTTGTCCGTACACGAGTTGAGTCAGGCTGCACATTTGTTCGGACAACGGTAATCTCCTTACACAGAGCCACGTTCAGGACTACACACGACCGGTAGGAATGTGACGTCACGCGGGAGAATCTCACCGCAAACGGCGATCTTTGTGGCAAGGCCGAGCGACCCGTCAAGCGGTCTCGAATTCGAGCGCGATTTTGCAACAGGCTCTGGAGGTCATGATCGGCGCCTTTTGGCGACGGTCCGCTCATGATCGAGGCGTTCTTGAGCTCGCGATGACGGCGGCAGACAGCCCGGGGCGCATCGTCGTCAACCGGCGTCACCGTTGTCTCCCATGAATGTGCGCTCGATATGGATGCGCGCCTCCAGTTGGAGTAGCCACCGCTTCCGCTCGATGCCGCCACCGAAGCCCACGAGCTTGCCGTCAGAGCCGATGACGCGGTGGCACGGCACGATGATTGGCAATGGGTTGCGATTGCACGCCAACCCGACCGCCCGCGCACCGCCGGAGTCCCCGACCGAGCGGGCGATCGCCCCGTAGCTGAGCGTCTCGCCGTAGGGGATGGCGGCGATGGCTTTCCACACGGCACGCTCGAACTCGCTGCCCCGGCGCACGACCAGAGGGAGCGCGAAGTCGGTTCGTTCGCCCGCGAAATACTCCCGCAACTGCCGCTCCGCCTCGGCCAACAGGGCGGGCGGAGGAGCAGCGCCGTCCACATCCGTGAGTGCCGCGCCGAAGGACACGGCACAGACCGCGTCGCCGTCGACCGCGATTCCCACCCCACCGATGGGCGAGTGGACAACCGAACACCTCACGTGCCCAGTCTGCGTCGGGGGTATGACAAGACGAGTCACCCTTCAGGCATAGTTTGTGGCGCCGAGGCGCCCATGGGTGTGCGGGTAGCGAGTGAATGCACCGGTCGAGCGTGAATTCACGGAGTTCGTGGCGCAGCACACTCATGCCCTGTTGTGCATCGCGTACGCGCTCACGGTGATCAACACGCGGCGAGGATCTGGTGCAGACCGCGCTGGCGAAGGCATTCGTGCGCTGGCCGAGAATTCGCGGCGAGGGCGAGCCCGGCCGGGGCGGCTGGTGTGGCGCGACGACGCTACCCTCGGTGGTCACCAGGCGGCTGAGCAGGAAAGAGCCTCATGAGCGCAGTGACCATCACCTTCCTCCTCATCGGAGGGCTCGGCGTCGCGCTGCTGGCCGTATCACTCTTCCTGGGTGATGTCCTGCACCTGGGGCACCCGGACGCCGACGGCCCGTTCTCGGTGCCATCGATCGCCGGCTTCGTCGGTGCGTTCGGCTTCGGTGGTGCGATCGCGGCATCCATCACCGGCGGCGGCCTTGTATCCGTGGTGATCGCGCTAGTCGCGGGAGTAGCGGTCGCAATCCCGGCCGCCTTCGGAACCATGGCCCTCGCCCGCGCGGCCGGTCGGATGCGCACGGACGCGACGCCGACCCGGTCCGACCTCCTCGGGCGGATCGGCGTGATCGTCACGCCGATTCCGGCTCAGGGATACGGCGAGGTGCGCATTCACATAGGCGGGCAACCCGTCAAACTCAACGCGAAATCAGACCAGGCCGTCGCGCTCGGTGCCCGCGTCTTCGTCATCGAGGCGCCGAGCGATACCAGCGTCGTGGTCGAGGAGACCGCGCCAGTCTGAGCCGTCTACTCCGTACCCCGTCCCCAACCCATCCGATCTTGCGGGCCTGGCGCCCGTACCCGGAAAGAAGGAACGATGCTTCCTCTCCTGCTCGCGATCGGTGGCGCGGTGCTGCTGCTGGTCCTCCTCGTGATCTACATTCTCAGCCGCATTAAGGTCGCCGGGCCGAACGAGGCCTTCATCGTCACCGGTCGCAAGGGTCGCTCGGTCGAGGGCGCCGACGGCGTCATGGCCACGGACCTGTCCGGTCAGAAGGTCGTCATGGGCGCATCCGTCTTCGTGATGCCGGTCGTGCAGAAACTCCAGGTGCTGGGGCTGTCCAGCCGTCGCATCCACGTCGAGATCCAGGGCGCCGTCAGCAAACAGGGCATCCGCGCCAACCTGCAGGGCGTCGCGATCGTGAAGGTCGGTGGGACCGAGGACGCGATTCGGGCCGCCGCCCAGCGCTTCCTTCACCAGCAGGCGGAGATCGAAGAGTTTGCGCGAGAGGTCCTCGCCGGCGCGCTGCGTTCGATCGTCGGTCGACTGACCGTTGAAGAGATCATCAGGGATCGCGCGGCGTTCGCCTCGGCCGTCGCGGAGGAGGCCGAGCACTCGATGACCAACCAGGGTCTCGTGCTCGACACGTTCCAACTGCAGGACATCCTGGCCGAAGGCTCCTACCTACAGGATCTTGGCCGGCCGGAGGCGGCGAGGGTGCTGAAGGATGCGGCGATCGCCGAGGCCCGGGCCCGTCAGCAGGCTGAGCAGGAGCGGTTGCTGGCCGAGGAGGCGATCGCCGTGGCGCAGCGCAACCTCGCTCTCAAGCAGGCCTCAATCCAGGCCGAGATCGATGCGGCCAAGGCGCAGTCCGCGGCGGCCGGACCGCTCGCCGAGGCCGAGCGCCAGCAGTTCATCCTCGCCGAACAGCGCAAGGTCGCCGAGCAGAACGCGGAGCTCAAACAGCGCGTGCTCGACACCGAGGTGCGCAAGCCCGCCGACGCCGAACGCTACCGGGTGGAGCAGGACGCGGAGGCGCGCAAGAACGCCGCGATCGCCGACGCCGACGCCCGGCGGCAAGCGACCATCGCTGCGGCGCAGGCCACGGCCGAGCAGTCGCGGCTCACTGGCGAGGGCGAGCGGGCCCGCCGCGCCGCACTCGCCGAGGCGACCGAGCGCGAAGGCACGGCCGAGGCAGCCGCCATCCTCGCCAAGGGCAACGCCGAGGCGGCGGCGATGCAGAGCAAGGCCGACGCCTTCGGGGTGTACGGCGAGGCGGCCGTGCTCGACCTCCTGCTACGGGTGCTTCCCCAGGTCGTCGAGGCCGCCGCCGCGCCCGTGGCCGCGATCGACAAGCTGACCGTCATCTCCACGGACGGGGCATCGTCGCTGACGAAGACGGTCGCCTCCAACGTCGCGCAGGGCCTCCAGTTAGGCACTGACCTCACCGGCATCGACCTCGCCCAGTTGCTCACCCGCCTGTCCGGCCTGGCGGGCGACTCCGCCGGAAACGGGGCCTCGACGAAGGCCGTAGCGGCCGCGCCGGCCAGTGCGCCGAAGCAGTCAAGCAAGTCCGACCCGAAGTAACCACACCCGCTTGCCGGTTGGTCTCTACCCGTACTCTCAGGAACCATGCAGGCCGCCCTTGCGCCCCAACCGACCGGGGCCGTGCCACACGGGAACGTGCGCGCGATTCTCGCCCAGCGCGGCTTCCGGCGGTTGCTCGGCGTCCGGCTCCTGAGCCAACTCGGCGACGGCTGGTTCCAGGCCGGCCTGGCGGGCAGTGTCTTCTTCAACCCGGAGAAGGCGGCGAGTCCACTCGCGATCGCGACGGCGTTCGCGGTGCTGCTGCTGCCGTACTCGACGCTCGGTCCATTCGTGGGCGTCTTCCTCGACCGGTGGAGCCGGGTTCGGACACTCTTCGTCGCCAACGCCCTGCGGGCAGCGCTGGTCGTGCCGGCGGCGATCTTCGTCTGGCGCGGCGATGAGGGAAGTCTCTTCGTCGTGACTGCCCTGTGCATCATCGCGTTGAATCGCTTCTTTCTCGCCGGCATCTCGGCCGGGCAGCCGCACGTGGTGGACGAGGCTCGCCTGGTCACCGCGAACTCGTTCGCGACGACGTTCGGCACGGTCGTGTACTCAAGCGGGCTCGCCAGCTCGGCGGTCGTCTTCCATTTCACCGGCACCGGGTTCCACCCGTACGCGATCGTGTCCGGCACGGCCGTTCTGGGCTACGGGCTGTCCGCGGCCCTGACCCTGCTCAGCTTCCGGGTCGATGCGTTAGGTCCGGATGACGCCGAGCGCGCGCGCGGTTCGGTGTTGGGGGGGATCGTCGACACGGCGCGCGGCATGGTCGCCGGCATCCGCCACCTGGTGCACAGACCGGCCGCCGCCTCCGTGCTCGTCGTGCAGGCGGTGCACCGCGGGCTTTACGGCGTGCTGGCCATAACCACACTGTTGCTGTATCGCAACTACTACAACGCGGATGACCCGGGGGGGTCGGTGACCGGCCTGCTGCCCATCGCCGCGGCCGCCGCGCTTGGCTCCGTGGTGTCCGCCGTCATGACCCCACCCATCACCCGACGCATCGGCGGCTCCCGCTGGGTGATCACGATGATGGCCTCGCTCGCGGTCCTCGTTCCGGTGCTGGCGTTGCCGTTCCTCGCTCCATTGACCGTCGCCGCGGCCTTCTTCGTCAGCCTCGCGACCCAGGGCACCAAGATCGTCACGGACACCGCGCTCCAACTCGAGATCTCCGACGACTACCGGGGCCGGGTGTTCAGCGTGAACGACACAGCGTTCAATCTCTTCTTTGTGTGTGGGCTCCTCGTCGGCGCGTTCGCCCTGCCCGAGACCGGACGCTCGCATGCCGTCATCGCCGCCGTCGGCGTCGGGTACGCGGCTTTGGCGATGTGGTATGCCACCGTCACCCGCAACTCCGCCGGCCTCTCACCCGCCTCCTAGTCGAGCCTCTCCCCGCCGGTCAAGGACCAATGGTCGCGGTTGAGAGATCGAACGATGACCACTAGTCCTTGATCGCGGTGGAGGACGGTGGGGTTATCCCGTGCGCGGCAGCCCAGCTCAGCAGTTCGGCGACCGCTTGGTCGTGAGCTAGCGGACCCCGCTCTAGGCGCTGCTCCCGGAGGTGTCGCCACGCCTCGCCTACGAGCGGCCCGGGCGGCAGGCCGAGCAGCTCCATGATCGCGTTGCCGTCGAGATCGGGGCGCACCCGGGCCAGGTCCTCCTCGGCCGCGATCCGAGCGATTCGCTCCTCGAGCGCGTCGTAGTCGGCCGACAGCTGGGCTGCCTTGCGCCGGTTGCGCGTGGTGCAGTCCGATCGGGTGAGCTTGTGCAGTCGTGGCAGCAACTCGCCAGCGTCGGTGACGTACCGGCGGACGGCCGAGTCCGTCCACTCGCCGCGTCCGTAACCGTAGAAGCGCAGGTGCAAGGCGACCAGCCCGCCGACGTCGGAGATCACGTCCTTCGGAAACCGCATCGCCCTCATCCGCTGGCGGGTCAGCCGTGCCCCGACCACCTCGTGGTGGTAGAAGCTCACCCGCCCGTCCGGGCCGGCCGCCTTCGTCGCCGGCTTGCCGACATCGTGCATGAGTGCGGCCATCCGGAGTACGAAGTCGGGACCATCGTCTGGATCCTCCAGGCTGATCGCGTTGCGGATCACCGTCAGGGTGTGTTCATACACGTCCTTGTGTTGGGCGTGCTCATCGATGGCGAGCTTGAGCCCCGGCAGCTCGGGCAGGAAGATCTCGGCCAGCCCGGTGTCCACGAGCATTCGCAGGCCGGTGATGGGGTCCGCGGCGCACAGCAACTTGGTGAACTCATCGCGGATTCGCTCCGCGGTGATCCGCCGCAGATCGCCGGCCATCGACGTCATGGCAGCCAGCACCTCGGGCGCGACAGTGAACCGCAGCTGCCCGGCGAAGCGGGCGGCGCGCAGCATCCGCAGCGGGTCGTCGCCGAACGAGTCCTGCGGCGTGGCAGGGGTACGCAAAACCCGGCCGGCCAGATCGTCGAGGCCGCCGTGCGGGTCCGTGAATTGGTGCTCCGGCAGGCTGACCGCCATGGCGTTGATGGCGAAGTCGCGCCGGCGCAGGTCGTCGAGCAGGTCCGTGCCGTACCGGACGACCGGATTGCGACTGACCCCGTCGTACGCCTCGGCCCGGAACGTGGTGATCTCCAGGCGCAGGCCGTGCCGAACAGCGCCGATCGTGCCGAACTCCCGCCCAGTCTCCCACGTCGACTCGGCCCAGCCCTTGAGGATCGCGAGGGTCTGTTCGGGGTGAGCATCGGTGGCGAAGTCAAGGTCATCGCCGAGCCGGCCGAGCAGCGCGTCCCGCACCGAGCCGCCGACGAGGTGCAGCTCATGCCCGGCCTTGGCGAAGCGTCGGCCGAGCTCGTCCACCAGCGGTGAAGTACGCACCAGCTCGGCGACCGCCCGGCGCTGGGCGGCGGTCAGGTGTGCGGCGGGCGCGGCTGCGCCGGAGGAATCGGACATCGGGTGGCCAGCCTATCGGGAGCCGGCAGGCTGGGTCGCGGGAGTTCCGCGTGCCTGGACACGGGGCTGGGTGGTCGGCCGCCGGAACTATAGGGTCACTGCCATGACCGGTACCGACGACGGGATGCAGGGTCGGGCTCACGATCCCGACGCGACCGTGGTCATGCCGGCCGCAAGTCCGACCGGCCACGACACAACCGACGTCCTTCCCGCGGTGACGGTGGAGAACGACGCGGCCCGCAGCGTCGGCTACGACGTGGACCCCGCCGCCGCGACCATCGAGCACCCGATCACGGTCGGCGGGGATGGCGACGACACGGGCACGGCCGTGGCGAGACATGGCTCCGTCATGGCTCTGGGCAGCATCGTCAGCCGCGCCACCGGGTTTCTCCGCACAGCGGCTATCGGCGCCGCCATCGGCGCCGCCGTGGTGGCCGACAACTACAACCTGGCAAACACGCTGCCCGGCATGGTGTACGAGCTACTACTCGGCGGAGTCCTGGCCAGCGTCGTGGTCCCACTGCTCGTTCGTGCCCGTACCACGGACGCTGACCGTGGTGAGGCGTACACGCAGCGACTGCTCAGCCTCGCCGCGATCTTCCTCGCCGGCGCCACCGTCGTGGCGGTTGCCTGCGCCCCGCTGTTCACGGCCCTGCTGACCAGCGACAGCACGCCGGCCGCCGATCGAGATCTGATCACGACCCTGTCGTACCTGCTGCTGCCGATGATCTTCTTCTACGGTATGGCGGCACTCTTCGCGGCTGTGCTCAACACGCGCGGCCACTTCGCGATGCCGATGTGGGCGCCGATCCTGAACAACCTCGTCGTGATCGGCATGGCCGGCGTCTTCACGCTTCTACCGATCGCGACCCCGCTGACCGCCGAGTCGCTGACAGCGGCCGAGATCGCGGTCCTGGGGCTCGGCACCACGCTGGGCATCGTGGTCCAGGCGGCCGGTCTATTCCCGGCGCTCCGGCGGGTGGGGTTCCGCTGGAAGTGGCGGTGGGACTTCCGCCGGCTGCACCTGCGCGAGCTGGGCCGCATCGGAGCCTGGATGCTCGTGTACGTTCTGATCAGCCAGGTCGGCCTCGTTGTAATCTTGAGGATCGCCAAGATGGCCGGCGACGCCGCCCAACCCGGGTCAACCGTGCCCGGGCCCGCGATCTTCAACAACGCCTACCTCATCTTCATGATGGCGCACGGCATTGTGGCGGTCTCGGTGATCACCGCCCTGATGCCGCGTATGTCGGCCGCTGCGGCCCAGAACCGGCATAACGACCTCGCTCACCAGCTGTCTCTGGGCACCCGGCTCACGGCGGTTGTACTGCTGCCCGCCACGGTGGCCTACGCCGTGCTGGGGCGGCCACTCGCCGTCACGCTGTTTCAATGGGGCGAGTACACCCACGCGCAGGCGGTCGCGACCGGTTGGGTGATCGCGGTGGCCGGACTTGGCCTCGTGCCATTCGCGATCAGCCAACTGCAACTCTTCGCGTTTTACGCCATGCCCGACACGAAGACGCCCGCACTGGTCAACATGCCCGTCGTCGCGATCCGGATCGGGATCGACGTGCTGCTCTTTTTGGTCCTGCCCGTGGCGCTCGTCGCCGCCGGTCTGATGGCCGGCAACGCGGTGTCGTTCGTCGTCGCGGCGATGCTCGGCTACTGGCTGCTGCGGCGGCGGATCGGCCGGCTCGGCCTTGGCCACGTCTTCGCGACGCTCGGTCGGCTAACGCTCGCTGCGGTGATCGCCGCTGTTCCGGCCACGCTCGCGGTCATCGGCATGACCGCGCTCTGGGGCGATGGCAAGGTGGCGAGCATCGTGCAGCTCGCGGTGGCGGGGGTTGTCCTGCTGGGCGCGTATGTCGCGGCCGCGTTCGGGCTGCGGGTACGAGAGGTCCGCGAGCTCTCTTCCATGGTCCGTGCCCGGGTCGGTCGCTAACAGCCACCCAGCCCGTTCCAATGCCGCCCGCTCAATTCCGGCCTGCTGTGGACATCCCGGTGGATAACTCGGTATCCCCGGTGGACAGCTCTGTGAACGGGTGCCCCGTCCGGTGGAAATTCTGTGGAACGCCTGTGCACAGTCGCGGGCACGTGGCGAGGAACACACCAGACCGCCACCCGGATAGATCCCCCGCTACCGGCCGGATGGTCCCTGGACGTCGGGAGTCCTGCGGGGCACCCTGGATGCGAGCACTTCCGGGTGCCCCGCGGGTATGGTCAGCCACGGGTTCGTGTCGACGCGCTTACGCTATGAACACAGCTGCGGCAAGACTCGGCGTCCTGGGTTATGGTCGCGGAGGCAATGTGTGTCCGCGACGCAGCATGTCCGACACGCAGCATGTCCCAGACGCAGCGTGTCCGAGGTGCAGCGGGTCCGACGAGGAGGACGGGTGAGCCACGAAGGCGAAGGGCATCGGGGCGCACCCGATGGACCGCCGGGCGTCCCCGGAGTCATGACCTTCGGCGCACCAACTGCCGGCGAAGTGCTTGCCGGCCGGTACCGCCTTGAGGAGCATGTCGACACCGACTCGGCGGGCCGCCAGATCTGGCGCGGGATCGACACGGTCCTACGCCGACCCGTCGCCCTGGTCGTGCGCCAGCCGGGCGGCGAAGCGGCCGCAGGCATGCTTACCACAGCCGTCGCCGCCAGCCGGTTGGTGCATCCGCACCTCGTCTCGGTCTACGACGCCATCGACGAGAGTCACCGCGCCTATCTCGTCCGCGAGTGGGTACCCGGCGTCGCGTTGCGCGATGTGCTGCGCCAGTCGCCCCTCGACGCCGAACGCGCCACACTCGTCACACACGCGATCGCCGAGGCCGTGGCGGCGTTGCATTCGGCCGGAATCGTGCACGGCAATGTCCATCCGGGCACCATCCTGGTAGCCGACGATGGCCGGGTCGTGTTAGCCGACGCACACGCCGACGGTCCCGCGGACCCCGAGTCCGATGTGCGCGCGGTCGGCGCTGTGCTCTATGCGTGCCTGACGTCCCACTGGCCCTTCGCAGAGGCGGGGCACTCGACGCTGCCCGACGCGGTCCGCGACAGCAGCGGCCGTCTCGCTAGTCCCCGCCAGATCCGCGGCGGCATCCCACGCCACCTCGACGAGATCGCAGCGGAGCTCCTCGACCGCCGCGCCACGCCACCGACCGCCGCCGCACTCGCCTCGGAGTTCGCGGGCCTGGCCACGCAGGGCGACTCGGAGGCCGAATACGACGACGTCGACAGCGGACCGATGGGCTTCGGCGGCGGCGAGTCGAGCGGTACCCGGCGGCGGGCGGGCGGCAAATTAGCGCTCGGGGTCGCCGTTCTGACGGCGATCGCGATTGCCGGGGCCTTCATCGGCGCAAAGGTGCTGGGCGCGAGCCCCGATCCCACGCCGACCACGCCGGATCTGACCAGTCCAACCAGCAACCCACCGACGACCGTCGGCAGCGGCAAGCCGATCGCCGTCGCGGCGAGCCAGGTCCGGGTGGTCGATCCACCCAAGGGCGATCGGACCGAGTTCGAGGGCTACGAGAAGGTCGTCGACGGCGACGAGCTGACCGGCTGGACGACCGATGAATACCTTCGTGCCAACTTCGGCGGCCTCAAACCCGGCATGGGCATCCTTATCAACCTCGGGTCGCCCACACGGGTCGGTGCGGTGCGGGTGGTGGTGAGTCAACAGGGGGCGTCGGTCGCCCTTCGCACCGGCGCCAGCGATCCAGGGGACACGACTGCCGGCGACGCCACTGTGGCCAGCGCGTACACGACTGTCGGGCAACCACTAGATGATCACAGTGGCACCGTGATGGTCTTCCCCGTACCCGATGTGCAGCAGCAGCTGCAGTACCTGCTCGTATGGATCACCAAGCTGCCGGCGGACAACGACGGCAAGTTCGTCCTCTCAGTCAACGAGATCTCCATTCTCGCGCCGTGACGCTCGAGGTTACGCGCGCGCGGTGACGGCCAGCGCATGGGTGCGCGCGCCCGATAGGGTCTGGCCGTGAGCGGTGCGCAGGCCCACCTCGACGACGCCGCGTTGCTGCGCGCCCACGTCGATGGGGATTCCGATGCCTTCGGCGAGCTGGTACGCCGGCACCGTGACCGATTGTGGGCGGTCGCGCTGCGTACTCTCGGCGACCGCGAGGATGCGGCGGACGCCGTCCAGGACGCCCTGGTGTCGGCGTACCGGTCGGCCGACCGCTTCCGCGGCGAGTCCGCGGTGACGACGTGGCTGCACCGCATTGTTGTCAACGCTTGCCTCGACCGCGCGCGCAGGCGCCGGGCCCGACCGACCGTCCCGCTACCCGAGAGCGATGGTGGCGCGCTGGCTGGTCGCGGTGCCCATTCTCCGTATGACTCAGACACTGCGCTCACCGTCCAGGCGGCACTCGCGCAAATACCACCTGAGCAGCGGGTCGCATTGGTCCTGCTGGATATGCAGGGCTACTCGGTGGCCGAGATCGCCACCATGCTCGGCGTAGCCGAGGGCACCGTGAAGAGCCGCTGCGCGCGCGGTCGCGCGCGCCTCGCCGTACTCCTGGGACACCTCCGCGTTGACGCGCGACCCGGCGACCACGCGACGGATGACCCAGTTCACGGGAACCGACAGACGGCCGGGGACGTCGGATCATCAGGAGCGGGACCAGCGGAACAGGATCGAGCGGAGCGGGGAGGTGTGGTGTGAGTCGGGAGTTCGGGACTGGTGCGTCGGGTGCGGGCTCCGTTGCGGTCGATCTCGACCGGTTGGCCGACTTCACCGCCGGTGTCCTCGACCGCGCGGACGCGGCGGAGGTCGCGCATCTCGTGGCCAGCGACGCGCGGTGGGCGACCGCCCATGCGGCGCTTGTCCGAGCCGATCCGTTGGTGCGAGATGAGCTACGCGCGGCATGGGCTGCGTCCCCCATGCCCGCGGATGTCGCCGCGCGCATCGACGACTCGCTACGAGCGATCGGCGCAACCTCAGGCGCCAAGAGCCGCGACAGGACCCGTGCCGGGAACCCGGCGGTCGTCTCGCTTGACGCGGCTCGGGCGCGAGGCACCGGTCGGGCGCGAGGCACCGGTCGGCCGGGAGACACCGCTCGGGCGGGAGCCGCCGGTCGCAGAAGGTGGCGAGGCTCCTGGGCCGGTCTGGCCGCCGCCGCGGCAGCGGTCGTAGCAGTCATCGGCGGCATCGCGGTGGCCAACCAGTTCGCCACGCAGGGCGCGCCCACGACGGCGTCGGGATCGGGTTCTGGCCGCGAGGAGTCGGCGGACCAGGCGCCAGCCCCCGGCGCAGCCCCCGCGCCCACCGCGGCGTTTGCCGGGACACCCAGCTTCGTCATCTCGGGTATTGACTACCGACCGGAGACGCTTGCCCAGCTCGCCCGGATGCCGTTGTTCGGCGGAGTGAAGCCGTCCGACACCGGGTCAAAGGCCGCCGGCGGCGGCGAGGTGCCCCAGATGGTCAGGGACGCCGCCGCCGAGCCGCTGTCCCGGCTCACCGATCCGGTCGCGCTGAGGACCTGCCTGAACGCCATCGGATCGGCTCATCCCGGGTCGGTGACCCTGGTCGACTACGCCCGCTTCGGCGGCGAGCCTGCACTCGTGGTCGTCGTCCGGCGTGGTACAGCATCGACAGTCGTCGCTGTTGGTCCGGATTGCGGGCTCGCCGGCGCCGACGAGAAGGCCTCCGCGCCGGTGTCGTGACAGCTTCGTAGTGATCGTCTTGCGCCCGGCGTCGACCCGACATCGGCACGCCGAGAGTGACGCGTGCCGCGTCCGGGAATCCCGGGTTCGTACGATGACGTTCTGCCCAACGCAGGCTGTCTGACAACAGGCCGCCCCGTCATCGTGCGCCATCGGAGGGAAGCGTCCATGGACGACATCCGTAACGTGATCATCGTTGGCTCCGGCCCGGCTGGCTACACCGCGGCCGTGTACGCCGCACGCGGGAACCTCGATCCGCTCGTCATCGAGGGCGTTCAGTCCGGCGGCGCCCTCATGACGACGACCGAGGTGGAGAACTTTCCGGGCTTCCCGGATGGGGTTATGGGACCGGACCTTATGGACTTTATGCGCAAACAGGCCGAGCGGTTCGGCGCCGAACTGCTCACCGACGATGCGACGGCGGTGGACCTGGCCGGTGACGTCAAGACCGTCTGGGTAGGCAACACCGCGTACCGGGCGAAGACCGTCATTCTGGCCACCGGATCGGCGTGGCGGCCCCTCGGTGTGCCCGGCGAGCAGGCGTTGCTCGGCCACGGTGTGTCCTCGTGCGCCACATGTGATGGATTCTTCTTCCGCAACCAGCACATCGTGGTAGTTGGCGGCGGTGACTCGGCGATGGAGGAGGCCATCTTTCTCACCCGCTTCGCCGATACAGTCACGATCATCCATCGCAGGGACGAGTTCCGCGCCAGCAAGATCATGGCCCAGCGGGCGCTCTCCAATCCGAAGATCAAGGTCGAGTGGAACTCGGTTGTCACCGAGATTCTCGAGGATGACGGCAAGGTCGGCGGCGTGCGGGTCCGAGACGTGATCTCGGGCGCGGAGCACACCCTCGAGGTCACGGGCGTCTTCGTCGCCATCGGTCACGACCCTCGAAGTGAGCTCTTCGCCGGCCAGATCGACCTCGACGCCGAGGGCTATGTGATCGCTGACGTGCCCAGCGCCCGCACCAGTCTCCCCGGCGTGTTCGCCTGCGGTGATCTGGTTGACCACGTCTACCGTCAGGCGATCACCGCAGCGGGCACCGGGTGCGTCGCCGCGCTCGATGCCGAGCGCTTCGTCGCCGCTCTGGAATCATGAACTGAGCCGCCGACACACGAGAGCGACGCCGAGAGGATTGAGCATGGCAGCAAGGGCAGTCACCGACACCACCTTCGTCCAAGACGTGTTGCAATCGAATAAACCGGTCCTAGTGGACTTTTGGGCGGAGTGGTGCCCACCATGCCGCAAGATTGAACACTTGCTCGGCGAAATAGCGACCGAGATGGGCGACAAGCTCGAGATCGTCAAGCTCAATATCGACGAAAACCCCGAAACGGCGATGGCGTACCGGGTCATGTCGGTGCCGACGCTCACCATCTTCAAGGGTGGACAGCCGGTTCAATCGGTCGCCGGCGCGAAGCCTAAGGGGGATCTGGTCAGGTTCATCGAGGGGGCCATCTGACGGAACCTGCGCTCCGCGCGCGCTCCGCGTCTGTGTCCCGACGCGGGGCGTTGTGCGTTAGGGCGCATTATGGCGCAGAGCGTTTAGGGGTCTCGGTGAGCGGCGAACCTGTGCCCAAGCTTGGCTGTGCCTTAGATCTTTGTTGATGGGCTGATGGCGTGGACGGCATGTCCGCCACGGCCGACGGCTCGGAGTAGGCTCCGCCACATTTGGGGCCTACGTCCGGCGGGGAGGAAGTAGTCGATGCAGGTGATCCGGCGGGGTGACCGTGGCGACGCGGTCGTGGAGATCCGGGCGATCCTGACCACGCTGACCGTGCTGCACGACCGCACTCCGCCCGATGTCGACGCGGTATTTGACGCCCCCGTGGAACGGGCCGTACGCGCCTTCCAGCAGGCGCGTGGGCTCACCGTGACGGGTGAGGTTAACGAGGAGACCTGGCGCGCGATCGACGCCGCACGGTGGGCGCTGGGCTCGCGCGTGCTCGCACACGAGCAGCCCGAGCCCCTCTTCGGTGACGACGTGCGGCAGTTGCAGGAGCGCCTCCTCGAGCTGGGTTACGACCTCGGCCGAGCCGACGGCATCTTCGGTCGGCGCACGGCGAAGGCGCTGGCCAATTTCCAGCGCGAGGTTGGACTGGTGCCTGACGGCGTATGCGGACCGCACACAATGACCGCGCTTCGCCGGCTAGGTCGCAAGGTGGTCGGCGGTCGACCAAACCTGCTACGCGAGACGGAGCGCTTCCGAGCGGCCGGTCCGGCGCTCGTGGACAAACGAATTGTGATCGACCCGGGCCACGGCGGTGGCGATCCGGGTGTCAGCGTGCCATACGGACCGTTGCGGTGGACAGAGGCAGATATCGCTTATGACCTCGCGGCCCGACTGGAAGGGCGGCTCGCCGCCGCAGGCATGCGGGTGCACCTGACCCGGGGGCCGTCACCCAGCGAGCGGCTGTCCGAGTCCGATCGCGCGTCCCTTGCCAACGAGCTCGGTGCCGACCTACTCATCTCGATCCACCTCGACGGACACGCCAGTCCCTCCGCCTCGGGCGTGGCGAGCTACCACTACGGCCAGTACCGGGATGCCGGCGTCACATCAACGCTCGGCGAGCGGCTCGCGGCGCTCGTGCAGCGCGAGATGGTTGTACGCACCGGGATGCGCGACTGCCGCACTCATGCCAAGACCTGGGACCTGCTTCGACTGACACGCATGCCAGCGGTACGGGTGGAGGTCGGCTACCTGACGTCCCGGGAGGACCGCAACCGGCTGGTCGATCCGCTCTTTCGCGACCGCGTTGTCGAAGCGATCGTTGCCGCGGTTAAGCGTATGTATCTTCCGATCGAATCCGACGTCACGACCGGTTCCATCGACGTCGACTCACTACGATCGAGCGACACGGACGAGACAGGTGCGACCGTGGGAGCGGCCTTGGGCCATCGGGACGCGGATCACGTCGGCCGGCGCGCGAACCGTGCGAATCTCATCGCGCGTGGGTGAACGCAACCCCACTCGCACGAATCCCGCGCACTCTACCGATCGCACCGCTCCATCGCTGATCGTCGATTTCTTTCGACGTCTGGCCGGGGCGACGACGTTTTTCGTGAAACATAGTCGCGCGCACGGGACGGTGTTGCTTCGTCGCTACCGGCAGGCTGGCGTGACCGCAACTTTTCATTCATATAGCTAGATGTCTAGGTGAATGCGTCGAGCGGTGTTCCGCTCGACAACATTCCGCGGGTGGCGGGCCGCAGGATCGCATCCGGATTCATCGACCCGAGAAGCTTCTCCAACGCATACTCGACGTCCGACTTCCAGGACAGGGCGGTCCTTAATTCGAGCCGGACCCGAGGAAACCGGGGGTGCGGCCGGACGGTCTTGAAGCCCACGGCGAGGAAGAAGTCAGCCGGGGCGAGACAGCCGGACAGCTCATCGACCTGGTCGCCGAACTTGGCATCACCAAATGCCTCGATCGCTCGGATCCCACGTTTGGTCACATCCCGGGCAACGCCCTGAATCAACATGCGGCCAAGCCCGCCACCGGCAAACGACGGCACCACGTGGGCGGACATGAGGAGGACGGCGTCGGCAGAGATCGGACTCGTGGGGAACGCCATCGACCGCGGCGCGTAGGCGGGCGGCGCGTATAGCGCGAAGCCTGCGGGCATTCCATCTACGTAGATAAGCTTGCCGCACGAACCCCACTCTAGGAGTGTCCGCGAAACCCACGCCTCCTTCTCGAGGCCGGGATCTCCCGCTGCGCAGGCACGCTCGGCCGCGACCGGGTCGAGCTCCCAGTAGACACATTGCCGGCATCGACGCGGCAGATCCTCCAGGGTGTCCAGGGTGAGATTGACTATGCGCCGCGACATCGCCACACCTCTCGCGAGCCAGGGTGCATCCCGCCTCCTTCGACCCATCGATCTTACCCGCGGTGCAGGCGTCATGGGAGGAGACTTGCGGGGAGCCTGTACCCCCACGTGGCACCGCAGGGCGGTGAGGTTACGCCACGTCCGGCCCAGTTGGTTCCGCCTCCGCGGATCGCCGATCCACGCCGCCGTTCTGGCTGGCGTGACTGCTGTCCGGTGTGGCCGCGCCGATCGGTCCCTCGACGGATGACTCGGGCCCACCCACCTCCCCGGTCGCTCCTTCAAAGCGAGAAGGAGCCTGCCAGTTGATGCGTGGCGGCTCGACCAACGCACGTCCGCCGAACTCGGCCAGCCACGCCGCCACCATGGCCAGGTTCTCGCGCCAATGCGCCTCCGGCACCGCGGGCAGGATGTCGTCCCATAGCGAGAGGAACGTGCCCCGCAGCTGGAGCTGACCGAACGGCCGGGCGAGAAACCACAGATGCAGGTGTGCCGAACCGTCGCCCCACCGATTGACGTGGACCCGCGCCACTCCCTGCAGGGATCGGATGGCGCGCTCCAACCGCACAGTCATCACACCGAGCTCCGCCGCGAGCAGGTTCGGGAGGTCGCCCAGGTCAAGATGAGACCGTGACTCGAGAATCAGCACCATCGGAAGCCCCGTCGGCCGGTCGAGCGCCCGCACGCGCCAGCGGTCGGCCACCCAGATGTACGCGTCGTCGGGGGCTACGCAGGCCTGGCACGTCGACGGGTCCTCGCCCTGCCGCGGCGGCTCCTCGGCCGCCGGCGCGTCCAGTCGCTTCACTCGGAGGTGACCCTCAAACGGAAACGTTGGCCAATGGACGAACTCGGGAAGGATGGGGGAGTCGGGGGGCACCGGCACACCCTAGCCGACCGGGCCCCGCCCCTGGCAACCATGCACCGCTTGCTGCACAAGGTGTTTCACGTGAAACCAGAGGGTGGTGGTGTGTCCATGAGCCGGCGGCCGTCGATTGTGGACTCCGACGGCGACTATCCGGTCGCGACGCGATTGAGGCCGCCGGCTGTTCTTCCGAAGTCGGGTTGCGACGCCGCGCGAACTGGGCCGTCGTGCCTGTACCCGGCCGAGCCAGCTCGCCCCGGGAGCCCATGGCGACGGTGGATTTGGCGAGAACGCCGATTCTCGCCCACCTCACATTCGGGGCGCCGGCTGGGTTCAGCGCCGCATTTGAGTGTGCGTTCACGGGCGACAGGAGCCCTGCGTTCATCACCCACCTCGGCTGGCACGCGCAGCGCCGGCATGCCCGCCTCGGTCGACGCCGGAAACCATGCCGCGTGTGGCCGCCCGGTCGCCACGTGCGAGCCGCCCCCTCGTGCGTCCCGGGCGCCCGGTGTGGGGCGGCAACCGGACCAGCCGGGTAGATCTTGGATGATCTCCGGGCCTCGCGCACCGGGAAACATCCAAGACGGGACGTGCCCCGTTTCACGTGAAACCGGGAGCGGCGACAAACCGCTTCAGCTGTTGGGCCACCAAACACGGGAGGCCGGGCTGGGGGCTCCCCAGTCCCGGCCCCTTTGAGAACCAGCGTCAGTCGCCGTCGCGAGCCGGTGCTGGGCCAATCATGGAGACAATCCGCTCGAGGTCATCGACGGTCGCGAACTCGATCAGGATCCGACCCTTGCGCCGGCCGATGTCCACCCGTACGCGGGTATCGAAATGGTCGGAGAGCCGATCCGCCAGCTCGCTGAGCCCGGGGGCGTGCGGCCTGGGTCGCTTTGCGGCCGGCTTCTTGGTCGGGGCTCCCTCCGACAACGCCAATGAGACGGCCTCTTCTGTCGCTCGCACCGACAGGCCTTCCGCGACGATCCGGGTTGCGAGAACCTCCTGCTGCGCCGGCTCCTCCAAGGAGAGAAGAGCTCGGGCGTGCCCGGCGGATAACACACCAGCCGCAACGCGCCGCTGCACCCCGCTCGGAAGATTCAGCAGCCGAATCGTGTTCGAGATCTGCGGCCGGCTACGCCCGATCCGTCGCGCAAGCTCCTCGTGTGTGGCTCCGAACTCCTCCAACAGCTGTTGGTAGGCCGCCGCCTCCTCCAGCGGATTGAGGTCGGCACGATGGATGTTCTCCAGCAGCGCATCACGGAGCATCGCATCGTTCCTGGTGTCCCGCACGATCGCGGGGATGACATCCAGCCCCAACGCCTGAGCGGCCCGCCAACGGCGCTCTCCCATAACGATCTCGAAGGCGCCCCCGCTTGTCTCGCGGACGACAATCGGCTGTAGGAAGCCGACCTCCTGGATCGACATCTTCAACTCGTCCATGGCCTCCTCATCGAAGGCCTGCCGCGGCTGGCGGGCGTTGGGGGAGATCGCCTCAACATGAATCTCGGCGAATCTCGCGCCCGGCACCGGTGCGAGTTCGTGAGCGTTCGGCCCTCCGCGAGCCACGGTGTCCTGGGGCGGCGTCCGGTCGGTCGCTACATGCTCGCCACGCGGAGGGGCGACGGCGATGGGCGGCCCCTGCGGGATCAGCGCGCCGAGGCCCCGGCCCAGTCCGCCCTTGGCCTTGGCCGTCATCCGAGGGCTCCGAGGCTGGCCCCGCGGGTCGCGATTTCGAGCGCGGCCTCGAAGTAGCTCGTGGCGCCGCGGGACCCGGGGTCGTACGTCATCACCGACTGACCGTAGCTTGGTGCCTCCGACACCCTGACATTGCGGGGGATGACCGCGGTAAGAACACGATCGCCGAAATGAGCGCGGACGTCCTGCTCCACCGCGTCGGCGAGGCGGGTTCGGCGGTCGTACATCGTCAGCAACACCGTGGTGACGTCGAGCGCGGGGTTCAGATGATTCTTCACGAGCTGGATGTTGTTGCTGAGCTGCTGCACGCCCTCAAGGGCGTAGTACTCGCATTGGATGGGGATCATGACCTCCTGCGCCGCGACGAGTGCATTCACGGTGAGTAGGCCGAGCGATGGTGGGCAGTCGATGAAGACGTAGTCATACGCGGCGCTGTGGCCCTGCAAGGCCCGCAGCAGCCGCGACTCCCGAGCGACCATCGATACGAGCTCGATCTCGGCACCGGCGAGGTCGATGGTGGCGGGCAGGCACCACAGGTTGGGGATACCCGACACCGCCTGGACCACGTCGGAGATCGGCGTCTCGTTTACCAGGCTGTCGTACACGTCGGGGATCGCGGCGTGATGAGGCACGTCCAAGCCCGTCGAGGCGTTTCCCTGAGGGTCGAGGTCAATGACCAACACCCGGTTGCCGTGTAGCGCGAGGGCTACCGCAATGTTGACCACGCTGGTGGTCTTGCCGACGCCTCCCTTCTGATTCGCCACGCAGAAGACTCGCGTCTTCGGTGGCCGCGGCATCTGGATCTCACCGCTCGGGTTAAGGATCTGTATCGCCCGCTTAGCCTCCTGAGCCAACGGTGGATCCTCAGGCTCTCGGGCCTGGCGAACACTGTCGATCTCCGAGCCCTTGCCGCGGTGGCCGGCGGCGGACACGATCGTGTTCGGGCCGCCAGAACCCTCGTACACAGGCATGGCGCTTGTCGGTTGCGAGACCGGGTGGGCATCAGGCGGGTCGTTGGCCATGGCGCGAGGGCCACCCACAGCGGGGCCGCCCGGCTGCGGTGCGACCGTGAAGCCGAAGCGGGTGACCCACGAGCCTCCCCCGACGTCGCCGACTCCAACACCACCCACGATCGTCCGCGGGTCGTGTGTTTCACGTGAAACACCGGTACTCCCCATGCCGAGGCTCGACTGGCTCTGCGTGGGGCCGACGTAGGAACCGTTCTCGTGCACCGTCTCATCCTCGTCTTATGTGGATGGTGTGCATCGCCACGTTCCGCCGGGTCCGTTGGTGGGCCGGGTGGCATCGGATCGGCCCAACGACCAGCGCCGGTTCAGTCAGCCGTGGAGCGATCCGCAATTGGCAACGCCCGGCCAGCCTACGGCCGGCACAGCGGCAAGGCTACGGATGCGCGCCGGTGCGTCCGAACGCAACTTTGGCGGGCCCCCGTCCAAAGAGCACAAAGGCGGGCAAACGAAAAGCCGGAGTCCACGTCCATCGACGTTGGGCAATCTATTTGCGGCTGTCAGGCCGGACGTCTCGGACGGCCCCTCCTTCGGCGCATCCCGGCCGGTACGCTCGTCCGCTTCGCCCGCTCGCGGACGATCTCAATGACGGTCGTTGGCGGTTCAATCACACCCACGCCACATCGCCGAATCATCGGCGTACCTCCACCGAGCCTCGCGATCACGTTGCGGTGTGCAGCGATCTCCTCGGCAGCCGATTCTCCCTTGAGCGCCAGGACGCTACCTCCCTCGGCAACGAGCGGTAGGCACCATGCCACCAAGCGGCCGAGGGGGGCGAGCGCGCGTGCGGTGACAATGTCAGCGAGGTCGTTACGGCCGCCCTGTAACCAGTCCTCGGCTCGCGCCCTGACCACGGTGGTCTGGGCCAACCCAAGCGCCGTCACCACCTCCGATAGGAACGCGGCACGCCGTGCCAACGGCTCCAGCAGGACGATCGACAAATCCGGTCGCGCCACCGCCAGTACGACGCCTGGCAGGCCGGCCCCAGATCCGACATCAATAACCCTCGCATCCGGGGGAATGATCTCCGCCACCACAACGCAGTTGAGCAGGTGCCGCTCCCAGATCCGCGGTGCCTCGCGAGGACCGATCAGGCCACGAACGACGCCGACGCCGACGAGTAACTCCGCATAGCTGACTGCGAGCCGCAATCGGTCACCAAACAACCGCTCGGCGGCGACGAGGTCCGTTCCGGTTGGCGACGCGTCGACCGGTGCAGAGGGCAAGGTCGCAGGGTGCACTACGACCGACCGCTCAGGCGCGACACGGCCGCCAGACTGATCGTCGGGTCGACGATCAGCGGGGCTGGGCGAACGAGCGCGATCGGACATGCCATCCATTCAGCCACACCACCGTCAGCGCGGCGCCGACGATCCCCACCAGGCTGCACGGTCGCCGATCGCGACCCGATCGTACGCGGTCAGGCAAAAGCCAGTAGCGCGCAGGCATAGCCGTTGGTCGATGGAAAGTTGCGCTCGTTTCGGTGGACACATTGTGGCCGATCAAGGACGTAGTCGCGTGCGTTGATCTCTAATCACGCGACTACGCCCTTGATCGACGAGAAGGGTGGTGGGTCAGTCCTCAGCCGATCGGACGATGATGCGGCGGCTCGGTTCAACGCCCTCGGACTCGCTCTCGACGCCGGCCATCGCGTTGATGACGTCGTGGACGCATTTGCGCTCGAAGGCACTCATCGGCTCGAGACGAACAGATTCGCCGTACTGCTTAACCTTTTCGGCGGCGTTCTTTGCCACGGCAACAAGTTCCTTGCGGCGAGACGCCCGAAATCCGCCAACGTCGAGCAGCAATCGCGAGGGTTCGCCGGTCTGCCGAAACACCGCCAGGCGGCTCAGTTCCTGTAGGGCCTCCAGCGTCGCGCCACGGGTGCCGACGAGGTTGTTCAGTCGCCCGCCGACCACCTCTACCATGGGTCTGCCGTTCTGCACGAGCTCGTCGATGTCGCCGTCGAAGTCCAGGATGTCGAGCAGTCCCTCGATGTAGTCAGCCGCGATCTCGCTCTGTCGGAAGAGGTCAGAGTCGGTTGGCTCGGCCCGATCCTCGCCCGACTCATCGTCACCGGAGCCGTCATCAGAGCCGTCACCGGCGGCGGATATGTCGTCCGCGCGTTCACCGTCGTCGTCACCGTCGCCCTCATCGGGATCGTTGTCGGCGGCGTTCGCGTCCAGGTCCTCGGGCTCGTCCGAGGAGTGCGTCGTATCAGTCACGGTGTCTTCTTCTCCGAAGGCTCGGGGCGCCGTCGCCAGCGCCGTCACAGCTCGTCCGGCGCCGAAGCGCGTGGACGAGGACGTCTGCGAGGGGCGGTCTCAAGCGGCTGCGGGGAGCGCCACCGAGCGTACGGTGCCGGGTGGGCCCCGGTGCCCGTACCCGTGATTGTCGTCCACAGGTACCGGGATCCGCGGCGTCTTCGGGTCGCACACCAAGGTCGCGTCCAGCCGTCTACCGCTTGGAACCGCCCTTTTTGCCCGCGGGGCCCTTGCGGGGCGTCGCGGTAGTCTTCTTCGATCCGGTGGACCTCTTTTGCACCCCAGCCGACTTCTGCGCCCCAGCCGACTTCTGCGCGTCTGTTGACGTCTGAGCCGTCGTGTTGGCCGGCGGCTGTGCCGCGGCCTTGGGGGCGTCCGGGTCGGCAGCGCCCGGTTTCGGGTGCACGGGCTTCGCGCCTGGCTTCGGCGCCAGCGAGCGGTTGTCCACCGCGGGCGTCTCGGGCGCGGCCGGCGTCTGCTGGCGGCGCCGGAAGAGTCTGGACTTCGTCTCTGGCTGCACCTGCTTGAAGCCGTTGCCGCTGGCGGCCGCGCCGTTGGCCGAAGCCCGGCCGGGGTCGGACTTGGTGGGCAGGAAACGCGCGAGAACGCTCTTCGGAGTAGGGGTCGCCTTCGTCGGGGTGGCCTTGGCCGCCTTCATCGGGATGCTGCCGGAAGTGACGGGTGGAGGGTACTTGTGCAACACCCAGTACTGCTGACCGAACGAGAAGATGTTCTGGGTCACCCAGTAGATGATGACGCCGATCGGGAAGTACCAGCCGGAGAGCAGTAGCGAGATCGGGATGCCGTAGAGCATCAGCTTCTGGATCATCCGCTGCTGCGGATCCGCGTTCCAACCGGTCTTCAGGATCATTTGGCGACTGGTCAGGTAGGTCGTCGCCATCATGATAAGGACCAAGATGCCCGCGACGACCTTGACCACGACGCCGTTGGCGTTCAGCGTGAGAAGCTCAGCCGGCGTCGAGGCGAAATGGGATGCGATCGGCGCGTCGAAGAGCCGGGCGACCGCGGCGCTGTCCCACTCCTGTTGGGTCCATCCGTAGAGCGTCGTATTGATCGTCTGGACCGGGTCAAGGCGCTTGAGCACATGGAACAGGCCGAGGAAGACGGGTATCTGCAGGAACATGGGCAGGCAGCCCATGAGCGGGTTGACCTTCTCCGTCTGATAGAGCTTCATCATCTCTTCGCGGAGCGCCTGCTGGTCACCCTTGTGCTTCTGCTGCAGTTCCTTCATCTTCGGCTGCAGTGCCTGCATCGCGCGTTGGGATCGGATCTGCTTAACGAAGATCGGGAAGAGGATGATCCGGACCGTGATCACCAGGAAAATGATCGCCAGAATCCAGTCCCAGTTCGTGCCCAGGAAATGTTGCGCTCCGGAGGGCAGCACGAGATCCCAGAAGTCGTGCCAGCGCAGAAGGATCCACGAGATGGCTATGTAGATCCAGTCCATCATCTGGTCACAGCTCCAGTCACGTTGTCGCGGCGCGTGCGGTTCCGCGGGGGTGGTACGTGGTCAATCCCACCGGGGTGGAACGGGTGGCAGCGCAGAAGCCGCCAAACAGCCAGGCCTAGCCCACGCAACGGTCCATGCGTCGCGATCGCGGTCAACGCGTACTCGCTACACGACGGATAGAACCGGCAGCGGGGTGGTAGTCCCGGACTTACCCACCGACGGTACGCGACGATGGGAAACGAGAGGATTCGGGCACCGAGAGTCGTGGGCCGCGGCACATCGCTCACGTCGCAATCACCCTTCTCTGTTGCCGGGATCCTGGGGTTCGTGATCGCGCTACCCGGCCTTCCCGAGCCGCAGCGAGCGCGGCGGTGAGGTCGGCACCGAGTTGCTGGTACGACCGGCTCGCCGCACCAGGTAGGGCCCGGACCACCAACGCCGTGCCGGGGGGGAGTTGGTTGAGCAGGTCCCGGACCAGGTGGCGCAGACGCCGACGGACCTTGTTACGGATGACGGCTGGGCCGACTGCCCGAGGAATGATGAACCCGGCGCGGGCCGGCGCCAGCGCCGGTTCGGTATTCGCCACGTAGACGACGACCGTGCCCCGCCCGGCGCCACGGCCGGCGCGGAGCGCCGCGGTGAACTGCTCCCGCCTACGCAGACGCTGCCCGGCCGCGAGCATGTCGGCCTCGTCTCAGGCCGAGAGGCGAGTGCGCCTCTTGGACCGGCGCGAAGAGAGAACCGCTCGTCCAGCACGGGTACGCATACGCAGCCGGAAGCCGTGGGTCTTTGCGCGCCGACGGTTGTTCGGCTGGAAAGTGCGCTTGCTCACTGTCGATGCCTTCCGTGCTCTGCCTACGCGTTCGGCGCTCTACCGCGCCAGTACGTGCCCGCGAGGCACGCAAGCGCGGTCACCCTGTGCGGGCGACGAGGTAACCGCTCTAGAGTACTCGCCGACCTTGCTCCGACCAAAGCGGCCCCGTCCGGCGGTCGTGCCCGGTCCGCGGTGACCACTAAACCGCCCGCAACCGCATGGCCGGATGGCGGTTGAGCGGATGTGGACAACGCTGTTAGCGTGCGCGGTTGCGGAGTCTGAATAGCGAGCAGGTTTCGGTCGAAACTCGGACAAAGCTGGTTAGCTACACATTCGTTAGCCACAGGGGGAACCACGACAAAGACCGGCCGATCGTGCCATAACCATCGACGTTCGGTGGATACACAGGGTGTGGACAACCTGTGGACGGAGCGTGGCTTGGGGGACGCACAGGCTTGCGCCGGCACATGAACGGAGCCGGTTCAGGGAGCCAGCAACAGGGGTGGGGCGGCAACGGTGACAGAGACGGTGGACTACGCCGCGGTGTGGAGTGCCGCGACCGACCTCCTCAATGATGAGATCGTTTCGCAACAGCGGCGGGCCTTTCTGCGACTCACCCAGCTTCGGGCAATCGTGGACGACACCGCCCTCCTCACCGTGCCGGACGCGTACATCCGCAATGTCATCGAGTCCGAGCTACGCCCGGCGATCACTGAGGCCCTCTCCCGCCACTTGGGCCGCTCCATGCAGGTCGCCGTGACCGTCCGGCCTCCCGAGGACGGCAGCCGGAACGCGCTCACCGCACCGACCGCCGTCGTGGCCATGGTGCCGGTGCCCAAGCCCAAACCCCTTCCGCTCACGAGTCGAGGACCGCAACAGGACAACGCCCTCTTCGACCCCGCGGACGTGGTAGCAGCCGGAGCGGAGAGCGGCCGGGAGAGTGGGCCGGGGAGGCCTATGAGCGACGGAGCACCCCGCGCCGGCGCGGGGTCGCCGGCATCGCATGTGGGCCTACACCACCGCGACGACCGACCGCGGGCGGCCAAGGATAGCGGCAATCGCCTCAATCCGAAGTACACGTTCGAGACGTTCGTTGTCGGTTCTTCGAACAGGTTCGCGCACGCCGCCGCCGTCGCAGTGTCCGAGTCACCCGCCACCGCGTACAACCCCCTGTTCATCTACGGGGACTCGGGGCTCGGCAAGACCCATCTCCTGCACGCGATCGGCCACTACGCCACGGCGCTCGACACCGCCAGGTCGATCCGCTACGTCTCGACCGAAGAGTTCACCAACGACTTCATCAACAGCCTGCGCGACGACAAGACCAGCGCCTTCCAGCGGCGGTACCGGGATGTGGACATCCTTCTCATCGACGACATCCAGTTTCTGGAGAACCGTGAACGCACCCAGGAGGAGTTCTTCCATACCTTCAACACGCTTCACAACGCGGACAAGCAGATCGTCATCACCTCCGACCGCTCGCCCAAACAGTTGGCCACGTTGGAGGACCGGCTGCGGACCCGATTCGAGTGGGGTCTACTCGCCGACATCCAAGCGCCGGACGTCGAGACCCGGATCGCGATCCTGCAGAAGAAGGCCGCCCAGGAGCGGCTGAACATTCCTCCCGACGTGCTGGAATTCATCGCCTCCAGGATCACCAAGTCAATCCGTGAGCTTGAAGGCGCGCTCATCCGGGTTACCGCGTTCGCCAGCCTCAACCGCGCCGTTACCGATCTTGCGCTGGCCGAGGAGGTCCTGCGCGACTTCATCCCGGACGGATCTGGGCCCGAGATTACGGTTGATCAGATCATGCAGTCGACGTCCGAGTACTTCGGTGTGAGCATCGATGACCTACACGGCCAGTCCCGCTCCCGACTGCTCGTGAACGCGCGCCAGGTCGCCATGTACCTATGCCGCGAGCTCACCGATCTGTCGCTGCCCCGGATCGGCCAGGCGTTCGGCGGACGCGACCACACCACCGTCATGCACGCCGACCGCAAGATTCGCTCGCAGATGGCGGAACGGCGATCTCTGTACAACCAGCTCGCAGAACTGACCAACCGGATCAAGCAGGCAACATGACGATCTCGGACATCGGCGTTGTCTGTCCACAACCTGTGGACAGAGCCTGGGGACGACGCTGTGGACCTGTTCGCTCGGTAGCCCCGGTGTCGACGAATGGTGACCGTTACTCGTCCACATGTG
>Ga0184632_10000101_pt1 | contig 26099 bp, 20 predicted proteins | sample PLM31_50_b1_FD_133153 | JGI IMG/M metagenome (GOLD analysis project Ga0184632, IMG submission 133153) | Groundwater sediment microbial communities from an aquifer in East River, Colorado, USA - PLM3-1_50_b1 | ecosystem: Environmental > Terrestrial > Soil > Riparian zone | place: USA: East... | reverse complement strand
GTCGCCGCCATGCTCGCCGGCGTCCAGTACTTCGCCGATCATGTCCTGCATGATCATGACGCGACCACGCTCCTGTTCGTCTGCGTGGTCGGCCCGGCCATCCTGGTCATGCCCGTGTGGAACCGGATCGGGGCGCGCATGGGGAAGCTCAAGGGCTACGTTGCGGCGTCGCTCACCCTCACCATCGGTACCTTCGCCCTGGTGGCCGCCCCGCTGCTGCCGGTGGCCGCGGTCTACGTGATCGTCGGGATGATCGGTGTGGGGTACGCGGGGCAGCAGCTTTTCGGGCTGGCGATGCTGCCCGACTGCATCGCCCACGACGAGGCGCGCACCGGCCGGCGCCAGGCCGGCGTCTTCACCGGCCTGTGGACCGCGGGCGAGACGTTCGGCCTCGCCCTCGGTCCGGGCATCTTCGGCGCCACCCTGCAGGTGTTCGGCTATGTGCCGAGTACGTCCGGCGCTGCGGCGCCGCAGACGGCTACGGCCGAGCTAGGCGTACTCCTCGGCTTCACCGTGGTCCCCGGCATCGTTGTCGGGCTGGCGCTGCTGTTCCTGCGCGCGTACGACCTGTCGGCCGACCGTCTCGCCGGCATGGTCACAGCACCGACCGCCCATTGAGATCTTGGCGCCGCATGGTTGCCGGGACCGCGGTTCAGCGCCAAGATTCACCCGCGAAGCGCCGGACGGCTAACCGACCCGTGCGGTGACCTTAGGGGTTGTACCAGGCTCCGGTATGCCATGGTGAAACTCGGGTGTCGCGCTCGCAGCCGGCATCGGTGGCTCAGCGGTTCCGGGTCGCCTCCGGGCGCGGGGTACGGACGTTCGGGTGGGCACGATGCCGAACCAGTAGGAGCCGTAGCCCGGCAGCGTAAGCAGGTAGGGTCGCAACCCGATGTTCGGAAACGCGGTGCCTCCGGTGAGTTCGACCGGAACGTTGTTGTGGAAGCGCCGCGACAGGTTGAGCTGCACTGGCTGCGGGTGACGCGAGAGGTTGTGGACACATAGGACAGTCTCGGCGACGCCGTCGTCGCTGATGTACTCCCGAAGGAATGAGAACACCGCCGGATTGGAGCCATAGAGGTCCTCGAATGTCCCCTGCGCGAGCGCTCGGTAGCGCTTGCGCACCGCCAGCATCTGGCGGGTCCATTGAAGCAGGGAGTCGGGCTGGTCGATCTGACGCTCCACATTGACCGCGTTGTAGCCGTACACCCAGCCCGCGTTGACCGGCAGGTGCAGCTTGTTCGGGTCGCATCGGGAGAAGCCGCCGTTGCGGTCCACTGACCACTGCATTGGGGTTCGCATACCGTCGCGGTCGCCTAGCCAGATGTTGTCGCCCATGCCGATCTCGTCGCCGTAGTAGAGGACGGGCGAGCCGGGCAGGGAGAGCAGCAGCGCGGTGAAGAGCTTGATCTGGCCGCGGTCGCTGGTGAGCAGCGGGGCGAGGCGACGGCGGATGCCGGCGTTGAGGCGGGCGCGCGGGTCCTCGGCATAGTGCTGGTACATGTAGTCGCGCTCCTCGCCGCTCACCATCTCGAGCGTGAGCTCGTCGTGGTTGCGCAGGAATGTTCCCCACTGGCACCGCGATGGGATCTCCGGCGTCTCCGCCATGATCTCCGAGATCGGCGCGCGAGACTCCCGGCGTACGGCCATGAAGATCCGCGGCATGAGCGGGAAGTGGAACGCCATGTGGCACTCGTCGCCGCCCTTGACCTCATCACCGAAGTAGGAGACCAGTTCGGTGGGCCAGAGGTTCGCCTCCGCGAGCAGGACCCGGCCGGGAAACTCGGTGTCGATCATTTCGCGGATCCGCTTGAGATAGGCGTGCGTCTCCGGCAGGTTGGCGCAGTCGGTGCCCTCCCGCTCGTACAGGTAGGTAATCGCGTCGAGGCGAAAGCCGTCGATGCCCAGGTCGAGCCAGAACCGTACGACGTCGAGCATGGCCTCCTGCACGGCCGGGTTGTCGTAGTTGAGATCCGGCTGGTGGTGAAAGAAGCGGTGCCAGTAGAACTGCTGGCGGACTGGGTCGAAGGTCCAGTTGGACGGCTCAGTGTCGCTGAAGATGACGCGCACCCCGGGGTAGTCGGTATCGGTGTCGCGCCACACGTAGTAGTCGCCGTACGGTCCGTTCGGGTCGTAGCGCGACTCCTGGAACCAGCGGTGGGTGTCCGAGGTGTGGTTGAGCACGAGGTCGGTGACGACCCGGATGCCGCGTGCGTGGGCCTCGTCCAACAGCGTCACGAAGTCGTCGATCGTGCCGTACTCCGGGGCGATCTGGTAGTAGTCACGAATGTCGTAGCCGCCGTCGCGACGGGGTGAGTCGTAGAACGGTGGTAGCCAGAGGCAGTCGACACCCAGCCATTGCAGGTAGTCCAGTTTCGCGCTCAGCCCCCGAAGGTCGCCGTGGCCGTCGTCGTTGGAGTCGAAGAATGCCTGCACGAGTACCTCGTAGAAGACAGCTCGCTTGTACCAGTCGGGGTCCACGGGCAAGGACCGCGCGCGAGGCGCGGGCGTGCTGATCCGCTGGAGCAGGTCGGTCACGGTGGGGTACTCCTCGGACAGGGGAGGGTGGGAGTTTCGAGTGGTTCTCCACCATTACGACCCCGGAGTGGCTATGGGATCAGGGGCAAACGGACAGAATTGACCCGCGTACGGACCGGCAACGTCGTCCGAAGGATGGCTTGCGCTACGCGCCGGTACGGGCAACGCGCGACCGCATCTAGAGTGAGGACAATTCGCATTTAGAGGAGGTGCGCGATGACGGCCGCGATGCCCGCCCGCGGCGTACCGGCGGCGCAGGTCCTCGCCGAGATCGAAGCCTTGCGCCGGGCGGACCTGCCCACGCATGGCGGCCGGCTCTTCGCCTACGTCTACGATCCGGCGGTGCCCGGGCTCGATGAGCTCGCCGCCTCCGCGCACGCCCTGTCCGCCCACGTCAACGGACTCAACCCGATCGCCTTCCCCTCCCTGCTGGCGATGGAGAACGCGCTCGTCGGTGTCGCGGCACGCGTACTCGGCGGTGGGCCGTTCGGGGTCGCGACAGTGGTGGGCAACCTGACCAGCGGCGGCACGGAGTCGCTGATTCTCGCAGTGAAGGCGGCCCGGGACGCCCGACCGGACCTCGCCACGACGGAGATAGTGATTCCGTCGACCGGCCACGCGGCGTTTGCCAAGGCGGCGTCCTACCTCAAGGTCCGCCTGGTCCCCGTGCCGGTGTCGCCGGAGACGTTGCGGCCCTCGGTGGCCGACATCGCCGCGGCGATCACCGACTCGACCGTGCTCGTCGCCTGCTCCGCTCCGTCATACGCACATGGTGTGATCGACCCGGTAGCCGAGATCGCCGCGAGGGCCTCGCAGCGCGGAGTGCGCTGCCATGTGGACGCGTGCTTCGGCGGTTGGACACTGCCATACCTGCGGCGGCTGGGCGTGCCGGTGCCGCCGTTCGACTTCTCGGTGCCGGGGGTGACGTCGGTGTCGGTCGACCTACACAAGTACGCGTACTGCCCGAAAGGTGTGTCGGTGCTGCTGCACCGCGACGAGGCGCTGCGGGGGACCCAGTACTTCGCCTACGCGGACTGGCCGGGTTACACCATGGTGAATCCGACGATCGCCTCGACGCGGTCGGGTGGACCGATCGCGGCCGCGTACGCGACGGTGCGCCACCTGGGCGACGAGGGCTATCTGCGCCTGGCCGCGTCGACACTCGAGGCGGTACGCGGACTGGCCGCTGCCGTGTCCTCAGTGGATGGACTCCGAGTGCTGCTAGGTGGGGCGGCTGAACCGGAGTCCACTGTGGTCGCCTTCGTGTCGGAGGACGCATTGCTGGATCTCTTCGTGCTCGCCGACGAGCTGGCGCTGCGCGGCTGGCATACGCAGCCACAGCTGGCCTATGCGGGGCTGCCGCGGTCGATCCACTTGACGGTGACCGCGTCTGTGGCACCTCGGGTGGCGGAGTTCGCCGCGGCGCTGGCACACGCGGTGGCGGCGGCCCGTGCCCTCGGTCCGGTCGTCGTGCCTGACGAGCTGATGGCGCTGGTCTCGACGCTGACGCCGGAGCGGCTCACGTCTGCCGTGGCGGAGTCTCTGTCGGGCACTCTTGGTCTGGCCGGCTCCGACTCGGGTCCGCTACCGGAGCGTCAAGCAATGATCAACACTCTGCTGGATGCCGCGCCGGTGCCCGTACGGGAGGCGATGCTCTCGACTTTCCTCAGCCTCCTGCAGCGCCCGAGCTGGGAGTCGGCGTGATCGCGGACGTTTGTTATCGACGACGGGCCGCGCCGGTGCGGGCGGATGTCGGTGGTCCGTGGTTGCATAGCGGGCGTGGCTGAGGCAGTAGGCGTGGAGAAGGGCTTTAGTCGGGCTCAACGGTCTCCGCTGCCGCGTTATCGGCTGGTCCGCCGTGCAGCCGGCGCGATGGCCGGGCCAGGCGGTGGCACCCAGGTGCCGATACTCGATGCCGCACAGCAGGCCGTGGTCGCGCACCGAGCCGGCCCGTTGCTGGTCGTGGGCGGCCCAGGTACCGGGAAGACAACCGTTCTGGTCGAGGCGGTGGCCGCCCGGGTCGCCGAGGGCGTTGATCCCGCGCACATTCTCGTGCTTTCCTTCGGCCGGAAATCCGCGGCCGCGCTGCGCGACCGGATCGAGGCGCGGATCGGGCAGGGTCGTCACGGTGACGGGCGGGCCACGATGTCCGAACCGGTCGTGCGCACCTTCCCCGCGTACGCTTTTGGCCTGCTCCGCCTCGCCGCGGCCGACCGGGGCGAACCCGCTCCCCGCCTGCTCACCGGTGCTGAGCAGGACGCCGTCATCCGGGACATGCTCGATGCTCCGGATGCGGCCAGGAGGTGGCCCTCCTCGCTCCGACATGCCGTGCGGACCAGGGCGTTCGCCGGCGAACTGCGCGATCTCCTGCTGCGCGCCGCGGAACGGGGCATCGGCCCGAGAACCCTCGCCGACCTCGGGCGGAGCCACCGCCGCGAGGACTGGGTGGCCGCGGCGGGCTTCCTGGAGGAGTACGTACGGGTCCTCGCCCTGCGTGACGCGACCACCCGGGGCAGCGTCGCCTACGACCAGGCCGAGCTGGTACGAGCGGCGGCCGCCCTCCTGGCCGATGACCCGGTCATGCTCGCCGCCGAGCGTGACCGGTGCCGCCACGTGTACGTCGACGAGCTGGCCGACACCGACCCGGCCCAGATCGACCTGCTCGGGATGATCGTTAGTGGCGGCGGCCACGTGGTCGGGCTGGCCGATCCGGACTCGTCCACGTTCGCATTCCGTGGCGGCGACCCGACCGGCGTTCGTGACTTCACTGAGCGCTTCCCGACCGTGACCGGGGACGAGGCGCCGCGGATCACCCTCGGCACTGGCTATCGGTCCGTGCCCGACTTGGTGGCGGCGACCCGGCGCGTGGCCGCCCGACTGCGCGGCCCGGCGCGCCACCGAGCCATCACGGCCGCGGTGCCGCCGCGCGACGGCGCTGTACCACCGGGCGAGGGCGTAGCGCCGCCGGGCGAGGGCGGTCCGCCTGCGCTGCGGGTGTGCACGTTGCGCTCGGTCACGAGCGAGTCGGCCTACATCGCACACTTTCTTCGCGAGGCGCATCTGCGTGGCGGCATCGGTTGGTCGCGGATGGCGGTCATCGTCCGATCGCTGCAGCACCACCACGCGGCATTGCGCCGAGCGCTCACCCAGTCCGGTGCGCCGGTCACGACCGGCGCCGAGGATACGAGTCTGGCGACGCAGCCGGCGGTGGCTCCGCTGCTGCTGCTCCTGCGGTGTGCGCTCGGGGAGTCCACACTGGACGAAGAAAACGCGGTGAGCCTGTTGCACTCCGCGCTGGGCGGCGCCGACCCGTTCGCCGAGCGGCGACTGCGGCAGGGCCTTCGCGACCTCGCCGCCACGGTGGGAGATCGGCGCCCCTCCGGTGAGCTGCTCGTCGAGGCTCTCGGGGAGCCGGGCACCCTCGCCCTGATCGACGATCGCTGGGCGCGGCCGGCCCGCGCGATAGCCGGACTCATGGCGACGGCGCGCGAGACGGCGGCCAGACCGACCGCCACGGCGGAGGACGTGTTGTGGGCGGTGTGGCGGGCGAGCGGCCTCGCGGATCGCTGGGCGGCGGCCAGCTCGCGCGGCGGTCGTCGAGGAGCAACCGCCGACCGGGACCTCGACGCCATCCTGGTCCTGTTCGACGCGGCCGCACGATTTACCGATCGACTGCCCGGGGCCCGGATCTTGGCATTCCTGGACCACCTGCTCGACCAGCAACTACCCGCGGACACGCTCGCGCCGGCCGCTGACCGCGGCGACGCGGTCCGGATCCTCACCGCACACGCGGCCAAGGGCCTGGAATGGGATGTGGTGGTTGTCGCCGGCGTGCAGGAGGGAGTCTGGCCCGACCTGCGGCTGCGGGGCAGCGTGCTCGGCTCCGAACGACTAGTGGACATCGCCGCCGGCCGGGCGGCACCGCCCGGGCAGCCCGGCACCGCCGGCCAGGTCACGGCCCTGCTCGACGAGGAGCGCCGGCTGTTCTACGTCGCGACGACGAGAGCTCGTCGCGCACTTCTCGTCACCGCGATCGATCCGAGCACGACCGGAAGTGGCGGGGAGGAGCAGCCCAGCCGGTTCCTAGCGGAGCTCTGCGTCTCCGACCCCGTTGCAGCGGCGCCGCCTGAGTCCGCCGCGGCTGGGGACGAGGCGACGGTCCGCCTCGGCCTGCTGCAACGCCCGCTCACTCTCCCCGCGCTCGTGGCCGAGCTGCGGACCGCGGTCAGCGACGCCACCACGCCGGCCGGAGTCCGCCAATCAGCCGCGGCTCAGCTCGCGAAGCTCGCGGCGGCCGGCGTACCCGGCGCGGACCCCGATGAGTGGTGGGGCCTGCGGCAGCTGTCCGATGAGCGCACACTGGTCGACCCCGGCGACCCCGTACGCGTGACGCCATCCACAGTGGAGAACGTGCTGCGATGCGGACTGCGCTGGCTGCTGGAGCGCAACGGCGGCAGCGATCCCCCCTCGGCCAAGCAAGGCATCGGCAACCTCGTGCACGCGGCCGCGATGCTCCTCGAGGAGGCTGGCGACGCGCGGACCGTCGACGCGGCCGCGGTGCGTGCGTTCGTCGCCGATCGCTTCGACCAGATCGAGCTGCCGGCTCGGTGGCTTGGTCAGCGCGAGCGCGACCGGGCCGAGAGGATGGTCGACAAGCTGCTCGGCTGGCTGAGTGTGAATCCACGCCAGCAGCTCGCGATCGAGCAGGAATTCGAGACTCGGCTTGAGCCGCCCGCCGATCTGTCTGGGCCGCCGGTGCTGCTCAAGGGCAGGGTGGACCGCCTCGAGATGGACCACAAGGGACGCCTGGTGGTCGTGGACCTCAAGACCGGCGGGAGCGCACCGAGTGCCGCCGACACGGATGAGCATCCGCAACTCGCGGCATACCAGGTGGCCGTAGCGGCGGGAGCCTTCCCCCAGGGATCGATAACCGGTGGCGCTGAAATCGTGGCCGTCGGCACGAGTGCCGCCAGTGCCGCCGTCCGCGTGCAGCCGCCACTCGCCGAGTCCGACCACCCGGCCTGGGCCGAGGCGCTCGTGCGCCAGGCGGCCTCCGCGATGGCCGCGTCGACATTCCGCGCCGTCGTCAACGACGCCTGCCCGTACTGCGCCGTCCGCACCTCCTGCCCGCTCTCCGGAAAGGGAAGGCAGGTGACTGGCTCATGAGCGGCATCGGGCCACGGTTCACGCCGGAGGAGCTCCGCACCCGGCTGGGTATCACTTACGACTTCAGCGGCGAGCAGCTGCAGGTCATCAGCGCGCCGCCCGATGAGCCGCTGCTCGTGGTGGCGGGCGCCGGTTCCGGCAAGACGGAACTGATGGCGCTGCGGGTGATGTGGCTCATCGCCAACTCGCACGTGCGGGCCGACCAGGTGCTCGGCCTCACCTTCACGCGGAAGGCCGCCGGGGAGCTGTCCCACCGCATCCGTTTGTACCTCGGTCGGGCCAAGCAGCTGCTCGGCCATGACGCCCAGCTCACCGGTGAGCCGACGGTGGCGACCTACCATTCATTCGCTGCCCGGGTGGTGCGGGAGCACGGCATGCGGTCGGGGTACGAACCAACCGTCCGGCTGCTCACCGAGGCGGCCTGCTGGCAGCTGGCGGACGCGGCGGTGCGCCAGCACGACAGTCCGGCGATGCGTGCGTATCCGCTCGGTCAGGCGAATGCGACGGCGGCCGTCCTCGATCTCGCCGGCGAGCTGGCCGAGCACCTGCGTGACACGGAGGAGGTGGCGAAGTTCACCCTCGGTCTCACCGCGTCGATGGAGGGAGCGTCGGGAAGCAGGATCCTGAAACCGGTCCAAGAAGTGCTGGACCGCCAGCAGGGCAGGCTCGCACTCCTGCCGCTGGTACAGACATACACCGAGCGCAAGAAGGCCATGGAGGCGATGGACTTCGGCGACCAGTTGCGCCGCGCGGCCACGGTGGCCAAGGCCCACACCGAGGTGGCTGACGCCGAACGCGACCGGTTCAAGGTCGTCCTACTCGACGAGTACCAGGACACATCCCAGGCGCAGGTTGTATTGCTGCAGTCGCTGTTTGGCGGCGGCCACCCGGTCACCGCCGTTGGCGATCCATGTCAGTCGATCTATGGTTGGCGCGGCGCCAGCGCCGGTACGCTCGACCGTTTTCCGGAGAGATTTCCCCGGGTTGGCGGCGCGAACGCCGACCTTCGTTGGCTCACGGTGAGCTGGCGCAACGCTCCGCAGATCCTCGCCGTCGCGAACCAGATCTCCGATCCGTTGCGGGCGGCCGGTGCGCCGGTGCGGCCATTGCGCGCGGCGAAGTCGTACCTGCCGAAATTCGCCGACTCGCTGGTGCGGTGCGTGTACGCGGAGACGTACCTCGACGAGGCGGCGTGGATCGCCGAGGAGGCCGATTCGGCCTGGCGCTCGTGGGCGGCGCGCTACGGGACGCGCCCGACCACGGCCGTCCTCGTGCGGGCGCGGGCCCAGATCCCGACGATCGAGCGTGCGCTGCGCGACCGAGGCCTGCCGGTCGAGGTCGTTGGTCTCGGCGGTCTGCTTGATAACCCTGAGGTGCGGGACGTGGTGTCCACGCTCCAGGTGCTCGCCGATCCGACCGCGGGAGCGTCGCTGCTGCGGCTGCTCACCGGCGTCCGCTGGCGCATCGGTCCCCGCGACGTCGTCGCGCTCTACCGACGCGCCCGGTACATCGCCTGGGACCGACGACACGGCGCCGACCGTGGAGACCTGCCGGCCGGGGTGGAGGAGCCGGAGCTTGGCGGTGAGCGTCTGGATGATGCCGTCCTCGCGGACGCGCTCGATGACCTCGGACCCTCGTCGGCGTATTCGGCCGAGGGTCACCGCCGGCTTTGCATGTTCCGAGACGAGCTGCGTGCGCTGCGGAGTCGGCTCGATCAGAGCCTGCCCGATCTGGTCGCCGATGTCGCTCAGACGATCGGCCTGGACGTCGAAGTCGCTGTACGGGGTGCGGGCGCGACCTCGGCCGGGCTCGCCCGGGCCCACCTCGATGCGATCGGTGACGTAGCGGCGCGGTTCGCCGAAGAGACGGAGGGCGGCACGCTGTCGGCGTTCCTCGCCTACCTCGCCGCGGCTGAGGAGGAGGAACGCGGGCTGACACCAGGTGAGGTCGAGGTGGTCGATGGCGCCGTGCAGATCCTCACGGTGCATGCGGCGAAGGGCCTCGAGTGGGACGTCGTCGCCGTCGCCGGACTGTGCGAGGATGCCTTCCCGGCCAAGCCGAAGGCGAGCGACCACTGGCTCAAGGGAATGGGTGTGCTGCCGTTCCCGCTGCGCGGCGACTCGGCCGGCCTGCCGCGCCTGAGCCTGGAGGGGGCCAACGACGCCCGTGGCGTGCGCACAGCGATCGAGTCGTTTGACGAGGACTGGAAGGCACACCAGCAGCGCGAGGAGCGGCGGTTGGCCTACGTCGCCGTGACCCGGCCGCGCCATCTGCTTCTATGCTCGGGGTTCCGATGGGGGGATGGGCTCAGCGAGCCACGCGAGGCATCGATCTTCCTCAACGAGATCGCCGACGTGTGCCGCACCGGGTCCGGATCGGTGGCGGTGTGGGCCGCGCCGCTCGTGGATGGCGCGACCAACCCGACGCTCGCCGATGAGGTGTCGGCCCAGTGGCCGTTCGACCCGCTCGGTGAGCGCCGAGCCGGCGTGGCCGAGGGAGCGGAGATGGTGCGGGCCGCGGCAAACGGCGGTGGCGGTGGCGCGCGACTCAGCGGCGACGAGCGGGCTCGGGCACAGCGATGGGAGGTGGAGGCCGAGCTACTGCTCGCCGAGCGGGCGCGGCAGCGGGCCGCCGAGACGATCGACGTGGTCCTGCCCTCCCATTTGTCGGTGTCCCAACTCGTCGCGCTCAAGCGGGACCCACAGCGGCTTGCCCGTCGACTGCGTCGGCCGCTGCCCGAGGCGCCCGACCCGTACGCCCGGCGGGGGACCGCTTTCCATCTATGGCTGGAGCGCCGCTTTGGCGGCGCGGGCGAGCTGCTGGACCTCGACGACCTGCCCGGGTCGGGAGATGCCGGGGCAGCACCCGACGAGGAGATGGAGGAACTGCAGAAGGCTTTTCTCTCCAGTGAGTGGGCCGAGCGGGTGCCGGCCCGGGTCGAGGTACCGTTCGCCACCGTGGTCGCCGGTGTGGTCGTGCGCGGCCGGATGGACGCAGTCTTCAGCGTCCCAGGACAGCCGGACCAATTCGACGTGATCGACTGGAAGACCGGCCAGCGACCAACCGGCGCGGACGCGACCGCGGCGGCGGTACAGCTCGCGGCGTATCGACTTGCCTGGGCGGAATTGTGCGGACTACCCGTTGCCAAGGTCAGTGCCGGATTCCACTATGTGCGCGATGGCGTCACCGTTCGCCCGGCTGATCTACTCGACGCAGACGCTCTCGTTGCATTGGTGGCGGGCCTGCCGCAGGCCCAGGCTCGGCCGCAGGACTAGCCGTGCGGTCGTAACCTCAAAGGTGATGACCGCTCAGCCACCCTCGTCGGCACCCCGCCGGCCCGCGTTTCCGGCCGGTCGCGTGGGTGTCGCATTGGGCGTCGGCCGTGTCGTATCCGGAGCCGGCAGCGACCCGCCGGTGTGGCCTGTACCGGAGGTGGTCGAGCCGGCCCGAAGGTGGCAGATGCCGACCGGAAGGCGCGCCCTGTTCTGGTACGGCGGCGCGGCCGGCTTGGTGCTGGTGATCGGGATCGCTGTCGTCCTGACGGTGCTCCTCAGTGGAGAGTTGGTGCCATCGCGGGCAAAGCCGCCGTCAGATGTCCGGCCGCCGCTCGCAAAGCTATGCCCGGCTCCGACTGCCCCCAACGAACCGCCGTCCGGGGCACCCTTGTCTGTCCCGCGCGGTCCCCGGACCACGGACGAAACGGCCGGCATCTCGTACGCCGCCTACGGCGCACCCTGGGAGCCATGGCCGTTGCTGTGGAGAATGGGCACGCTCGAGGTCCCGTACGGAGTCGGGCAGCATTTCATCACGGAGACGTACTGGGGCGGCGACTACCACGCGTCGATCCTGTCGGCCGCCGTGCCGGCGACGGTGAACGACAGCACCGCCATCGACCTGGAGTGCACCGGGCGGCAGGTTGCCGCGGACGTTCGGGCCGAGTACTACCCGCAGCCCAACGAGATGGACCTGATGCGGGACGAGCGCACCGCGCTCGGCGGCCGCCCAGCCTGGGTGACGAAGTTCCGGCTCCATTTCAATGAGGATGGTCTGCGAGCGAAGGACGAGCTCGTTGCGGTGGCGCTCATCGATGTCGGCCGGCCAACCGCAGCGGTGCTCTACGTGTCGATTCCCGGTACGCACTCACAATGGGACTACGTGGTGGACGAGGCGCTCGCCTCAGTCCGCCCAACCTGATCATTCTCGTAGATCTAGGGCGCAGTCGCGTGAGTTGATCACCAATCACGCGACTGCGGCCTAGATCGACGAGCCCGGTCCCGGCTACCGTGGCCGACCGGCTAGCCTTCATGGCGTGTCGGGTCACGATCAGAACGTCTCAGCGACAGCGACGGCCGCTCTGGAGCGGTTCACCTTGCCCAACGGTCTGCGGGTCGTGCTAGCGCCAGATCGCTCGGCGCCGGTCGTCGGCGTCGCGGTCGTCTACGACGTCGGCATTCGGTCGGAGCCGGCGGGGCGTACTGGCTTCGCCCACCTCTTCGAGCACCTCATGTTCCAGGGCTCGGAGAACCTGGAGAAGCTCGCCCACTTCCGCCATGTGCAGGGCTCCGGGGGGACGTTCAACGGCTCGACCCACCTGGACTACACCGACTACTTCGAGATGCTGCCGAGCAACGCGCTGGAGCGTGCGCTCTTCCTCGAGGCCGATCGGATGCGCGGCCCGCGTTTGACCGAGGAGAACCTGCGTAACCAGGTCGACGTCGTCAAGGAGGAGATTCGGGTCAATGTGCTGAACCGCCCGTACGGGGGCTTTCCCTGGCTAAAGCTCCCGCCCGTCATGTTCGACACGTTCCCCAACGCTCACGACGGCTACGGCTCCTTCGACGACCTCGAGTCCGCCACGGTGCCCGACGCGGCGGACTTCTTCGCGAAGTACTACGCCGCCGGCAACGCCGTGCTGGCCGTCGCCGGCGACCTCGACGTCGAGCAGGCCGTCAAGCTCGTCGAGCGTCACTTCGGCGATGTCCCGGCGCGGCCGGCGCCGCAGCGGCCCGACTTCACCGAACCGGACATTGCCGGCGAGCGAACGGAGGCCTACACAGATCAGCTAGCCCCGCTGCCGGCCTTCGCGGCCGCGTGGCGCGTGCCCGACCCGATCGGCGACTTCGCCGGCTATCTGCCGTACGTCGTGCTGGCCGAGGTGCTGACCGACGGCGACGCCTCGCGACTGGTGCAGCGACTGGTGCTCACCGATCGCAGCGTCACCACCATCGGCGGATACGTGAGCTTCATGGGTGAACCGTTTGACGTACGCGACCCCACCGCCCTGCTCTTGCAGGCGCATTTGCCCCCGGGCGGGAGCGTCTCAGCCGTCCTGGCCGCGATCGGTGAGGAGTGCGACCGCCTCGCGCAGGACGGGCTCGCCGAAGGCGAGCTCGCTCGTACGGTCGCGCGCATGTCCACGCACCTACTGCGCGACGCCGACACCGTGCTCAGTCGCGCGCTGCATTACGCCGTCCTCGAGCAGCAGCGTGGCGACGCCGCGCTCGCCGGCGAGCTGCCACGCCTGCTGACCGACGTGACCGAGGAGCAGGTACGGGCGGCGGCGGCTGCCCTGATGCCATCGCGGCGTGCGGTGGTTGAGGTCGTGCCCGGAGGGGGTCAGCCATGACCGTGGTCGCCGGTCCGCGCGAGCTTCCCCCGCTGGAGGCGAATCGGGAGCTGGTCGTCCCGCCTGGGTTTGAGCGCACGTTCGACAACGGGCTGACCGTCATCGTCATCGAGCGGCGATCGGTGCCGCTGGTGGAGGTCCGGTTGCGGGTGCCGTTCAGTCGCGCCCAGCTCGACCCGACATTCGTGGCTAAGGCCGCACTGCTCAGCCAGACTCTCTTCTCCGGCACGGCCGACATGTCCACGGTGGACATCGCGGCGGCGCTGCAGACGGTCGGCGGCGCGCTCTCCGCCGGCGTGGACCCGGACCGCCTCCTCATCTCCGGCAACGGGCTGGCCAGCGGACTCGAGCGGATCCTCGCCATCATGGCCGACGTCCTCCACGGCGCCGCCTATCCTGAGGAGGAGGTGACGACCGAGCGAGCCCGGCTGATCGACCGGATTCAGGTGGCCCAGAGCCAACCGTCGCACCTTGCCCGCGTGGCCCTGCTCCGTCGCATGTTTGGCGAACATCCATACGCCATCCAGACCCCGGACAGCGCGGACGTCGCGGCCCTGGGTACGCCTGAGCTGGCCGCGCTGCACGCTGAACGGCTGCATCCGGCCGGGACGACGCTCGTCGTCGTCGGCGACATCGACGCGGCCGAGACCCTTGATCTCGCGGAGGCCGCGCTCGGCTCCTGGGACGGCGCACGGGCGGGTGAGGCGTTGCCTCCGGTTCCTGCGCTCTCGCCCGGGCCGATCCTGCTGGCGGACCGGCCCGGGGCGGTGCAGTCGTCGATCCGGCTGGCGCTGCCCGCGGTCGGGCGGACCCATCCCGACCACGCGGCGCTGCAGCTGGCCAATCTCGTCTTCGGCGGATACTTCTCCTCGCGTTGGGTAGAGAACATCCGCGAGGACAAGGGCTACACCTATGGCCCCCATTCGGTGGTTGAGCACTCGATCGCCGGGTCCGCCGTCGTTCTCGCGGCCGAGGTGGCGACCGACGTGACGGCCCCAGCGCTGCTCGAGACCTGGTACGAGCTGGGGCGTCTGGCCACAGTGGCACCGCGTGACGACGAGCTCGAGCAGGCGCGCCAGTACGCGTTGGGCTCGCTCCTGCTTGGTATGTCGACCCAGGCCGGGCTGGCGGGCCTGGCGAGCACGTACGCCGGGTACGGGCTGAGGCTGGACTTTCTCGCTGACCACGCGGCGCGTCTGGCGGTGGCCACCCGTGACGAGGTCGCCTCGGCCGCAGCGACGTATCTCGCGCCCGCGAAGGCGGCGACGGTCATCCTCGGCGACGCCAGCCTGATCGAGACCTCGCTCGCCACACTGTCCGCTGTGGAGAGATCGCCTACGCCGGAGGGGCCGGGTGACTGACGCGCGGACACGGCGCTGGCTCGCCCCGCCCCTCTCACGTTCCACACTGGACAGAGCTGCCCAGCTGCGCACGGACGTCGTATGGCTGGCCGAAGCGTGGCAACGCTCGCGTGTCCTGGTCATCGCCGACGGAAAGGCCCTGATCGCCGGAGACCATCTGGTGCTGCTCCCGGCGGCCAAGGCGCCCGAAGGAGAGCGGCTGTTCCTCGGCGTTGACTCGGCGGGTACCCCGTACTTCGCGGTCGTCGCCCCGTTGCCGCCGACCCGAGCCGATGATCTGGCCCGCCCGTACGGGATTCGGGAGGTCGGCCACATCCTGTCGGACCTCGAGGCGGGCCTACTGATGACGGCCGTGGCGTTGGCTAACTGGCATGCCCGGCATCAGTACTCGCCCGCCAGCGGCCTGATCACCAACATGCGTGACGGCGGGTGGGTCCGACACGACGAAGCCGGGGCAGAGATGTGGCCGCGCACCGATCCGGCGGTCATCGTGCTCGTCCACGATGACGAGCCCGGCGAGGACGGGTGTTGCCTGCTGGGGAGCAATGCGGCGTGGAACCGTGCGCAAGCCGCCGGCGGGCTGCCGCGCTACTCGTGCCTGGCGGGCTTCGTCGAGCCGGGCGAGTCCGCGGAGCAGACGCTCGTCCGTGAGGTGGCAGAGGAGGTCGGCATCCGGGTGAGCAACCTGCGCTACATCGCGAGCCAGCCGTGGCCCTATCCCGGCTCCCTGATGCTCGGTTTCCACGCGCTCGCAGACCCGGACGAGCAGTTGAACCCTGATCCGACCGAGATCGCCGACGCGCGGTGGTTCAGCCGGGCCGAGATCCGCGCCGCGGCCGCTGGAGATCCGGATGCCTGGTTCGGCATCGCGAACCCGTCCTCGATTGCCCATTTCCTGATCATGAAGTGGCTCGAAACTGCCGCTTAACTGCCGCGCCGATCATGACCTGGAGGTCATGATCGGCGCTGTTTCGCGACGGTGAGCTCATGATCGTGGAGATCTTGGCAGAGGCTGGCCCAATAGTCGAAGGCACCCTTTCCAAACGATGCTTTCGAAAGGTATGCTTCCACGCGTGAGCACTGAACCCACGACGGGGGCGCCGGAGCTGCCGGCGCGTCAGCTGCGCGACCCGAAGGCACTGCGTGCCATCGCGCACCCGGTGCGCGTCCGCATGTTGGAGGAGTTGACAATCGGCGGGCCGGCTACCGCGACGGAGCTGGCCGAGCGCGTGGGGGAGAGCCCGGCGAACTGCTCGTGGCACCTGCGCCAACTCGCTCGCTACGGCTTTGTGGAGGAGGCGGGCGGAGGGACCGGCCGCCAACGACCCTGGCAAATCGTGGTCCGGAGAAACGTGTGGGACGGCGGCGGGCAGGACGCGGAGGCGGCCCTCGCCGGTGACGCGGCTGCGGACGTGCTGTTCGCTCGGGAGTACGAGGAGATTCGGGCGTGGTGGGCCCGGGCACGCTCCGATGACCCCGAGTGGTGGGACGCCCCGTTCGTCACCCGGTCGATCGGCTGGCTGACCGCGGAGGAGCTCGCAGAGCTGGGTAAGGAGATCGTCCCGATACTCAACCGCTACACACACCGGGTCGCCGATCCGAAGCGACGGCCGCCAGGTTCGCGCCCGGTCCGCTTCGTGGCGTGGGGCTATCCGGCCCAGTCCAGCCAGGTTCCCGTACCCCCAAATGCGCAAGACGAGGAGATCCAGTAATGCGAACGGTGCTTCGGCGCCCCGACTTCCGACTGCTCTTTGCCGGCGTCGTGGCCACGATGGTAGGCGAGTCGGCCCTGCTCCTGGTCCTCGCCATCTGGGTCAAGGACCTCACCGGTTCGAACAGCCTCGCCGGCATCACGCTGTTCGCCATCGTCGCCCCGGCGCTCGCCGCGCCGCTACTCGGGTGGGTTGTGGACAGGTTCCGGCGCAGGCCGTTCCTCTTCTCCGCGGTTCTCGCCACGGCGCTGGCGCTGACACCGTTGCTGCTCGTGCGCGACGAGCACGACATCTGGATCATCTATGGCGTGGGCGTCCTCTATGGAGCGTCGGCGATTATGGTCAGCGCCGCGCTCAACGGCCTCATCAAGGAGATCCTCCCCGAGGAGTTGCTAGCCGAGGCGAACGGCGCGCTGCAGACGGTCCGCCAGGGTCTACGTCTGGTCGGCCCACTCGGCGGCGCGGCGCTCTTTTCCACATTTGGCGGCCAGGCCGTGGTGGCCCTCAGCATCACGTGCCTACTTGTCGGAGCCGCGGGCATCGCGGCGCTGAAGGTGCGCGAGGAGCGCCCCGCCGTACCGGAGCTGCACTGGCTGGCCGAGGTCTCCGCCGGCGTAATGCAGCTCTTCGGCCAGCCTGCCCTGCGCCGTTCCACGATCGGGCTGGCGCTCGCGGTCGCGGTGGTCGGCTTCATCGAAACGCTGATCTTCGCATACGTCGACTTCGGGCTGCACCGCGGTCCGGCCTTCGTTAGCGTCATTGTCTGCGTACAGGGCGTCGGCGGTCTCACCGGCGGCCTCATCGCCGCCAAAGTCGTCCACCGGCTCGGCGAAATCGGAACGACCGCTGTGGGGATCCTCGTCTTCGGGCTCGGATTCGCCGGCCTGGTCTATCCGAATCTCGCGCTCGCGTTCGCTTCCGCCATCGTGGTGGGCGTCGGCATTCCGCTCGCGATCGTCGGCTTCAATACGCTGCTGCAGCGGGTGACGCCGTCCGCCGTGATGGGGCGGGTGGCCGCGGCGTCAGAGGCGTTGATCAGTACGCCGCAGGCGCTCTCCATCGCGGCCGGTGCGGTCTTGGTCACGATCGTGGACTACCGACTGCTCTTTGCATTCATGGCCGTGTCGATGGCCGCCGTGGCGGCTTACCTGTGGGCAGGCCGGCTGCTCTCGCCGCCCCGACCCGTCGACCCCGTCGAGGCCGTCGACCTCGTGAAGGCCGTCGACCCCGTTGACGGCGTCGTGACGCCGGCCGTCACAGAGCCAGGCGCTGCCTGACCTCGACGATGGTCGGGTTGGTCAGCGCCGTACCGTCGGAGAATCGAACTGTGGGGACCGTCTGGCTGCCGCCGTTGACGCCCATCACGAACTCGGCCGCAGCGGGGTCGTGCTCGATGTCGACCACCTGATAGCCGATGCCTTCCCGATCAAGCTGGGACATGAGGCGATGGCAGTAGCCGCACCAGGACGTCGAGTACATCGTGAGCACCGGGGGATCCTCCGAAGGGGTCGATCTGATCTCAGCCGCGAGGCTAACCAGCACAACGTCGGACCCGGCTGCGAAGATGCCTGACTGTGGCGGGTCACTCATCCGAGGAGGAGTCAGTCCGGGCAGTGTTGGCCGGCCTGGACTCCGAACAGCGTGCCGCCGTGACGGCACCGGCCGGACGGGTGTGCATTCTGGCGGGCGCCGGTACGGGTAAGACGCGCGCCATCACCCACCGGATCGCCTATCGCGTGCTGAGTGGTGAGATTCAGGCGCGGCATGTGCTCGCCGTCACGTTCACGGCACGCGCGGCCGCGCAGATGCGTTCACGCCTGGCGCAGTTGGGCGTTCCGTCGGTGCAGGCGCGCACGTTTCACGCGGCCGCGCTGCGCCAACTGCGCTACTTTGCCGAACGCCTGCTAGGTGGGCGGCCGCTGCCGGACGTCGTCAACAGCAAGGCACGGTTGGTCACTCTCGCGGCCGCCCGGTCGGGTGTGCGGACCGACCGAACAGGCGCCCGAGACCTGGCAAGTGAGATCGAATGGGCCAAGTCGAGCTTGGTGGAGCCGGGCGACTACGCGGTGGCGGCCGCGAAAGCGGGTCGCGAGCCGCCCTACGAGCCGGCGAAGATGGCCGAGGTCTTCGCGGCGTACGAACAGGTCAAACGATCCTCTGGCGTGATCGACTTCGAGGATCTGCTCCGCGCCGCCGTATGGGGCATCGAGGAGCACGAGGATGTCGCGGATCAGGTTCGCGCGCAGTACCGGCACTTCGTCGTGGATGAGTACCAGGATGTGAACCCCGCCCAGCAGCGGCTGCTCCATGCGTGGCTCGGCGGCCGAGACGACCTGACCGTGGTGGGCGATGCGAGCCAGACGATCTACTCCTTCACCGGCGCCACCTCTGCTTATCTCGTCGACGTCGCGCGGAGTTGCCGGGCCGGCTCGGGTGGCACCCTCGTGCGCCTGGTGCGCGACTACCGCTCAACGCCGCAGGTCGTGGCATTGGCCAACCAGATCATCAAGCTGGCGCACGGCGACGAGGCAAAGCTGCGCCTGGAGCTGGTCGGACAGCGTTCCCCCGGGCCCGATCCGGTACTGCGCGGGTACTCCGACGAGCCGGAGGAGGCGGCCGGGGTGGCGGCGCGGTGCGCCGAACTGATCGCGGGCGGGACACCGGCGCGCGAGATCGCAGTGCTGTTCCGCACCAATGCGCAATCCCAGGCATACGAGGAGGCCCTGGCCGAGGCGGCGGTGCCCTACGTGGTGCAGGGAACGGAGCGCTTCTTCGAACGGGCCGAAGTACGCCAGGCGATGGTGGCCCTGCGCGCGGCGACGCGTACCGCGGCTTCGGGCGCCTCCTTGAGGCAGGCCGTGATCGGCGCGTTGGAGGCGGTCGGCTGGCGGCCAGACGCGCCGCCGCCGGGTGGGGCCGCGCGTGAGCGCTGGGAGGCGTTGGCAGCGTTGGTGACGCTGGCGGAGGAGTTCGGTGACGGGCGGTCGCTGGTCGAATTCGGTGAGGAGTTGACCCGCCGTGCGACCCTGCAGCACGCGCCAACGGTGGACGGCGTGACGCTGACGAGCCTGCACTCGGCGAAGGGCCTCGAGTGGGATGCGGTATTCGTGGTCGGGCTCGTGGAGGGTGTGCTGCCGACGTCGTACGCGAAGAATCTCGATGCGGTGGAGGAGGAGCGCCGGCTGCTCTACGTCGGGATTACCCGCGCGAGGCAATGGCTCGCGCTCTCGTACGCCGTATCGCGCGCCCCCGGCGGTCGCCAGCGCCGCCCATCGCGCTTCCTGCCGCTGGACGAGTCGGGACCCAGCCAACCGGGCCGCGGTAGGCGTCGGAGCGATATTCGGGACCCGGACGGAACGAGGCGGCGAGTCATCGCGCTGGCGTGCCGGGTGTGTGGCGCGACCTTGACCGATGCCGCGGCGCGCAAGCTCGGCAGGTGCCCCGCCTGTCCGTCCACAATGGATGAAGAGCTCTTCGGCCGACTCCGGGAGTGGCGCCTCGGCATGGCCGCGTCGCAGGGAGTTCCGGCGTACGTTGTGTTCACGGATGCCACCCTGACGGCGCTCGCGGAGCGCCGACCGACCTCGATGGACCAGTTGGTCGACATCGCCGGAATCGGTCCGCGCAAGCTCGGCCTGTACGGGGCGGCGGTACTTGCCCTCGTCGGCGGTGCTCGCCCTACCGATCTGCTTCCGGCGCCCGAACCGCTGGCGTCCGACCAGGCCGCGGGAAACGGTTCGGCAACGTCTTCGTAAATTGGTTTGCCCTTCCGCGGGGTGGGGGCTTAGCCTTCTGAGGCCAGCGGAAAACGCTGGGCACCATGAGGCATGTCCGCCCGGAGCGGCGGCAGGCATGAGAGCAGAAAGGTGGTGACGACGGTGGAGAGCATCCAACGCGACTGGCGACCGTCGGCGCTGGCCTCTGCCTGCGCGCCCGCAGCTGCTCTTGTCGCGCCCCCAGCCCAGGTCTACGTCCTGGGCCAGCCGGCTGTAGAGATCCACGTGCGTACGGCGCCCACCTTTGGGCTCGACGCGAGGAGTCTGACCACTAACAAGATCAACAACTACATGGGCAGCACCAGCGCCATGGGCGAGGGTATGGCCACGTCGCACCTTAAGGACCAGAAGGTTTCCGTTCAGCGGGTCCAAACGGTTGCTGGCGACAAGGTCAAGGGCGGCAACGCCCGCGGGATCCCACCTCGAGGACGGCCGGTCTAGAGAACCTAGACCTCCGGCTCACCTCGAGGCCGCGGAACCCGAAACCGGGATCCGCGGCCTCACTGTTTTTTGGCGTGCAAGCCTCGCCGAAATCAGTAGCTACCCGATGGATTCACAAGATCACCGAGTAACGACGAGCGAGAAGAGAGGTGAACCGGGAGATGACTCTGGCGTTTGCTCCGCTCGACCTCACAGTCGAGCTGGACACGGAGCTACCTTGCCGCCAGTACGACCCGGATCTGTGGTTCGCCGATGTGCCGGCAGACCTCGAGGTCGCGAAGGCCCTTTGCGGCGGTTGCCCGCTGAAGGTCGAGTGCCTCGCCGGTGCCATCGAGCGGGCCGAGCCGTGGGGCGTGTGGGGTGGAGAGATCTTCGAGCGTGGCGCGGTTGTTCCGCGTAAGCGGCCCCGTGGCCGTCCCCGCAAGGAGGACCTCGCGCGCGACGCGATCCTGCGCGTCGAGGTCGCCAACCGGACCAACGTGCTCGCCGCTGCTGGCGAGCGGAAGGTTGCCTGATCTCACCATGACCACCCGTGACCACCTCAACGAGAAGAAGAGTCCGATGAATCGTGCGACCACCCCAGTGACCAAGCCCGCCAAGACCAACCGCTCAAGGAGCGATGCCATGCATCTCATCTATGAAGCTCTGTCCCGTGCCCGAATGCGTTCGCCTCAGAACGTCAGCTCTGAGGCTCGCCGTCCCGCCCGTCGCATCGCGATGCAGGCCCGCCGCCAGCAGGCCCGCGAGATGGGGAACATGTCGCAGTTCGGCATCCGCTGACCTGCCGGAAGTCCGCTACCACTAGGAAACGCGCCCGCCCCGGTTCGCCGGGGCGGGCGCCGTCGCCGTCGGGGTGCACGTGATCGATCGCACCCACAAGATCCCGGTGATCACGCGCTGGCCGTCGCGAAATGGCGTCGATCATGACCTCCAGCTCATGATCGACAGTAGAGGGTGGGGTCAGTGGACGGCGACGGGCTCGGCGAAGCCGGGCAGCCAGCGCTCGACGACGCCACGGTATGGGGCACACGCCTCTAGTTGGCAGAGCACCCCGATCGACCCGAGAGTTACCCGGTGGATGAGGAGGTACCCCGGGGGAAGGTTGAGATGGCGGCCGAGTTGGTAGGCAGGGCTGCGGGGGTTGGCGACCCGGGCCGCCTGGCCGCGGAGCCAGGCCCGCGAGAACCGGAACTCATCGGCCATGATCGGCTCAAGCATCGGCGCGATGAACTGCAACACCGCCTCCGCATCGATCTCCGCGTCGGCTCGGACAAACCCTTCGGCCCGCAGGCCCGCGAGCACCTCGTCGGCCCGACCCTCGATGGCGAGGCGGCTCAATCTTCCCACCGGTTCGGGGTGCCCGCCTGGTAGTCGCGCGACGGCGCCGAAGTCAAGGACGCCAAGCCGGCCGTCGGGGAGTAGCCGGAAGTTTCCGGGATGCGGATCCGCGTGCAGGAGCCCGGCCCGGGTCGGCGCCGAGAAGTGCAGCGTCGCCAGCCGCAGGCCGGCCAGATCCCGCTGTGCGGGTGAGCCGGACGCGATCACGCGCGACAGCGGCATACCGTCAATCCACTCCGTGACCAGGACCTTTGGTGCGGCCGCGACCACCCGCGGTACGAGGATCTCGTCGTCGCCGGCGTACGCCTTTGCGAAGCCTTTCTGCGCCGCCGCCTCCAGTTCGTAGTCCAGCTCTTCGGTAATCCGGGCCCGCAGTTCGGAGACGAGCGGCTTGACGTCGAGGCCTGGTTGGACTACCCGGAACAGCGACGCCAGGCGCGAGAGCTGGCCGAGGTCGGCGATCAGGGCCTCACCGGCACCGGGGTACTGCACCTTGACTGCGACCTCGCGACCGTCCTTCCACACGGCGCGGTGCACCTGACCGATGCTCGCCGCGGCGGCGGGTGTGTCGTCCAGAGCGCGGAACCGCTGCCGCCAGCGGGGGCCAAGCTCCGCGGCGAGAACCCTGTGGACACTCGCCGCGGGCAGGGGCGGTGCGGCCTCCTGGAGCTTGGTCAGGGCCTCCCGGTACGGGCCGGCGATCTCCTCGGGGAGTGCCGCTTCAAAGACCGACATCGCTTGGCCGAGCTTCATTGCCCCGCCCTTGAGTTGGCCGAGCACCTTGAAGAGATGTTCCGCGGTGCGCTGCTGCACCTCCGCGGAGATCACCTCACTGGCGATGCCGGTGACCCGCTTCCCGAATCCGAGGGCCGCACGTCCGGCGAAGCCCAACGGAAGCGCGGCAAGACGGGCTGTCCGGCCGACCGCACGGCGGGGGATATCGGTCACGCGATCAATTGAAACACTAGGTAGGCATCGGGTGGGGTTCGGTCGGACGAGACCGCACTCTCCGTCGACAACCACATCTGGGGTGTTGAGTCCACCGCCTCCGCGTCAACTGGGCTGGTCCATAGATCTCCACCGTGGCGCCGAGAGTGGTGGGTGCGCCTCCGTCGATGTGCGTCAGAACTTCGGCGGCCACGTAGGCAGCGCCTGCCAGAGCGGTAGTCACCGCCACCGGTTCGGCGATCTCCGGGCCGGTGTTCAGCTGGGCCGACACTCGCTGCCACGCTGGATCCCGGTCCCGCCGGTGCAGGTCGAGACAGTTCAGGCATGGCGTCTGGCCGGGCCGTACGAGCGGCCCCACCACGACGATGCCGTCCCGTACGGCGACAGCTAGGTGGGCCAGCCGGCGAGTGCCGTACGACAGTGCGGTGAGCGTCGCCGGCGCAGCGAAGCCGACAAGTACCGCGAACGTCGCCTGTCCCGGGCGCAGCGGAGTGAGATCGACGTCTGGGGCCACCCGCCGTACCGCCTCGGCGGCGGCCACGCCCCGCGGCCGGTGGGCATCGGTTGGCAGAAGACCGCCGGGTAGGACGTCGGCGAGTCTGGCCACGCCGTTCACATCCGGGTCGAGGTGGCCGATGCCAGACTGAGCGAGCGTGCAGGCGATTGGCACAACCAACTGACTCGAACCTGTGATCAACACTTGGGCGGCCAAGCGGCGGCGTATCGCGGCCGCCGCGGTCGCGGTGCGCCCAGCGGCCTGACCGTGGCTTGGACCCAGCCCGTTGTCTCGGCCGGAGCCGCGGCCAGGTCCCCGCATCGCTAGGGCCGCAACTTCATGATCGAGCCGTCGCCGGGTGGCGTCCGACAGTTCGGCCGGTTGGAGCGCGTGCGCGTCGACGACTAAGCCAGCCGTGCTCAGGGTTGTCAGCAGCGACATGGCGTCGTCGGAGGGAATACCTAGCCGGATCGCCTCGCGAAGCAGATTCGCTTCGGTTCGGGTGCCGTCGAGGAGATCGAGTATCCGCGCACAGCCCGGGTCGCCGAGCTCTAGGACGACAGCTCGTCCTGGATCTGTGCCGAGCTGGAGCCGGTGCGGATCGCGCCACAGCCGGCGGAGCGCCGGCAGCAGGGTGGGGCGGCGGGCGGGGGGTCGGCTCATGGAGCGTCATGGTGTCACTGTTCGTGCCGGTCCGTGCCGGGTTATCCACAGGGTGTCGAGGTTTTCCCCGTGTCGTCCACAGCGACACGCCGCCCTGTCCACAGGGACAGGGCGGCCGGCAAGGCCTCCGCCATGCTGCGTGGTCCGCGCGCAGAGTCGCGGACGTGTCGGGGTGGTGTGTTAGGCGGATGCCTTGCCCAGGATGCGGTTAACAGTCGTGCCGCAGACCGGGCATTTGCCCTTGGCCATGTTCATCCCGGTCTTGCTGACCTCGACCGTGCCCTCGAAGTCCCGCTTCTCCTTGCACTTAACGCAGTAACCGTTGTACGTCTGGGCCTTTGTGGCCACGGTGTCCTCCTCCGTGGATCATTCGCTTGTGGCGAGTGTGCCGCGTCTGTTGTCCGTTTCCGGGCTAGACACGCCGGCGCGGCCGGTGTGATGGTCGCGCTAGGTTTTCCCGTTCCGCTCGCGAGTTCACGGAACCAGTCACGGAATCTTCTCCGCAAACCACCATCAACCTACCTAGGTGCTTCCGTGATCGCGAAATTGGCCCTTGCGGGGGGTGGGGATCGGCCGGCTACCGTCCCGACGTGGGCGCACTCCCCCCGGTACCTAATCCCCGCGGCAGCGCCGCCGCAAACTTGCGAGCGGCGCAGCTAGGCCCTGCCGCGAGCGTACGCAAGCCGGTCGTAGAGGTCAGGCGAAGTCCTCGCCGTCGCCGTACTGTGTCCGCCTACCGCGACGGTGAGCGCGTCGTCGTGCTCATCCCAGCCCAGTTCTCCGGCGCGGAGGAGCGGGAGTGGGTGGACAAGATGGTCGCCCGTCTGGCGGCCCGGGAGCGGCGAGGCCACACCGACGACGCGCTGTACGAGCGGGCGCAACGGCTGGCCGAGCGCTATCTCGCGGAGCATCCGCACGCGGCTACGCCATCGAGCGTGAAGTGGGTTCGCAACCAGAACGGGCGGTGGGGTTCCTGCACCCCTGCCGACCAGAGCATCCGCATCTCCGAACGGATCCAGGGATTCCCCGATTGGGTGATCGACTACGTGATCCTCCATGAGCTGGCCCACCTCGTTGTCGCTAACCACAACGCCCAGTTCTGGGCGCTCGTGGCTCGCTATCCTCGCGCCGAGCGGGCCCGCGGCTATCTGGAGGGAGTGTCAGCCGCGGCCGGGCTGGGCTTCATCGAGGACTAGAGCTTCCGCGAGGACTAGGTTTGGCCGGTGCCTCGCCGCGTCGTCGTAGCTCTGCTGGCGCCCCCCGTCTGGGCGCCGCCGGGCATCGACCCCGTGGCGTGGCGGGTCGCGCTCGCTGAGGACGTTCTCGACGTACTCGCAACCCTGGCCGAGGTCGAGGCAGCCGTAGCGGTAGAGAGTGCGGACGCGGAGTTGCTTACGCGGGTGGGTTGGCCTGGGTTGCGTCGGTACGCCGTGCCCGCGCTCGACGTCGCGACGGTGTTCGCGGCGGTGGCGTCGGACGGGTTCGACCAGGCCGTACTGCTCGCCGGCGATGCGCCGGACCTGCCCGGGATGTTGATCGCCAAACTACTGCGCCCGCTAACGACCCGTCCGATCGCAGCGGCGCCCGCGGTGGGTTCGCATGCTGTCGATGGCTCGCGCGGGCTATTCGGGCTGGGAGCGGCGTTGCCGGCGCCGGTCTGGCTACCCGGGGCTCCGCTGGACTTGCTCACACCGCAGGCGCTGCGTCGATTGGCACCTCGGGCAACGGACGTTGCACCTGCGTCAGGCTGGCACCGACTGCGCTCGCCCGAGGACCTCCGGCGGCTGGATCCTCGCCTCGAAGGCTGGGACGCGACCCGAGCACTGCTGTCGGCCACCCCCCGAGACCCATGATCCGGTCGATCATGAGCTCACCGTCGTGAAAAGGCGTCGATCATGACCTCCAGGTCATGATCGACGGGATCTTGCTGGCTTGATCTGGGGGTTAGTCGGTGGGCGGGAAGTCGGGGAAGGTGTCGAGATCGGCTTGGGCGAACGCCTCGGGGTCGGCGAAGTCGTCGTCGCTGGGGAGCAG
>Ga0184632_10000100_pt1 | contig 26109 bp, 24 predicted proteins | sample PLM31_50_b1_FD_133153 | JGI IMG/M metagenome (GOLD analysis project Ga0184632, IMG submission 133153) | Groundwater sediment microbial communities from an aquifer in East River, Colorado, USA - PLM3-1_50_b1 | ecosystem: Environmental > Terrestrial > Soil > Riparian zone | place: USA: East... | reverse complement strand
GTAGCGACGAAAGGAGCGGTTGTGAGCGCTCGCGCGGGTCGTGGCCGCGATCCCGGGTGGCGGGAGCAGCCGGCCGCGCGTATCGCGCCGGTGGACAGCCCCCCGGAAGGCCCGGATGAGCTGCTCCGGCAGGTCGCCCGAGGCGATGATCAGGCGTTCACGGCGCTCTATGACGCGATCGCCCCGCGTGTCTACGGCCTCGCCCGGCGGGTCCTGCGTGATCCGGCGCAGGCCGAGGAGGTCGCCCAGGAGGCACTGGTCGAGGTGTGGCGCAGTGCCGCTCGCTTTGACCCGGGGAAGGGGTCTGCCACATCCTGGATACTGACGATCACCCACCGCCGCGCGGTCGATCGCGTGCGTGCGGCCCAGGCCGGCGCGGACCGGGAGCGGCGGGTGGCGGCGGCCAGTGTCGAGACGCCATATGACGACGTGGTCGAGGAAGTCACCGCGAGCCTGGAGCAACAGCAGGTACGCAGATGCCTCAATGGACTCACCGACCTTCAGCGCGAGGCGATCACGCTGGCGTACTACGACGGCTACACATATCGCGAGGTCGCCGAGAAGCTCGACACGGCCCTGTCGACCATCAAGACACGTATGCGGGACGGACTGATCCGCCTCCGGGATTGTCTGGGGGTGAGCGTGGCATGAGTCAGCCAACTGAGATCCACACACTCGCCGGCGCGTTTGCGTTGGACGCGCTCACCGAGATCGAGCGCGCCGGGTTCGCCCGCCACATCGCAGAGTGCGAGGCATGCGCGACCGAGGTCGCTGAGCTGAGCGAGACTGCTTCGCGGCTCAGCGCGGCGGCCTGGGAGGTCCCACCGTCGCGGCTGCGCAACGCCGTTCTTGCGGAGATCTCGCACACCCGCCAGGTCACCGGCGGAACGGTTGAGCGCGCCGTGCAGGGGGACGTGCGCCGGTGGCGGCGCTGGACAGCGGCCGCGGTCGCCGCCGGCGTGGTGGCTCTCGGCGGCATGGCGACGGTATGGGTGGTGCAGGAGCAGCGCGTGGGCGACGCGCGCCAGCAGGCGCAGCAGTTGCGGACCGATCAGGCGCGGCTCAACGCGGTCCTCGCCGCCAGCGACCTACGGCTACGCACGTCCGACGTGCCCGGCGGTGGCACGGTCACGGTAGCGATCTCGCCGAGCCTTAACGACGGTGTCGCGTTGATGTCCAATCTGCCAGCACCTCCGGAGGGGAAGGCCTATCAGCTCTGGCTGATCCAGGGGGAATCGCCGACGTCGGCCGGCGTGATGGCGGCCGGTCAGCGGACAGGCACGGCAGTGCTGGAGACGATCGGCGGCGCGGACACGCTCGGCCTCACGCTGGAACCGGTGGGCGGCTCACCGTTGCCGACAATGACTCCGATCGCCGGTGTACCGCTCGCCTGAGCTCGCCGCGTTAGTTCGAATGCCGTGCTCCCCATCCACAGTGGCCAGCACTCCGAATCCCTGCGGGCCCTAGCTTGCCGAGACGCGGGCGGTGATGTCGTCCAACTCGGCGAGGTCCTCGGCGGAGGGGGACCAGGCGACCGCGGCCGCGTTGGCCCGGACCTGGTCGGGCGTGGTAGCGCCCGCGATGACAGAGGCAACCGTGGGCTTGGCGGCCAACGCGCCGATGGCGACCTCGAGCATCGACAGCGAGCGCTCCCGCGCGTACGCCTCGATCTTCTCGAGAACCTCCCACGGCGCCTTCGCCAGATACGCCGACCACCGATCCTGGGCGAGTCGGCTTCCCGGCGGAATGTTGTCACGGTGGTACTTGCCCGTGAGCAGTCCGCTCGCCAGCGGAAAATACGGCAATAACCCGACTCCGAAGCGCTCGCAGGCGGGAACGAGGTCGTGCTCCGCCGAGCGATGCAGCAGCGAGTACTCGTTCTGGGCGCCCACGAAGGGGGTGAGGTGACTGGTTTGAGCAACCCACGCCGCGTCGGCAACCTGCCATCCGAGGAAGTTGGACGAGCCGACGTAGCGAACCTTGCCCGCGCGTACCAGATCGTCGAGGACCGACAGGGTCTCGTCGATCGGTGTGTCCGGGTCGGGGAGGTGCATCTGGTAGAGGTCGATGTGGTCGGTGCCGAGCCTGCGCAACGACGCCTCGACAGCCCGCATTACGTAGCGGCGGCTTCCCCGCGCGCCCCAGTCGGGCCCGTTGGCGCCCTCCATGTCGGCGCCAAACTTGGTGGCGACAACCACGTGGTCGCGCTTGCCGTTGGCCGTCAAGGCCGCGCCGAGAAACTCCTCCGAGGCTCCGTGCGGGTCGCCGTAGACGTCGGCCGTGTCGAACAGGTTGATGCCGCAGTCGATCGCCGCGTCCACCACCGCGCGAGTGGCGGCCGCGTCAATCTTGCGACCGAAGCTGTTGCACCCTATGCCCACCACGGAGACTGCGAGTCCGGATCCGCCGAGTCGCCGATAGCTCATGTCAGCCATGCCCGGCAGCCTAACCGCGCCTCCGTGACTGTCGCGATCTAGACGAGTTATGGCGCTAGCTACAACAAATCGTCTAGATCGCGGCGCCCGGGAGGTCTTCGGCGGCCACCAGCCGGCGGGCCGAGGCGTCCTGTTGGGCCAGGCGTCGCAGCGCGTTGAGCACCGCTTCACCCAGGATCGTGCCGGTGACGACGCCCTCGACCATTCGAGCGGATTCGCCGCGGGCGATAACGATGTCGAGCTCCCGGGCGGCGACGAGCTCAGCGGCATCGGCGTACGTCTCGAGGCAGTCGAGCAAATCCTCCTGGCCGAGGGCGCGGAGGGCGGCCACGGCGTCGGCGGCGTGGTCGAAGTCGGCGCAGTCCTCCTCGACGTACCAGCCGCGCCGTCGCAGCATCGAGACAACCTCGTCCCGTGCGGCCCGCCAGGAGGGGTCGTCTGAGTCCCTGCGCCTGGGCCGGTTCAGCGAACTATGCGCCGCGCCCAACAGGGAGTGGGGCGGGAGAGCGGGGGCGTCCACTGCGCCGAGCACCTCCCGGGCGGCCGCGACCGTGAGCCCCCCGACATCGATCAATGCCCGGATCAGGCGAAGGCGGAAGAGGTGGCCTTCGCCGTACTCCGCCTGATTGCGGCCGGTCGCTGTGCCGGCCGGGAGAAGACCCTCGCGCAAGTAGTACTTGATCGACGGGATACTCGTCCCGCTGCGTCGGCTCAGCTCGGCAATCCGCAAACCTCGTCAACCCCCTTGCGCCGTTGGCCTCAAGAGTGGATAGTAGCACTATCGGTTAGTGGACAGCGTCGCTATCCATATCTCGCGATGGGAGCAGGCGATGGCGAGAGTGACACCCGCCCGGATGAGCGCCGACCTCGATGGTGATTTCGTGGTCTTTCTGATCGGCATGCGCATCAACAAGCCTTGGAAGCTGCACAAGTGGCTGCCGGTGGCGCGCGCGATGGGCCCGATGCTGCGCGTGTTGTCGCAGCGCAAGGATCTCGGGCTGCTGGGATTCACGTCCTGGTTCGGCCCGAACGGACCGCTGCTTGTGCAGTACTGGCGCACCTTCGCCGATCTCGAGCGCTTCGCCCGCGACACTTCGCTACCGCATCACGAGGCTTGGCGCCGATTCAACAGTCGGGTGGGCACCGATGGGGACGTCGGGATCTGGCACGAGACGTACGCCGTGCCCGCTGGCCAGCACGAGAGCGTGTATGTGAACATGCCGGTGATGGGGCTCGCGGCGGCAGGCGCACAGGTCCCGGTGGCGGCCCGGGGCGACAGCGCGGGTCAGCGGCTGCGCTTCGCGGTACGACAGCGCTTCGTGGAGCGTCACGGACACCACGTACCCTCGACTCGTGACGCCTGATATCGACGGCATTCTGCAGCGGGCGGCGGACGGTGGCCGGATCTCGGCCGAGGAGGCGCTGCTGCTCTACACCGACGCCCCGCTACATCCTCTCGGTGAGGCCGCCGACGCGGTCCGGCGCCGGCATTATCCGGACGGCATCGTCACCTACTTGATCGACCGCAACATCAACTACACCAATGTGTGCGTGACGGCGTGCAAGTTCTGTGCCTTCTACCGGGCGCCCAAGCACGAAGAGGGCTGGTCACACTCGACCGAGGAGATCTTGCGCCGCTGTGGCGAGGCGATCGAGCTCGGCGCGACCCAGGTGATGCTTCAAGGCGGCCACCATCCCGAGTACGGGGTGGAGTACTACGAGTCGCTGTTCTCGTCGGTCAAGGCCGCGTTCCCGGCTCTCGTGATCCACTCGATCGGGCCGAGCGAGATCCTGCACATGACCAAGGTGTCCGGAGTGACCATCGGGGAGGCTGTCCGGCGCATCAAGGCGGCGGGCCTCGACTCGATCGCTGGGGCCGGGGCAGAGATGCTGCCGCTGCGACCACGCCAGGCCATCGCACCGCTGAAGGAGTCGGGCGAGCGCTGGCTCGAGGTCATGGAGGTCGCCCACGGCCTCGGGGTGGAATCGACCGCGACCATGATGATGGGCACGGGCGAGACGAACGCGGAACGCATCGAGCATTTACGAATGATCCGCGATGTCCAGGACCGCACAGGCGGCTTCCGCGCGTTCATTCCGTGGACGTACCAACCGGAGAACAACCACCTCAAGGGCCGTACGCAGGCGACGTCGCTGGAGTACTTGCGGCTGATCGCGGTCGCTCGTCTGTTCTTCGACAACGTCGCGCACCTGCAGTCGTCGTGGCTCACCACCGGTAAGGACGTCGGGCAGCTGTCGCTCCACATGGGCGTCGACGACCTGGGATCGATCATGCTCGAGGAGAATGTGATCTCCTCGGCCGGCGCGCGGCACCGCTCGAACCTGCATGACCTCGTATGGCTGATCCGCTCCGCGGGGCGCATCCCGGCCCAGCGCGACACCCTCTACCGGCACCTGCGGGTGCATTGGACGCCGGCCGACGACCCAACCGACGAGCGGGTCCGGTCGCATTTCTCCTCGATCGTGCTCCCGGATGGGGGGCCGAACCGACCGCTTCCGCTTGTCGACGCGCACTGAGTCAGCGCGCGCCGTAAAGACCGGGCGTCACCGCCTTCGGGTGGGCTGGCACAGTGTGGTGCTGTGAGCCGGGCGTCGATGGAGAAGGAGCCGCACGAGGTCGCCGCGATGTTCGACGGCGTAGCCTCGCGCTACGACCGGACGAACACCATCCTTTCGTTTGGCCGCGACCGGACTTGGCGGCGCGCGACCAGGGCGGCGCTGGACCTGCGATCCGGCGAACGCTGCCTCGACCTCGCTGCCGGAACGGGGGTGTCCACCGAAGAACTCGCCCGCTCTGGCGCCGACGTGGTCGGCGTGGATATCTCGCTGGGGATGCTGCGGGTCGGGCACCGCGCCCGGCCGACCGTGCCGCTGCTCGCTGCTGACGCGCTCGCCCTGCCCTTCCCGGACGCCTCGTTCGATGCGGTGACGATCTCCTTTGGCCTGCGCAACATTGTGGACCCGACGGCGGCGCTCCTCGAGATGGCCCGGGTGACCAGGCCGGGCGGCCGCCTGGTGGTGTGCGAATTCAGCGCCCCCGTCAACTCCGCGTTTCGCCGCGTCTACCTTGGTTACCTGATGCGGGCCTTGCCAGCGGTGGCCCGGCGGGTTTCGTCGAACCCCGATGCGTACGTCTATCTCGCGGAGTCAATCCGCGCCTGGCCGGACCAGGCGGCACTGGCGGCGGTGGTGTCATCTTCGGGTTGGGGTCAGGTCGGTTGGCAGAACGTCACCGGTGGCGTCGTGGCCCTCCACCGCGCTACCCGCCCGGTTCGCGAGACCAGCGACTAAGGGTTACCTAAGAAACCAGTGCTCCGCAAACGGTTCTAGACTCCTCCCGATGCGCTTGTGAAGAGTTTCACGAGCGTTCAGTTCGGCCGAGGAGGTGCCGCATGGGCCGCGCAAGCACCGACACCGACGCAGACGTCATCGTCGTTGGCGGGGGCCCCGGCGGTTCCGCGACCGCATTCCACCTCGCTCGGCACGGCGTCAACGTGCTCGTCCTGGAGAAGGCGGATGTTCCTCGGGAGAAGGTCTGCGGCGACGGACTTACACCGCGTGCGGTGAAGCAGTTGGTGGCGATGGGCGTCGACATCGAAGGCGAGGGTTGGACCCGAAACCGCGGACTTCGGGTCATCGGCGGCGGGGTTCGGCTCGAGCTCGATTGGCCCGACCTGTCGAGCTTTCCCAACTTTGGGCTGACCCGCACGAGGCTCGATTTTGACGAGATACTCATCCGGCGGGCCACCGAACAGGGCGCGGTACTGCAGACCGGCGCCACAGTCACCGGCCCGGTGTACGACCATGCGACCGGCCGCGTCGTCGGCGTCGAGGCCTTGTGCGGTCCGGGCAAGGAATCCAGGACCTACCGGGCCCCGCTGGTCGTCGCCGCGGACGGCGTGTCTGGCCGGTTCCCGCTCGCCATGGGTATGGCCAAGCGGGCGGATCGTCCGATCGGGGTGGCCGTCCGCCGCTACTACAAGAGCCCCCGGCATAACGACGAGTATCTGGAGTCGTGGCTGGAGCTGCGTGGCAAGAACGACACCGAGAAGCTGCTACCCGGCTATGGCTGGATCTTCGGTATGGGCGACGGCCGCGTCAACGTCGGTCTCGGCGTGCTGAACTCCTCGGTCGACTTCGGCAAGAGCAACTACCGGGAGATGCTCGTCGACTGGATGGGCGCCACCCCGCCCGATTGGGAGATGAATGACGAGGCGAACGCGGACGGCCCGATCATGGGCGCTGCCCTACCGATGGGCTTCAACCGGGTGCCGCACTACGCCCGCGGTGTGCTGCTCGTCGGCGACTCAGGCGGCATGGTCAATCCCTTCAACGGCGAGGGGATCGCGTACGCGATGGAGTCAGGCGCCCTCGCCGCCGAGGTAGCCGTGCAGGCGCTGGCGGAGAAGGACGCCGCACGCCGCGAACGCACGCTGCAGTTCTACCCCGTTGAGCTGAAGGCCCGCTACGGCGGGTACTACCGGCTGGGCGGGTGGTTCGTGAAGCTCATCGGTCGACCTGAGATCATGAGATTCGCGACCAAGCACGGCATGCCCCACCCGACGCTCATGCGGTTCGTGCTCAAGCTACTTGCGAACCTCACCGATCAGCGGGGCGGGGACGCCATGGACCGCGTGATAAATGCGATGACCCGAGTGGTTCCGGCGGTTTGAGGGCGGCTTGAGATCGCGGGCCCGCCACCCTCGGCTATCGGCGCCCGTACCGTAAGAAATAGTGTGAACTGGTCTCCGGTGGAGACACCCGATCGATCGGAAGGACGAGGCAGGCAGAGATCATGTCGCTCTCCGCTTACGTACCCATTCTTGCGCTGTTTGCCCTCGCGACAGCGTTCGCGCTGTTCTCGGTGGGCGTCTCGCAGGTCGTCGGCCCAAAGCGCTACAACCGCGCGAAGCTCGAGGCGTACGAGTGCGGCATTGAACCGTCCCCGGAGCCCATCGGAGGGGGCCGCTTCCCGGTCAAGTTCTACCTGACCGCCATGCTCTTCATCATCTTCGACATCGAGATCATTTTTCTGTACCCGTGGGCCGTGACGTTCGGTGATCTCGGCCTGTTCGGATTCGTCGAGATGCTCCTGTTCATCGGCACCGTCTTCATCGCGTACGCCTATGTCTGGCGTCGCGGTGGGCTGGACTGGGACTGAGGCCCAATGGGAATCGAAGAGAAGCTCCCGAGCGGAGTCCTGCTCACCACGGTCGAGAGGGTCGTCAATTGGGCCCGCAAGTCGTCGACGTGGGGTGCCACCTTCGGCCTGGCCTGCTGCGCCATCGAAATGATGGCGGCCGGCGCCCCCCACTACGACCTCGGTCGATGGGGGATGGAAGTCTTCCGGGCCTCGCCCCGGCAGGCCGATCTGATGATCGTGGCCGGGCGGGTCAGCCAGAAGATGGCCCCGGTGTTGCGCCAGATCTACGACCAGATGGCCGATCCCAAATGGGTGCTCTCGATGGGCGTGTGCGCCTCGAGCGGTGGGATGTTCAACAACTACGCGATCGTGCAGGGCGTCGACCACATTGTTCCGGTCGACATGTACCTGCCTGGCTGTCCACCCAGGCCGGAGATGCTCATCGACGCCATCCTCAAGCTGCGCGAGAAGATCCTCTACGAGCCGCTGGGCGCGAATGGCCGCAAGATGCTCGAGGCACGCAAGCTGCGCGGCGACGTGCCGGTCGTGGCGCCCGGCGCGATGCCGTCGTCGTACCGATCGGACTCCGAGCGTCGTAAGGAGTGGGAGCGGGCAGTACTCGAAGGCCGGGAGGAGCAGCTCCGCATAGAGAACTGGATGAAGGACGGCCGGCACCTGCAGGGCGGTGGACGGTGGTAGCGAAGACTCCCGCCGAGGAGCCCGGCAGCGTCCCGGTCAGCGCTCCACCCCTCGGCGCAACGAGCGGTGCTCCCGCGGAACTCCCGCCGGCCAGCGGGGCTGGGCAGGGCATGTTCGGCATCCAGGGTTCCGGTGACACATCCGGCTTCGGCGGCCTGGTCCGGCGCCAAATCATCGTGGCGGGAACCCCTCGCCCGTACGGAAGCTACTTCGACGAGGTGTTCGACGCCCTCGAGGAGGCCTACCCCGGGCTGGACGGTGCCATCGAGAAGGTCGTGGTCGACCGGGGCGAACTGACCCTGCATATCAAGCCCGAGAAGATCGCCGAGGTATGCCGGGTGATGCGCGACGACCACGCGCTCCGCTTCGAACTCTGTTCGTCCGTGTCCGGCGTGGACTATCTCGGCGCCGACGAACGGCGCCTCCACATCGCCTACCACCTGACCTCGATGACGTATCGCCGCAGGATCCGGCTGGAGGCCGCCGTCCCCGCCGAGAATCCCTATCTGCCCAGCGTCACGAGCATTTATCCCACGGCCGACTGGCAGGAGCGCGAGACATACGACATGTTCGGCGTCGTCTTCGATGGCCACCCGAACCTCACCCGCATCTTCATGCCGGACGACTGGGAGGGCTATCCGCAGCGCAAGGACTACCCGCTGGGTGGCATCCCGGTCGAGTACAAGGGCGCGGAGATTCCGCCGCCCGACCTCAGGAGGTCCTACCAGTGAGCGCTTCTTATGCCACCGAGCGCGAGACCACCGAGGGCAAGGTCTTCACGGTCACCGGCGGGGACTGGGACGTTATCGTCGGCGGCACGGACCCGGTGCAAGACGAGCGCATCGTCGTCAACATGGGTCCGCAGCATCCGTCCACGCACGGCGTGCTCCGGCTGATCCTCGAGCTCGAGGGTGAGACGGTCAAGGAGTGTCGGCTCGTGGTGGGCTACCTGCACACCGGGATCGAGAAGAACCTTGAGTTTCGCAACTGGGTGCAGGGCACGACGTTCGTCACCCGGATGGACTACCTCGCCCCCATCTTCAACGAGACGGCGTACAGCCTGGCGGTTGAGAAGCTGCTCGGGATCGAGGAGCAGATCCCGGACCGGGCGACGACGATCCGCGTGCTCATGATGGAGCTCAACCGGATCGCCTCCCATCTCGTGTGGCTAGCCACCACCGGTCTGGAGCTGGGCGCCATCTCGATGATGTTGTACGGCTTCCGCGAACGGGAGTACATCCTCGAGATCTTCGAGATGGTCACTGGCCTGCGGATGAACATGGGTTACGTGCGGCCCGGCGGGGTCTCCCAGGACGTGCCGCCCGAGGCCATCGCCAAGATCCGGGACTTCCTCACGCTGATGCCCCGCAAGCTCAAGGACTACGAGGGTCTCCTCTCCGGTCAGCCGATCTGGATCGAGCGCACCAAGGGCGTGGCGATGCTCGACGTCACCGCCTGCCTCGCACTGGGCGTCACCGGTCCGGTTCTCCGCTCGGCGGGACTCGGTTGGGATCTACGCAAGCAGATGCCCTACTGCGGTTACGAGACGTACGAGTTCGAGGTCCCGACCGCGACGACGGCCGACGTCTGGGCTCGTTATGAGGTCCGGCTGGCCGAGATGCGCGAGTCCCTGAAGCTCATCGAGCAATGCCTCGATCGGTTGGAGCCCGGACCCATCATGGTGGCCGACAAGAAGATCGCTTGGCCGGCCCAGCTTGCCATCGGCGTCGACGGCCTCGGCAACTCGCTGGAGCACGTGGCGAAGATCATGGGGCAGTCGATGGAGTCGCTGATTCACCATTTCAAGCTCGTCACCGAGGGCTTCCGGGTCCCGCCCGGTCAGGTGTACGTCGCCATCGAGGGGCCGCGCGGCGAACTCGGCGTCCACGCGGTCTCCGATGGCGGCACCCGGCCCTATCGGGTGCACTATCGGGAGCCGAGCTTCGTCAATCTCCAGGCGATCCCCGCCATGGCCGAGGGCGCCCTGATCGCCGACGTCATCGCCGGCGGCGCGTCGCTGGATCCCGTCATGGGTGGGTGTGATCGCTAATGGGCTTCAGCGAGGAGACGCTGGTCCGGGCGAAGGAGATCATCGCGAGGTACCCGGACGGCAGGTCGAGGTCCGCGCTGCTGCCGATGCTCCACCTTGTCCAGTCGGAGGAGGGCTACGTCTCGCCCGACGGCATCGGCTTCTGCGCCGAGACGCTCGGTCTCACCCGGGCCGAGGTCGGCGCCGTGGCCACCTTCTACACAATGTACAAGCGGCGGCCGACCGGCGATTGGCTCGTGAGCGTCTGCACGAACACGATGTGCGACGTGCTCGGCGGTGGTCGCGTGTTTGAGCACCTGTCTGAGTACCTGGACGTCGGTCACGATGAGACCAGCCCGGATGGAAAGATCACCCTTGAGCACGCCGAATGCCTCGCCGCGTGCGACTACGGGCCGGTCATGACGGTCAATTACGAATTCTTCGACAAGGTCGATGTGGGCTCCTCGCTCGGTGTCGTGACCCAACTGCAGGAGGGCAATCGGCCGATGCCATCGCGTGGTGCCCGGCTCTGCACCCTTAAGGAGATGTCCCTTCAGTTGGCCGGGTTCCCCGACGACCGCGAAGGGGCGATAGCCGACGGCGTCGCCGGCGACCCGACTCTGCGCGGCAACCGCTTAGCCGAGGAGCACGGAGTCACCGTGCCGGACTTCGATCCGGACACCCCGATCGTGAAGCCGAAGGAGACCAGATGAGCGGGCCCGTGGCACCTCCGTCGACGGCGGTGCTCGCGAAGCTGACGCCGGTGCTCACCAAGCGCTGGCCGTCGCCGGACGCGTGGCAGCGCGAGGCGTACGAACAGCTCGATGGTTACCGGGCGCTGCGCAAGGCCATCGCCGCGCATCCCGATGACCTGATCCAGCTCATCAAGGACTCCGGTCTGCGCGGGCGTGGCGGTGCTGGCTTCCCCACTGGGATGAAGTGGGGTTTCATCCCCCAGAATGACGGCAAGCCGCACTACCTCGTCGTCAACGCCGACGAGGGCGAGCCGGGCACGTGCAAGGACCTACCGCTGATGACGCACGACCCACACTCCCTTGTGGAGGGCGCCATCATCGCTTCGTACGCGATCCGGGCTCACCGGGGGTACATCTACGTCCGCGGCGAGGCGGTCAACGCCGCTCGGCGGCTACGCCACGCCGTGAGCGAAGCGTACGAGGCCGGCTACCTCGGCAAGAACATTCTGGACTCGGGCTTCGACCTCGACCTGGTCGTCCACAACGGATCCGGCGCCTACATCTGTGGCGAGGAGACGGCTCTGCTCGACTCACTCGAGGGCTTCCGCGGTCAGCCGCGGCTTCGTCCGCCGTTTCCGGCCACCCACGGCCTCTATGCCTGCCCCACGGTGGTCAACAACGTGGGCACCATCGCCAGCGTGCCCTACATCGTTCTGGGCGGCGCGGACTGGTGGCGGAAGATGGGCACCGAGAAGTCGTCCGGCCCGATGATCTACTCCCTCTCCGGTCGCGTGGTGAACCCCGGCCAGTACGAGTGCTCGATGGGCATCACGCTGAGCGAGCTGATCGAACTCGCCGGCGGCATGCTCCCCGGCCACCAGCTACGCTTCTGGACCCCCGGCGGCTCGTCGACACCCCTGCTGACCGCCGACCATACGGACGTGCCGCTCGACTTTGAGTCCGTCGCGGCGGCCGGGTCGATGCTGGGCACTACGGCGACCCAGATCTTCTCCGATCAGGACTGCCCGGTCTACGCCACCTACCGGTGGTTGGACTTCTACCACCACGAGTCGTGCGGCAAATGCACCCCGTGTCGTGAGGGCAGCTATTGGATGGTGCGGACCTTCCGCCGGATCCTGTCCGGCCAGGGCACCCATGAGGACCTCGACACGCTGCTCGATACCTGCGACAACATCCTCGGCCGGTCGTTCTGCGCCCTCGGTGACGGTGCGACCAGCCCAGTGACCTCGTCGCTGGCCTACTTCAAGCAGGATTACCTGGACTACATCGAGGGCAAGGTGGCCCCGAAACTGTCCGGCAAGCAGCTGGTGGGGGCACACTAATGGCCGCCAATGTGATCAAGACCACGGCACCGGCGGCGGATCCGGCCGGCCCGCTCGCGACCAGGGCCGACCTGGTCACCCTCACCATCGACGGGATCGAGGTGGCCGCGCCGAAGGGTGCGCTAGTGATCCGGGTGGCCGAGCAGCTCGGCATCGAGATTCCGCGCTTCTGTGACCACCCGCTGCTGGAACCCGCCGGCGCGTGCCGGCAGTGTCTGGTCGAGGTGGAGGGTCAGCGAAAGCCCGTGGCGTCGTGCACACAGACGGTCGCGGACGGCATGGTTGTCCATACCCAGCTCACCTCTCCGGTCGCCAAGAAGGCGCAGGAGGGCATCATGGAGCTGCTGCTCATCAACCACCCGCTCGACTGCCCGATGTGCGACAAGGGTGGCGAGTGCCCGCTGCAGAACCAGGCGATGTCGACCGGTCGAGCCGAGACGCGGTTCCACGAGCCCAAGCGCGAGTTCCCGAAGCCGGTCAACATCTCGACGCAGGTGCTGCTCGACCGGGAGCGGTGCGTGCTGTGCCAGCGGTGTACCCGGTTCTCCGAGGAGATCGCCGGCGATAAGTTTATCGATCTCATGGAGCGCTCGTCGAACGAACAGATCGGCATCGATCCCGATGAGCCCTTCAACTCATACTTCTCCGGCAACACGATCCAGATCTGCCCCGTCGGTGCGCTGACCGGTAGTCAATACCGGTTCCGGGCCCGTCCGTTCGATCTGGTCTCCTCGCCGAGCGCGTGCGAGCACTGCTCCGCCGGGTGTGCGCAGCGCACCGACCATCGCCGCGGGAAGGTGATGCGCCGCCTCGCCGGCGACGACCCGGCGGTCAATGAGGAGTGGAACTGCGACAAGGGCAGGTGGGGATTCCAGTACGCCACCGCGTTCGACCGACTCACCACACCGATGGTCCGCGACGCGAAGACGGGCGAACTGCGCGAGGCGAGCTGGCCTGAGGCGCTCCGCACCGCCGCGGAAGGCCTCAGCCGGGCCCGCGACGGGGCGTACGGCGTGGGCGTGCTCACCGGCGGACGCCTGACGGTGGAGGACGCCTACGCCTACTCGAAGTTCACCCGCGCGGTGCTCCACAGCAACGACATCGACTTCCGGGCCCGACCGCTCTCCGCGGAGGAGGCCGACTTCCTCGCCGCGACCGTCGCCGGGGTGACGGGGGTGACGTATGCCGACGTGGACTCGGCGCCGTCCGTGGTCCTCGTCGGGTTGGAGCCGGAGGAGGAGTGCCCGATTCTCTTCCTGCGCATCCGCACGGCGCACGCCAAGCATGCCTTGGCCGTGCACGCTCTCGCGCCGTTCGTCTCGAGCGGCCTGTCGAAGCTGGGCGCGACCGTGATTCAGGCCGTGCCGGGCGACGAGGCGTCCATACTGGCCACCTCCGCGCCGCTGCGAGACGCGCTGCGTCAACCCGGCGCGATCATCTTCGTCGGTGAGCGGCTCGCTGGAGTCCCGGGCGGACTCTCCGCCGCGGCCTCGCTCGCCGCGGAGACCGGCGCGAAGCTGGCCTGGGTGCCGCGGCGCGCCGGCGATCGGGGGGCCGTGGACTCGGGCTGCCTGCCAAATCTGCTCCCCGGTGGCCGGCCGGTCAACGACGCGGTTGCTCGGGCCGAGCTCGGCGAGGCCTGGGGGCTCAAGACCGGAATCATCTCCGGCTCGGTCGGACGTGACACCGACGGGATCATCAAGGCGGCCGCCGCGGGGAAGATCGGCGCACTGGTCGTCGCCGGCGTCGACCCGGCGGACCTGGCCGATCCCATGCTCGCCGAGGAGGCGCTGGATTCGGTCGAGTTCCTCGTCTCATTCGAGGTCCGACACTCGGCGGTGGCTCGCCGAGCCAACGTGGTCTTCCCGGTCGCACCGGTGGTGGAGAAGGCGGGCACCTTCCTGGATTGGGAGGGCCGGCTGCGCACGTTCCACACCGTGCTGGAGACGACCGCGATCCCCGACGCACGGATCCTCGACGCGCTCGCGCGCGAGATGGGTGTGGAGCTCAGATGTGGCGATGTCACGGCGATCCGGCGTGAGTTGGGCTCATTGCCGGTGAGTACGGCGCAGCGGGCGGCCGCGCCGAAGGTTGCCGCTTCTGGGGCGCCAACGCCGAACGCGGGTGAGGCAGTGCTGGCGACCTGGCACCAGCTGATCGACCTCGGCAGCATGCTCGACGGCGACGAGTTTCTTGCTGGAACCGCCCGTCCGCCCAGGGTCCGGCTGTCGAAGGCCATGGCCGCGGCCCTGGGCGTCGCGGATGGCGCCGAGGTCACGGTGGCGTCCGAGCGCGGCACGATCGCGCTGCCGGCGAAGGTGACGGACGTGCCCGACGGCGTCGTCTGGGTGCCGACGAATTCGCCAGGGTCCACCGTGCGCAGAACGCTCGGCGTGACGTCCGGGGCGGTCGTCACCGTCTCGGCCGGTGCAGGAGGTGCACGATGAGGTTCCTCACGCAGGATCCAACGCTGGCGGACTTCGGCCACGACCCGTCGTGGCTGATCCTGCTCAAGGTCGTCGTCGTGTTCATCTTCGGCATGAGCATGATCCTGCTCGGGGTGTGGTTCGAGCGGCGTGTCGTGGCCCGGATGGCCGTGCGACCGGGCCTCAACCAGGTAGGCCCGCTGGGCCTGCTTCAGACTCTGGCCGACGGCATCAAGGGCATGTTCAAGGAGGACCTGCTGCCGCGCACCGCGGACAAGTTGGTGTTCTTCGTCGCACCCACCATCTCCGCCATCTGCGCCATGACGGCGTTGTCGGTGATCCCATTCGGACCCATGGTCAGCATCTTCGGTGTGCGGACCGCGCTTCAGGTCACCGACGTGCCGGTCGCCGTGCTCGTCGTCCTTGCCACCTCGGCGATGGGTGTCTACGGCATCGTGCTGGGTGGATGGGCGTCCGGCTCCACGTATCCGCTCCTAGGCGGGCTCCGGTCGACTGCGCAGATGATTTCGTACGAGGTGGCGATGGGTCTGTCCATCGTGGCCGTGTTCATGACGGCCGGGACCATGTCCACCTCGGGCATCGTCGCCGCCCAGGCGGGCGGCAGCGAGGCATCCTGGAGCATCCTAGGCTGGCACCCCACCGTGCCGTCCTGGTATGCGATCCTGCTCATCCCGAGCTTCCTGATCTTCGTTGTCTCCGCGTTCGGCGAGACCAACCGGGCGCCGTTCGACCTTCCCGAGGCCGAGACCGAGCTTGTGGCCGGGTACATGACCGAGTACAGCTCGATCAAGTTTCTGCTCTACCTGCTCTCCGAGTACGTGGCGATGGTTGTGATGTCGTCGATCATCGCGACCATGTTCCTGGGTGGCTGGCGCGCACCGTGGCCGATCACCGCGTTCTGGTCCGGGGCGAACTCGGGCTGGTGGCCGCTGCTGTGGTTCCTCGCCAAGGTGGTGCTGCTCCTGTTCGTCTTCGTCTGGGTGCGGGCGACGCTGCCCCGGCTGCGCTACGACCAGTTCATGAAACTGGGCTGGAAGGTGTTGCTCCCAGTCAACCTGGTCTGGATTCTGCTGCTGGCCGGCCTGAGAGTCATGCAGGACGAGCAGATCAGTGGACGCAACCGTTGGCTGATCATCGGTGGTACGGCCGTGGCGGTGCTGCTTGTCGCGCTGCTGTGGCCGGCCCGCAAGGCCGAACCGAAAGCAACGTTGGAGGAGCAGATGTCCGCGCGGCCGTCCGGCAGCTTCCCGCTACCACCGCTGGACCTGCAGGTCCCGCCGAGTCCCCGAGCGAAGCGCGTCGTCGCGGAGCGTCAACCGGCGAACGTGACCGCGAGCGGCACCGGTTCCGACCCGGACGTCGACGCCGACGCCGACGAGAAGGAGGTGTGACGTGGGCGCGATGACCGACTCGGTGAAAGGCTTCGGCGTCACCTTCTCCCACCTGTTCCGCAAGGTCGTGACGACCAAGTATCCGTTTGAGCATCCGGTCGCGGCCCCGCGCTATCACGGCCGGCACATCCTCAACCGGCACCCGGACGGGCTGGAGAAGTGCATCGGATGTGAGCTGTGCGCGTGGGCCTGCCCGGCGGACGCCATCTACGTCGAGGGGGCCACGAACACTGAGGCCAACCGGTACTCGCCGGGGGAGCGCTACGCCTCGGTGTACCAGATCAACTACGCCCGGTGCATCTTCTGTGGGCTGTGCATCGAAGCGTGCCCGACCAGATCGCTGACCATGAGCAACGAGTACGAGCTCGCGCGCGACAGCCGCAGCGACCTCATCTTCACCAAGGAGCAACTCCTCGCGCCGCTCCTACCGGGGATGGAGAAACCGCCGCACCCTATGTGGCTGGGCGAGTCGGAGCGGGACTACTACATCGGTGCGCTCACCGACCCGGGCACAGCCGCCGGGGCCGAGCGCTCGCCGTCGTACACCGCTGGCCCAGAAGGGGATGAGACATGAGCATCGTTCTAGCGGCCACTGCTGTGGGCGCCGGCGAGGCTTGGACGTTCTGGATCCTGGGGCCGCTGGCGGTCCTCGCCGCGCTGGGAATGGTCGTGGCACGCAACGCCGTCCACTCCGCGCTCTGGCTCGTGCTCGTCATGCTCTGTCTGGGTGTGTTCTATGTGGTCCAATCTGGACCGTTCATCGGTCTGGCGCAGATCATCGTATACACCGGTGCGATCATGATGCTGTTCCTGTTCGTCCTGATGCTGGTCGGACGGGACGCGTCCGATTCGCTGATTGAGGTCCTGCGCGGCCAGCGCCTGGCGGCCGTCGCCCTCGGCCTGGGATTCGCCGGGCTGGTCGGCGCCGCCTTCTTCCGGGCGCTGGTCTCGCGGGACGCGATCGGCTTGGAACAGGCCAACGCCGACGGCAACGTCCAGGGCCTCGCGGCCTCCCTGTTCACCCGATATGTGTTCGCCTTCGAGGTGACGTCGGCGCTGCTCATTGCCGCGGCGATCGGCGCGATGATCCTCGCGCACGTCGAGCGGGCCAAGGACCAGAAGGTCGCCCAGCCGGATCTGATGCGCGCTCGGTTCGCGCCCGGCAACTACCCGGGTCCGAAGGCGGGACCGGGCGTCTATGCCACCTCGTCCTCTGTGGCCACGCCGGGCCTGTTGCCGGACGGGCGCCTGTCCGACCGGACGATCTCGCCGATCCTGCCCAAGCGGGAGCTGACCGAGGCCGAGTCCACGCCCAAGGCCACCGAGGGAAGGTAGTCCATCCATCATGGAACCTGGCTACTACGTCGTGCTCGCGGCGGTGCTGTTCACCATCGGGGCCGTGGGCGTCCTGATCCGGCGCAACGCGATCGTGCTCTTCATGTGCATCGAGCTGATGCTCAACGCAGGGAACCTGGCCCTGGTCACGTTCAGCCGGATCAACGGAACTCTGGACGGTCAGATCATGGCGTTCTTCGTCATGGTCGTGGCCGCGGCCGAGGTCGTGATCGGCCTGGCCATCATCATGTCGATCTTCCGGACGAGACGCTCGGCGAGCGTCGACGACGCGAACCTGCTGAAGTACTGAGGGACAGATGCACGCTTCTGCGTACGAGGTGTTGGCCAGTGCGGCCAGTGGGACCCTGAGCTCGTTCTGGCTGCTGATCGTGATCCCGGCGGCGAGCGGGGGGCTCCTGCTCCTGCTCGGCCGTCGCGCGGACCAGTGGGGGCACCTGCTCGGCTGCGCCAGCGTGGGCGTCGCCTTCGTCCTCGGTCTTGTCTACTTCTTCCAACTTGGCGGCCTGCCGACGAGCGACCGCAGGGCCACACTGGATCTGTTCACCTTCATCCAGGTGGGTGACCTCAAGGTCGACTTCGGGTTGCTGTTCGATCCGCTCTCGGCCGTCTTCGTGCTGCTGATCACCGGCGTGGGCTTTCTCATCCACGTCTACGCGGTCGGCTACATGGCCGAAGATCCGAGGCGGCGCACGTTCTTCGCTTACTTCAACATCTTCGTCGCCGCGATGCTCCTGCTGGTGCTGGGCAACAACTATGTGATGCTCTACCTCGGCTGGGAGGGCGTAGGTCTCGCCTCGTACCTGTTGATCTCCTTCTGGTATACGCGCCCCAGCGCGGCCACGGCCGGCAAGAAGGCGTTCATCATGAACCGCGTCGGCGACGCGGGCCTCGCCATCGCGATCTTCCTGATGTTCGCAACGCTCCATACGGTCAGCTACGACGGTGTCTTCGCCAACGTCGACCGGTTGACGAGCGGGACCACGCTGGCGCTGGGCCTGCTGCTGCTGATCGGCGCGTGTGGAAAGTCCGGCCAATTCCCACTGCAGGCGTGGCTGCCGGACGCGATGGAGGGCCCGACACCCGTCTCCGCCCTCATCCACGCGGCGACGATGGTCACCGCCGGCGTCTATCTCATCGCCCGGTCCAACCCCATCTTTGACGCCAACCCCACGGCGCAGGCGGTCGTAGTGGCGGTTGGCGCCGTCACCCTGCTGATCGGCTGCATCATCGGCTGCGCCAAGGACGACATCAAGCGGGTGTTGGCCTGGTCGACCGTGTCGCAGATCGGCTACATGTTCCTTGGCGTCGGCCTGGGCGGCGGCGCGTACGCGTTGGCCATCATCCACCTCCTCGCGCACGGCTTCTTCAAGGCCGGGCTCTTCCTCGGCGCTGGCTCGGTCATGCACGCCATGAACGACCAGGTCGACATCCGCCGCTTCGGCGGGCTGTGGAAGTACATGAAGATCACCTGGATCACGTTCGGAGTCGGGTGGCTCGCCATCATCGGCATCCCACCCCTGTCCGGCTTCTTCTCCAAGGAGCCGATCATCGCGGCAGCCTTCGATCGGCCCGGGTGGGCGGGCTGGGTCCTCGGGTCCGCGGCCCTGCTCGGCGCGGGCCTCACCGCGTTCTACATGACGCGGCTGTTCGTGCTGACCTTCCACGGACCGGAACGTTGGACGGATGACATCAAGCATCCACACGAATCACCGCCGGTGATGACGGTGCCGCTGATGCTGCTCGCGATCGGCTCGGCCGCAGCCGGTGCGCTCATGGCCACGCCGGTGCAGGACTGGCTGAACCCGACCGTGTTCGGTGTGGAGGGCCGGGAGGTGGCCGAGCATGTCCACCTGAGCCACACGGTGGTGACGATCCTCTCGATCGCGATAACCGTGCTGGGCGGACTGCTGGGCTGGTGGCTGTTCCGCAACGGAACCGCCCTGCAGGAGCAGCCGGCGGGGCCGGTCGTCACGGCGGCGCGCAAGAACCTCTACGGCGACGCCGTCAACGAGGCTGTCTTCGAAAAGCCCGGCACGTACCTGACCCGAGCGCTCGTCTACTTCGACAGCAAGGGCGTCGACGGTCTGGTCAATGGGCTGGCGGCCGCGGTCGGCGGAGGATCCGGTCGGCTACGCCGCGCGCAGACCGGGTTCGTCCGCTCCTACGCCCTGTCCATGCTCGGCGGCGCGCTGCTGGTGGCGGTCGCATTCCTGGTAGTGAGGCTCGGGTAAATGTCTGAAGCTGACTTTCCGTACCTGTCCCTCCTGACCGGGCTGCCACTGCTGGGTGCACTCGTCGTGGCGCTGCTGCCCCGCACCCGCCCGGCCCTGGCCAAGCAGGTCGCTCTGGTCTGGTCGCTCGCGGTGCTGGGCCTGGCGCTCGCGACATGGTTCGCGTTCAGGCCGAATGGAGACCGGTTCCAACTACGCGAGTCGTATCCGTGGATCCCGACCTGGGACGCGCGATTCACGTTCGCCATCGACGGCATCGCGCTGGTGATGATCGCGTTGATCGCGGTGTTCGTGCCGCTGGTCATCATCTACTCGTGGGACGAGGTGCGGGAAGAGGCCGGAACGCCGGCGAAGCGGTCCGTGCACGCCTATTTCGCGCTGCTGCTGGCGCTGCAGGCCACGATGATCGGCGTGTTCGCCGCCGCCGACATCTTCCTCTTCTACGTCTTCTTCGAGGTCATGCTCGTACCGATGTACTTCCTCATCGGCTCGTACGGAGGGGCGCGCCGGCAGTACGCCGCGGTGAAGTTCTTCCTCTACTCGCTCGTCGGCGGCCTCTTCATGCTCGCCGCGGTCATCGGGCTGTGGGTGCTCGGCGGCCACACGTTCGACTGGCAGCGGCTGACCGAGGCCGACTTCTCCCAGGGCGCAGAGCGCTGGCTGTTCCTGGGTTTCTTCATCGCGTTCGCCATCAAGGCGCCATTCTTCCCGTTCCATACCTGGCTGCCGGACGCGGGTGGCGCGGCCCCGGCCGGGGCGGCGGCGCTGCTCGTCGGCGTGTTGGACAAGGTGGGCACCTTCGGCATCCTGCGCTACTGCCTGCCGCTGTTCCCGAACGCGTCGAAGTACTTTGCTCCGCTCGGTATCGCGCTCGCGCTCGTCGGCATCATCTACGCCGCCCTACTCGCGGTCGGTCAAAACGATCTGAAGCGGCTCGTGTCGTATACGTCTGTGGCGCACTTCGGCTTCATCGGCGTCGGTATCTTCGCCTTCACCACCCAGGCCGGCTCGGGTGCGGTGCTCTACATGGTGAACCACGGCCTAGCCACCGGACTGCTGTTCCTCGTGGTGGGCATGTTCGTGTCGCGGCGTGGTTCTGCACTCGTCGGGGACTTCGGCGGCGCGGGCAAGACAGTGCCCGTACTCGCCGGAGTTTTCATCGTCGCTGGCCTCGCGTCGTTGTCGTTGCCGGGGACGGCGCCGTTTGTCAGCGAGTTCTTGGTGCTGCTCGGCACGTTCTCGGTGTATAAGACGGTGGCGGTGGTCGCCACAATCGGCATCATTCTGGGGGCGGCCTACGTGCTGTGGATGATCCAGCGCACCACGCACGGCACGCCGAACCCGGCGATGGCGAAGGTACGGGCGATGCGCCGGGACCTCTCCTGGCGTGAGTCGATTGTGGTCGGCCCGCTGATCGCGCTGCTCGTGTTCTTCGGCTTCTATCCGAAGCCATTGCTTGACGTCATCAACCCGGCGGTGGCCTACACGTTGCAGGACATCGACAAGTCCGACCCCGCGCCGTCCGCCCAGGAGGCTGGCAAGTGAACGACTTCACGATCGCGATGCCGGCCCAGGCGCTGGCCATCGACGTCAGGCTGCCTGACCTCGACTACGCCGCGATGGCGCCGATGCTGGTTCTCTTTGGCGCGGCGTGCCTTGGCGTGCTGGTCGACTCTTTCGCGCCGCGGCAAACCCGCCACACGATCCAGTTCGCGCTCTCCTTCATCGCACTGACGGTGGCGCTGCTGGCCGTGATTCGGGAGGCTCGCGTGGGCAGCCGCGAGCTCACCGCAGACGTGGCCCTCGCCATCGACGGACCGACCCTTTTTCTGCAAGGCACCCTGGCCGTCCTGGGCCTCGTGGCGCTGCTACTGATGGGGGAACGTGCGCTGGAGAAGGGCGGCCCGTTCGTCTCGCAGGCGGCGATACCCGTCGGCAGCGAGGCCGATCGCCGGCAAGCGCGCGAGCAGGGTGCGACCGAGGTGTTCCCCCTCACGCTGTTCGCACTCTCTGGCATGATGCTCTTCGTCGCGGCCAACGACCTGCTGACGATGTTCGTCGCGCTCGAGGTCTTTTCGCTGCCGCTCTACCTGCTGTGCGCCCTGGCGCGACGGCGCCGCCTGGTGAGCCAGGAGGCGGCGTTGAAGTACTTCCTGCTGGGCGCCTTCGCCTCCGCGTTCTTCATCTTCGGCATGGCACTGCTCTACGGCTTCGCCGGCACGGTCTCGTTCGGCGGCATCCATGATGCCGCGCTGCTCGCGACGACAAGCCCGTTGCTTCTGTTCACCGGCCTGGCGCTGGTCGCCGTCGGTCTGCTGTTCAAGATTGCCGCGGTGCCGTTCCATGTGTGGACGCCCGACGTCTATCAGGGCGCCCCGACGTCGGTGACCGCCCTTATGGCCGCGTGTACCAAGGTGGCTGCCTTCGGTGGTCTACTCCGGGTGCTCTACGTCGCATTCGACCGGGCGCGGTGGGACATAGAGCCGGTGATCGGCACGATCGCGATCCTCACCATGCTGGTCGGCGCGATCCTCGCGGTCACCCAGACCGACATCAAGCGCCTCCTCGCCTACTCCTCGATCGCCAATGCGGGGTATCTGCTCGTGGGCGTACTCGCGTTCAGCAGGGACGGCCTGTCGTCGAGCATGTTCTACCTGGCGGCGTACGGGTTCACGGTCATCGCCGCGTTCGCCGTCATCACGCTGGTGCGCGACGACGACGGCGAGGCGACCCACCTGTCGCGCTGGGCCGGGTTGGGTCGCCGTTCGCCGCTCGTCGCGGGCGTGTTCACCTTCCTGATGCTCGCCTTCACCGGTATCCCGCTCACCAGCGGATTCACGAGCAAGTTCGCGGTGTTTGGCGCGGCGCTCGGGGTAGGCGAGGCATGGCCGGTGGCCTTGGTGATCGTCGGAGTCGTGACCAGCATGATCCTCGCGTTCCCATATCTGCGGGTCGTTGTGATGATGTGGTTGTCCGAGCCGGCGGAGCAGAGCCCGACCGTGGCCATTCCGGGCGCGTTCACCTCGGCCGCACTCATGGTCGGCGTACTCGCGACCCTCCTGCTGGGAGTGTTCCCGTCTCCGGTGCTCGACCTCGCCGACCGGGCCGCCGAGTTCATTCGCTGATGGTGCGCCTGCGGGGCGCGAGGGTGGACGCCGTGCCCGTGTGGCATCGTGAGAGCGTGGTGAGCAGCAAATCCCGCGCGGTTGGTACGACTGGTGGCATGACTGGCCCGCTGGCTGCGGCGAGTTCGGCGGTGGGCATCACCTTCGATGATCCCGCGCTTGAAGCGGCGGTCCGGACCTGCCTGGACGGCGTGGAGTCTGCCCTGCGCGACGCCGTCATATCGGCCGATCCCGTTTTGGGTGAGGTCGCACGCCATCTCGTCGACGCGGGTGGAAAACGCTTCCGACCCCTCCTTGTGGCCTTGGCGGCCCAGTTCGGCGACGTGCGCGCGCCGCACGTGACCAGGGCAGCGGTCGTCGTCGAACTGACCCACCTCGCCACGCTCTACCACGACGACGTGATGGACGAGGCGCCGGTTCGTCGGGGCGCCGCGTCCGCGAACGCGCGCTGGGGAAACTCCATCGCCATCCTTACCGGCGACTACCTGTTCGCTCGGGCCGCCGACATCGCGGCCGACCTGGGGCCCGAGGCCGTCCGGATCCAGTCGCGGACGTTCGCCCGGCTTGTTCATGGGCAGATCGCGGAGACAGTCGGTCCGCGCGAGTCCAACCCGATCGAGCACTACCTGCAGGTGATCGCCGACAAGACGGGCTCGCTCATCGGGACATCGGCGCGATTCGGCGCGATGTTCAGCGGGGCGCCCCCGCCGGTCGTGGAGGCGGTCGCTGCCTACGGCGACACGATCGGTGTCGCCTTCCAACTCTCCGACGATCTGCTCGACATCGCCTCCGACTCGGCGGAGTCAGGCAAGATGCCCGGTACGGATCTGCGCGAAGGTGTTCCGACGCTTCCGATGCTCTATGCCCTCGCCGACGACGCGGCCGATGCCGGCTCTACCCGACTGCGGGAGATCCTCGGGCATGGGCCTATCACCGATGACGCCGTCGTGGTGGAGGCACTGGACCTGTTGCGCGAGTCGGCCGCGATGAAGCGGGCCCGGGAGACCGTGCGAGGATACGCCGAGCGCGCCCGCGCACAACTGGCCCAACTGCCCGACGTGCCGGCCCGGCATGCACTTGAATCCCTGGCCGATTTCATCGCGGACCGTTCCGCCTGATTCATGCGGGAGGTCGCCCCGATTAGGTGGGTGTCCAGCTGAGCAGCGGCGAGCCGTCGTCGCGGTGCAACTCGACCCGGGCGATCTCCTCGGCGCTCAGGTGGGTCAGGGCGCTGACCGAGACCTCCTGGCCCGACCGCGCCGTCCAGGTGCCGATCTGCTCTCCCTCGCCGCCCGAGCGCGGGTAGACCACCAGGCGAACCGTCCACTTCCCGTTGTAGCCGCTGGCGTACCGGCACCGCATCTCGATTCGGGTACCGCCGTCGACGGCGACGAGGCCGACCTCGGCGCTAACCGGCATCCTCGCCGCCACCGGCCGCATCGCGGTGAGGCTGGCGGATGGCTCGGCGCTGCCGGGCGATGAATCGACGAGGTGCACTCCGATGCCGACCACGGCCGCGAGGCACACCGCCGCCAGCGCCGCGCCCAGGGAGTACCAGGTGCGCCTTCGTTTGTCAGCGTGCCGGCGGGTGGCGACGGCGGCCAGGGTGCGTGGGAGCAGGGTAGATGGCGCCGGACCGGACGGGATGGCCGTGGCGGCGTCCAGCCGACCGAGCAGGCCCGGGATGACGGCGAGGCCGGCCACCGCCTTCCGGCACGAGGCACAGGACGGTAGGTGGCGCTCGAACTCCGCGCGGTCGGCCGGCGCAAGCGCGCCGAGCACATACGCGCCGTCGTCGAACGAGAACCGGCACGTCACCGCGTCACCCCCATCTCATCGAGCACAAGTCGCAGTGCGCGCACGGCGTAGTGCGTGCGCGACTTCACCGTCCCGTTGGGGATTCCCAGCGCCGCGGCCGCCTCGGCCACCGAGCGTCCGCGATAGAAGCACTCCACCAGGACCTCGCGGTGCGCCGGCGACAGCTTCTCCAGGGCCTCCGCGATCGTCCACGCCTCGACGGCGCGGTCGGCCTCATCGAGGTCGGTCCGCGGTTCCGGTGGCGTGTCCGTCACCACCTCGCCCACCCGCACCTCGCGCCGGCGCCATGCGTCGATGGCGAGTCGCCGTGCCGTCGTGAACAGCCAGGCTCGGGCGGAGCCGCGGTCCGGGTCGAGCGCCTCAGGGTGCCGCCATGCCCGTACCAGGGTCTCCTGGACCAGGTCCTCGGCACGCTGCCGGTCGCCGTCGCACAGCCGCACCGCATGCGCGAAGAGCGCGTCGCCGTGCTCCGCGTGCAACACCCGAATTAGTGCATCGTCGTCAGCCACACCCTGGTAATCCCTACCTCGACTGGGGATCCTGACGATTGTCACGCGGGCGCGGCGTAGCTGGTTCAGCGCTCATGCCGTGATGCCACCACCGGCGTCGGTCATTGCCCCCGCGACGCTTCGTGCCGCCCCGATGAGGTGGTTACGGATCTCCTCCGGGGAGTCGAGCAACCGGTCGGCGGCCATGGCACAGGCAAGCACGAGGCGGCGCTCCGGATCACGATCCCCACGCACGACCACAGCGGCGCACGCGATGCCGGTCCGGAACTGGGATACCTCCATCTGCATGCCACGGCGTTCGCCCGAGATCAGGTCGGCCTCGAGGGCCTCAGGCTGGGTCAAGGTCGAGCTCGTGTACGAACGCATCCCCCAGTCCTTGAGGTAGCGCAGCCGTTGATCATGGGTGAGAGTGGCGAGCAGCGCCTTGCCGAGGGCGGTCGCGTGTGCGCCGTCGTCGAAACCGGGGACCAGATCTTCCAGGTACGGGGACTGGGACCCCTCGGCAGCGCTGGCGAGCACGACCTGTCCGCCGACGAACGTGCCCAGGTAGTGGCTGACCCCCGTGCCCGCGGCGGCCCTGCGAAGCGCCTCAGCAACAGTCACCGGGCCGCGGAAGGCGGCGACGAGCTCACGGAACCGGTCGGCGATCTCCAGGCCGACCACGTAGGTGCCGTCCTCCCGTCGCGTCACATAGCCCTCGTACGCGAGTGTGCGGATCAGATGGTAGGTCGTGGCCGTGGTCAGATCGCACCGTCGAGCGATCTGTTTGACCGTGAGGCCCCTCGGCGTCTGTCCGACCGCCTCGAGGGCCCGAAGCGCCCTCGACACACTGCGGATCAGATCCGACGGTTCCCCATGGGGATGCCG
>Ga0184632_10000099_pt1 | contig 26118 bp, 19 predicted proteins | sample PLM31_50_b1_FD_133153 | JGI IMG/M metagenome (GOLD analysis project Ga0184632, IMG submission 133153) | Groundwater sediment microbial communities from an aquifer in East River, Colorado, USA - PLM3-1_50_b1 | ecosystem: Environmental > Terrestrial > Soil > Riparian zone | place: USA: East... | reverse complement strand
TGGCGCCGGTGTAAATGAAATTGCTACAAGCCCCATTACAATTCCAGCCACATCGATTAGCATGTGTCCAGCGTCTGAGATAAGTGCAAGGCTTCCTATTTTGAAACCAACAACAATCTGAATCACAAAGTAAGCAGACGTCAGTATCAGGACAACTTTTAGAATTTTTTTGTTTTTATTACCTGCAGATAGGAAACTCTCCAATCAAATTCACGTTTAAATTAGATAGCCCAAAATCTTATATAAATAAGATAAAATGCAATGTGAAAATAATCTCAAATTTGACAGAAAGTAAACTCCTAAAAACATTACTATGGGATTGATTTCTCAATAGACGCAGTTAATTAAGCTAATTTAAATTGATCAGTATAATAAAGACGAGGTCGATTTTTATTTACGACCGAAATTTTTTTACGTTGATTTTATTGTATTTAATTATTTAAAAAATGCTACGATACAGCGAAACAAACTGGAAAAAAGAGAGAGGCTTTGAGCTTCGTAAATATGGATTAACTTTTAGTAAGGTACATGCTTCAAAAACAAGAAATGAACAGCAAGTGAAAATTGAAAAAATTTCATTGGTTGGTTTTCTAAACAAGGAACAGAGGAAAATTTTTGCTAATATATGCAAACGTATAAAGAATAACGATAAAGATTTTTATCAAAACACAAATCTTCATGCAACATTATTTGGGTTTGGACCGCTGGAAAAAAAAGACTACGAAAGAATTAGAAGAAAGGTCCAGCAATTCACGAGAAAACAACGAATTAAATTGCTGAATATCAAGTTTGATGTCATTAGACTTGGAACTATGTATTTAGAGAATAAAACCCTCGTACCGGTGGACGGAATAAGCAATGGAATCGTAATAGCTGTTGGCGATGTTACTCAAAATGAAGAGTTTTATAATTATTCTAACGATTTGACTTCATTTCTTTTAAGGGACAAGAAAGTAAGATCAATATTGGCAGAAAATTTTAGAAGAAAGTTTCCAACAGTTTGGTGCACCCTAGGATATTATAATAAAAAGAATAATTTTAAAATTGGTACTGATCTAGAAGATATCTTTAAACAATACAATCATCTTACCAGTAACGATTTTAATATTGCTATTTCCGAAATATCATTGGTTAGATCCAAGTACAAAAACTTGAGATATCCAAAATTAATTCAGAAATTTAAATTATAATATCGCTAAATTATCGATATTCAGGCTATTCCCAGATCCTTTCACCGAAGGTTATTTTCTTGTTAAGCAAAAAGTTACCAAGTGAAGCAACACAAACAGCCATTACTAGAGATATCCCATACTGAATATGAGAATATTCTACAAAAACAAATACTAATGATAACTGAATTACTGCCCCTAATGAGCATAAGGCCAAAAAAGACACGTACTGTCTAGAAAAATGTCTAGTGGAAAAATCTCTATCCTCAAATGTCCATACCTTATTCAGTAGGAAGTTTGTAGTTATTGAAACTATAATACCAACCAATGTTGCTTGCAAGTACCAAACGTTTGATACTACGTTTGCAAGAAGAAATGAAACTACGTAGTTAACAATGAAACCACTGGCCCCTACTGTGAAGAATCTACCAGCCTTTGACAAAAATAGTATGGATTTATGTCTTTTTTGTTCTACGATGTCACTATCGTTTTCAGGTTCCTTTGACTTCCTACCATAGAGGTAAAGGTGCCATACTGCTTTTGAGTAGTTCAAGATTCGATTAAAATTTATTTTCTTTGTAATCGGTGTACCCATCTGTTTAATTGGAATCTCCTTTACTGCAACATTGCTATTTTTATTATTTTTTACTTTCACAAGAATCTCAAGGAGTGCTTCCTTTCCTTTCCCTTCAAATCTAATGTCTCTGACAACGTGACGCGAAAATGCAAAGCAACTGGACATGGGATCTTTAACATTTTTAACTTTTAATCCATACCTGGCTATAATTCTAGCCGCCTTACGCATTACACTATGTACAAAAGTTATCCTTTGTACGCCTGCCCCTTCAACAAACCTTGAAACAACAATTATAAAATTGGGATTTGCCATTAATTCTTTAATAAGTTCAGGTATAATCTCCTTAGAATATGGGTGGTCCGCGTCCATAATTAAGATAAATTTTCCGATGGATAATTCTATGCCCCTCATGACCGCTGAGGCAAATTCACCTTCGATTTTAACATGTAGCACTTTTTCATTAGTATTCTGATCATTATCATTAGTTGATTCTGACGCTTTATCTATGGAACTAGTCCCATTGGGAAAATTATAGTGCACTACAATTATTTCTCTAGAGATCTCCTTTGGTATTGAGGACATTACTTGGTGAGGAGGTTGATATGCAGGTGTCAGAGCATTTTGAGTTAATAAAACCACGGAAATCAAATTGGATCCTTCAATTTTATCATCGTCTGTTAAGGACTTACTTTGACGATTTAACATAAGAATGTAATTAGACATTGATCTAGAAGCGCTTTTAAGTTTTTCCATACAGAATATGTTAATAAAAGGTCCGCTTCTGTGCCTTTTCCTGATGTCATTTCAATAATATTACTATTATTGTACTAGATTAATAACTAGATTTTTATCCTTAACCTAGTATACTTTTCAAGCAATGAACTCTATTGAATCTCTTAAATTAGATTTTAATTCCCAAATCAAAGAGTTAAATAATATTCAAAACAGGAAGCTTTTTGACGATTGCATTTATGTAGGATCTGGAGATTCGTATGTTGCTGGGCTTATTGTAGAATATCTCACTAACCATAAATGCAGGTGCTACAGTCCTTCCGATCTATTCAATTCAAGATTTATAAAAAACAAGACATACTGCTTCATTTCGGTCACAGGTAACACAAAGGCAAATATAGAAGTCGCCCGTCGCGCCAGTCAGGCTGGAGTCAAAACTGTTGCTGTTACCTTAAATAAAAAGAGCAAGCTGACCCAATTTTGCGATATAATAGTATTGCCTGAGATAACAAGAACAGATACACCAACTGCAGGGTTTAGCACTTTTGTTGCAAATGTAGTAACGTGCTTACAAATATCAGGGACAACAGTACCGCAAAAATTTGAAGTCTGGCACAAAAACGGGGTACTTTTATCTCTAAACTTGCTGGAATCAATTCTGTTACCAAAAGAAGAGTCAATATATTTGCTTGGTAATAACATACTTTATGCGATTGCATTGTACACGTCATTCCAAATGGCAGAATTCTTCGGAAGCAGTGTATATGCACATAAGTTGGAAGAATTTTGTCACTCACCAATATTTGGACTAAAGAACTCTGATCATGTATGGATCCTAGGTCAAAACGAATCACAGGTGAATCAGAGACTAAGTATGCTGGGCTTACGCCATTCATATATTGAACTTTATAATCTGGATATTTTTACGCAGTTGTTTGAATCTATATTTTTTGTACAAAATTTGATGCTGCTCTTAGCGCAGAGACATGGAGTTACAGAGCTACAATATGTCATGATGAAAGATGTACTGCAAGCTTCTTCAGACATCATATACGACAGGATCAGATGAATTAGTCTGATTTAACGCAAAATAAAACTATATTTCGCATCTAGTTCTATACTTTTCTAGATCTTATGAATCATTTGCGATCATCTTGTTTGTTAATCTTCTTTAAACTCGAGGGATCAAATATTTATCTAGGGTGATAAGAAAGACCAGATCTGGAAACATGACCGTAGCCATAGTGACGGGCACTAGACCTGAGATAATAAAGATGTATCCTATAATAAAGCTCTTTGATTCAAGATCCATTGATTACGCTTATATCCACACTGGCCAGCACTATGACTACGAGCTCTTTCTAAAATTCATAGAGGAGTTCAGGATACGCAAACCTGATTATACCATATCAATCGATAAATCGAGTGCAATAGACCAAGTCGCAATAATTATCAAACAGGTTGGATTGATTCTCGGTAAGTTACTACCAAGCCTGGTTTTGGTAGAGGGTGACACAAATAGTGTTCTTGCTACCGCCTTAGCCGCACTCAAAACCCGTATTCCAATAGGGCATGTGGAAGCTGGCTTGAGAAGTAATGATTGGAGAACAGTCGAGGAGCATAACAGAAGAATCGTAGATCACGTATCAGATATTCTATTTTCTCCATCTGCCATGTCAAGTAAAAATCTACTAGATGAACATGTTTATGGGGAAATAAGCACAGTTGGCAACACAATCATCGATGCGATCAATCTCTGTCTGGGTAAAGATTATCTTGATAATAACGATCATTCATCTCGTAATAAATTGTTTTCATCATTGCAAATCGATCCCTCAATTGCTGATGATTATATTCTTGTTACTATGCATAGGTCCGAAAATGTAGATGATCCCAACACTCTAAAACAGGTGTTAGTAGCTCTTTCAGACACAAAACTAAATTATCTTTTCCCGATGCATCCGCGCACTTTGAAGAGGATTCATCAATATAGACTTACAAAATATCTTACTAAAGGTATCAGGATTATCGACCCTGTTGGCTATATGGCTTTTCTAGGATTTCTGAAGTATTGCAAGTTCGTCATTACGGATTCAGGTGGAGTTCAAGAAGAGGTTACCTCTCCAAGAATAAATAAAAGGGCTCTTATTTTGCGTGATTGTACCGAGAGGCCAGAATCGGTAGATTCAGGTCATTGCGTTCTGTGTAAGATAGATCGCAATGAGATCGTTGAACAAATTGAAAGATTTGATAACTATAATTCGAGAAACATTGCATCATGCAACTCTCCTTATGGAGATGGGACATCAGCAATAAAAATTGTAGAGATTCTATCAAAAAAATTTCCTTTAGAAAGATAAAAGATAAGGTTTCAAAGTTAATTTAATTATTTTGTTTGATAATCCATATAGTACTGCTTCTAATTGAGACAAGGTCACAAGTGAAATATGGGCGCAGAATTTAAGGTGTGTTTTTACTCATAAAGCCAAGCCCTACATTTTTGAGACTTACTCGATACACGTATTATGCCATACGAATTAATAATTGTACTTGTAGTAGTTTTAATAAGAACGAGATTTATTACATTTTTAATTTCCTTCACCAGTCTGGGAAATTTAGGTAAAGGCAGAGTAGACAAAGAACCAGAATCAATACCGAGGCTACCAATTTATTCGGGGCAACTGAATTCGAAAATAATTGGCGCAGCTATTTCAATTAGGGCTTCTCAACTATTATGCATATAGAAAGTAAAATGGATGAGTTTGTATACGTATATTTTATTCGCTTATTTGAATGAACACCTTATTATATGAATCTCAAATCCGGATCAGGATAATTATAGCATGAATAGAATAATTAAAAAATTACACTAGAAATATCATAGTAAGGCAAGGTGGAAATTTAATAAAAGTTGACGTTGGAAAAACTACAAAATGTTTTGGTAACCGGAGGGGCTGGCTTTATAGGGTCTGCTTTAGTTCCCGTATTGCTTGACAAGAATTATCGTGTGACGGTAATAGATCACCTGTCTACCAGCAAATTGAAAAGCCTGGAACGTTTTTTTCCTCTTGATAATTTTGAGTTTATCAAACTTGATTTACTTGATGAAAATAAATTAAAAGAAATCGTGAAAGAGAGTGATTTAATCTTTCACCTTGCTGCCAATGTCGATGTCAGAAAAGGATATCTGAATACGGTTGCTGATTTTCTCAATAATATCGTTGCAACCAGAAATGTGCTTGAGAGCATGCGGACAAGCGACAGATGTAAGAAGATCATCTTCACATCGTCTTCTGTAGTATATGGAGAAGCTCTTGAGATTCCAACACCCGAAAGCCACGGGCCTTTGATACCCATTTCCTTGTATGGAGCATCAAAGCTGGCTTGTGAAGCACTCATAAGCGGCTATGTTGGCACATTTGGAATTGATGCCGTTATCTTCAGACTGGCAAATGTTGTAGGGCCTACTATTGCACACGGAGTAATATTTGATTTCTTTAATAAACTGAAACAATCTAAAGGAAATTATCTTCAGATTTTAGGAGACGGGAATCAGAGAAAATCGTACTTGTACATTGACGACTGCATTAATGCTCTCTCCATTGGTCTGCGTAAATTTAGTTCTGGATTAGAAATATTTAATGTAGGATCAGATGATCAGATTGATACAAATACCATAGCACAAATAATTATTGATGAATTGCGATTACATCCAGAAATAAGCCATTCGCATGAATCGAACAACGGTAGAGGATGGACAGGTGACGTAAAGTATATGTTACTTTCAACAGAAAAGCTAAAAAAAATTGGATGGAAAATCAATCACTCAAGTGAAGAAGCCGTTCGCCTAACTGCAAAGAACATCATTAGTCATGGCTATGATTAGGACAAATGAATTCAAGCAAGGTGGTAAGTAACTAGTGAATCACTGGCTGGGCCCTTCCAATCTAGTTCTCGACTAAAATGGAGGGCTAATTCGGACTAACTGAAGACCCAGGGCATTAGTGTCTACAATAGCAGCTACATAGGAAAGTTTTTCGGGGATACAGGGTCATTTTGCTGAAACTTAACACTTTACAACAATATTCCAAAACTGTATACGAGTGGCTAGAAACATTAAATACAAACCTCAATTGTAGTAAGACCCAAATTGTTATCGAGTCTAATAGTGAACACATCGTATTTTGTGAAAATCACTCATAGGACATGAGTCTATACGGTGATTTCGTGAATAACTGGAGATGCTCTTGATGAATGAGATCTATCAAAAATCCAACCAAATCTTCCATCATAACATAAACTGGTTACTCTCTTCTGACATAAGGATAAAAGACGGACAAAATAAGGGCGCTTTATTTGGATGGAAGAATCTGAATCCCAAATCATTTCCTTTCATTTACAGTGAAATCACAGGATATGCTGTGACTTCATTTTCCTGGATACACTCGTCTTTGGGAAATTACCTTGCTCTGCAGGCAGCGAGGGAATCAGCTGAGTGGATACTAAGAAATATGCAATCCAATCTACTTGTTGCCAGACCACCAGCGTTGGGGATTGAACCAAATTATCTGTCTGAGCTATTCTATTCATTTGATAATGGCATGATAGTCATCGGTCTGGTCAACCTTTACAAAATAACAAAAGATATTAACAATTTGCTACTCGCCGAAAAAATAACACAAACCTTGATAGGCCGATTTTTCGACGGAGAAAAACTGACTGCACGGCTAGATAATTCTTACAATCCAATGATGAAGGAGAATACTAATGGTATTGTCAAATGGTCAACTATTTCTGGGGCATATCATGCCAAATTGTCATTAGCATTACTTGAATTGTCAAGATTAACTAATAATCCTACGTATTCAGAAGTATCAAATTCAATTTGTGATTACGCAGTAAAAATGCAAAGTTCGGAAGGACAATTTATAACAAATCCAGGATCTGATATTGTATTTCTTCATCCCCATCTTTATGCTTGCGAAGGATTAATCTATTCTGGAATAATGCAATCAAATGAAGAACATTATAGAGTCGGATTAAACGGTATATTATGGGCTATAGAACAGGCAGAATCAAGTAAGGGAGGAGGACTATGTTCTAACACGGCAAGGGATGCTGTTGAACAATCTGACTGCACAGCTCAGCTGGTGCGCTTGTTGATCTTGTGTCGCTCTCAGCTGGAGAAATTTATAAACAGTTCTAAATTGGATAACGTTATCCAAAGATTGCATTCAAGACTCTTGGATTTTTATATTTCCACTGACAATGACCGAGGTGGGATGAGATATCAACTCAGTTTAGAGTCAGCATGCAGCTGGTGTACCATGTTTTCGATGCAAGCACTGCACCTTTGGAAGATAAGAAACTCAAGTAAGTTAATATGGCTACAGTATTTTGTTTAATTGTAATAAAAATTTTTTACAGTTATTCGGAGTTAATTCATTAGAATTAGATCACGTAGGACCTATATTCAAACTATTCAAGAATGAATAATTAATGTAATTTGCTGTCGCGTAGTTCCTAGGTAAGGGACAATGAATATACATCGGACTAGTTTTTCATGGATGGTATATAACGTCCACTCAGTAAGCGACCCACTAAGAAGGTTTTCTCATCTTTAAGATCTAGGGGACTGCGGTTTCCAATTACAAGACCTCTTGAAACCTCACTGTTCTCAATCACTATATCATAAAATAGTGCTTTTGTTTCTGCAGATTTTTTATTTAAAAAGGAAAGTGAATGTATATAAAACGACAAAAACCATTTTCGCCTATGCTAAAATTTTACTTGATTCATGAATTCCGTGCTTCATTCCTACTTTTCATCTTTGCATTTTTGATATTGACGCTTCTGTCAATAGGGCAGACTCGCATTAACGCGGTGGCACCTACTGTAATTGATCCAAGATTAAAGGTTGAAGTAATCTTTAATGGTTTAAAGTTCCCCACCAGTATGGCATTTTTAGACTCAAATGACATATTAGTTTTGGAAAAAAATGACGGAATTATACAGAGAATAACAAATGGTAATTTGCAGCCTGCACCCCTACTTGATGTAAATGTAGCAAAAAGAAGTGAAAGAGGTATGTTAGGTATTGCCATTGAAAAAGATCGTAATCAAAATGGAGGATCGGCGTATGTCTTCTTGTACTTTACTGAATCTGCAAAAAATGATGGAAATGACATCACCGCGGGACAAGAACCTTTGGGCAATCGCCTTTATCGCTATGAATTGGTCGGCGATAAGATGGTAAATCCTAAACTTCTATTAGATTTGCCAGCAGAGCCATATCCATATCATAATGGCGGCAAGATTGTCATAGGACCTGATAATAATGTATATCTCGCTATAGGCGACCTGGGTAATTTTACAGAGGCTCAAAACATCAAAGACGGAGCAAAAATTGACGGAAGAGGCGGCATTCTTCGTGTTACGCAAGACGGTAAACCAGTAGGCGAGGGGATACTTGGTATCAATTATCCCATAAATTTGTATTATGCCTATGGAATACGTAACAGTTTCGGAATAGCTTTTGATCCTGTAAGTGACAGGTTATGGGACACGGAAAATGGAGATGATTATGGGGATGAGATTAACCTTGTTAATGCTGGATTCAACAGCGGTTATAGAAAAATGCAGGGAGTGTGGGAAGCCTACAAAAGTGAGCAAGGGCCCGTTCAGTCAAATCCGGTTGGCGGGTTGATTGACTTTGATGGAAAGGGAAAATACAGTAAGCCTGAATTTACATGGAATTCGACGGTTGGCGTGACAGCCCTTTCTTTTTTTAATTCGACAAAGCTAGGAAAACAGTATGAGAACAACTTGTTTGTTGGAGATTTCCATTACGGCAACATTTATAGTTTTGAACTGAATAAGGACAGAACCGCACTTGTTTTACCAAATCACCTTACAGACAAAATAGCTTATGCTAACAATGAACTTGAAGAGATAACATTTGGACGTGGATTTGGCGGTATTACAGATATGCAAATCGGACCCGATGGTTATCTCTATGTCCTTTCAATAAATGAAGGAGGAACCGATTGCTATGCGGTAAAGAATAAAACTTCGCCGTGTGTAAGTTATAACTCAGGATTAGAAGGAACGATATTTAGAATAGTTCCAGCGAATAGTAAATCGAATTAATCTTGCTTTTAATCTGGAATTACTGTAATAAATTGGCAAACAAATCGATTAGGTATGTGAGCAGAATTAATACTACATATTGTAAACGAATTTATTTATACCAATAGGTAACGGTTTGCCTACATGATTTCGAAAATTTACGTTCAGAGAAATTATTAAAAACTTGACTATCAAATTATAGGTATTCGGAACGATTCAATTAATTGCTTTCCCTTTAATGACGTTTAGACTCTTCCAGTTTTAATTGATTGAGAAATGATGATGCTAAACTATCTAACGAAAATCGATGCAACGTAGAGTTGCAATTATCTTTTATCGTTTCCATCAAATCTGGAGAATTCTTCAACTCTTTAATGATATCTACAAGACTGTCTATATCACCGGCCTTAGCTGTCCGGCCGATATTACTTGATGTAATTATTTCAGCAACCTCACCCTGAGAAATGCCTATCAATGGTTTGCAACATGCAAGATACTCATAAAATTTTGTAGGAACATCTACGTCAAAGATAGGTTCGGGAGGCAACGAGACGATACAGACATCTGCAGCAGAAATAATACCTGGCATAATTTCTCGAGGCTGAAATGCTAGAAGATAAAAATTATCCAGGTTCTTTTCTGCCTTTAATCTAGTTAGATTTTGCTTGCCCTCCCCGTCTCCGACAATTAGGAAAACAACGTCTTTTTCATCTTTTAGCTTATTTGCAGCGCAGGCAATGTTTTCTACACGAGTAGCATTAGAGATTAGACCGGAGTATAATATGATAAATTTGTTTACAAGGTTTTCGGGCAGAATGCCATCATTGACAAGCTCCATCCTGCATTCATCTTTAGAAAGTCGAGGAAATTTATTTGGATCAACGCCTATCGGCATAGCGAAAACTGTAGCCTTGGGCCTATATTCTTTCGAGATGTATGCAGCTGCGAGGTTACCAATCGCAATAATGATATCCGGTCCAATATAAGATAATTTAGCAACGAGTTTGCCAATTGGCCCTATAATGAACCACAAAGGAGTTCTGAATACGGTTAACTCTTCCGGCCATATATCCGACACTTCGTATACGAAGAGAGACTTGGTGAGTTTTGAGTAAAAGACCCCAATAAATGACGAAAATATAATTGGTGCAATAGAATATACCAAGTTTATCTTGCCTGCTATTCCCAATATTTTTGGCATGAACACTAGTGTTAAAAATACAAAATTCGAGAATATCACTAGCCTCCTCAAATATCCAGTGTATTGTATTGGAAGCAGTCTCAGGCGAATTACTTTGAATGAATCAATAGTCTCCATAACAAAGAATTTTCCTCTGTATTTCGGATCTAACACTTTGCCGCTTGGATACGAGGGAAACCCACAAATGACAAAGACAGAATAGCCAATCTTGTGCAAAATATATGCCCTATTCCAAGCAGCACTTGATCCACCGCCGGGCTCGGGTGGAAAGTAAATGCTTAACAACAACGCTATTCCTTTGCAAACCCTGTTTGTTTCTATCTTAGACAAGAGCGGATAATATAGCAAAGTTTGTGTGGTTTATAGTTTACCTCCTTATGTAACACGCAGCAATATTAAGAGTCTAACTAGGATTAATTAATTATCATGGTTTAATTTCGTTTTTTTTGCGAATACTATTATAATCTTGTTGACTTAATTTCTGGTTGGTGACTACCCACAAAACCGATTCCAGTGTTAAATCTAACTCTAGACTAAGAACAACGACTGGTAATATTTTATCTAAGGCTAAACACGCATACAATAGAGAAGGTATGTTTTACGTTCTTCGTTCAGGCTTGATGATGTTTCTTGGTTATTTTTTAATTTACTATTACCAGACGTTCAAATCATCAGAGAAATTTAAATTTCAAGGAAAGACATATCACTATTTCTTTCATCCGTACTGCACAACTTGGAGAAATGAGAGGACAGTCGCCGTTCCTATTATTTGGGACATAGTTAAGGAATATGAAGAGAAAGGAAAGAGTATTCTAGAAGTAGGCAATATGCTCTCATACTATTTTAAAGTAAGCCATGATATACTTGACATATATGAGATCAAGGACGGAGTGATTAATGAAGATGTTGTTGATTTTAAACCATCAAAAAAATATGATTTGATAATAAGCATTTTGACTTTACCTGAAGTTGGATGGTATGATATGCCAAGAGATCCTGAAAAGAGTGTACGTGCATTTGAGAACCTGAAAAGACTTCTGTCTCCGGGTGGACAATTAGTCCTGGTCGTTGGTCTGGGACTCAATACTCAATTTGAAATGTCATTAAGAACCAAAACTATAGAATTTAACATACATGGCTACTTGAGGCATCTAAAAGGATACAGATGGGAGGAAGCAGACTGGAAAGATGTCAAGGATGCGAAATATGATAAATTTGTTCCTACTGCCCATGGAATTCTCATAGGCACTATTGGGCCAGAAATTCCTTAATTACAAGAAAAAACAAATAATTTAGTCGCGTAAGATGCGATAAGCTCAATAGTCGACCAAAAGTCAGACATAATGTCATGATTTGTTTTTTTATTTTTTAAGATTATAACTTTAATATCATGTTTAAATCAATATTGATTAAATTAGTCAATGCGCAATTTAAAAACGTATTTCGAAAGACTTCTGCCAAAACTCGAAAAGAAAGTAATTGGAAGCGAAACTCTGAATAACAAGAAAACAGAAGCAATTCTCTTGATTGACAGTCCCGGTCTATCGCATTATACCTCATACCTTGCGTACGGGCTTTCAAAATATAGAGACATAATTCTCTATGGATTCTCAAGTGAGGAGTACTATGTTACAGGTGCGGCTACCCAAAAGAGAATAAAATTTCACAATATTAGAGAAAAATTACCAAATGGAAACTCAACATTAAAGATAATTGTAGAATCATTGCTGTTATTTTTCATACTTTTCAAGGCGTTCACTAAAACAGGATATGACATAGTACACATTCAAGGATATCTGCCAATGTTCTTTTTTTTCATTCCTATGTTAAAATTAAGACGGAAAAAGATTTTCTGGACAGTTCATGACGTTAACTTCAGACCTTCAAACGCAGGCATCCGCGGCAAACTGGACTTTATTTACACCGTTACCGTATCAGAACCCTCATTGCTAATGAAATACTCAGATATCATAATAGTTCATGGATATTTACTTAAAAATCAATTATCTGCGAAAGGAACAGAAAATAAGAAAATTCATGTTATTCCCCATTTTGATTACAGATATGTATTGAATGATAGGAAGAAGGAAAATGCCAAATTTAATGAAGGTAATTTACCCGTAGGCTACGTCCTTTTTTTTGGACGAATAGCTCCTTACAAAGGACTTGAATTACTCGTCAATGCATCAAGAATAGTTAAAAAAAGAATAGGATATGAATTTATTCTATTAATCGCAGGAGAAGGTGATATATCTTCACTAAAAAATCATATGTCAAATGACGAGTACGCTTATATCCACATATTGAATAAACGGATACCGTATTGTGAAATTCCTAATTTGTTTAAAGGTGCAAAATTTCTAATTTTACCATACATCAATGCGTCGCAAAGTGGAGTGATACCACTTGCTTACACGTTTTCAAAACCAGTCATCGTTTCAAATGTAGGGTCTTTATCTGAATACGTAGACCATGGGAAAACAGGCTTGATATTTGAATCTGGCAATACGGAACAGCTAGCAAATTATATAATAGACTTGATTAAAAATAGAGATTTGTGTACAGAAATGGGAGAGAATGCCAACAAGAAATTACTAAATGATATGTCATTAGAACTATGTTGTGATAGACTGAATTATCTTTATAATATGATCTAAAAAATTGAAAGTGCAAAAATATCAATTCATTCACGATCTACCAAAAATAAGTTTGTTGTAAGTATATTAAATACGAGTTATCTATCAGGAACAATAATAGTCTCAAAGAGTATGATAGAATCGAATAAACAGGCAATTGGCAGAGGAGCGGTATATATCTATATTCAATTCTTTGTTTCGTCAATTTCGGGATATATTTTTTGGCTGATTATAACACAACTGACCAGCTCTGCCATAGTAGGAACGTTATCAGCTATAATTGCTATTAGTGAAATATTAGTTAGCTTTGCAATCATTGGTATCCCTGACAGTATTCAGAGATTTCTTGGAAAGTCTTTTTATGAAAAAAATGCAGAAAGTGCCAAGAAATATCTTGCTGCATCATTTATTCTTGTATCATTAGGTATTTTGGGAACCTGCCTATTCATAATAATTGATAATGCAGTCCTTAAATTAACTGAAATTGATTATAATTTAAAATTAGTGATTATTGCTATTGTTACTTCATCCGGAGTTAATCTTTTACTAACGTCCATAATTATCTCCTCCCTTAAAACTAAAGTTTTGCCGACTGTAAATATTATAGCTTCATCCTCTAAAATTATCTTGTCTATTTTCTTGATTTTATTAGGTGGTGGTGTCGTTGGTATATCTTTAAGTTATCTGTTTTTCGGTAACGCTTTGTCGGCAATTCTGTTAGCAGTATATTCCATTAGACTATTTAGATCAACGTCCAAAGTGGATACTTCTAGATCTGAAGTTGATCTACGACACGCATCTAAAGATCTATTAGTGGGGGGGGTTGCAAGTTGGATCCCTATGTTAATTACGAATATTGGAATTCAATTGGGAACTATTGTATTGTATGGAGCTAAAGGATCAGAGGATACAGCGATTTATTTTATATCACTTACTATAGTAAATGCATTGCTTGTTGGTACTGTATCATTGACCGCTATTGGATTACCCATACTAAGTTCAATTCAGGATGGTCGAAAGAGATTTGCATGGCAAACAATTAGATGGGGATATCTTATTTCAGTACCTTTAGCATCATCCATTTTCTTTTATTCGCGGGAAATTTTAAATCTCCTTGGGCAAAATTATACAGAAGGAGAGACGTCCCTGCAAATTTTGTTACTATCGTTACCTCCTACAATTATTCTAAGTGGTATTAGTAATCTAGTTTATTCTTATGGAAATTATAAACAATCATTAGCTATTGACTTTTTTATGGGTTTACCACGTACTCTCCTGTACTTTGTACTCGTTCCAATCTATGGATCAATAGGAGCATCCATTAGCTTTACAGTAGGATCACTCGCAGGACTCATCGTATCAATAATAGTAACTCGTAAGATTGGGATGTTGATATTTTGGAAGGATCTTGTCCTAGTATTTTTTATTCCTATGCTAATTGGATTCATTTTACATAGCATTGAAATCAATTATGTTATTGGAATATTTGCAACTATAATAGTTTCTTATATATCGTTATCAAAATTAAATGCAATCACGAAATCTGACGTACGTGATATTGTAGACATTTTACCAGACAGCCTTTCAAATCAAATATCAAATTTTCTAAGAAAAGTCAAAAGAGACTGATATACTAAATCTTCGAGTGACTAATTTATCTAAAATTAATTTAGCCAATATAGTAAGTCTCATATACAAATAAGTTCTTAGTATTTTTGCAAGTTATTTAAATTTGCATATAAAAATCTCTAAAATTATCATGAATAGATACTATTAGCAGTATAAGAGTGATTATAATTATTATCGCGAGTAGAATAATTTAAGTAGTGATTCAGCATAATGAAGAAGAAACGCAATGCCTGCCATATGTGAGGAATCAGAACCCTTGTCTCGAGTGTTATTATTCGATAGTGACGGTTTATCGAATTATACCTGTTATCTTGCTCGTGGCATCTCTAAATTCAGACAAGTGGTATTATATTCGTTTTCTGAAAACTCTCATATTGTTACAGGATCGTCTCTACAAAAAAATGTAAAATTTCATTATATTAAAAAATGGTTACCTAAAGGATACTCAACTTTTAAAGGAATTATCCGAGTAATTTTGTTATTTTTTATTTTATTGATAACTCTGACTCGGAATCAATATGAGATAGTTCATATTCAAGAGCATTTACCTATGTTCTTTTTTTTTATTCCCATATTAAAGTTGAAACGTAAAAAAATCTTTTGGACATTACACGATACTGAAATCTTTATTCCCAGTAATAACATTCATGGAAAATTACAAGTATTGTTTTTAGAAATTGTTTCTCAACCTAAGATAATGATAAAATGGTCCGATGCAATTATTGTTCATGCTCTTTCACTAAAAGAACAATTGATTGAAAAAAAAGTCGATCAAAATAAAATCCATGTTATTCCACATTTTGATTACAATTATTTGCTTGAAAATCATTCCATTAATTTCAAAAATTCTATTAATAGCTCAAATTCTCATCGAAACCAAAATTTGTTACCCAAAGAGTATGCGCTATTTTTTGGTAATATTGCACCATGGAAGGGAATAGACGTTTTGATCGATGCTACAAAAATAGTTACGGAGAACTTGGGACAAAAATTCAATTTAGTTATTGCAGGAACACCATATGACGGGTATCATACATATTTTAATAATCTTATTAAGGAACGAAACAATTGCATCAAGATAATTAATAGGTATATAGAGAGCTATGAAATTTCTGGTATTATCAAAGGTTCAAGATTTTTGATTTTACCATACACGAAGAATTTTCAACATTCCGCAAGTGGTGTTATACCATTAGCCTATACATTTTCTAAGCCAGTGGTAGTATCAAGTATAGAACCGCTAAAAGAATATGTAGAGCACGGCAGGACTGGTTTAATTTTTAAATGCGGTGATAGCAAACAATTAGCAAATTGCATTATTGAACTTTTAGAAGATTATTCTAAATGTAACGAAATGGGAAGGAATGCCCACCAGAAAATACTTCGAGAAATGTCACTTGAAAGGTGTTGTGAGGTTCTGAACAATCTCTACAAAATGATATAATAAAAATCTCCTAATAAATTTGATATACGGTAAGATTTTCAAGTTATACTTGTAGTTTAAAGATATTCTGATGGGTAAGAAAGAATGATAGGTTCTAAGGCTTGAAATAATAATAATAGTAACTAAATAAAATATGATACATTTAATCTGTTTAATTAATAACAACTTGCTTCTTATTGCATAAGCAATTGTAAATTTAAAAAACTGAATTCGTTTCGTTCATTGATATCATATGTGTAAGCTCTAATAGAAGAAACTAAAGGAATAAATGCGTGAGTCCAATGCAAGACCCAACAAGAATAGAGCGAGTGCCAAATGAATATTTGCATTGTGAGTACCTGGATTCCTAATAAAAAACGTCCATACTCCGGATCTTGGGTATTTGATTTTGCAGAAGGCCTAGTCAGGCATGGTTTCAATGTGTCAATAATTGGTCCTTTGGTACAGAACGATAAACCTCTAGAAAATACGGACTTTATGTCAATATATAGAGTGAATGCGAAACTTCCAATATTTTCAATGCTGAGAGTAGTTAATAAGATAAAGCCAGATGTTATACACGTCCATGCACCAAATTTCTTTAGTTGTAATGCAATTCCGATAGCCAAACTAAAAGGCATACCAATTGTCGCTACAGTGCATTTGGGAGAAGTGGAAGCAATTGGTAACCCACTTTCCTTCTTCAGAAAACATGCCCTAGCAAGATTCAGGAGAATAATAGCTGTATCTAACTATACTAAAACACTTGCGGTTAACGCTGGAGCTGAAAATACCAAAATCTCTGTAATTTATAATGCCTGCGATGAAACGCATTTCTATTATGGCAAAAATAAGGGAATTGCTAGAAAAAAACTTAATCTTCCTGCTGAAACTAAAATCATTCTGTTCGTAGGGGACTTGATAAAACGAAAGGGAGTAAGTTGCCTAGTTGAATCACTTCATACGCTTCACAGGATATCGCAGCAGACCTTTCTTGCAATAATTCTTGGCCAAGGAGAAGAGCTTCAAAATCTAAAAGAAATGGTTAATGAATATGGCATCAGGAACCATGTTAAATTTATCGAAAATGTAACGAGGCCGGAATTAGCAGATTTCTATGCAGCGGCAGACGTCTTTGTTCTGCCCTCATTTTCAGAAGGACATTCTGTTGCACTCCTAGAAGCAATGGCATCAGGACTACCGCTTGTCGCTTCAGATATAGAGGGCAATAGGGTGAGCATTGAGGATGGAGTTAATGGTTTTCTTTTCGAGACAGGTAACGTAAAAAAGTTAGCAGAAAAGCTTGGAATAATATTGACAGATAGTAAATTGCAACAAATGATGTCGTCAAATAGTTCTAAAATATATCTTGAAAAATTCAGTACACGAGCTCAAATTGAGGAACATGTAAAGATTTACAACTCACTGAGTAGCAAACAACAGGGTTAGTACATCAAACGATATCATCAAATTCTAAAATTGCCTTGAAAAATTCAGTACACGAGCTCAAATTGAGGAACATTCTGGTTAGGTAAAATATAAGGGCGCACACATAGGTTATCGATGTCATGATCTAAAACTAAAAGGTAAAAGGGAGAATTTCGAAAAATGTTGAGTTTCCATTTTCCGACAAAATATTAATAGATAAATTATGCTGATCTGATACAGGAGTATGATTTCTGGGGACGCTTATCATCGAATTCTAATAACTAAGGGTAACATTCTATCCAGAGCAAAAAAACTCTACAATAGGGAAGGTTTTTGGTCATTAGTGTGCACTTCCTTTTCCTTTTTAAAAGAAATTTGTCTAGTAGCTATTCCCAATAATATTTGGTACTTACATCATAAAATTTTCAAATCGTCAGAGACATTTGAATTTCAAGGAAAGACATATCACTATTTCTTTCATCCGTACTGTACAAGTTGGAGAAATGAGAGGACAGTCGCCGTTCCTATTCTTTGGGACATTGTTAAGGGATATGAAGAGAAAAAAAAGAATATTTTGGAAGTAGGCAACATGCTCTCATACTATTTTAAAGTAAGTCATGACGTCTTGGATAAATATGAGATCATGGATGGGGTGATTAATGAAGATGTTGTTGATTTTAAACCATCAAAAAAATATGACTTGATAGTAAGCGTCTTGACATTACCTGAAGTTGGATGGCATGAATCGCCAAAAGATCCTACTAAGACTATACGTGCACTGAAGAACTTGAGAACTCTTCTAACTTCAGGTGGCCAAATAGCCGTAGTTATAGGTCTGGGAATTAATCCTGAATTTGATATGTCGTTGGAGAGTAAAACAATAGAATTTGACAAGCAAGGCTATTTGAGACATCTAAAAGGATACATGTGGCAAGAAGCGGACTGGAAAGATGTTAAGGATGTGAAATATGATAAATCTATTCCAACCGCCAATGCTGTGATGGTGGGTGTCATTCATCAAAAAAAACAATGAAATTCATGATAGGTAGTTTATAAAATACTGAGTACTCACAAACAAGACGATAAGTGTATATATTTTTGATACATCCCAGCTTTTATTTAGTTTGCCAACATTTTTCGACAATTTCTATTTACCCTTTAATCTATTTATACATCATATTTAGACTAATGTGTAGTAGAATTTCATCGTGAATTCAAATCTTGATGCCAAAACTATAGTATGTATTCCAGCTTTTAATGAGGCTAAAAATATCTCAGATATTGTTCAAAAGTCAAAAAAATATGCTAAAGAGGTTATAGTTTATGATGATGGCTCTAAGGATGATACATATGAAGTAGCAGAATCTGCAGGAGCAAGTGTCATTCGAAATCAAGAAAACAAGGGATATGGCGTCGCAATAAGGTCCTTATTTCAGGCAGCAAAGGAACAAGATGCCGATATCATGGTTACACTTGATGCGGATGGTCAACACAACCCAGACCAGATACCAGACCTTATCGATCACCTAAAACAAGGTTTTGATATTGTCATTGGCTCCAGATTCCTAAGAAACGACGATAAAGAAAAGGTACCTAGATTCAGGAGTTTTGGCATAAAAACTATAACAAAACTAACTCAGACTGGTGCCTCTACTAAAATAACGGATTCTCAAAGCGGATTTAGAGCTTATAGCAAGAATGCCTTATCAAAAATAAATCTATTTGAAGATGGGATGGCTGTATCCACGGAGATATTGTTACGGGCAAATGAAAAAAAACTGTCAATCACCGAAGTGCCAATAACAATCGATTATGATATAGAGGATCCTTCCACCCATAATCCCATATCACACGGTATTGGAGTTCTATATTCGGTATTTCAATACTTCTCTTTGCGTCATCCTATGGCATTTTATGGACTACCCGGCATTGCACTACTAGGAGTTGCAGCTTTTTTTCTGAAAAATGCATTGCATTTGTTCTCCGAAACTGGATACGTTTCAACTAATATGATATTGATAGCTGTAGGAATAGCAGTAGTCGGGGTGGTGTTGTTGGCCACAGGAGCTATCCTGTATACATTAATAGCCTTTTTTAAAGGAAAAGTGAAATATTGATATTGATGATAAAATGAATTTCAGTTTTTTGTTTTCATCTCTAGCAGTAGTAATAGTTATTGCTGGTCAACTACATCTCATCTTCCTCAATGTGAGCAGCTTTGAAGAGGAAGTTAAATCTGTAGAGGGAGCATTTTATTTTGATAAAAAATTCATACCAATTATGGATGAAATATCTTCCAAGGTTCCTCAAAATGAAACCATAGTCATGTCATATAATTCAACTTCATTACTTGATTATTTTGTTAAAAGTAAAATTGAAATACCATATGGAGTGACGTCATTAGAATCATTGAGGAATTATATGACTGACAAAAAACTAACATGGCTATTGGTATATGAAAATGTTTCCCATATAAGAGATCTTGAATCATTATTCAATAAAAGCGGCTTGAGGCAATTAGAAAGTGATTTTCAAAAAGTAGATGAATATACCACAGAGACTATGACAAAGTTTCACCTGTACAGGCTAAAACCGCAAATTATAACATGAACATGAAAAGCATAAGTCGTACTATAATAAAGTCAAAAATCGATTTTATATTTATTATAAGCTATGTGATCTATTCAATCCTATTCTACGCTTATGTTTCAATGATGGAAGTACCAGAATATGATTCTGCTGATTATCTCGTTAATGCAAGGGCTTGGGTTACCAATGAACGACTTTACAGTGATATAAGGCCACCTATGATCTCATGGATTATTGCGGGGGTCTGGAGTCTAACAGGAGAAAATTGGATTATTATAAAATACCTAATGCCTGTATTTACACTTGCTGCAGGACTTGTTTTGTACAAGCATCTTAAAGAATACAAAGGCATCATGTTCGCATTTGGAGTAACGGCATTAACATTCTTAAATCCAAATGTTTTTTTCTGGAGTACTCAGATACTTACTGAAGGCCTATCATTATTCTTTCTTATCATGACGCTTTATTTTTGTAAGAGTAAGAATAAGAATAGTGCATTACTGACTGGCATTATGCTGGGATTGACATTTGCTTCCAGATATCCTATAGCCCTTCAGGCTATTACTATAGTAATTGTAGAAGCAATAATTAGAAAAAATCCTAAATACTTACTAAGGGTCTTTACAGGTGCTGCTCCGATTATCTTAATTGTTCTACTTGCAGTTTATATGAAAAATGGCTCATTTTCCGGGGCAATTTCTCAAGATACTATATTCATCTTTCCTCCTTCCTCATTTTATTTGTCAAATTGGCAAGAAATATGGGGATTCGGATTCCTTCTGGCTCCTCTGGCTCTGATGTTTAGGAGGACGTGGATGGACAAATACAATTATACATTTATTGCATGGTTCATCATCGCACTACTATTTTGGAGTTCAAATTCTTATAATTACCAACCAAGATTCATGGTACAGTTTTCCCCTGCGGTCTCCTTTTTAGTAATACTTGCAATAGAAAATATTTCAAGATTTAATTTTTCTCTGATTACCAATAAAATAAAAGGCAGATAACTGTGAATTTATTGTCATGGAAGAAACTAGGCTCGATAGAATACAAGATTTTAAAAATGGAACAAATGTAAGAAGGGTGGATGGATATTCTTCGTGTTTCTTAAACTTGAGAGGACAGCAGAGGTTTATTGTAAGAAATAATTTAAAAGTTGCTGAATAAACTTTCAAATTTCATTTATCTAAATAGAAAATCTGGCCATGGAAATGCTTAATATTAATATAAATCAGTACTGATTTAATTGTTATCTAAGGGCAATCTCTTTATAATTATTCTTATAGGTCTAGCGGCTTTTACCCACTTGTGGAACCCGATAGGTTTCCCTTATCCGGAATTCGACGAAGGCATTTATATGGGCAGAGGCCTTTATCTTTTGACATATCAAGATCTCGATGATCCGATCTTTATTAATGATCATCCATACTTTGGTAACATATTCATGGCGGGACTATTTAAATTGGCGAATTTTGTAGATCCGAATCTTCTCAATACCTCTGAGCATGGCTACGAAAACAGCATAATTCAACTGTTTCTATCCTCAAGATTAGCAATGGGGCTACTGGCCATTATTGATACTATTCTCATCTATAAAATAGTTGAACGAGTTTACAAAAATAGAACACATGGTTTTTTTGCAGCTGTTCTCTTTGCAGTAATGCCCGCAACATGGTTGTCTAGATGGATACACCTGGATACTATTCAACTTCCATTCGTACTAGCTTCCATATTGCTTGCCCTCTGGGCCAGCAGCAATAAACAAGACAATCAGAAATTATGGTTGGCATGTTTATCTGGTATATTTCTTGGAATTTCAATATTTACCAAGGTCCCAGTATTCACCATGATTCCATTAATTGGATATCTTGTATATTCACAGGGAAAGAGCATTAGAAATCTATCAATATGGTTTTTGCCTGTTGTTCTAATACCACTACTATGGCCGATTTATTCCATTCACCAAGGAGAATTCAGGGAATGGGTCTATGGTATAATAGAACAAACTCACAGGGGGGGTTGGCCATTGTATTTAGCGTTAGAGGATCTTCTAAAAATAGACCCCGTATTATTTATTTTAGGAATTATAGGATCGGCGTACGCCTTAATCAAAAGGGATATATTTTTAATACTGTTTACATACCCCTATCTAATTTTTCTATTTTTCATAAATTTTGTCTCGAATTTTCATCTATTGTTACTTATGATTTCATTTTGTATAGCAATTTCAAAATTTATCTTAGACCTATTAAACAAGAATGCAAGAATTGCTGTTTTTAGATGGCCAATAATTTCCATTTTGACCGTTTTCGGACTTGTAAGTTCCATCATGTTGATATCCAACGGAGATAACTCACCACATTTTGATGCGCTACGCTATGTGTATGAGAGTGTAAGACAAAATGATACTAAAGCAACATCGATAGTGGCTAGTCCATTTTATGTCTTTTTACCTATTTACACCTCCCAACTAAAGAATTACAGTTTGTGGACAGATGACCAGTTTACTAATCCAATATTATTGCAGGTAATGGATCCTGAATTTAAAAAAGCGATAAAATATCCGCAAGAACTAACATCAAGTACATATCATAGAATGTACGAAGAATTCCCAATAGAAAAGTTAAAGAATTTTACTAACTTTGAGAATGATACCGTAGATGTCATTTCACTCAAACTCGCCGATAAAAAATGGGATAATATTGAGCATAGGAAAATAATCAATCTGACTGATGGTAAGCCATGGAAGGCTGATAGAAATGTGAAAATTTTGTCAAGTAATAAAAATTTGACTATGTACGTTGATACGCCTGAATTGGCAAAAACTAGAAATAGAATGATACTAAATACAACCATAAACACGACAGAAAGACCATCTTTACTTTCTTTAGATTACTTGTTAAATACACGTTCGCCGAGTGTAAAGTTATCTATAGAAATTAGAGACGAAAATGATTTGGTACTCTGGAACAAGAACTTAAAACATACGTCAGGTAACAATGCCTATTATCTGTTTATATTGCCCGAAAATATTAATATGAAACCTGTTAGAATAATTTTTAATTTAGTAACTGATGGACCAGGGAAACACCAACTTATAATAAGAGATGGATTAATCTTTTAAATTGTTTTATATGCACCGAATATATAGCCACAACATTAGATCAGATACGTTGCAATCCCGCTTATTGGTGTTATCATCTGTCATCATAATAACGTTTGCAATTTTTGTATTTCAATCATATGTTATGAGGATCTCACAAAAGTTATTTCCTATTCCGGATTTTGTTTTTGTTTTTGCACAAATTGATAATAAATCAATGACTCAAAATAATGGACCTATTGTAGAGGATAAGAACTTAGGTGTAGAGTTGGTTGCTAAAGGGATCAAATTTCCAGCTAGCATGTCATTTCTTGACAAGGATGATATTTTAGTAACAGAAAAGAATACTGGCATGGTAAAGAGAATCTTAAATGGTACTGTATTAGAGAAACCTGTTGTTAATGTGAGTGTGGTAAACACTTGGGAATCAGGTTTACTAGGAATCGCAATTGACAAAGATACAACTACCGGTAGTCCCAGATACGTTTATCTTTACTATTCTACGCCAATAGGTGGTCAGGACAGAGCTGATTATAGAAATAATCAAACAATTGAAGAAGGCAATTTGCTCTATAGGTATGAATACAACGATGGCAAACTAGTTAATCCAAACTTGCTGCTCAAAATACCATATCCTCCAAATTTCACTTACTATCATCCTTCAGGGGTTGTTTTGATTGGCCCGGATAGAAATATTTATCTTGTCACGGGCGATTTCGATCAACCTGTTACTAAAGCTCAAAATGTTAATAGCAACTTACCAATCAATGGTACAAGTGCGATTTATAGACTAGCAAAAGACGGTTCAGCTGCGAAAGGTAATCCGTTCGGAGGGGAAATGGCGAGGTATTATGCCTATGGAATACGGAATAGTTTTGGTATGGACTTTGACCCTGTGACAGGGAAATTATGGGACACAGAAAATGGTCCGTGGTGGGCAGATGAAATTAATATTGTTGAACCCGGATTTAATAGTGGATGGAAAAAAGTTCAAGGACTTTCATATATGCATATTCCCCACGCCCAAGAGCAAAGTGAGCTAAATAGTTTAGTAAATTTTGATGGGAAAGGAAAATACAGCGAACCAGAATTCGTATGGGCCGAAACTCTCGGAGTCACTGCCATAAAGTTCCTAGACTCCAACAAGTTAGGAAAGAATTATGAAAATGATATTTTTGTAGGCGATTTTGACCTTGGAAATATTTATCATTTTGATTTGATTAATAACCGAACGGCTTTATCCCTAGATAACAAATTAGCAGATAAAATGGCAGATAATCGAGATGAGCTCAAAGATGTAATTTTTGGGCATGGGTTTGGTGCTGTTGTAGATATAGAAGTGGGACCGGATGGTTATCTCTATATATTATCGTTATACGAGGCTAAAGATAAATGTGATCCAAATATAGTATTTTCTGATTGTTATGATTTTAGTTCCAATCATATACGCGGAAGTATCTTTAGAATTGTTCCGAAGAATTATTGAAATTATATTTAGGTTAAATAGCAGTAGTCAGATGTCGTGAAATAAAATGGTAATGAACACTCTTGCTCTTGAACATCTCGATTATTTTTTTAACTCCAAAAGATGTACTGCTTTCTGAAAAGTTGCAAGTTTCTTGGTATATTAATTACGACTTGCCCGAAAAGCCTTAGCATACACTTTGTCTGCTTTTAAGGTCAACGTCCGCATTAATATCTTCCCGTTTATGCTATTAACTGAATTGTCTCCTGTATAGGATGCAGCTTTAATTTCCCTAGATTCTAGTCTGTCGCATTTACTAACTTAATTGTTTTCAGATGATTGGAAGATACTGTTCTAATATGCATCTGTGTTCCTCGCTGAACTGAGAGCCGTAATTGAGATATATAATGGGGCAATTAGATAAGTTACTGGATCCTAACTTACTATGCTTTTATATTTCTGTTTACAAGGATACTTGTATGCCTGGAGCTCTTTATAGAATCAATAAGAAGTATAGAAACACAGAATGTTTATTCTAGTACCTTAAACCTTATAATACGTGATTAGAAATAAGAGGTTATGAAAACAGGGGGCACTCTCATAGTCCTTGTTACGTTTATAATTTCGTTGGCTTCGTTTTCGTTTGTTTATGGGCAAGAAAAAGTGGAGAACCCGTATACCGACGCCTTAACTCCCGTAATCCAGTCAGTCAGTGTAAGTAAGGGGATGATGACAATGATGGGCGTATTCCTCTGTTTAGTGGGCGCAGTAATTTGCGTGCTTGGTTATGCTTTATTCAAAGTCAAATATTTGGCGTGGATACTAACTATAGTATTAATGTCTGTGGCAATAGTAATAGATCTTCTTGGCTTGGGTTTTGTAGTTGGTTCCTTTTCACCTGACATTTACCATAGTTGGCTCTGTAGCTTTAACTGTGAAATTGCTTACGTGCTGATAATAGTCATGATAGTTCATCTACTTGCCAATGGTGTCATAATATACTATCTTACAAGAAAAACTACAGTTTCAATATTA
>Ga0184632_10000098_pt1 | contig 26145 bp, 26 predicted proteins | sample PLM31_50_b1_FD_133153 | JGI IMG/M metagenome (GOLD analysis project Ga0184632, IMG submission 133153) | Groundwater sediment microbial communities from an aquifer in East River, Colorado, USA - PLM3-1_50_b1 | ecosystem: Environmental > Terrestrial > Soil > Riparian zone | place: USA: East... | reverse complement strand
GTGACAGGCCGGCGTTCTAACCAACTGAACTACGCCCCCTGGGCCGGGGAAGTGTAGCCGCGCGGCAGGGATCGGAGCCTACGGGGCGTAGCCTCACCGAGTGTCCACCGCGGACTGGGTCGTCATCGCCGTCGTCGCCGTCTCCGGGCTCTACGGGGTCGCGACGGGCTTCCTCCGCGGCGCGTTCTCGCTCGCCGGATTCGCGCTCGGCGCATATCTCGGCGCGCGGCTCGCGCCGGCGCTCCTGAGCGACGCATCGCCGTACGTCCCGGCGATCGCGCTCGCGTTCGCCATTCTCTGCGGGATGCTCATGCGGGGCGTCGCGAGCTTGCTCGCGGGTGTGCTGCGAACGAGTATCGGAATCATCCCCGGAGCGCGCCTGCTCGACTCCCTCGCGGGTCTCGTCCTCGGGCTCGCAGCCGGTGTCCTCCTCTGCTGGGCCGTCGGTGCCGTTCTTCTGTATCTGCCCGGGCAGCCCGACCTCAGGCGGGCGGTTCAGAAGTCGACGATCCTGTCGCGCATCAATGACGAGTTTCCGCCCGAGCGCCTACTCGCGACGCTGGAGCGGGTCGACCCGATCGGCGTCCTTCTCGGCCCGCCGGCGGTCGTTGCTCCTCCCGACTCTGCTCTCGCCCGAGATCCCGACGTGATCCGAGCCTCGAACAGCGTCGTCCGCGTGACAGGAGTTGCATGCGGGCTCGGAATCGAGGGCTCCGGCTGGATCGCGGGCCGTGGGCTCGTGGTGACCAACGCGCATGTCGTCGCCGGCATCCGCCGACCTCGGGTCGACCTGCCCGACGGCGCCGCGTACAGGACGACGGTCGTCAAGTTCGACGTCACGAACGATCTCGCCGTCCTGCGGGTCCCGGGCCTTCGCATGCCGGCGCTTCCGCTCGCCGCGCCGGAGCGAGGGACACCGGTCGCGCTCGTCGGCTACCCCGGGAACGGCCCGCTGACGCGCACACCTGCGCGTCTCGGGGCGACGGGGAACATCCTCAGTCGCGACGCCTATGAGCGCGGGCCGATCACGCGGCGTGTGACGGCCATCCGAGGCGTCGTCGAGCCGGGAAGCTCCGGCGGCCCGGGCATCGATACGCAGGGGCAGGTGCGAACGACGGTGTTCGCTCGCCGACCGCGGGAGACGGGCGGGTACGGGATTCCTGCCGACCGCGTCCAGGCCGTGCTTGCGAACGCCGGCTCGCAGCCGGTGCCTCCGACCGAGTGCACCCGCTAGGCGATCGCGGTCAGATCCGTGGGGTCTGACCCCCGAAGAGGTCGAGCGCGGCGTGTGGTTGCCGGAAGGGCGGGATGAGGTAGACGCCTGCGGCGCGTTCGCGCGACGCCTCGAGCAGCTCGCGCGCGAGCGCGAGGCCCGTCTCCGCGGCGTTCGGGCCCGCGTCGCGCAGGCGTTTCTGCACGTGCTCCGGAACGACGATCCCTGGCACCTCGTTGTGGAGCCGTAGCGCGAGCTGGTAGCTGCGGACGTAGAAGATCCCGACGAGCAACGGGATCGGGCACGAGCCGCCGAGCCGCCGTACGAAGTCGTCCAGGTATGAGAGGTCGAAGAGCACCTGGGTCATCGCAAAGCGGGCACCGGCCTCGACCTTCTGCTCGAAACGCTCGAGCTCGTAGTCGAGGTCGTCGGCCGCCGGGTTGACGGCGACGCCCAGGAAGAAGGAGGTCGGAGCGTCGATCTCGCGGCCGTTGAAGTCCTCGCCCGCGTTCATGCGCGTGATCATCTGCGACAGCCCGATCGAGTCGACCTCGTACACGCCCGTGGCGCCCGGGTAGTCACCCGCCTCCGGTGGGTCGCCGGTGACAGCGAGCACATTGCGGATGCCCTCCGCGTGCGCGCCGAGCAGCATCGATTCGAGCCCGGCGATCGACGAGTCCCGCGGCGTGAGGTGCGGGATGGTCTCGAGGCCGACGACGCGCTCGATGGTCGCCGAGGCGATGAGGCCGCTCATGCGCGCGCGGGCACGCGGGTTGTCGTTGACGTCGACGATGTCGACGTGGCCCGACTCCTTCAGTGCCCGGGCGAGCTCGAGCATCGCCTGGGCGTTTCCGCCCCGGGGTGGGTCGATCTCGACGGAGACCACGAACTCCCCGGCGCGCAGCTTTCGCTGTAGCAGCGTCTCGCTCTCGGGTTCCGCTGCCGCGATGAAAATCTCGCGGTGCCGCATGACGAGCGGCGCACTCGGGCTTCGCTCCTCGTCGACGGCGCGGCGGATTGCGGCGATCTCGGTCGGTGTCGTGCCGCAGCAGCCCCCGATGATGCGTGCCCCGAGTTCGCGCGCATGCGCCGCGAACTCCGCGAAGTAATCGGGCGTCGCGTGCGGGAAGACGATCCGCTGGCCCGCGAGGCTCGCGAGACCCACGTTCGGGAGCGCCGCCAGCGGCTTCCCGCTCCCGCCCATGCGCTCGATCGCGCGTAGCGCCGCCTGGAGACCAAGCCCGTGGTTGGCGCCGATCGCGGCGACGTCCTGCGTTGCGAGTGCCGCCGCAGCGTCCTCGGCCGAGACGCCGCTGAGGGTCTGGGCGTCCTCGTCGAAGGTCAGCAGCGCGACGATGGGCAGCGAGGACACGGCGCGAACAGCGGCGATCGCGGTCGCCAGCTCGTCGAGGTCGTAGAACGTCTCGACCATGAACAGATCGACGCCGCGACCTTCGAGGAGCGTTGCCTGCTCCTCGAAGACGGAGACGTTCTCCTCCCGGGAGTCGCCGGCATCTCCGAGCGGCCCGATCGAGCCGGCGATGAAAACGTCGCGGCCCGAGACCTCTCGGGCGTCACGCGCGATCTTGACCGCGGCCTCGTTGATCGCGACGAGGTCGTCCTCGAGGTAGTGCTCGGCGAGCTTTCGTCGATTGGCGCCGAACGTGTTGGCCTCGATCACGTCCGCACCGGCTCGGATGAATCCGAGATGGAGGGAGAGGACGCTTTCCGGGGCTCGGACGTTCGCCTCTTCCGGGCAGCGCAGCCTGGGGACGGCGGCACTGACGAGCGCGCCCATGCCCCCGTCTCCGACCAGAGGAAGGCCCGACTCGAGACGCTCCCTGAAGCGGCTGCTCACCACTCCATTCCAGCACGGCGTTCGGCGATCGCCAGCACGGTCAAGCGGAGGAGTCAACGCCTTCCGGGGGATCGGTCAAGCGCGGTGGGGTGACGCCCGTGATTGGGGAATCGCCCACGCTGCGAATCACTCACGACGGGCGACGATGCGGCGGCCGCCTGCGTGAGGCGTATCGAGGGGTGAAGCGCGGTTCCTCCACCGGGAGGGGCCTGCCGGGGACGGAGAGCGGGGGCTTGGCGGCACCCCGCTCCGTTCCCTCCAAGTTGCAAGCGAATGGTGGGCGAGGCTCGCGGGCGAATGAGAAGGGCGGCGTCGTCCGCCGCCCCTTCTCGAAGCTCCAGCCAGGGCTGATTGCCGTCAGTCCCCAGTCGGGAGTCGCTCTCGCTATCGGCAACTGCCCGAGCTGCCTTGAGCCTAGTGCTCCCCGTCGCAATACGCACGCACTTCGCGCGGCTGCGAACGCTTCGCATGCCGTCGTCCTCAGTCGCGCCAATATCCTCGAATATTGGCGCTCCCTGCGTCCTAGGCCTGCTCGGTTCTCGCCGGCGAAGCACGACCGTATGTACGACGGGAAGCACTGGATCAGGGGCGCTGCCACTCGAACACGGCGAGCATGCAGCCTGTCTCCGTCCACGAGTTGTGATGCGTACCGGCCTCGTAGCTCACGAAATCCCCCGGGCCGAAGACCGACCCGTCCGAGTCGACGAGGTCGCCTTCGAGAATCAGGAACTCCTCCATGCCGGGATGGTCATGCGCGATCGTCACGGCTCCCGGCTGCATGCGCATGAGGTAGGAGCCCTGCTGCGTCTCGCGGTCGAAGCTCACCGGCAGCCAGCTCATCTCCGGCTGCACAGGGCCCTCGAGGTCGTAGGGGAGAAACGACGTCGTGTGGGCGTTGACGACGACGCGGCCTTCGGGCGCGTGGGACATGAGCACTCCTCACTCGGGATGGACGGTTCGGCCTTCCATGCCTCCGGCAACGACGATGACCTGGCCGGACACGTGACCCGAGATCTCGTCGGACGCGAGCGCGACAATCTGGGCCGCGACGTCCTCGGGCTGCGCGACCTTGCGTAGAGCCATTGTCCGGGTCAGGGTGCGGACGCGATCCTCGTCGACGAACCCGCGCGTCATCGGCGATTCCGTCCAGCCTGGCGCAACCGCATTCACTCGCCCGAGTGGAGCAATCCGCACGATCTCGTTCTTCAGCGAGAGCAAGAGGCCGTCGAGGATCGCCGATTTCGATGCGGCATAGTCGGCGTGCCCGGCCTCGCCGAAAACGCCGGCGGTCGAGCCGACCAGCACGAGCGACCCGTGCCCGTTCCGCTCCACCTCGCGCAGGAAGCCGCGCGCCACGAGGAACGTCGCAGTGAGATTCTGACGCAGCGTCTCCTCCCACCGCTCGAGCGGGAGCTCCCACACCGGGACGTCCTCCCGCGGCCAGACGCCGTGCACTGCCACGCAGACGTCGACGCTCCCAAGCGCCGCGCGCACTTCGTCGAACATGCGCTCGACCTCCGCCTCGACCGTGAGGTCGGCCCGTGCGATCGGGGTGCCGCCGAGCTCTCCCGAGAGCGCGCGGGCGCGCTCCTCGCCGCGGTGGTAGTGCACGACGACACGCGCGCCCTCGGCCACGAACGCGCGTGCGCACGCTGAGCCGATCCCACCCGAGGCACCGGTGACCAGCACCCCCTTCCCATGAAGGCCCGTCTCGATGCCGCGTAGGCTACTCGCGTGCGCGTCCACATCATCTCGGACATGGAAGGCGTCGCCGGGATCGTCAAGGGGGAGCAGACGACCGGCGGCGAGCCGCTTTACGAGGAGGGACGAAAGCTCTACACGGAGGAGATCAACGCCGCCATTCGGGGAGCGAAGGCAGCCGGTGCGACCGAGATCGTCGTGATGGACTGCCACGGGGCGGGGAAGGGGTGGACCTTCAACTCGCTGATCCCCGAGGATCTCGACCCTGCCTGTGAGTACGTCGTCCAGAACGAGTGGACGGAGTACACGGAGTTCCTCGAGCAGGGCTGCGACGCGGCGCTCTTCGTCGGCATGCACGCGCGAGCCGGAACGCGGGACGGCGTCATGAACCACACGATCTACGGGCGGGACTACCAGAACCTGTGGTTCAACGGCACGCTCGTGGGCGAGACCGGGATCAACGCGGCTCTGTGCGGCACCTGGGGCTGCCCCGTGCTGATGGTGACGGGCGACGAGGCTTCCTGCCGCGAAGGACGGGAGCTCCTCGGTGACGGACTGACCACGGTCGCCGTGAAGAAGGGTTTCGGCGAGTTCGGAGCAAGGATCATCCCGCCCGTGCGCGCCCGGCAGCTGATCGAGGAGGGCGCGAAGCGGGCGCTCTCGGACCTCTCGGTCGTCTCGCCGTGGGATCCGGGACGACCGTCCGAGATCAGAGCCGAATTCAAGAACACGTTTGCCCCCGACGGGCTTCGCTTCCGTGCCGGTGTCGAGCGCCTGGACGATCGCACGATCGTCTCCCGCGCCGACACCTGGTGGGAGGCGTGGAAGCAGTTCTACTTCTAGGTTCGATTGTTGACATGACACCGGCCCGGTGTCAGATTCACTCTCGTGGGCCCGGCCAAGGGCTCGCCGCGTCGTACCTTCACAACAACGAGGTGCGGCATGGCGTCAAATCAGAGACACCAAGTGATGCAACCGAGGAGGGCGCACTCTATGAGGAAAGTCATCGTTTTCACCTTCGCGGCCGTGATGGCGATCGGCGCCGTCGCGGCGTCCGTCGCAGGCGCAGATTCCACCAGCGTCGCGAGCCCTGCGGCACCGAACTGCAGGCTTGCGACGATTGCCTTGACCGGGCCGTACACCGGCCCCGCCGGGCCAGCCGGGCTAGACCAGCGGAACTGGGGGCGCGTGTTCCTGACCAACTGGAACGCCGGCCGGGCGATCCCGGGCGTCCCGCGCGGCCTCAAGCGCACGAAGCTGAAGGCCGTCGAGGCCGACACGCAGCTGAATCCGCAGGTTGCCGCGACCGTGGCCGTCCAGCTTCGCTCGAACAGGGACGTCCTCGCCGTGAACGGCTTCTCGGGTAGCCAGGAGAACGTCGCCGGTGGCCCGATCCTGCGGCGAGGTGGGTTGGCCTTCGTCTCCGGCTCCGCGACGCGCGCGAGCCTGACCGACCCGACGACTCCGGACGGAGGTGTCCTGAAGAACGGATTCTTCCGCCGCGTCGTACCGCACGACAACGTGCAGGGTCGTACTGACGTGACGTTCATGCGGCAGAAGCTCGGCGTCGGCTCGGGCGATACGGTGATGCTCGTCGACCAGGCGGAGGCGTACTCCGTGCCGCTGATCACCCTGATGACGAACCTGCTCAGGGCTGCCGGCGTCAACACGGACCGCCAGTCCCAGCCTGCGGCGCAGACCGACTTCACGTCTCTCGCCAACCGGGCGGTTGCCCAGAAGGCGAAGGTCGTGGCGTTCGGAACGCAGGTCGCTTCGAACGCCCAGCTCTTCCTTCAGCAGCTGAAAGCGAGAGGCTTCACGGGCGACTTCATCGCGACCGACGGCGCCTTCGACTCGTCGAGCTTCAAGGTGCCGGGCGCGTACATCTCGTCGTTCAGCCTCGACATCAACGACGTGCCGGTCGCGAGGCCGTTCGTCACGCAGTTCAAGGCGAGGTTCGGCGAAACGATCTCGTTCGGCGCCCCGTCGTTCGTGGCCGTCCAGGCGATCGCCATGGGCATCTCGGCGGCCTGTGCCGACGGCAGGGTGAGCCGCGGCGAGGTCCGTCGCACCATCGGCCGCGTCAAGATGTCGAACTCGCTGCTCGGCGCGCCGATCGCGTTCGACAAGTCGGGTGACGTCAAAGGTGGTGTCGGCTTCTCGATCTTCCAGATCGGGAGCGAGGGGCAATACAACGTCGTCCAGAAGGGCTAGACCCTTCCTGAATGTCAGACGAGCGGCCCATCGTGACGGTGGGCCGCTCGTCTGAGATGGTTCGCACATGAAGGCGCTCCAGCTGGTCGGCTACTTCCAGGACTTCCAGCTGACGTGGGGCTACTTCTTCGATCAGCTCGTCGCCGGCCTGACGCTCGGGAGCCTGTACGGCCTCATCGCGATCGGGTACTCGATGGTCTACGGGATTCTGAAGCTCCTCAACTTCGCGCACGGCGAGGTCTTCATGATCGGGTCGTACATCGGCTTCTTCGTGCTGACCTGGCTCGGCGGCGCGGCGGACCCGAGCCTGCCGATCGCGGTCGTCATCGCGCTCATGTTCGTCGCTGCGATGCTCGGCGCCGGGCTTCTCGGCGTTGCCATCGAGCGATTCGCCTACCGCCCGCTGCGCGAGAAGCGTGCTGGGCGAATCGCGCCGCTCATCAGCGCTCTCGGCGTCTCCTTCTTCCTCCAGCAGCTTGCCGTCATCTGCTTCGGGTCGGCGCCAAAGCAGTACGACTCGTTCTCGTTCGATGCCGGGGCGCTCTTCACGAGCGTCTCGATCGGACCGTTTCGGATCCAGTACATGCAGCTCTTCGTCATCGTCACGACGATCTGCCTGATGGTGGCGCTGACGATCTTCATCGCGCGCACCCAGGTCGGGAGAGCGATGCGCGCGACGTCGTTCGATCTCGAGGCCGCCTCGATGATGGGTATCGACGTCGATCGCGTGATCGTCGTCACGTTCCTCATCGGGTCGGCGCTCGCCGGTGCGGCGGGCGTCATGAACGGGCTGATCTTCCAGAACGTCGACGCGTACGTCGGCTTCCAGGTCGGCCTGATCGCGTTCACGGCGGCCGTCGTCGGCGGCATCGGCAGCATCCCGGGCGCGATGCTCGGTGGGCTGGCGATCGGGCTCGGACGTTCGTTCTCGATCGGCTATGTGTCGTCCTCGTATCAGGACGTGATCGTCTTCTGCATCCTCATCGCGTTCCTGCTCCTGCGACCGTCCGGGATCTTCGGGACGCCGGCGCCGCAGAAGGTGTGACGTGAGCGAGACTCCTCCGACCCAGCCCGAGGGCCCGCGCATCGGCGCGGACGAGTGGGTCGCCCGCTCGGGGGAGCGAGCCGAGGTCGGCGGGGGCCTCGTCGGACGTCTGCGTGCGCTGTACGAGCTCGTGCCGAAGCCGGCCGTGTTCGCGTTCTTCGTCGTCGCTGCCGCACTCGTGCCGCTGCTCACGGCTCAGACCGAGAACGACATCTACTTCCTCCGGGTCGGGACGGTGGCGCTCGTCTTCGCGCTCCTCGCACTGGGCTTGAATGTCGCCGTCGGGTTCGCCGGGCTCCTCGATCTCGGCTACATCGCCTACTACGGGATCGGCGCGTACGGGTACGCGATGCTGTCCTCGGACAAGTTCGGGATCCACTGGGAAGCGTGGCTCGTGATCCCGCTCATCGTCGCGATCTCCGCGCTGCTCGGGCTCCTGCTCGCGCTTCCGTCGCGCCGCCTCGTCGGCGACTACCTCGCCATCGTGACGCTCTTCTTCGGACAGATCTTCTACGTGATCGCGAACCAGGGTTATCGCGTCTCGTTCCTCGGGCTGAACAAGGATCTCGGCTTCCATCGAGCGAACTGGGACCTCACGGGCGGCCCGAACGGGATCGCGAACGTCGATCGTTTCGGGGTATTCGGTCTCACCGCCTCGAGCGAGAGGGCGTACTTCTACATCACGCTCGTCGCGGTGGTCATCGTCTTCGCCGGTCTGACGCTCGCGAACCGCTCGCGAACGGGTCGCGCTTGGCGTGCGCTCAACGACGACACGCTGGCAGCGCAGGCGATGAGCATGCCGGTGCACTGGCTCAAGCTTCTTGCGGTGGGTGTGGGTGCGGCGGTCGCGGCCCTCGCGGGCACGATCAATGCGGCGCTCCTCCAGGGTGCGTTCCCCGACGACTACAACACCCAGGTCCTGATCATCATCTACGCGATGGTGATTCTCGGCGGTGCCGGAAGCCTCGCGGGCGCCGTGCTCGGAGCCATCCTCGTCTCGGTGCTCATGCTCGAGGGTCTGCGCCCGCAGACGCCCATCGGCGATCTGACGGGGAACGGCCGCTGGGTCTTCTACGCGGCGATCCTGCTCGTCCTCGTCGCGACCATACGACCGTGGCGGCGGCTCGGGGCGATACTAGGGGGGATCGCGGTCTTCGGTGTGCTCGTGCACGCGATCGTGGCAGCGACCACGGCGCGCGGCACGGACGGCCTCCTCAACACCGGGCCCGAGACGTTCGAGGAAGGCGGACCGCTCGGCTGGCTGATCCGCAACTGGCTCGCGCTTCCCGGAGGGACGTACGAAGTGGGATCTCGCACCTGGTTCAACATCGCCCTCGTCGGCCTGATCGCCCTCGTGCTCTGCATGACCCTCGTCAGGGGCTGGGTGCGCGATGCGCTGATCGTCCCGGCCGTGTGGCTCGCAGGATTCGTCTGGGAGACCCGGCTCGTGATCGAGGCGTCAGGCCCGACACGGCTATTGCTCCTCGGCGTGATCCTCATCGTCGTCATGGTCGCGCGGCCACAGGGCCTCCTCGGCCGCCCGCGGGTGGAGATCGTGTGATGGCGGCCTTGCTCGAGCTCACGAGGGTGAGCAAGGCGTTCGGTGGACTCCAGTGCATCAGCGATCTGGATCTCGACGTCCGTGACGGCGAGATCGTCAGTGTCATCGGCCCGAACGGAGCGGGGAAGACCACCCTGTTCAACCTCGTCACGGGCATATATCAGCCAGACTCGGGCGACATCCGGTTCGACGGCGAGAGCATCGTGGGGGTGGCGCCCCACAAGATCACGAACCGGGGCGTGGCGCGGACGTTCCAGACGCTCCGCCTCTTCCTCAACATGAGCGTCAAGGAGAATGTGATGGCGGCGACGTACGGCGGCACCCGTGCGTCTCTCCTCGAGTCGATGCTCCGTCTGCCACGGGCGCGCCGGGAGGAGCGTCACGCGAATGCCGTCGCCGAGGAGAAGCTCTCGTTCTTCGGGGAGCGGCTCATGGGCTACCGGTGGAACCAGCCCGCCTACAGCCTCTCCTACGCGAACCGGCGCCGTCTCGAGATCGCGCGTGCGACCGCGACGTCGCCGAGGCTCCTCCTCTTGGACGAGCCGGCGGCCGGGATGAACCCGGTGGAGACGCACGAGATCACGGAGCTCATCGCGAAGCTGAGAGACGACGGCGGTTACGCGATCCTCGTGATCGAGCACGACATGCACGTCGTGGAGGGGATCTCCGACCGGGTCGTCGCACTCGACCACGGCATCAAGATCGCCGAAGGGACGTTCGACGAGGTTGCGACGAGCCCCAGAGTCGTCGAGGCCTACCTCGGTGCTTCGGCGACGGAGCGAAAATGAGCGAGGTCACGAACGGATCCGCGCCGCTCCTGCGCCTCGAGGGGATCAACACCTACTACGGCCAGATGCACATCCTCCACGACGCGAACCTGCAGGTGGGGGAGGGCGAGCTCGTCTGCCTGCTCGGCGGGAACGCGTCGGGAAAGTCGACGACGCTCAAGACCGTCCTCGGCATCGTGCGTTCGCGCACCGGCACGATCTCCTTCGACGGCGAGCAGATCACCAACCGCTCGACGAGCTACCGCATCGGCCGGGGAATGGCGATCGTCCCCGAGAACCGGCGTCTCTTCGGCCCCATGACGGTCCTCGAGAACCTGCAGATGGGCGCGTACCTGCACGGCGGCGGCCGGCCGGAGGACTACGAGCGGGTCTACTCCCTGTTTCCGCTCCTGCACCAGCGGCGCTCCCAGCTGGCGGGCACGCTCTCGGGCGGCGAGCAGCAGATGGTGGCGATGGGGCGAGCGCTCATGGCGCGCCCGAAACTCCTGCTCATGGACGAGCCTTCGATGGGGCTCGCCCCTATCCTCGTGGAGCAGAACTTCGAGATCATCGAACAGGTGCACGAGGATGGCGTCGCGATGCTCGTCGTCGAGCAGAACGCGAACGTCGCGCTCTCGATCGCCGACCGCGGCTACGTCCTGTCGACGGGGCGCATCGTTCTCGAAGGCAAGGCGTCGGAGCTCATCCAGCACGACGAGCTGCGCAAGGCCTACCTTGGCCGGTAGGGACATGTCCCGGGGTCTGACCCCGGGACATGTCGCCCGGAGGGAGTTTCCGATCTTCGAGCACGCGACCTACGCCAACTCCTGCTCGCAGGGAGCGCTTTCGCTGCGAGTGCGTGCGGCGGCCGAGGAATGGTTGGACGGGTGGGACGAGAACGGCGCCGAATGGGAGTTCTGGGTCGAGCGCAACGAGGCGGCGCGAGCGGCGTTCGCGGGGCTTCTGCATGCGACCCCCGACGAGGTCGCCGTCACGACATCGGTCTCGCAGGCAGTCAGCGCGTTCGTCTCGGCGCTCGACTTCACGGGGGAGCGGAACCGCATCGTCATCAGCGACTACGAGTTCCCCACCGTCGGGCAGATCGCGCACGCTCAGGCGCTGCGCGGTGCCGAGGTCGTCCGAGTCCTGGCCGAGCCAGACGGGTCGATTCCGCCCGAGCGCTTCGCTCAGTCGGTAGACGAGCGGACGGCGCTCGTCTGCTGCACGACGGTCTCCTTCCGCACGGGACACCGGCACGACATCTCGTCCATCGCCGAGGTCGCCCACGCGAGCGGTGCGCTCGTGCTCGCCGACAGCTACCAGGCCGTGGGAGCCCTCGACCTCGACGTGCGCAGCCTCGGTGCCGACGTGGTCACCGGTGGCACTGTCAAGTATTTGTTGGGATCGGCGGGGCTCGCTTTCATGTGGGTGCACGGGTCGCTTGCCGCCTCACTGTTGCCCACGCAGACCGGCTGGTTCGCGGACGAGGACATCTTCGCGATGTCGATCGCCGACTACTCGCCACATGCGACGGCGCGCCGTTTCGACAGCGGCACGCCACCAGTCCCTTCCTTATACCCGGGCGTCGCCGGTGTTCAGATCATTGCCGACGCCGGTGTGCCCGCGATCGAGGCGCACGTCAGCTTGCTCGTCGACCGGCTCCTCGCGGGCCTCGACGAGCTCGGTGCGACCGTGGTAACGCCGCGAGAGAGGAGCCGGCGCGGCCCGCTGGTCTGCGTCGCCTCGACCGATCCGAACGCTCTCGTCGCGGCGTTGGCGGCCCAGCGGATCGTCACCTCGACCCGCGACCTGAACCTTCGGATCTCGCTCCACCTCTACAACGTCGAGGAGGACGTCGACCGGATTCTCGACGCGCTGGCCGCAAATCGAGGACTGCTCTCCTGAGGGCTGCATCGCGTCTCCTACCCACGTGCCGAAGGCACCGGGCGGAGTCGAGCCCCATAGCGTTCTTCGCAGACGCTCAGTGCTTGCGTCGGCCACGGGGCCAACTCCACGTCGTGGCCGAGATAACGCTGTCAGCTCGGCTTGTGTGCCCGGACGATCGCGCCGTGCATGCCGTCCGCGACCGCGTGCGTGAACTCCAGCTCGATCCCGTCGAAACCGACCGCTTCGAGCCCGGCGCGGTACTCGCTCTCGGAGAGCGCGCCGGCAATGCAGCCGACGTGGCTCCCGCGTGCGGCGCGATCGGCTGAGGTGAGCCAATCCTCCGCGACGACGTCCGAGATCCCGACGCGGCCTCCCGGGCGCAGCACGCGCACGATCTCGGCGAGCACTCTCGGCTTCTCGGGCGAGAGGTTGACGACGCAGTTCGAGATGACGACGTCCACGCTCGCGTCCTCGAGCGGGATCTCTTCGATGAGCCCCTTCAGGAAGCGGACGTTGGTCACATTCGCCTTGCGGGCGTTCTCCTCCGCGAGGGCGAGCATCTCGTCGGTCATGTCGAGCCCGTACACCTTGCCCGTCGGGCCGACGCGACGGGACGAGAGGAGGACGTCGATGCCACCGCCCGAGCCGAGGTCGAGCACGGTCTCGCCCTCGTGCATCTCCGCCACCGCGACCGGGTTCCCACAACCCAGGCTCGCGGCCACCGCGCTCTCGGGAAGTGCCGCGCGCTCACCGGCTTCGTAGAGACCCTGGCCGAAGAGTGTCGTCGCTTCCTCGCCGCAGCAGCCGATGCTCTCGCAGTCGCATCCGCACCCGCAGCCTTCCGAGAGGCTGGTTGCGGCCTCCGCGTAGCGCTCGCGCACCTGCGCGTGGACGTCGGTCGTGCTCATACCGCTACTCCCTTCAGGTCGAGGACGCTCGCCGCGCGCTCGAGACCTTCGCGGTCGAGGTTGTAGAACGCCCAGACGCCCCGCTGCTCGCGCGTCAGCAGGCCGGCCTGGACGAGCTTCTTCAGGTGGTGGCTCACGGTCGGCTGGGAGAGCCCGAGCGGTGGGATCAGCTCGCACACGCAGGCCGGCTCCTCGCTCCGTGCGAGCAAGCTCACGATGCGCACGCGCGTCGGGTCGGCCAGCGCCTTGAAGACGGCGGCCGTGGCCTCCGCATCTGCGCTCGTCAGCTCGTCATCGAGCGGGCGACAGCAGTCGGCGGGTACGAGCATTGAGGATAGATCGACATTCATCGATGGCTACCGTAGCACGATAAATCGACGTTTGTCAATATATGGTGTCTGACACCATACCGCGAAGCCACGCGGGTTTCCGAGTTCTCGGTGTCAGACACCGTGCGATACTCGCCTCTATGGACGACCGCGACTCGGGGCCCGAGCTCGAGCGAACCATCGAGCGCTACAACGACGCCTGGAACGCCCACGACGTCGAGGCGATCCTCGCCTTTCACGCTCCGGGGATGGTCTTCGAGAACCACACGGCGGGCGAGCGCGTGGACGGAGACGACGTCGGCCCGCACATCGCGCGGATCTTCGAGAACGCGCCGGACCTGTCGTTTCGAGGACGCCGTCTGTACGCGCGCGACGGGCTCGTGGTCAGCGAGTGGACGGCGACTGCCACGCGTCGTGACGGTAGCCGGATCGAGTGGGACGGCATCGACGTCTTTCCGTTCGAGAACGGCCTGATCCTGCGCAAGGACGTCTACTCGTCCTCGCACCGTCCGCGCGTACTCGACTCCGGCTAGGTCCATGTCCACTCCGGCACGGCCGCGCGTTCATCTCACGATTCCCGTTGCATCCGAGGTCGAGCGCGTGCTCGAGGCCGACTTCGAGCTCGTGCCGACCGCATCCGGGGCGAACGGAGTCGTCGCAACACCGGCGGTCCTGATCGATGCTGCGTACCTCGACGCCGCCGGCCCTGGCCTGCGGATCGTCGCGAACGACGCGGTCGGTACCGACAACGTCGATCTCGAGGCCGCCCGCGCGCGCGGAATCGTCGTCACGAACACGCCGGACGTGCTCACGAACGCGTCGGCGGAGCTCGCGATCGGCCTGACGCTCGCGCTCCTCCGCCGCATCGCCGAAGGCGACCGCTTCATCCGCCGTCGCGAGCCATGGGAGTTCACGCCCGAGTTCATGCTCGGTGAGAGCCTCGACGGCAAGGAGCTCCTCGTCGTCGGTCCTGGGCGAATCGGCAGACGGGTGGCGGAGCTCGCCGAGGCGTTCGGTGCGCCGGCAACCTTCGCCGGACGGGGCGACGACCTCCACAGAAGCCTTGGGAACGCGGATGTCGTGAGTCTCCATACGCCCCACACCCCGCAGACACACCACTTGATCGACGCGGCTGCGCTCGCGGCGATGAGGCCGACGGCGATCCTCGTCAACACCGCTCGGGGCAAGGTGGTCGACGAGCTGGCGCTAGTGGATGCGCTCAGGTCCGGCACGATCGCCGGCGCGGCGCTCGACGTGTACGAGTTCGAGCCTGCCGTGAACGATGAGCTGCTCGCGCTCGACAACGTCGTCCTGACGCCGGACATCGCGAGCGCCACGCGCGACACACGCCGAGCGATGCTCGAGCTCTGCATCGACGCGCTGCGTGCCGTTCTCCTCGACGGCCGGACGCCCGCGAACACCGTGTAGCGTCAGCCCGTGCCGCAGTACGGGAGCGCATCGATGACGGGGACGCTCCGGCGCGTGCTCGTTCGCCCGCCGCTCCGCGAGGATGTCGCGCGCTGGCGCGAGCACGGATGGCGAGCGGCGCCCGACCACTCGGCGGCAGCCGCGGAGCACGAAGGCTTCTGCACACTGCTCGAGGAGGCGGGTGCGGAAGTCGTCGTCTCGCGCCACGAGCCTGGGAATCCCGACGCCATGTATGTGTACGACCCGGTTCTCGTCGGTGAGGAAGGCGCCGTACTGCTCAGACCGGGGAAGGAGGGACGGCGAGGCGAGCCGGCAGCTCTCGAAGGAGCCCTCGAGGCCGCGAGCGTGCCCGTCGCGGCGGCGCTCGCAGCGCCGGCGCTCGCCGAGGGCGGTGACACAGTGTGGCTCGACGCGCGCACGCTCCTCGTGGGCATCGGATATCGAACGAATGAGGAGGCCGTTCCCGCGCTCGAAGCCGCGTTCCCCGGTGTCGAGGTCGTGCCCTTCGACCTTCCGCACTGGAACGGTGCCGGCGAGGTCATGCACCTCATGTCGTTCATCTCGCCGCTCGACGACGATCTTGCGGTCGTCTACCCGCGAATCGCCCCGGTTCGCCTGCTGCACCTCCTCGCGGAACGCGGGGTCGAGGTCGTCGAGGTGCCGGACGACGAGTTCGAGTCCCAGGGCCCGAACGTCCTTGCGCTCGCGCCGCGACGTGCGCTCTCGCTCGACGGCAATTCGGAGACGCGCAGGCGGATGGAGCGATCGGGCGTCGACGTGGTCGTCTACCGAGGCGAGGAGATCTCGAAGAAGGGCGACGGCGGGCCGACCTGTCTGACGCGCCCTCTGCTGCGCATCTGAGTCAGGACAAGGCGAAGCCGAGCGCAAATCCGAGAGCGGTAAGGAGCCCGGCCTCACGGCCTCCGAGGTCGAACGCCTCGGGCATGAGCGTGTCCGCGAGCATGACGAGCAGCGCTCCGCCCGCGAAGGCGAGAGCGAAGGCTCCTCCGCCTGTTCCGATCACCTCGAGGAGACCCCATCCGACCGCCGCTGCCACCACGGACACGGCGACGACCTTGCTCCAGAGCGCAAAAACCCGCCACCGCGTCCAGCCGGCCTCGAGGAGGCCGCTGGTGCCCGAGAGGGCTTCCGGGACATTCGAGACGAAGACACCGACGACGACCGCGACGGGCACGAGACCGTCCTCCTGTATCGAGACACCGAGGACGAACGACTCGGGGATTCCGTCCAGCACGGTGCCGAGCACGATCGCGTTCGCACTTCCCGCCAGCTGAGACTCGCCCATCATGCTCTTCCGACCGTGACCGCCACGGCGATCGAGCATCCAGTCCCCGAGATAGAAGACGATCGCTCCGATGGCAAACCCGACACTCGCGTGGCTTATGCTCGTCTCGAACGCCTCGAAGACGAGCTCGTAGGCGACGGCAGCGATGATCGCACCGGCGCCGAACGCCATCGCCAGCCCGATCCAGCGATGGCCGAGCCGGCCGAAAACCGCGAGTGCCGCGCCGACCCACAGCGACCCGGCGGTGAACAGGCCCCAGAAGGCTGCCTCGAGCATGCCGGGACCCTAGGAGCTCAGGGCTCGTCAAACGTGAGCTGGCGATGCGGCGAAAGCCCCGAGACGCCCACGCCCACGAGTCGAAGTGCCCCGGGCCGGTCGCGGAGGCCACGGTCGAGGAGCCCGCATGCGACCTGGCCGATGACGTCGGCCTCGTCGACGGCAGCCGCGAGCGTGGTCGAGCGAGTGCGGATGGAGAAGTCGCCGTAGCGCAGCTTCGCGGTGACCGTTCGACCCGAGAGGCCCGAGCTTCGAAGCCGCTCCGAGACGAGCTCGGCCAGGCGCTTCATCTCGTCGTGCAGTTGGGAGCGCTCCGAGACGTCGCGCTCAAAGGTGTCCTCGGCCGAGACCGAGACCGGTTCGGCCGCGAGCTCGAGGTCGCGCGGATCCATTCCTCTGGCACGAGCGCGCAGTAGGGATCCGAGCGATCCGGGCAGGAGCGCCTTCAGGTCCGGATCCGGCAGCGTTGCGAGGCCCCCGATCGTGTGCACACCTGCTGCGTGCAGGCGCGCTTCCGCGCGCGGACCGACTCCCGGAAGGAGACGCACTGCGAGTGGGGCCAGGAAGTCCGCTTCGGTTCCGGCAGGTACCACCGTTACACCACCGGGCTTTCGGCGGTCCGACGCGATCTTGCACACGACTTTCGAGGTTCCGACTCCGAGCGAGCAGGTGAGGCTCGTCGTCGCTCGCACGGCGGTCTGGATTGCCGACGCCACTGCGCGTGCCTTCACGAAGTCGTCGACCACTGTTCCGAGGTCGAGGTATCCCTCGTCGATTCCGGTGCGCTCGATGCGCGGGACGATCTCTGCCACCGTGTCCCAGACGACTCTCGAGTACTGCCGATACAGCGCATGGCGGGGGCGAACGAAGACGGCGGAAGGGCAGCGCCGACGCGCCTCGGCCGAGCTCATCGCCGAGCGGATCCCGAACCTGCGCGCAGCGTAGTTCGCGGTCGACACGACCCCTCGCCCGTGTGGATCGCCACCGACGACGAGCGGCTTCGCGCGCAGGTCCGGATCCTCGAGCTCTTCGACCGCGGCGAAGAAGGCGTCGAGATCGAGATGCGCGAAGATCGGCACGGCGGAAGGCTAGTGGGGAGACGGAATCCTGGGGCCGACCCAGATCCTGGTCGGAGACGGGGTCGAAACCGAGGTGAGTGATGCAGGCGAGCTCGCGGCTTTCTGTTCGCGTCGACTGCGCAAGTTGCACGTTGTCCGTTGTACGGACCCCGTCGTACGACCGCTTGCTTGAGCCGTTTCGAGCGACACTCCGTGAGGAGCCGGCTAGTAACAGGGTTGCTACTGCGGCTTCGGTCGTCTGGGTCGCGGCTCTATCGTTGCCCTGTGATCGATGCGCCCCCGCTGCCGCCGCCCGCGATCGAGCAGCCGGCACCGCATCAGGTCTCGTACGGCCTCGTGACGGGCCGCGCCGCTCGCGGTACCAGCCGGTTGATCGTCTTCGTCGACGGGCGGAAGCTGGCGTCGAAGCCTCTTCGCGGGCGACGTTTCTCTCTCCGCGTCTCGCTTCCCACGGGCGACCTCACGGTTCGAGTGACGACGATCGGCAATGGCGGTCGTCGCTCGTCGAGCGTCGTTCGCGACGTGTTCGGGCTCCCCGCGGCGTCGCGACCCCGTGTCGTTCGCCCGCGACAGGACTCCGTGCTGGCGAGGAAGCTCCGAACGCTCGATCGCGAGTTCAAGGGCACGACGGGCTTCTACGTGCAGAGCCTGACCGGAGGAGCGGGCGCGGCGTGGAACGCGAAGGCTCGCTTTCCAGCTGCTTCCACGCTCAAGCTCGCGATTGCGGCGACCGTGCTCGCCGAGCACTCGGGGGTCCCGCGGCCCGGCTCGCGTCTCGACGCGCTGCTGCGCGAGATGCTGATCCCCTCCGACGACGCGGCCGCGAACTCGCTCCTCGTCTGGCTTGGCGGCTCGACGAGCTCCGGGGCATACCACGTCAACGATCTCATGCGCTCGATCGGTCTCACCGACACACTGATGTACGGCGGGTACCTCACCCGCACGATTTCGGGCTCGATCCCAGTGCGGGTCGACGAGCGACCCGCGTTCGGCGTCGGCAAGTACACGACCGCATGGGACATGACCCGGCTGTGGCGCGCAATCTGGCTCGCGTCGGGAGGAAGAGGGCGACTCCGCAGTTCGCAGCGAGGGCTCACGCCTGCCGATGCCCGCTACCTCCTGTGGCTCCTGGCGCACGTCCGGGACACGCCGAAGCTCGACACGTCGCTTCGAAATGAGCGGGGCGTCGGCGTTCTTCACAAGGCGGGATGGATCTCGACCGCCCGCCACGACACCGGCCTCGTCTTCTGGAGCGGTGGCGTCTTCGTCGCCGGAGTGATGACCTGGAAACCGTACGGCGTCGGCGTATCCGCGGATCGTCTTGCCGGGCGCGTTGCGCGGATCACGCTCGAGCGGTTACGCCGCAAGGAGGGTTAGGCGCTCGGGCTCGACGCAGCCCTCGTCCTGGCCGGTACAGTTTCTGAACCAACTACGGCATCCGTACGAAAGTGAGAACCGTGAGCGAGAACGAGAACGCCATTCGCCTGCTGCTCGTCCCCCTGGAGGACCTCGTCGTCTTCCCGAACATGAATGTCACCCTGACCGTCGACGTCGGCGACGAGGATCGTGTGCTCCTCGTCCCCAAGCACGACGACGGCTACGCGAAGGTCGGCACGGTCGCCGAGGTCACCGACCGGATCAGGCTTCCCGGCGGGGGCCGTGCCGTCGCTCTGAACGGCCTCCACCGCGGCATCGCCGGCGCGGCAGCGACCGACGCCCAGGGACGCCTCTTCATCGACGTCGAGGGGCGCCCCGACGAGGAGGCCGCGGACGGCCGGAGCCGCGAGCTCGAGCGCGAGTACCGCGCCGTCGTCGAGGAGATCCTGGAGCTGCGCGGAGACGACGGGCGCATAGCCGCCTTCGTGCGCTCGATCTCTGAGCCGGGTGCGCTAGCCGACACGGCTGGCTACTCGCCCGATCTCACCTTCGAGCAGAAGGTGTCCCTCCTCGAGACCGTCGACGTCCGCGAGCGGCTCGAGCTCGCACTCCAGCTCCAGCGCGAGCGGCTGGCGCTCATGCAGGTGCGCCGACGCATCCAAGAGGACGTCGAGTCCGGCGTCGAGAAGCAACAGCGCGAGTACATCCTTCGGCGGCAGCTCGACTCGATCCGCAAGGAGCTCGGAGAGGACGAAGCCTCCGTCGTCGAGGAGTACCGCACGAAGATCGCCGAGGCGGAGATGCCCGAGAACGTCCTCGAGCAGGCCGAGCGTGAGCTCTCCCGGCTCGAGCGCATGGGCGACCAGACGCCCGAGGCGACCGTCATCCGCAACTACCTAGATTGGCTCCTCGCCGTGCCCTGGAACAAGCGCTCCGAGGAGCGGCTCGATCCGGTCTACACCCGTGAAGTGCTCGACGCCGACCACGCCGGGCTCGACGACGTGAAGGACCGCATCGTCGAATACATCGCGGTCGCGAAGCTCCGCAAAGAGCGCGGTATCGAGGAGGACCGCCGCTCTGGCGCGATCCTCACGCTCATCGGCCCGCCCGGCACCGGCAAGACCTCCATCGGCGAGTCGATCGCACGTGCGACCGGTCGTGAGTTCGTCCGCATGTCGCTCGGCGGGATCCGTGACGAGGCAGAGATCCGGGGTCATCGCCGGACTTACATCGGCGCGCTCCCGGGCCGGCTCGTCCGCGCTCTCCGTGACGCCGGGACGATGAACCCGGTGATCATGCTCGACGAGGTCGACAAGGTGGGCGCCGACTGGCGCGGAGATCCGTCCTCTGCACTGCTCGAGGTGCTCGACCCGGCGCAGAACCACGCGTTCCGAGACCACTACCTCGATGTCGAGCTCGATCTCTCCGAGATCGTCTTCATCGCCACGGGAAACATGTCCGAGACCATCCCTGGCCCGCTCCTCGACCGGATGGAAGTCATCCGTTTCGACGGGTACACGACCGACGAGAAGGTCGCGATCGCGCTGGGCTACCTCTGGCCGCGCCAGCGTGAGCGGAACGGCTTGAAGGAAGACGAGGTCTCGATCTCGGACGAGGCGATCGAGCTCGTCGTCACCGAGTACACGCGCGAGGCGGGAGTCCGCCAGCTCGAGCGCGAGCTCGGGACGGTGCTGCGCAAGACGGCGACGAAGATCGCATCAGAGCAGGCCGAGGCCACCGTCGAGATCGACGAGGCCGCCGTCCGCGAGGCGCTGGGCCGCCAGAAGGTGTTCCGCGAGACCGCCGAGCGGACAGCGGTTCCTGGCGTGGCAACGGGCCTCGCCGCAACGGCCACGGGTGGCGACGTCCTCTTCATCGAGGCAACGTCACACAAGGACGGTGACAAACTCGTGCTCACTGGTCAGCTGGGCGACGTCATGAAGGAGTCCGCTCAGATCGCGATCTCGTCGGTCCGCGCGCTCTCCTTGCGGCTCGGGATCGACGAGGACGCCTTCGACAACCGAGCGTTCCACGTGCACGTCCCCGCGGGCGCGATCCCCAAGGACGGCCCGAGCGCGGGCATCACGATGGCGACGGCCGTCGCATCGCTCCTCACGAACCGCCCCGTCAAGCACACGGTGGGCATGACCGGGGAGATCACGCTGCAGGGCCGCGTGCTACCGATCGGTGGCCTGAAGCAGAAGGTGCTCGCGGCGCATGCGGCGGGGATCACCGACGTGATCATTCCGGAGCGGAATCGGGCCGACCTCGTCGACATCCCGGAGAGGGTGAAGGACGACGTCACGTTCCATCCGGTGATGTCGATCGACGAGGTGCTCTCACTCGCCCTCGAGGAGAAGCCGGTCCAGTCGAATGTCCCGGTGTAAGCACGGGAGCCCCGTCCCGGACGACGTGCGCCGCGCGGCGGACCTCCTGGAACGGCGATACGCCGTATCGATCCTGTACGCCTCGTACCACGGCTGTAGGCGCTTCGGCGAGTTCCGGCAGGCGCTCGGCGCGATCCCTCCGGGGACGCTGGTCCAGCGCCTGACCGAGCTCGAGCAGGCCGGTGTCCTCCGCCGAGAGGTGCACGATGCACGCCCGCCGCTCGTCGAGTACGTCCTGACGAGCGACGGGCTGCGCCTCCGCACGGTCGTGGACGCGCTCGCCGCTTGGGCCCGCGCATAGCCGGTCGGGGGCCAGACCCCACGATCTGATCCCCCACGTGCCGTGTAATACTTCACAAAGTGAAGCGAAGAGTCGCCACGCGCATCGCTGACCCGTACCGCGACCTCGACGTCATCGACTCGCGCGCGCCTCGTTTCAACCAGGTGGTCGTTGGTGCGCTCTCGGCTGTCGCCGTCGTCACCGGATGGTGGTGGCTGCTCGCGCTGCTTGCTCTCCAGCTCGCGGTCGGGCTGTCATTCGGGCGCCGGTACTGCCTCCCCTGCCTCGCGTACTTCGAGCTCGTGCAGCCGCTCGTTGGCGAGGGCGCCCTGGAGGACGCGCGGCCGCCGCGGTTCGCGAACATGGTCGGCGTCGCATTTCTCACAGCAGCCTCTGTCTCGTACGTCGCAGGCTACGAAATGCTCGGTGCCGCGCTCGGCGGCATCGTAGCCGTGCTCGCACTCCTCGCCGGCGCGACTGGGTTCTGCGCCGGGTGCGAGGCCTACAAGCTCGGGTACGTGCTCACAGGGAGGCGCTTCGTCGCCTGCCCGCTGCCGCCCCGACCGGACTCCTCGCCCGAGCGCGTCTAGCGCTCACCGCTCCTTGGCGGCGCGCCCGCGCGGATCGGCAAGTTGCAGGTTGTAACTTCCTGACGACGTGGCTCGCTTCCTATGGCTCATCGTCAAGTTTCAACTCGTGACTTGCGTTCTCGTTCCGGTCGCGGGCGGAGCGCCGGAGCCGATGACTCCGCCGCTCCCCACACTCCTCGCGCGGCACGTCCCGATCCTCGTCCTTCACCCCGCCGAGCGCTTCCGTCCGGTCCCGGTCGACGGCTTTCTCGCGGACTCGGATCTCCAGCGGAGGACCGCGACCGGCTGGGAAAGGGTCGACGGCCCACTTCCGATGGGTGCGGCCGATCACAGACTGGACCAGCGCCTCTGCCGGGCGATCGAGGGCATCGTGGCTTCGCCCTGCTACGCGCAGGCGGAGGCTGCGCATCGTGCAGCGCCCACCGTGTACGGCGCGGCCTTCCGCGTGGGGAAGCGAATCGAGCTGCAGTACTGGCTCTGGTACCCGTACAACGACTACAGCCCGACCGTTCCTGCCGGCGAGTTCTGGCAGGTGCACGAAGGCGACTGGGAGGCCGTCTCGGTCGTGCTCGACCTTCGCGGAAGGCCGCTGCTCGTCGGATATTCGCAGCATGACGAAGGTGTTCGGCGCGACTGGGCGCGGGCACCGAAGCGAGGCCTCCGACCACTCAGCTATGTAGCGATCGGGTCGCATGCGAACTACCCGACGCCGGGCGAGCACCGGTTCGATCCTCGCGTCGTCGAGCCCTTCTTCATCTCGATCATCGAGCAGAGCGGATTTCAGCCGGTGGATCACACCGGAACCGGGCGGGTCGTCCGGCCGAGTCTCGTCCGCGTTTCCCGGACGGTTCCGCCCTGGATGGCGTTCGCCGGCAGATGGGGCGAGGACTCGTACATCAAAGCCCCCGGAGGCGTTCCGACGGCCTACGCATCGGCCGGGCCGCCCGGCCCGGCTTTCCAGGAGCATTGGCGCTTCCCCGTGAGGGACGTGCTCGGCTGGCCGCGCGGCTGAACGCTCTACTCGGGCCAGAAGTTCTCGAGGTACTCCGCGTCGTCGCGCGAGCCGCCGGGAACGATCTTCGACACGATGATGAGCTCGGCGTCCTCGGGCTCGTCGTTCCAGACCGAGCGCCACGTCTCGGGTGGAACCCGAACGGCCGCTCCGCACTCGAGCTCGACGACCTCGTCGCCCAACTTGAACTGCAGTTTCCCCGAGGCGACGAAGTAGATCTCCTCTTGTTCCTTGTGACGGTGGCCGTAGGCGCCCTTCCCGCCCGTGTGCTGCGGCATCCGCCGGTGCGTGAATGCCACGTGCTCGGCGCCGAGGGCGGACGTCATCATCCGCATCTCGCCGGGATAGTCCCCGAGGACGTCGTCCACGTCCTCGAGCCGGACGATCGTGTAGTCGGCCATCGCACCTCCTTGCGTCGGAACGACGACTCTAACCCGCTACGAGCTCGGCGATCACTGGTAACGCAACGCCGCCGCAACCAGGCCTTACGTTCTGCCAACAACTTCGCGGCGCTCCGTTCGTTAGAGCAGGTACGTACGAAGCCCGCCCGGGAGAGGGAGCGCGATGTCCACGTCCGCCGAGCAGTATCCGCCGAACGAAGAGCTCGACCTCGAAGATCGTCAGGTTGCCGACTGGCGCCTCGATCAGTTCCGGTCGCTCGGGTTCGGCGATGAGGACGCGTGGCTCCTCGAGGGCGCGGGCGCCGATCTCCACCTCGCACGCTCGCTGATCGGCGCGGGGTGCCCGCTACACCTCGCTCTCCGCATCGTGCTGTAACGGGCGCTATTGAGCGAACCAGCGCTCGAGGCGAACGCGCGCTCTCGGCCGCGTGCGTCGCATCCGGCTTCGCGAGGCCGCCGAAGCTCCTACCGAGGATCAGCGTGCGTGCCCTGTGCTCACCGCCGCTCCACTCATGCAGCTCGCCACGAACTCGAGCTCCGTCGGTGCGAACTTGTCGATGTGCTTCTGGACGCGGCTCATTCGTTCCTTTAACTCAGGTGAACTCTTCCAGCCGCGCACAGCCTCGATGCTCTCCCAGTCCAGGAAGCTGAGGAACCGGTCCGGCTCGCCGAGATCTCGCGCGAGGCGGGCCATGCCAGATCCGGGAAACCCAGTCGCCCAGCTCGCGAACTCGGTCCACGCCTCGATGAACGCATCCTCCTGACCTGGGAACGGCTTCCACGAACCCATCGTGTAGGCGTCAGGCATCACTGACTCCCTCCGTTCGATTACCTCGAGCATCATCAGGGATATCACTCGTACTGGAGCGCCTCGAGCACGTTGAGGCGCCCGGCCCGCCGGGCGGGCAAGATCGCCGCGAGGATGCCGGCGATCGCAGCCACGGCCGTAAAGACGGCGAGCTGGGTGAACGGGACCGAGAACTGCACGTCGTACTGCGAGAGGGCCGCGGTCACGAGCGCGGCGAGAGAGACGCCGAGCGGGAGCCCGACAGCCGCCCCGATGAGGGCGGTGATCACGCTCTCGTGCCGCACCATGCGGCGGGTCTGCCGGCGGGTCATCCCGACCGCGCGCAGCATCCCGAGCTCGCGCGTCCGCTCGTGGACCGAGAGGACGAGCGTGTTCACCATGCCGAAGAGGCTGACCACCACTGAGAGCGCAAGCAGGACGTAAAGGATGGCGAGGAAGTCGTCGAAGTCCGCTTCATACGTCGCGATCCACTCGCCGCGCGTCAGCACTCTTGTATCGGGAAAGCCTGCGAGGGTCGCTTCGAGCGATCTCGTCGTCTCCTCGCTCGGGTCCCCGGGCACGTTCACGAAGGTGAACAGGTTGCGGGAGCGCTCGAAGAGCGAGTCGAAGGTAGCCTGGGCGATGCTGACGCTCCCGAGGAGCGGATAGAAGGGGGGAGGCTCGTAGATCGCCTTCACCTCGAGCTCCAGATGCTTTCCGGACGCCGTCAGCAAGGGAAAGGTCTCTCCAACGGTGAGGTCCTTCCTCTCAGCGAAGCCGTCGTCGATGATCGCGCCATTCCGCCCGAGTCTCAGCAGCGTGGCGTCGGAGCCGTCCTTCCATTGGAAGCTGTACACGCGTGCGATCGTGCTCGGCTCGACTCCCGTCACGTAGTTGCCAGAGCCCGCGACCTTGCCGAGCTCGGAGCGGACGCTCGAGACGAGTCTCGCCTGCGAAGCACTGCCGAGCGCTTCTCCCGCGGCGGCGACGAAGGGTGAGAAGCCGTCCTGGGAGGTGACGACGTAGTCGGCGACCACCTGCCGCTCGATCGCTGCCCCGTTCGAAGCTTTCATTCCGCTCGCGAGCACCGCGACGAAGGTGACGAGCGCGATGCCGATCATGAGCGCGGCCGAGGTCGCTGCCGTGCGGCCGGGGTTGCGCCGCGAGTTCGACCGTGCGAGCTTCCCCGCCGCCCCGCCCAGCTTGCCGGCCGGCCAGCCGAGCACGGCGGTGAGCGGCCGCACGAGCCGGGTCGAGAGGAGCGCAACGCCCACGAAAAGCGCGATGCACCCGCCCACGAGCAAGAGCAGCCTCCTGGCCGTCCCCATGTCGTCGACGAAGAGCGAGAAGCCGAGAAGCGCGACCGCTAGGGCGACGATGGTCGCGCCGACGTACGGCGTCAGGAACGCGAGCCGTGACTTCGGCAGCGCCGCTCCCTCCCGGACGGCTGCGATCGGCGGTATGCGCGTCGCCCGGATCGCCGGCATCAGCCCCGCGAGGAGCGTCACGACAACGCCGATCAAGAGCGAGACGATCACCGTCCGGAGCGCGAGGACGAGCCCGACCTCCGGCAGCTCGGCTCCGAAGGCGGCGAAGAGCACCTTCAGGCCGTATGCCAGCCCGATTCCAAGGCCCAGCCCGATCACGGCCGAGACGAACCCGATCACGAGCGCCTCGAGCACCACCGAGCCGAGCACCTGCCGTCGGGACGCCCCGATCGTCCGCAGCGTGGCGAACTC
>Ga0184632_10000097_pt1 | contig 26284 bp, 22 predicted proteins | sample PLM31_50_b1_FD_133153 | JGI IMG/M metagenome (GOLD analysis project Ga0184632, IMG submission 133153) | Groundwater sediment microbial communities from an aquifer in East River, Colorado, USA - PLM3-1_50_b1 | ecosystem: Environmental > Terrestrial > Soil > Riparian zone | place: USA: East... | reverse complement strand
GCGATTGCCGTCCCAAGCAGAGCTAACCGCTTGCCCATGGACCCTCCCCTGCTCCGCTGCATCCATTTCGCGGCAATCCTCCGCTGTGCTCAGAACCCCGGTCAATTCAGGATCCTGGTGATGTGATGGATATGCCCTGCTCCTCGTGAAGAGCCGAAGCTGCTGGGCCGGCGTCGGGGTCAAGGTGGAGCGCCCGCAGCGCGGTGACGAGGAACGACCTAAGGGTGGTGAGCGCTGGAGTGAGGCTCGCGTTGAGGGCTCACATCTGCCGGCTGGTGCCACGGCGTGCACTGGTCTGGGTGGAGGAGGCGTCCTTACCCATGCTGTTCAGGTGCCCCCATCGGTTGGGGCTGGCCCGCGTCGTCGCGGCGCGATAGTGCCCTTGATATGGAAACGTCCTCGTCGAGGGCGGTTCCCGAGGTTGTCCAAGGGTCGTGGCGGTGAACACCTCTTGCCCATTGTCGTCGCCCTGGCTCGGCGGATCAGGCGGAAACGCGCTGGTCAGCGCCATTGCCCATCGCGGTCCCAGGGCACACCAGGATGGGGAAACCCCGAACGTCAGCAGCTGGAGCCGGCCTGATTTCCGCGGAATCAGGCGGCTGCCGGCTCGTCCTCCTCTGGCGGCGCCCGGAACTCCCGCAGCTGGGTGTAGGGCCGCACCCGCAGCCGCACCGGCCGGCGGCCGCTCACCAGCGCCAGGGCGTGCCCGGGCCGCTGCTGCACCAGGGAGTGGATGGGGGCGAGCTCCCGCTGGCGGATAGCGGCGGTGGCCACCCGCGAGCCGTCGACCCCATAGGTGAGCGATTCTTGGGCGATCTCCTCCTTGCCGATCAGGACGGTGAGTAGCTCCAGCAACTCTCGGTCGGTGGTGGCGCCCATCAGCACCTTGACCAGGAAGTTGGTGACGATGGTGCCGGCCTGGGTGCCGTAGCGGTCGCGGATCTGCCCGAAGTTCTGGAAGACGGCGACCAGCTGGACGCCCTGGCTGGCGAGGCTGGAGGCGTAGGTGCCGAGCTTGCGCAGCGGGGCGATGTTGGCCGCCTCGTCGAGCATCACCAGCAGCGGCGGGTCAAGGGCGACGCCGGTGGCGGCGTAGCGGTCCTCGGCTTGCCTGATCAGCCAGCAGATGAACGCCTCGAACAGCGGCCGGAGCTGGTCTTGGCGGTGCTCGGGGGCGAACACGAACACGGTGTTGTCGACCGGGTTCCCTGCGGCGTCGAAGCCGCGCAGGAACGCCTCCCGGTCGATGTCGCAGCCGGAGGCGGTCTCGGCGACCGCCGGGTACTTGTAGACGTCCAGCAGCACCTGGGCGGTGCCGTAGATGGAGTCCTTGCGGCGCGCGTCGGCCTTGACGCTGGCCAGGAAGGCGCTGCGGGCAAGCCTGGGGGCGGGGTCGTTGGGGTCGGCGTCCTCCATGGCGGCAAACACCGCCAGGACCTCCTCGGCCAGGGCGTACTCGTTGGCCCAGCGCACCACCGTCAGCATGGTGGCGCCGGGCTTGTTGGCGGCCGCGTACAGCAGGGGGGCCAGCAGGTTCTTGGCTAGGGTCTCCCAGAACTCGGCGGTCTGGATCGAGTGGGAGACCGAGGCGGCCTGGGTGAGCCAGTAGGCCATGTCCAGGGCGTCCGCCCAGTGCTTGCAGCCGACCAGCGGCGACCAGCGGATGGCTGGCATGCCCGAGGCCCGGAAGGGGTCCAGCAGGTAGGTGCGGCCGTGGCGCTGGCGGCGCTCGATGGTGGCGCGCAGCAGGTCCACCTTGCTGGAGGTGGCGATCACCGGGCCGCGCCAGCGCAGCACCGTGGGGATCACGAAGCTGACCGTCTTGCCGCTCAGGGTCGGCCCGAACAGCAGCAGGCTGTGCCGCAGCGTGGAGGCGATGGTCTGCCGCCACGGGGTGCGGCCGAGCACGATCCGCCCGCTCAGGCCGGTGCCCTTGCGCACCACCAGGTCGCGGAGGTCGCGGCGGGTCGCCCAGGCGGCCCCGTAGCCGCCCGCGCCGGGCAGGACCGCCTGCACCCGCTGGTAGCCGCGCCAGCCCACCAGGAGCAGCGCGACCGTCAGGCCGGCCAGCACGAGCAGGGTCGCGTAGAACCCCGCCGGGCCGGGGATCAGCCGGCAGTCGGCGGCGGGCCAGGCCGCGGCCGGGTCGCCGGGGTGTTGGACCAGCCGGACGGCGACCGCGCCCATGTCCTCGATCCTGGCTTGGGGTCGCTGGCCGTGGGTGACGAGGGCGCTGAGGTTGCCGGTCGTCCACAGCAGGCCGACGGTCACCACCACCGTCACGGCCGCCGGGACGAACGCCACCGCGCCGATGCCGGCGCCGCGGGTGCCGCCCTGGGTGTCGGCGTTCAGGCCGCCGACCCTCTGCTGCTCAGGCCCAGCATGGCCGCATCGGTGTCGACGATCCACCCTTCGGGGCTGGGCGGCGGGGCGAGGCGATGGTGGACGATGAACGCGCGGCCGCCGACCACCCACAGGGCGGAGGCCCGCCACAGCTTGGGGATGACCCGGCAGTGGGCGCGGTTGAGCCCGAGCAGCTCGGCGGTGGCGTGCAGCTCGCCCTCGTCGAGGTGGTACATGACCCGGGTGGCGGCATCAGCCAGCAGGTTCTGCGCGAGTTCGGCGGTGCGGCTGCCGGCGTCCCCGGCCGCTCTGAGGTCGCCGAGGTGGTGCATGACGATGATGTTCTGCACCCCGTACTGGCGGGCCAGCTTGAAGTTGGCCTGCTGTAGCTCGGCGAAGGTGGGCGAGCGCAGCAGGTGCCAGGCCTCCTCCTGCACCACGATCCGCCGGCGGCCGTCGCCGCGGCCCCACACCCCCCGCAGCCAGGTGCTGACGCAGGCCATGAGGATCGGCTTGGCGGCGTCGGTGACCTGCCGCAGGTTCACCGATGCCATGCGCGCATCGAGGTCCAGGCCGGGGCTGGTCTCCTCGTCGAACATGCCGGCCAGGTCGCCGGTGACCAGCCGCCGCAGCGAGAAGGCGACGTCGCGGCCCCACTCCGTGAGCTCCTCGACACGGGTTTCCAGGGCCCCGGCGCCCTCCTTGGACGGCCGCAGCAGCCGGGCAACCACCTCGGGGATGCGGGGCTGCCGGCCCCGGTCGCGGGCGGCCAGCTCGACCTCCTCGTAGGCCTGCTGGAGCGCTGCCCCCTCCCGCGGGTGGAGCTGGCGGCCAACCAGCAGCTCGGCGATGGAGCGCAGCAGGGTCAGCCGGGCCGGCCCGCCGATCTTTGGGTCCAGCGGGTTGAGGCGCAGGTGGCCGCCGCTGACGAAGCGGATCGGGTTGACCTCCAGCGCCTCGCAGAGCCGGTCGTACTCGCCCTTGACGTCGGTGACCAGCGGGCTGTAGCCGAAGACGGCCTGCCGATACAGGTAGCTCTTCGTCAGGGCCGACTTGCCGTAGCCGATGTCACCAAGCACCAGCATGTTCGGGCCGTTCAGCCGGCCCTTCTGATAGAGCACGAACGGGTCGAAGCAGAACGTGCGGCGCAGCGCGTCGCGGCCGATGATCACCCCGTCGCTGCCAAGCCCCGCCTCGGCCATGAACGGGTAGGCCGCCTGCACGTGCCGGGTGGTGCCCCGGTAGGGATGCCGCCAGCTCCGCGGGCGCGCGCTCACTCCAGGCCCCTTGCCAGCGGCAGCGTCCAGGTGAACGCCACCGCCTGCTGGCCCTCGAGCAGGCGCAGCTCGCAGTAGGACTGCCCGGCGACGTGCTCCACCGACCGGCACGCCCGGTCCAGGGCGGCCAGATCGGGGGCGGTCACCGTGACGGTGACCGCGTACACCAGCACCGCGTGGCCGTCGGCGAGCTCTCGCATGCGCCGGTCGGCCGCGGTCTGCCGCTTGTCGTCCTCGGCGGTGTGGAGCTGGCCGAGCTGGCGCTTGCGCTCCTCCTCGGCCTGCAGGTGCGTCAGCGACCGCCTGACCTCGCGGGTGGCCTGCTGGCGGGCCACCCCCTTGAGCGTCATCGAGACCGTGCGGCTGACCTCCCCCTCCAGCATCAGCGGCACAAACCAGTCGGCGGGCACCTCGGTCATCGGCAGCACCAGGTCGAAGGAGCGGTGCCAGGCGCGGTCGGCGGTGCGGTAGTAGCCCCAGCGCTCCTGGGTGGCGTACGGCCAGGGCGCGTCGCTGCCCCACTCCCGGCCGGGATGCAGGTTGGCCAGCACGTTGAGGTCGGCCAGAGCGTCCGGGTCGACGCCGCTGCGGATCATCCCCTGGTACTCGCGGACCCCCAGCAGCCGCCGCACGCCGACGTCGCAGCCGTCCAGGCCCTCGGCGATCGCCGCCATCGCCTCGGCGAGCACCGCGCAGGCGCCGTGGTCGCCGCCGCCGGCGGCGCGGATCGCCCGCCCCGAGCGCCGGCTGGAGAGCTGCACCACCAGCAGGGTGGTGTGCTCGGAGGAGGCGGGGCCGGACATGCGCAGCAGCTCCAGGTAGGAGCGGATCACCGCGCCTGCCTGGTCGAGGTCGCGGGCCTGCGCGCGTCTGAGATAGGTGCGGATCCCGTTGCCGTCGTCAGGGACGGTGCGCACCACCCACTGCAGGCGGTGCACGTCGGTGCCGCTGCTGCCAAGCCGGGCCAGCACCGCACCCCAGCGGGCCATGAGCTCCTCCTGCCGCGGGGTGTCCTCCAGCAGGAAGGAGGGCGAGTCCACCTCGAGCACCCCGGCATACAGGCCGGCCCGCCGGTCGACCGCCACCCCGAGCAGCCCGCCGTTGTGCGGGTGGGCGAGGAACTCCACCGGCCCGATCTCGGCGGGCAGCGGCACCCGCCCAGCAGCCGCCGTGCCCTGCCAGGGGGCGGCCGAGCGGTAGTCGGTCCGGCCAGCCCGCCGGGCGCGGCCGTAGGCCACGGCGATCGGTAGCCACTCGGTGACGATCCTGCCCCGCCAGGGCACCGCGACGGGCGCCACCACCGCTACGACCAGGCCGGCGGCCAGCACGATCCTCGGGGCCGTCGGGTTGGGCCGGGCGATCCCAAACACGGCGATGAACAGGGCCGCCAGCGCGATCGCGAGCTGCCCGGCGGTGAAGGGGCCAAGCAGGTGCTTGTGCTCGGGCGGGGGGAACTCATAGCGCGCCGCCTGCCTCATGGCCGCGGCCCCCTGCCCGAGGCCGGCCCGGGCGGCCCGGGACGCCCCTGGCCCGGCGGCCCGGCCGGCCCACGCGGCCCAGCAGGGCCAGGAGGGGAGCTGCCCGGGCGGCCACCTGCCGGGCCTGCCGGCGGCGGCGCGGGCGCCGCCCCGGAGCGCGCCGCCTGCCCGGTCACCGCGCCGCTCATCCGCCCCTGCCGGGTGGCGACCGCCTGCCCCGCTTGCCCCGCAGCCGGCGCGACCGCGGCCGCCCCGCTGCCGGCCGCACCCGCCCCACCACCACCGCCGGTCGCCCGCGTGGCGCCGGCGTGTGCGAGCCGCCCCAGGTAGGTGGCGGTGTAGCCGGTCTGGACGGCGGTCCGGAACCCGCCGCCGACGGCCGCGCGCTGGCGGTAGGCGGAGGACACGGCCGCCTCCAGCCCCGGCATGAGCGCGACCATGCCCCATGGGGCGAGGGCGGCCAGCAGCAGCAGCACCGCTCCGGCGATGGCCGTGCCGAACTCCTTGAACGTCGCGTCGCCGACCCCGCTCAGCGACGCGCCGGCGGCGGCGCCCATCCCGACGGCCAGCGCCACCACCGGCTGGGTGAAGATGATCGCCACCAGCACCTCGGTGGTGCGCCGCCCCACCGCGCGGGCCGCTGGCCAGACGCGCACCGCGTACACCACCGGGATGAGCGCGGCGATCAGGTAGATGGCGTTGGCGCGCAGCATCAGCTCCAGGAAGATCAGGAACGCGGCGAAGATGGTCAGCAGGGCCGCGACCAGCCCCGCGGCCAGCGGCGCGGTCGGGTTGCCGGTGGCTGCCGTGGAGAAGGTCGTGAACCACTGCGCCGAGTGGCCCAGGGCCGTGGCGGCGTCCACGCCCAGGTCCTGCAGCAGCCGGCCGCTCAGCCAGTCGGCCAGGTCGACCAGGTACTGGATGAGCAGCGGTGCGGTGCCGCCGACCAGCCCGGCCACGGGCACGTCGGCCAGCAGGGCGCGGCCGAGGCCCTCGGGGCTGCCCTTGGCGGCCGCGTCGATCAGGGCGAGCAGCAGGGTGGCGGCGGCGACCACCGCGGCCAGGGCCAGCATCAGGTTGTAGCGCTGCACCCACCAGCCGGCCGACAGGTCCGGGCGGTTTGCCGCGGTCAGCAGTTCCTGGAGGCGGTCCAGGAACCAGGTGGCGCCGTCGGTGAAGAAGACGGTGAACACCTTCATGATCCCGCCGCCGGCGGTGCGGGCGGCGCCGCTGAGCACCTCACCCGGGCTGGGGATGCAGCCGATCAGCCCGCCGGGGCCGCTGGCGCACGGCGGCACCGGACCGCGCGGCGGAAGCGGCGGCGGCGCGACCAGGGCCGCCTGCGAAGTCAGCAGGGCCAGGCGTCCGGCCAGGGCGGCTGCCGGCCTGGGGCTAGGGGGCCGGCGCATAGTCGAACTCCTTGAAGCGCTCGGCGGCCTGCAGCAGCTCGCCGGCGGCGCTGGGGGTGGCCTGTCCCTGCACCGGCACCGGGCCTGGCACGGTGGCGACCTCGACCAGCTTCCAGTCCCCGGCCCACCGCAGCCGCAGGGTCGAGGTCGCATACAGCGATTGGGGGGCAAGGCCGCCGTCGTTGCCATACAGCACCAGCGCCCACAGGGCGACCTGGGCCTCTCCTGGCGTGTAGCGGTCCAGCCGGTAGCCGAGCAGGCTGGTGCGCAGCAGCGACCGCACACCGCGACGGGCCAGGCCGGCCCCGAACGGCCCACGGGCGATCTCGGCCGCCACCTCGTCCTGGGCCGCCTGCAACCCCAGCAGCGCCTCCGGTGCTCCCATGGCCGCAACCGCCCGGTGCCGGCGGCCCGACTCGGCCAGAAACCACCCCGCCGACAGGACCCTGGCGTACCCGGCCGCGGCACCGACCGCACCCTGCCGGGTGTGCGGCCAGCCGACCGGCACGCCCGCCACCCAGCGGGCGGGCAGCGCAGCGATTCCGGCGGAATCACAGATCACGACCGCCCCGTCGCCGACCGCCGCCGTCGGCGCCGCTGGGCCCGGCCCGGACCACGGCTGGGCAACCAGCCCGCCGGCGACCACGGCGACCACGGCCACTGCGATCAGCCAGCGCCGCCGCGGTCGCCGCGGCTGCAGCGCGCCCGACCCGTTATTTCGTCGCTCAACGCTCACCCTGTCCTCCTGTCGTGTCGGACCTGCACCGACCGTTGGCTTCCGGCGTTCGGGCTCAGCCCGCCGCCGAGCTGCCAGCAGCGAAGAAGGTGTTGATGACCACGGCGCCGACCCCGATGCCCAGCGCGCACATGGCCGAGACGAACATCTGCTGCTTGCCGCGGGCGACGTTGTGGGGGATCTGGCTGGACACGCCGCCGGCGGCCAGGATCGCGCCCCAGACGAAGAACCCGGTGCAGCAGACCAGCCCGACCGCGGCGAGCAGGTTGAGGCCGAGCTGGGCCAGGCTGCCGCCCTGGGCGAACAGGCTCCAGTCCGGCGTGTAGGTGACCTTGAAGCCCCCCTTGCCGCCCTGCTGCGGCTGGGCCAGCACGGCCGCGGCCACGCTCCGCATGCCTTCCTCCCTTGTGATCTGCGCCTGACACGTCCGCCGGCCGGCCCTGCCTGACGGCTGGTGCGGGCGGCCAGCGACGCCACCGAGGGCACGCTGGACGCCGCCGCTTGCTGACAGCCTCACCGCACCGCTCCCAAGCCGGCCGACCCCCCGCTCCCGACCGCCAGGCCGCCAGGGGATCGGGCGGCGCGGCCGCCACCTCTGTCCGGCGACCGGCGCCGCCGGGACGGGCAGTGAGGTTCGCGGTGAGCCCGACCCTGCAGGCTCGCAGCGGGCACGCCTGACGGGAGGGACGCCAGATGCGCAAGCTCGCCTTGGTCCTGGCCGCGTTCGGCCTGGCCGCCGTGGTGCTGCTCGGCGGGGCGGTCGCGGCGCTCAGCGGTGCGACCGGGGCGGCCGGGCTCAGCGCGGCCTCCGGGATCCCGGCCGAGCTCCTCCCGATCATCCAGCGGGCCACTCCCGCCTACTGCGACCTGCCGCCGCCGCTGCTGGCCGCCGTCCTCAAGGTCGAAAGCGACTTCGACAACACCGCCGTCAACCCGCGCTCCGGCGCCTTCACCATGGCGCAGTTCCTGCCGGCGACCTGGCAGCAGTGGAAGGTCAACGGCAACCCCGACCAGGACGGCACCATCGACCCCGCCGACCTCGCCGACGTCATCTTCAGCGCCGCCCACTACCTGTGCACCCTGGGCGCCGGCAACCCCGACACCCAGCGGCTGGCGGTGGCCGCCTACAACGCCGGGCCCCGCGCGGTGCAGCGGGCCGGCGGCATCCCGCATGAGGCCGACTGTCCCAAGGGCCACCCCAAGAGCCTGGACCGGTTGTGTGAGACCGCCGACTACGTCCGCAAGGTCTTCGCCCAGGCGGCCGTCTACGCCGCCGGCACCACCCTGGAGCTGCCCGCTGGTGACCTGCTCGCTCGGGTGATCGGCTTCGCCTACGCCAAGATCGGCACGCCCTATCAGTGGGGCGGCGACGGTAGCAACGGCTTCTACGACTGCTCCGGGTTCACCATGCGCGCCTACCAGCAGGCCGGCGTGCAGCTGCCTCGGACCTCACGCCAGCAGTACCTGGCCAGCTCACACGTCGCCCAAGACGACCTGCAGCCCGGCGACCTGCTGTTCTGGGCCTACAACACCAGCGACCCCGGCAGCATCCACCACGTCGCCATCTACCTCGACCGCGACCCCAACGGCACCGACTGGATGATCGACGCACCCCACACCGGCGCCACCATCCAGGTCCGCCGCGTCTACTGGACCGGCTACATCGGCGCGACCCGCCCCTTGAGCGGCGGCTAACCAAGATCATTCGAGCGGCAAACCCAGCGCGCTTCCGCGACGAGGTCCGCAGTATGCTTCCAGCCGCCGAAGCGGCCTCACCGGGTCGCATGGTCGCCGACGGTCCGGACCGGGCCAGCGGCGACGGTTCCTGAACGGCTCGACCGTGGCCACAAGCCACCGCAGCACCAGGAGCGCCCATGCCGCAGCTCAGCGCCGACGCCCGCGACCTCAACTGGCTCATCGGCAACTTCGCCAAGCGCACCCCGGGCATCGCCCACGCCATGGTGGTGTCGGCCGACGGCCTGCCGGTCGCGGTCTCCGAACGACTGGACCGGGCCAAGGCCGACCAGCTCGCCGCGATCACCTCGGGGGTGGCCAGCCTGAGCCAGGGCGCCGCCCGCTACTTCGACGCCGGGACCGTCAAGCAGACCGTGGTCGAGATGGAGCGCGGCTTCCTGTTCGTCATGGCGATCAGCGACGGCTCCTGCCTGGCCGTGCTGGCCGCCACCGCCTGCGACGTGGGCGGGGTCGGCTACGAGATGGCGACCCTGGTCACCCGCGTCGGCGAGGTCCTCACCCCCAGCCTGCGGGCCGAGCTCCAAGCCACCCTGCCGGCGTGAACGTTCGACGGCCCGCCGGGTGAGGTACCGCCATGACGATCCCCGACGACCAGCCGGCGCCTGGCCGCCGACGGGTCCGGCCGTACGCGATGACCGGCGGGCGGACCCGGCCCACCCACACCGACTTGGAGATCGAGGCGCTGGTCGCCACCACTGCCATCGGGCAGCAAACGCCGAAGCTGACCGTGGAGCAGCGCGACATCGCCGCCCTCTGCCACGACATCCTGTCGATCGCCGAGATCTCCGCGCGGCTCCACCTCCCGCTGGGGGTCATCCGTGTCCTGGTTGGTGACATGGCCGACGAGCGCCTGGTCATGGTCCACCGGCCCGCCCAGGGGCCGGCGACCGTCCCGACCTGGCGCTGCTGGAGCGGGTGCTGTACGGGCTGCACGCCATCTGACGAGCGCCTACTCAAGTCCCCGGCCGCGGATCCGCGGCGCGTCGAGAGCAGCGGTCGCTGCTGGCGCCGCAAAGGCTGGCTGACCACTGAGATAGCGCAGAGCCACGCACCTCCGATCGGCCAACATGACATCACCGAGTCAGCACAGGCCAGGGCGGGCAACGATCGTCAAGCGTCCGCAACCTGGGTGTCGCTTCAGTGCGAGCCGTGGCCGGTGCCCACGCGTTCCAGATCGGCCCGGATCATGGCGCGGAGTTCCTCACGCCGGGCCCGGAAGACGGTGGGGTCGAGCAGCACGGGCGGCCCGCCATCGGGCGCAGCGACGTAGACGCGGACGTGCGGGCCGCTGGCGAGCAGGGTGACGGCGAGTTCGGAAAGCTGCGCCAGCCGTAGGGCGCGCACCGTGCCCCGCCGATGCAACGCGACCAGCCGGTCGGTCACTGCCTCGTAGTCGATGCCGATCTGCGGCCAGCTCAGTCCCTGGCCGGCGAGCTCGGCGGACAGGTCCGACAGGAACACCAGCGCGCCCGGGTGTCGGTCCGGGTGGCGGGTGAGGAGGTCGAACAGCCGCTGGCCGTCGGGCTGGGGCAGGCCGGGGTGGTGCAGGGACGCCGCGGCCACGATGGTGGCCCCGCCATCGTCGGGCGGGATGTCGTCGGGCGGGCGGTTCAAGAACAGCAGGTGCACACCCTCGACCGGCTCCGGCCGCCATCCCGCCCAGGCCGGATTGGGCGGGCAAGGCTCGGCGGGAGACCGGGCGTGCTCGCGCCGCAGTCGGACCATGATGGGCTCCTCCCAGGCCCCGGGGGGTGATGGCGTCTCGAAGTCTGCCGCACCACCCCGGGATGCTGCCCTCGGTTGTCCACAGCGTCTCGTGGCAGCTGCACGGTCGGCCACCGATGCCCGTCGTCGAGCATGCGCTCACAGGACCGCGGTAGCCGGTGGCGCTCGGTGGGGCGTTAGGTTGTCGGTGAGGGGCCTCTGCCTGGATGGCGGCTGCATCACCCGCACGCCTTGGGGAGCCGCCCATGTGCTGTTCCGACCGCTCGCCGTTCGACACGCTCGAGGCGACGTTTCGCCTCCTGGCCGCCGGCCCGCAGCCGCTTGCCCTGCATGGTCGCACCATCGGCTTGGCGGTCGAGTCGATCAGGCTCTGGGACCTGCGGGCCATCCTGTTCCACCCGGCCACCGGCGTCGCCGTGCAGCGTGCTGCGCTGGTCGCGCTTGTCGGCCGGGCTCGTCGGCGCCGCGGGACGTGGGTGGTTGGCCTTGCCGGCGTGCTGCTGCCCGGCCTGCGGCAGCAGATTTCCTGCCTCCCGGAGGGTTGCTCGGGTGGCACGGCCTGCCCTGGCGGCGCGGTGCTCGCCGGCCTGCTTGAGCGTCTGGATGCCCTGGGCGTCCCCAGCGAGGGCATCGCCGAGTCGCTGCTGTGGACCGTGGTTCGACCTTCTGCTGGGGCCGCTCCGCACGCCGAGGCGCGGCCCCGCTTGGCGGCTGTTCCCGGAGGGTCCCGGTGAGCCGGTATCTCACGGTGGAGGAGGTCGCCGAGTCGCTGCGCGTCTCGGTGAGCTGGGTCTACAAGCACAAGGAGCTGCTGGGCGGTGTTCGGCTTGGCGACCGGCTCTGGCGCTTTCCCGAGCAGGAGCTCATGACGCGGCTGTCCAACCGAGCCGCGGCGTCCACGCAGCCGGCCGGCGACGTTGGCCGCGGCCGGCAGGCGCGACCAATCTCATCCCATGGGAGGTGGCATCTCAGCTAAACCCTACCTACGCCACCACGACTGGGAACCCGGCATCATGGGCCGCGTGCCACAGGTCGACCCCGACCAGCTCGCAGCCCTTCGCCGTCTGCGGGCGGCCTTCGGATTCGTTGAGGTCCTGGCGGTCATCGATGACGAGCCCGCCAGCGACTCGCCGCTGGCGCAGGGCGGCCTGTTCGACCAGGAGCGCGGCGAGGATCAGCCCTCGCCTAAGCCCTGACCGGCCGCACGGCGGTAGACGACCCGCATCTCCTCCGCGTGGAAGGTCGCCGTCCACCCCAGATGCTCGGCCGCCGCGTGCTCCCCGAGCTCCCACGGGAGCACCACCCGATGGTCGCAGCCGGCCAGCGGACAGCCCCACTGCAGCTACGGCTTCCCAAAGTCAGGGCGCACCAGCAGCTCGGCGGGCTGGTCAGGGCCGCGTGTACCCATCTCGCCCCGGGTGGTCGGCAGCCTGGGGCGAGGGCTAGAGCTGCGGGCAGCCTGGCAGCCGACGCACATCAACACCGTGAACAGGCCCTCCACCTTGAGGAACGGACCGGTCGAGGCCCCGCAGAAGGAACACCGCGGCCCCACACCGCCGCCCTTCTATTCGAACTGACGTTCGATGAGGCTAGAGCAGCTGGTTCGGGGACGCAATCGCCCGACCTGGCTAGCCCATCGCTGGTCCGGAGCCCGAGCGGTGCGGTCGGGCCTGACCAGAAACCCGGGTGGTTCGTAGATCCCATGGGTAGGCCGCTGAGCTTGCCAGGCGGCGCCAGACCAGGCCCGAGGAAGGCACGCCATGGCCGAGCAGCCGACGACCTTGTTCGACCCGCCAGCCGGGGACGGCCCAGCCTCCTAGGCATACCAGCCGGGCACCTGGCTCACCGAACCGCCAGGCGCTGGCTCGTCCAGCCCGAACGCCGCCGCTTGCTGCTTCACCGGCTGCTGGAGGCAGAGGAGTGTCTCGCCAGGCGTCGGCCTGAGGACACCGGGATGAGGCGCCCATGCGCGAACGGGGCTGACCGGCGGTGAGCTGGTCGTGCCCAGGTACGGGCCGCTCGGGCTCGCCTGGCAGCAAACGGCCAGCCGAGATCGCCGAGCACCTCATCGCCAGCCGCACCGACGCGCCTCCTGTAGCGTCCTGGCGGCAGGTGTCGAGCAGCAGCCGGGATCAGCCCGCCCGGGGCGTCAGCGCCACGACAGGCGCCGACGGTGTGAGGCCCAGCTCCCCGGTGGTCAGCAGCCCCCGGTCGACCAGCTTGTCGACATGGGCGTACACCATCATCGTCACCACTGCGTTGGCGTGTCCCAGGCGGCCGGCGACGGCGATCATCGGCACCCGCTGGGCGATCAGCCAGGTCGCGTGGGTGTGCCGCAGGTCGTGGAAGTGCAGCCCGCCGTACTCGGGCCACAGGTGGCTGAGCTCGGCGTTGGCCAGCGCCCGCTTCCACACACGGGCGAAGTTGTTGCCTGCAAGCATCCCACCAGTACCGCGAGGGCCGCCCGGGGTGGTGAAGATGCGGTCATAGGAGCCGCCGCCGACCAGCTCCCGGTGGGCGAGGAACGCCTCGACTGTCTCCTGGTCCAGGGCGATCACGCGCTTGCCGGCCTCGGTCTTCGGCGCCTTCTCCAGCCCACGGCCCGACCGGCGCGGGTCGCTGATCGCCCGGACGATCCGCAGCCGTCCCGGCCCGCTCACCGCGCCATCGTTCAGCGGCAGGTCGAAGCGCGGGTCGTCCCAGCGCAAGGCGGCGAGTTCCCCCCAGCGCATCCCGGTCAGCGCCGCCACCAGCACCAGCGCCCGGTAGCGCGGGTCGATCGCCTCGGCCAGCCGGTCCAGCTGCTCGCGCAGCAGCCACACCTCCCGCCGCGGCACCGGTTGGTTGCGGGTGGCCGCGGTCCGGCCCGCGCCGCTCTTGCGCACCAGCGGTGAGCGCGGCAGGTAATCGTCGTCGACGGCGGCGTTGAGGATGGTGCCAAGCAGCGACAGGTAGGTGTTCACGGTCTGCGGCGACAGCGGTTCGGCGACCATCGCCGCCTTCCAGGCGCCGATGGTGCTGGGGTCGAGGTCGCCGAGCGGGATGTCCCCGAAGGCCGGCAGGATCCGCTTCTCGACCTTCTTGCGGGTGCCGTACTCGGAGGTGGGATGCTGGTCCTTCCACGCTGGCCACCACTTGGTGGTGATGTACTCGCCGAACAGGGTCCGGGCCTTCTCGAGGTCCAGCTCAGCCGGCATGGGCGGCGCTTGGCGTTGGCCGCGCTCGAGCGCCCGCTGCTCGGCGAGGGCGCGCTGCTTGGTGAGGAAGATGCCGGCCGAGCGGTGCCGCTTGCCGTCCTGGAAGCAGACTTGGTAGCGCTCGTGCGGGTGGCGAGGAGAGGGTGGGACAGCCACGATCCAGGCCATGTACTATGCCTCCTTGTCAGAGATGGCCTCATGACTCGTGACCCGCACGTCGCGTGAGTTCCTCACAGGTTCCGCATGAGTCGGCCCCAGAGAACGTCCCTACCCTCACAGGAGGCTCACCGAGAGGCGTACTACCAGGTAGAACACCCCCACGGGCCTGTAGCTCAGGCGGTTAGAGCGCATCCCTGATAAGGATGAGGTCCCAGGTTCAAGTCCTGGCAGGCCCACAAAATAGCCTCTGACCAGGGGACACGTCGGTCATGTTCAGTCCCGGGTCGCTCAGGCGGTCCGTGGGCTGGTTGGATGAGCTCCAGGTTTCGGCGGGCCTCAGCGCGCCACCTTTTACCAGCGGAAACGTTGGTCGTCTTCGCGTCTGGAGCCGCTAGGGCCGATCGTGTACAGGAGGAAGACCTCTTACCTGCTTACCGTGTCTGGTCATGGGTCGGGCCGCCCAGAGTCCTCTCATCCGCTCGTTTCGAGGCTGGCGGGTGCCGTTGCCGCTGCCGCGCCGGATCGGCGTGACCGCCTGGCGGTGGCTTGGGTTTGGCACCCTGGCGATCATCCTGTGGGCGGTGCGGTCACTCATGGTAGGGGCCGCGCTCGGGCTCCCAGGAGATGGTCCTGGTGCTGGGCGGGCGACCATCCTGGCGCTGCTGGCGGTCCGGCGGTTTCGGCGCCTGTTTGTGTTCCTCGGCATGGCCTTCCTCGTCCGGCGTTGGCGGCCTACCTCGCGAATGGCCTCCTCGAGGAGGCCCTCCCACTCCGACCGGCCGCGATTGCGATGCTCGGTCCGGCAGGCCGATGGGCGTATCTGCTGGTGCCAAGCGCGATGTTGTCAGACCGGCTCGTGAGCATCCCGATCGTGGAGCACATGCCATGCTCGGGGTTCATCGGTCACCATCGCATGCTGTCCGTCACAGCTCGATCAGCGCGAACACGCGCGGTCCGGGCGCCAGCGCCCACGACTCCAGCTTCCACGGGGGGACGGTCAGGCGTTGGGAGGTGGGTTCAGCCAGAAGGGGCTGGTGTAGGCGATGCCCCGGCCCAGCCGGGCGTACTGGCCGGTGGCCCGCGGGTCGGCCGGCTGGCTGGGGTCGCTGACCCGTAGCACCACCCAGGTGCCTTCGCCTGGGTCGAGGTCGACCTCCAAGGCGATCACCGGTTGCTCGGGGGTGGGCAGGCGGACATCGATGGCGGCCACCAGCGCTGGCAGGCGCGCCCCGGGCCGCAGCACCTGGACGTTCAGCCGCCGGCCCCACCACCCCTCGCCTCGGTCTAGATCAACCTGGATGCGCGCCGGACCCCGCTGGTGGGCGACGGTGGTGCCCATGCGGGCGGCGGGCCGGTCCGGGGCCAGCTTGGCGCCAGCCGTCAGCGAGGTCAGCGCGGCGTCGACCCGCAGGCCCTTGACGCGGCTGGCGAAGCACCGCCGGGCCGCGAGCGCCTCCAACACCCCCCAACGGGTGAGCTCGCGAACGTACAGCCCGGCTCGGCCCTTGCCCTCGGGGTGGCCCCAGTCCGCGCCGTGCTCGTCGGTCACCCCCAGCAGCCCGACCCGCCAGCCGGCATTCAGGCACTGGATGAGCGGCGACGCTTGGCCCCGGTCGGTGCCCTTGAGCAGGTACTCGTCGGTCTTGTTGAAGATCTCCAGGCCCACGACCCGCTCGGCCAGCGCCGGCCGGTAGCCGAAGCGGCCAAAGCGCAGCCGCCCGGTCCCCGGGTGGTTGAACGTGATCAGGCCGCCGTCTCCGTGCCGCTCCAGCCAGCGCCAGAACCGTCCCATGGTCGGGAAGGTGCGCAGCGGGTCGGTGAAGCGCTGGCTGCCCCAGACGTTCATGTGGCCGTCCAGGAAGTGCGACCACTCGAACCCGCGCAGGGCGACGAACTCCCCGTCGGCGTTGGCGGCGTCGGCCAGGGACGCGGTCCGCCGCCAGGCCCGACCGTCGATGCCGGTCCAGCCGGGCGCACCGACAAGACCCAGGAAGGCCGAGGCCCAGCGGCTGTGGTCGGTGATGGCGGCCACGTCCAGCCCGGCCGCCCGCAAGCAGGCGAACGTCTGCCCGGGGTCCCCAGCGCCATCCGACAGCCAGGTGTGGTTGTGCAGGTCGGCGTGGACCAGCCACGGGCCGGGGAACAGCCTGGAGCGGCGGCTGGTCCCCCAGGCGTCGTGGCCTTCGGGGCCTTGGGATGGTGGTGGCATGCCGGCACGATATCGCGGGCATCATTGCGGGGCCGGACAACCCCGTCTGAGCCGCGCCCCCCGTGTGACAAGGGCCTACCCACGACCGCGAGCAGGTTGCTTGGCGACCTGGTGCTCGGGGTGGCGTCGGCGGTGGTCGTGGTAGGCGTCTCACCAGGACTCCTGGGCACCTCCGGAATGGAGGCCGCTTCTGGTTTCGTGGGAGGGCGTCTAGGCTGGACTGTGATCGGCGCATCGCACTGTCGTGATGCCGGATCGTTTGGGCGATGGGTGCGACGCTGTCGCGCGGCTGCTGGTCGCCTGGGTTGGGAGGGGTCATGGACGTGCCCGCAGACCAATCGGCACGGACGGTAACCCAACGAACCCCGCCCGGGACGGCCCGGCGCGCACGGCGACGGCGACCCACCGGGGAGGCACCGCCACTGCCGTATCACCTGCAGACCAGCGGGGTGAGATGGCTGATCGCTGGGCTCGTGCTAGTTGCGTTGACGGTGATGGTGTTCGCCCGCGGGCTGCGCGGCCTGGCTGTCGCGGTGACCGTCGCCGACGATGCGGTGGTCAGATGGCTTGGCGGGCTGCAGGCTCCAGGGCTGGTGGGGGTTTGGCGGGCGCTGGCGGCCCTCAGCTCGTGGTGGGTCCTTAACGGGCTGCTGGTGGGGCTGCTGGTGGCGCTGCTGGTGCTGCGGCGCTTCCGGCATCTGATCGTCTTCGTGGTCCTGGTGCAGTTGCTGACCCTGGTCGTCGAGGCCTGGGTTGGCCCGCTCGCCCAGCGGCCGCGGCCGTTCGGGGTGGTCATCCGTGCCGGTTGGGGCGGCTGGGGGCTGCCGTCGCTGCAGCTGACCTTCTTCGCAGCCGGGCTGATGGTGATCTTGTACGCGCTGGTGCCGGAGGGTCGCTGGCGCAACATCGGCAAGTGGGTCGCGGCCGGGCTGGTGGCGGTGACCGCGCTCGGCCGCGTGGCGCTTGGCGCCGACGCTCCCACCGACGTGCTGGTCGCGGCGGCAATCGGGGTGACCCTGCCGCTGCTGGCCTTCCGGCTGTTCGCTCCCAACGAGGTGTTCCCGGTCGCCTACCGCCGGGGTCGCGCCGCGCATCTGGATGTCGGCGGGGCGCGGGGGGCGGCGATCCGGCGGGCCCTCGAGGACCAGCTCGGGCTGGTTGTCGAGGAGGTCAAGCCGTTCGGGCTGGCCGGGTCGGCTGGCTCCACGCCGCTGCGGATCACCGTCAAGGGCGACCCGCCCTCCTACCTGTTCGGCAAGCTCTACGCCAAGAGTCATCTGCGGGCCGACCGCTGGTACAAGCTCGGCCGTGAGCTGCTGTACGGCCGGCTGGAGGACGAGAAGCCGTTCAACACCGTGCGGCGGCTGGTCCAGCAGGAGGACTACGCGTTGGCGTTGATGCAGCGCGCCGGGCTGCCCAGCCCGACGCCGCATGGGTTCGTGGAGCTGACTCCCGAGCGGGAGTACCTGCTGGTCACCGAGCTCTTCGTCGGTGCGGTGGAGCTCGGCGAGGCCGAGGGAGAGGTCGACGAGCAGGCCATCGACGACGGCCTTGGGATCATCCGCAAGTTGTGGGACGCCGGCCTTGCACACCGCGACATCAAGCCGGCCAACCTGCTGGTCCGCGACGGCCGGCTGCTGCTGATCGACGTCGCGTTCGTGCAGTCGCGCCCCAGCCCCTGGCGGCAGGCGGTCGACCTGGCCAACATGATGCTGTGCTTGGCATTGCGTTCCAGCCCCGAGCGGGTCTACCAGCGGGCCCTGCGCCAGTTCACCGTCGAGGAGATCACCGAGGGGTTCGCGGCCGCCCGTGGGCTGGCGCTGCCCTCCCAGCTCCGCCACCTGCTCCGCGCCCAGGGCCGCGACCTGCACGCCGAGTTCATCCGGCTGCTGCCCACCCCGCCGCAGCCGATCAGGATCCAGCGGTGGAGTCTGCGCCGGGTTGGGCTGTGGGCGCTGATGGCGACCCTGCTGGTGTTCGTCGGGCAGATCGTCGCCAGCAACATCACCAACAACGAGGCCGGCAAGACGCCGCTGTACATCAGCAACCTCGGCTGCACCGATCTGGAGCCGCTGTGGCTGCAGGCCCAGTCGGTGCCGTCGGCCTCCATGGTGCCGTGCGTGCGGTCCCTGCCGGTCGGCTGGACGCTCGGGAGGGTGACGGTCAACGACGGCCGCTCGGTGCTCACCCTGAACCACGACCGGGCCGGCGACGGCGCCCTGGTGGTGCGATTGACCGCCGCCTGCGACCCCAGCGGTGCGGTGGAGGGCCCGTCGCCGACGGACGGGGTGCGGCACTACCAGCAAACCGAGTCACGCGCTGGCGGCGAGTTCACCGCTACCTGGTACGACCAGTTCGCGGGTGGCTGCGTCACCTCCCGGTTGCACCTGACGGACGACCCCAACGGGGAGTTCGCCGCCCAGGCGCCGCAGGTGCTCGGCTTCACGACCCGCGCGGCGCTGAGCGAAGCACTCAGCCAGCGCTCCGACGGGCGACTGCAGCTTGACCCCGGGAAAGCACGATGAGCCGGCCAGGCGCGGCGAGGTCGTTGGGCCCCGACGTCGCCCGAACGATGCAGTAGTCAGCGCCATACTGGCTGGCCAAGTCGCGAGCGATCGCCGCAGAGACCTGGGGATCGTCGTCGACCGTCAGGATGGTCGGTTGCTCATGAGCTCTGCCTTGGGGCGACCTTGCTGCCGTCCGGAGGAGGCTGGAGGAACGGGTCTGGGCGGCCTGACGGATGCGGTCGTCGACCTCCGCGGCCTTGAGTGCGTCCAGGACTTCGATGAGTGCAGACTGGTCAAGGGCCACCGTGCGTTGTGTCCTTTCGCGAGAACCATTGGCGTGGTCTCGCTGACCATCGCACGGTGGCCGCTCCAACGTGGTCACCCACGCCGTCGCGGCCGGCTACCTACACCACTCGAGGGGACGCCACTAGAGTCCCCTCATCGACTCGTTGGAGCGGGGCTTGCGCTGCGGGGACCGCTTCGAGCGGACCATCGCTATCCATCTGGTCGGCCGCCGCAAGGCCGACGCCTTGCTGCACGCCGCACCACGATCCAGGTGGCCACGCTCGGGTCATCGGTCGACCTACAGCTCACGATCGGTGGATGTCGCCGTCAAGCTCCGGCCAAGCATCGGCCCAGCCGGGCGTGGGGTGTAGGCCGAGAAGGGTCCGAGGCGACCACGATCGAGGAGGTCGCGGCGACGCCGAGTGGCCCAGGCACGTTCTTCCGCTATTTCTTGGCCAAGGAGGAGGTCGTCTTCTGGTCGGGGTACCGGCCCATGCTCGCCGGGTTGGTGGCCGAGCGGCCGGACGACGAGCCCCGCCATGAGGCGCTCCGACACCGGAGCCGGCCCGATCGCGCGGCCCAACGCTGCTCGCCGGCCGCCAAGGGGCTGACCCGCCCCCGACTGCGTCCGCCCGCAGGCGGCTGCTCCCGGGTGTTCTCAGCCTTGACAAGCCAGAACTCAGCAAACAAGGTCGTCATGCCGGGTTTGAGCTGCCCCGGTTGGGAGGGGCCATGGACGTGCCCACAGGCCAGTCGACACCAACCAGCGCCTCACCGGTCCACCCCACCCTCCGGGAGGCTGTCCGGTCGCCGCGTCGGCGGCGGCCGTCCGGGGCGCCACCGCCGTTGCCGTATCGGCTGCAGACCAGCGGTATCGGCTGGCTGGTGGCCGCGGTGGTGCTGGTCGGGCTGGCGCTGGCGGTGTTCGCCCGCGGGCTGCGCGGGACGGCCGTGGTGGTCACGGTCGTCGACGGCGCGGTCGTGCGGTGGCTGGCCGGCGTAGAGGCGCCCGGGCTGGTGGCGCTGCTGCGGGGCCTGGCGCATGTCGGTTCTTGGTGGGTGTTGTTCACGCTGTCCTCCGGGCTGGTGCTGGTGTTGCTGGTCCTGCGGCGCTGGCGGCACCTGATCGTGTGGTGGGTCGCCTGGAACCTCGTGCTCATCGTCACGGTGGGCCTGGCGGCGATCGCCCGGCGGCCACGGCCGTTTGGGGTGGACCTGCGGACCAGTTGGGGCGGCTGGGCGCTGCCGTCAATGCCGGTCACCCTCTTCGCGGTCTTGCTGGTTGGGATCCTGTACACGCTGGTGCCCGAGGGTCGCTGGCGCAACACCGGCAAGTGGATGGCGACCGCACTGGTAGCCGTGGTCGCTGTCGCCAGGGTCGCGCTGGGCATCGACGCCCCCACCGACGTGCTGCTGGGGGTGGGCATCGGGGTCACGATCCCGCTGCTGCTGTTCCGGCGGTTCACGCCCAGCGAGGTGTTCCCGGTTGTCTACCGGCGGGGCCGCAGCGCCCACCTGGACGTCGGCGGCGCCCGCGGGGTGGCGATCCGGCGGGGGCTGGAGGACCAGCTCGGCCTGGTCGTCCAGGAGGTCAAGCCGTTCGGGCTGGCCGGCTCTGCGGGCTCCACGCCGCTGCGGATCACCGTCCAAGGCGACCCACCAAGGCAGCTGTTCGGCAAGCTGTACGCCCAGAGCCACCTGCGCGCCGACCGCTGGTACAAGCTCGGCCGCGAGCTGCTGTACGGCCGGCTGGAGGACGAAAAGCCGTTCAACACCGTGCGGCGGCTGGTCCAGCAAGAGGACTACGCGCTGGCGCTGATGCAGCGCGCCGGGCTGCCCAGCCCGACCCCGTTCGGGTTCGTGGAGCTGACCCCTGAGCGGGAGTATCTGCTGGTCACCGAGTTCTTCGACGGGGCGGTGGAGCTCGGCGAGGCCGAGGTCGACGACCAGGTGATCGACGACGGCCTCGGCATCGTCCGTAAGCTGTGGGATGCGGGGCTGGCCCATCGTGACGTCAAGCCGGCCAACCTGCTGGTGCGCGACGGGCGGCTGCTGTTGATCGATGTGGCGTTTGTGGAGGCCCGGCCCAGCCCGTGGCGGCAGGCGGTGGATCTGGCCAACATGATGCTGTGCCTGGCGCTGCGCTCCAGCCCCGAGCGGGTCTACCAGCGGGCTCTGCGCCAATTCAGCGTGGACGAGATCAGTGAGGGGTTCGCGGCGGCCCGTGGGCTGGCGTTGCCGTCCCAGCTACGCCGCCTGCTGCGGGAGTTGGGCCGCGACCTGCACGCCGAGTTCATCCGGCTGCTGCCCAGCCCGCCCCAGCCGATCCGGGTCCAACGCTGGAGCGCCCGCCGGGTCGGGCTCTGGGTGCTCGTGGTGGCCCTGCTGGTGGTCGTCGGGGTAACCATCGCCAGCCCGCTGGTCGACCGCGATACCGCCACCAAGACACCGCTCGAGGTCCACGACGTCGGCTGCACCCATCTGGAGCCGCTGTGGCTGATGGCCCAGTCGGTGCCGTCGGCGTCGCTGGTGCCGTGCGTGCGCGCCCTGCCGGTCGGCTGGTCGGTCGCGAACGTGGCCGTCAACGACGGCCGCTCGGTGCTCACTCTGAACCACGACCGTGCCGGCGACGCCGCCTTGGTGGTGCGGCTGACCGCCGCCTGCGACCCGGAGGGGGCGGTGGAGGGCCCGTCGGGGACGGCGGGTGTGCGGCACTTCCAGCGCACCGAGTCCAGCGCCGGCGGCGGGTTCAGCGCCACCTGGTACGACCAGTTCCCAGGTGGCTGCGCCACCTCCCGGCTGCACCTGACGGACGACCCCAACGGGGAGTTCGCCGCCCAGGCGCCCCAGGTGCTCGGCTTCACGACCCGCGCGGCGCTGAGCGAAGCACTCAGCCAGCGCTCCGACGGGCGACTGCAGCTTGACCCCGGGAAAGCACGATGAGCCGGCCTGGTATGGAGAGGTCGTTGCGCCCGATCAGAGGAGGGCTGCAGTGATCAAGCCCGCACCTGCCACTACCAATGACAAGCCACCCGAGCGCGAGGATCGCGACCTCACGGCTGGGGTACGTCGAAACGGCGTGACGGTGGGACCACGCCTCATCTGGCCTGCTTCCACCTGGCCGGGAGGGCGGGTAAGGTGCCCAGAGATGGGCCGGGTATCTGATGACGGCTCGACCCGGGTGCGACCGCCCTGGCGGCGGGGAGGGTGGATGACGGCGGCCGACGCGCTCGATCGGGGCCGGGAGTCCTTCGGGGGGCAGGCCTGGGGGGATGCCTTCGCTCTGCTGTCGGCCGCCGACCGGGAGTCCCCGCTCGAGGCGGAGGACCTGGAGCGGCTGGCGACGGCCGCGTTCCTGATCGGGAGGGACGACGACGGCAACGACGCCGGGGCGCGTGCGCATCATGCGTTCCTGCGGCTGGGCAGCGTGGAGCGAGCGGTCCGGTGCGCGTTCTGGCTGGCCATCGGCCTCCTCAACCGGGGGGAGGTCGCCCGTGGTGGCGGCTGGGTCGCCCGGGCCCGCCGGCTGCTCGACGACCTCCAGCAGGACTGCGTCGAGCAGGGCTACTTGCTGTTCCCGGTCGGGCTGCAGCGCCTGGTCGAGGGCGACGCCGCGACGGCCGCTGCCACCTTCGATCAGGCGGCCAAGATCGGCGAGCGCTTCGGCGACCCGGACCTGATCGCGCTCGCTCGGCTCGGCCTTGGCGTGGCGATGATCCCGCTGGGCGAGACCGCCGCAGGCGTGGCGCTGCTGGACGAGGTCATGGTCGCCGTGGAGGCCGGCGAGGTGTCGCCGGTCGTCGCCGGGATGGTCTACTGCGGCGTGATCGAGGCGTGCCAGGAGATCTTCGACCTGCGCCGGGCCCGGCAGTGGACGGCCGCGTTGACCCACTGGTGCGCTTCCCAGCCCGACCTGGTGCCTTTCCGTGGCCAGTGCCTGGTGCACCGCGCCGAGATCATGCAGCTGCACGGTGCCTGGCCGGACGCCATGGAGGAGGCGCAGCGGGCCTGCGAGCGGCTCTCGGAGCCACCTGGTCAGCCGGCGGCCGGGATGGCCTTCTACCAGCTGGCCGAGCTGCATCGGCTGCGCGGCGAGTTCGTCAAGGCTGAGGAGGCCTACCGTCGGGCCAGCCAGTTCGGACGGGAGCCGCAGCCCGGCCTGGCGCAGCTGCGGCTGGCCCAGGGGCAGGTCGATGCCGCAGCCGCGGCGATCCGCCGGGTCATGGACGAGGCGTCCGACCGCGTGGCCCGGTCCAAGCTGCTCGCCGCCTACGTCGAGATCATCCTCGCCGCAGGCGACGTCGACGCGGCCCACGCCGCGAGCGACGAGCTGGCCCGGCTCGCCGACGACCTCGCCGCGCCGCTGCTGGGCGCGGTGGCCGCCCACGCCCAGGGCGCCGTGCTCCTCGGCGAGGGCGACGCGCGCGCCGCCCTACAGGCACTGCGCCATGCGTGGACGGCCTGGCAGGACCTGGAGGCGCCGTACGAGGCGGCGCGAGTCCGGGTCCTGATCGGGCTGGCCTGCCGGCAGCTCGGGGACCAGGACAGCGCGGAGGTGGAACTCGATGCCGCGCGCTGGGTCTTCCGGCAGCTGGAGGCTGCGCCGGACCTGGCCCGGGTGGAGGCGCTGACGCGGAAGCCAGCCGCCACGGCGGCGGGCGGGCTCACCGCGCGTGAGCTGCAGGTGCTGCGCCTGGTGGCGGCCGGCCAGACCAACCGGTCGATCGCTGCCGACCTGTTCCTCAGCGAGCGGACGGTGGAACGGCACATGAGCAACATCCTCACCAAGCTGGGTGTCTCCTCGCGCGCCGCGGCCACGGCCTACGCCTACCAGCACCAGCTCATCTGACCACCCTGGCGGGAAACACCCACGCGGCCATCTGCCCAACTTGGGTGGTTCCGCCGACGCATGGCCTCCTGGCCAGGTCGCATTATCGCTGTACAGGCGGACAAGCGATGCGTGAGGAGCAAGCGATGACCACGACCCGCGCCCACGAAGCGGCAGCGACGAACCGGCAGCGCGACGTAAAGGCCCGCACCCGACGCCCCACCGGAGAGGCCGCCCGCGAACGCCTGCTGACCGGGATACCCGTCACCGAGCGACGGCTGGAGCTGGCCGGCGTCTCGACCGCCGTGCTGGAGGGCGGCGACGGCCCGCCGGTCATCCTGCTGCACGGCGCCAGCGAGTTCGCGGCCTGCTGGATACGGGTGATCCCGGACCTGGCGCAGACTCATCGGGTGGTCGTGCCCGACCTGCCCGGTCACGGCGCCTCGGCGGTGGCCGGTGACCCGCCGGACGCCGAGCGGGTGGCCGCCTGGCTCGGCGAGCTGACCGAGCGGACCTGCCCGTCGCCGCCGGCGCTGGTCGGGCATGGGCTCGGCGGTGCCATCGCGGCCCGCTTCGCCGGCGACCAGGGTGACCGAGTCGCCCGGCTGGTGCTCGTGGACAGCTACGGGCTCGGCCGCTACCGGCCGACGCCCAGGTTCGCGCTCGCCCTGCTCGGCGTCATCGTGCGACCGACCGAACACACCCAGGAACGCCTCTTCCGCCAGTGCATGGTCGACTTGGACGGGTTGCGCGAGCAGCTGGGCGAGCGGGCGGCGCTGCTCGAGGCGTACGCCCTGGACCGTGCCCGCAGCCCGGGCCAGAAGGCCGCGCTCCGCAGCCTCACGCCGCAGCTCGGGCTGCCGGCGATCCCGCCGGCGGAGCTGGCCCGGATCACCGTGCCCACAACCCTGATCTGGGGACGGCATGACCGGCAGGTGCGCCTCGGGGTCGCCCAGGCCGCGAGCGCCCGCCACGGCTGGCCGCTGCACGTAATCGAGGACGCCGCCGACGACCCCGCCGTCGAACAGCCCGAAGCGTTCCTGCGTGGGCTGCACGCCGCCCTCGGCCCGGCCGCTTCAAGCTCCAGGAGGCAGCCATGAACCGGCAAGCCACCGAGGAGGCACACGACCCGCGGCCCGCCCCGGCCGCGGCCCCGGAGCGGTTCGAGACGGTGATCGTCGGCGGCGGTCAGGCGGGCCTGGCGGTCGGCTACCACCTGGCCAGGCGAGGGCGGCCGTTCGTGATCCTCGACGCCAACCAGCGCATCGGCGACGTCTGGCGCGGACGCTGGGACTCGCTCCGCCTGTTCACTCCTGCCCGCTACGACGGGCTGCCGGGGATGTCCTTCCCCGCCCCAGCCTGGTCCTTTCCCACCAAGGACGAGGTGGCCGGCTACCTGGAGGCCTACGCGACCCGGTTTGACCTCCCTGTCCGCACCGGCGTCCGGGTGGACCGGCTCTCCAGGGATGGGGACCGGTACCTGCTGGCCGCCGGCGAGCGCCGGTTCCAGGCCGACCACGTGGTGGTGGCATCAGGCGCCTACCAGCGGCCCCGGATCCCCGCCTTCGCCGCCGGGCTGGACCCGGGCATCCTGCAGCTGGACCCCAACCGGTACCGGGACCCGTCCCAGCTCCCCGGAGGCGGCGTGCTGGTGGTGGGCGCCGGCAACTCCGGAGCCGAGATCGCCTTCGAAGTCTCCCGCACCCACCCGACCTGGCTGTCGGGCCCAGACACCGGCCACATTCCCGTCCGCCCCGGCAGCAGGTGGGACCGGCTTGTGACCCCCCCGTTCTGGTGGTTCGCCTCACGGGTGCTGACCGTGCAGACCCCGATCGGCCGCAAGGTCCGACCCAAGGCCCTGACCACGACCGCGCCGCTGGAACGGGTGCGGCCCAAGGAGCTCGCCGCCGCAGGGGTCGAGCGGCTGCCGAGGACGGTCGGGGTGCGGGACGGCTCGCCGTTGCTGGAGGACGGGCGCGTCATGGACGTGGCGACGGTGCTCTGGTGCACCGGGTTCCGACCCGACTTCGCCTGGGTCGACCTCCCGGTCTTCGACCAGGACGGCGTCCCAAGACACCACCGCGGCGTCGTCGGGTCCCAGCCCGGCCTGTACTTCCTGGGGCTGTGGTTCCTGTCGGCGTTCACCTCCTCGCTCCTCGGCGGGGTCGGCAGCGACGCCGACCACATCGCCAGGCAGATCACCTCCCGCCACACCGACGGCCGGTCGGCGGCGGAGGTCCTGACCGCAGCGCGACACGCCGGCCAACCGGACTAGTAGCTTGTCAGCCGTAATTTGCATGATGCGCGGGTTCGGCCCATGCTCTTTGCGGTCGAGGATCCCGCCGCTGGAGGAGCCGAGCATGCGCAAGCAGCACG
>Ga0184632_10000096_pt1 | contig 26288 bp, 27 predicted proteins | sample PLM31_50_b1_FD_133153 | JGI IMG/M metagenome (GOLD analysis project Ga0184632, IMG submission 133153) | Groundwater sediment microbial communities from an aquifer in East River, Colorado, USA - PLM3-1_50_b1 | ecosystem: Environmental > Terrestrial > Soil > Riparian zone | place: USA: East... | reverse complement strand
TAGTGGGTCAATCTGAAGATGTAATATGCGACTATCGTAACTGTCGCCATAAGCTTTCAGAACATGGCTCATCAAGTCGTAAATGTAGATGCAGCCATCCTAGTAATAAGGCAATTGGAATAAATTTTTCATAGATATCAAAGGCGCTGTCAAGTTTTATGATACATGATAGATAAATGAATGTGGCGTTCTCTTAGATGGTCAAGAGATATGAGCCTAACAAGAGTTGGGTTCTCAATGTTATGAAAGTAAGTACTCTGTTTAACAGAGTATCATACAAAAGATTAAAATCTGCTCACTTGAGCTTATTCATCACAGAGTCAACTTTCTGATCCAGATTCTGTTCCTTATCCAATCTTTCATCAATGTGCACTATAGAGATTACTCTCTGGATTCCAGAAGACTTGACAGCTTCATGGGCAATATTTATTGCATTGAGGATGTCTATCATGTTATTTGATTGAATTTGAGTCCCAAGTGGCGTGAGGGTTGCTTTAAGGTCTTTGATTCCGCTAATAGCATCAAAAGCTAATGCTATTTCCTTACTCATACTCGTCCCAGAGCGTATTCCAACAGGTAGCACACTTATCTCTGCGGTAATCATCCTGATAGATTATTCTCGCAGGGAAAATATTTAAGCCCTCCTAATTTTGAATACCATTCGATAGAAAAGAAAAAAACTATTCTCGATTTAACATAATACTCGTAAGAACTATGGATTACTATTACTATTGTTTTTACATTCTTTGCGATTTAAAGTTTAAACGTTCAAAAAATTAGAATCATTATTGTGTTTTATTTAGAACTAAATTATTCGTTAACGAATTTGATAATGGTGAAGTTTTATTCAAATCCGTAAATAGAACAATAGTGGTGATTGATTGAAGCGTACTATTTGGTAAACTGGTAACAAATTGCTCGAAACCAGTCTTCTCAACTTTGAATCCATTTGGAATTGAGGTAGTTTTAAGTAAAGTCCCATTCGATGTGTATATTTTCATCGTCGCACTAATTTGCTTGCCTACTGTGGCAGGATCAGAAACTGAATATGTAGTAGTTAATTTAATTTGCTGGACGTTCTTGCCCGGCGGTAAAAAAAGTTGACCATCACTTAACTTCAGTAGTATCTCTTTTCCATGATTTGCAAATAGTGGTTGGTGTACAATTGAAAGAATAAATATGCTAACCATAACAAACAGGACAGTATTTCTGTAGTTTCTTGTTTTCTTATTGCAACCCATTCAAATACTCACCTTTTTAGTCATTGAATATCATTTGAACTTTTAGTTCAAACTCGACATATCAACGGTAGAATATAAAAATTGATGTTAATTAACTGATAGTTTATGATAATTGATTTTATAGCAGAATAAATTGTTTATTTTAGTTTCAATACGGGAAGCACCAGGAATATCATAGTCACACCTCCCAACAACCAAGCTATCTCATAGCCGACTCGATTCACAACGATTGAAAATAGTACGGGAATCCAAAAAACCCCAAATAATGAGAGACCATTAACATAACTTACAGCAAGAGTCTGATATTGAGATTGAGATTTGTTGATTTCTTTGGCTTTCGCGTATACGATTACAAAACCTGCTGATAAGCATAATCCCGCTATCACGACTGAAATTATGATTATGTATAGTGAGTCTGTGGCAAAACCTACTATGCTGATAGCGCTTACGATACCTGATATAAATAGCAGCTTCTTTGCGTTACCGATTTTATCATAAATTCTTCCAAACAGTGGTGAGGATACTAGAGCAACTATTAAACTCAGACTAGCTATTAGACCTGCGTCAACTGGATGGATATTCAAATGATCAACAAAATAGAATACACTAAATGTTAAAATCATGCTTGATCCTGCCTGAAACCCAAGTAAAGTAAAACCGAGAATTATCAATGATTTGTTAAATATGGTTTTTGATATATCAGAAATCTTGATTCTAAATTCCTCTGATACTTTAACTTCTTCCTTTAACAGCGCTCTGCTCAACATAATTGCCGTAGCTATTCCTAAACCACCACTCAGAATTAGTGAGGCCCTCCATCCGAGAGCCTCAGCCAATACAACCCAACCAAACAATCCCACAATTCCACCTAGGGCATGTGCAGAGTTCAAGAGTCCAATTCCCAATCCTTCAGATTCTCTCCCCAGATATTTTGAAACCAGCATGACACTGGGTCCAAAGAAACATGCCATGCCAATCCCAATCAAGAATCGCAAGATAGTAATCTGCATTGTACCACTTACCAACCCAGTAACCAACGCTGCAGTTGAGGCAATCATTATTCCATAAATGGCCATGTTTCTCAGACCGTATTTTGCAGCTATGATTCCCGCAGGTACTTGGAAGAGGCCAACACCGATAAGAAAACTAGCGCTAATTATTCCCAACATGGCTATGTCTTCTCTAAAATCTAAAGCTATGAGGTAGAAGATTGAAGCAATATTAAACCAATTAATTGTATATATTATTCTAGCGAGCATTAAGGAAAGTATCGCTACTCTAAATTCACCCAATAAGATCCCATTGCTATATAATGGACTTGATCGTAAAAATACTAATTCGTTCCGGGATCTAGAAACTCTACTTCTGACCTAGAACTGTGTAATATTCCTTAATATCTTCAAATGCCTTTATTTTGTCTTTTATCTGAATGGTTTCTAAGTTAAACTTTTCTAGAATTTTTTCTTTTGTATATTGTGAAATAACTATTTGGTCAGATTCAGCTATTCCTTCCAACCTACTTGCCAAGTTCACATGTGTTCCTATTACAGTGAATTGATCCCTTTCTTGGCTTCCCATGAGCCCAACTAAAATCGAGCCTGTGTTAATACCGCATTTTATTTCTATTCTTATATCAGAATTAGTAACCGTCTTCCATATATCCAGCCAATATCGCTTAAAAATCTGGAATGCCTGCTTCAGCTTTAGGGCAGCAAGAATCGCATTAGAAGCTCCAATTGAGCCATCATCTTCTTGTTCTTTGAATCCAAAATATGCAAGTATGCCATCTCCAATGAATTTATCTATAATTCCACCGTATTCGTGTATTACAGGCACCGCCACACCCAAGTATTCATTGAGAAAAACGGCTATCAACTCTGGATGGTCGCTGAAGATCTCTGTTAATTTTGAAAAGTTAGTAATGTCCCAAAAAACAATGGTCATAACTCTATTCTGGATCAGTGTTGCATAAGGATCGCTTAGATACTCAATAATTGCAGGATCTAGCTGTCTCTGAAGGCGAGTTAATATTTTTTGATTTGCGTTGTCAGATATGAACAAGTTCATGTCATCTAAGAATTTTGATTTGTCCTGTTCTGTCATCTGGTCCTCGGGTATGGGAAATATTGCTATGACGCCTCTTTCAGAAGGATGTATAGAACAATAGTATGGTATGCTCTGTTGATTACTATCAATCTTGACAGAAGTTGATTCTCCTGGCAACATACTGCCAGTCTGAAAAAAGGGACTTTGCAATGAGGAGTTTGCATCCCCCGAAATCAAGTTATGTACTTTTGTATCCCGATTAATCCAAGTTATGGAATCGCCTTTGACTATCTTGACAATCCTTGGTTCAAAATACATTATTTCAGTAGTATCCTCTTTAAATCTAGGAATAACCACAAATTGTTTCAATCAATCCTAAATAATTATGAGGGAATATAACCTTACGTACTTCATACCTTGTTTTAGCTTCACAGTTTCACTTGGTGTAAAATAGATATGTTATGCGAATCTGAAAATTGTTAACCAAGAAAGACATTAATTATGGTTCTAGAGCTTAACAAATAATGGAAGGCGTTCAAAAGTTAAAGTGTAGTTCCTGTGGGATTACATTTATGTCTGAAAATAATAGTCCACTTTGTCCTACATGTTCTGAAAATTCTAGTGCTCATCATCACGGAGAAGAACATGGTTGTGGCTGTGGTGGTCACTGACTACTTTTTTTAGGATGGATTATCTATTTAGTTCTTTTTGAAGTATCAAATTTTTATTTATTCTGGATTCTAAATTCGATTCTAATGCTTAGTCATACTCTAGTCATAGTCAGACCAGATTATGCTGGAAACTAGAATGCCTTTTTTGTAAAAAATTATCAAAAATACAAATGGCAAAGTGCGACTGTAGAGTTTGTCTTGACAAAACTTTCTTAAACTACGACAATTTCTAACTCGTCATAAGAATCTTTTACCGAAAGTTCAACCAATGTATCTTCATAGATTAATAACCAATCTCTTATACCATTAACAGGAAGCTTTCTAACAAATATTTTGCCGGTTTGGATCAAGTTTGCCCTTATGTATGCAAATCGTAAAGGATCTTGATTTTCAGGATACTTAATCTTAAAGAGGCTACCCTGAAGTTCAATCCCTGGTCGGCCTCCTTGTATGTTGAGTGTAACGTTTTCAGCGAATTTGTTTTGTATTTTTGCTGTAACATAACTTTGTCCGATTTCAAATTGGTGAATATTCAGCAATACTTGAGACCTTACATTTGGAGCTTTTGGAAACTCGCGAAACAATCCTTCAGATATTTTATCAAAGAACAATTCCAATCAGTAGTTAATTTCATACAGGTATCCTATATACAAATTACCACATTCTTGACGGACAATTTGATTTTATCAATTAACATGTATGTATCATAATTCAATGTTTAATTCACAATGTCTTTGCTGCAAATTGTGTTCTCTTATGACTCGATCTTTATAACACTTAATAATATTATTTGATCTTAGTCTACCATCTTGGTTACTCTCGAGGACTTGCTCCCGCTGTATGATTATTTTGGATACCCGGGAATTCTGTTGGTGAGCTTTATCATAAATATATTGTTCTTTTTACCAATACCCTATTTTCCCCTTCCTCTACTAGCGGCATTCAACAAGAACTTGGATCCACATTTAATCTCTCTATTTGGCACAGCGGGTGCTGTTGCGGCGAAGATGATAATCTTTTATCTTGCATATTCTGGACGCAATATCATCACCAGAAAATCAAAAGGGAAAACTATATCACTTCAGAAACTCCTGGGCAAGTACGGCTGGATAGGCGCACTGGTCGCCCCAATAATCCCATTTTCAGAAAATCTCATTTACATTGCATTGGGTCTGACAAGATATAGCCCACAGAAATTTGCTGTTGCTGTATTTATCGGAGTGCTATTATATAATGAGTTTATTGTATGGATAGGAGTTCTTTTAGGAAGACCATTTGTTGACAGCATGATTTCAACGTTTACAAATACAGATAATCCAGCCGCTATCATAATAGCCGTTATTCTAAGTATCGCTGGAATTTTAATAACCCTGTACTTATTAATAAAAATAAATTGGAATAAGATAATTGGAAAAAGGTTCCCATGGACCAACACCAACACTAACACCAATAATAAAAATGAAGGGTTGTAACCATTCGTTCGCCCTCTTTAAGTAATGATTATTTAGCTTTTTAATACTCAAAAGTTCCTTTAGAGAATATCGAATTAAAGCTACTTTTGAATTTTTTCAAGAATTGTATAGGAAATTTTATTTAGAGAGAACGCTTAATCTAACCATATTGCATTATTGGGTAGGATCATTTTGTCGTATTTCTGATAAGAAACAACGAGCACCTATATTTCCTGCAGGGGCAACAGCAGTATCAGACGTCATCAAGATAGTAGCTGATTTAGGAAACCAAATACCTGACAAATCCTGGATGCTCTACCTGCTGGAATTATTTACAATCCGCAATGTGCCGATTGAGTTGAATCTTATCTGTCAGTTTGATAATCAAGACTACTTTGAAGCAATATTTCAGGGTGTCAACAGATATAGGTTTACAAAAATATTACCAATTATTGAACACTCATACCTACGAATGTTGGTGCTGGACAAAATAAACAGACAAATTAAATATTCCATTACTGATCAAATCACAGGAATATCAGAAACCTTTGATTTTTCACTTGGTTCGATGAACTTTGATTATATTGGAGGAAATCAGTTTTCGGGGATTGAGTGGTGGAATAAGACGGGAAACTTTCCTTACTCAATCAGGTATAAAGTAGAGGTATCTCAACTTATGGTTGGTTTTTTAGATAAGGATGACCCCGAATCAATTACTTTTATTCCACATGACTCGTTGATACCAAATAAAGATAACTCTGGAACAGCCTATCCGATAATATTTCAAAATATAATGCTAAGAGATGGCTGTGTATGTTATTCAATCCAATCAGGTAAATGTAATAATGGGATTCATTACAGTATTTAAAAAGGATACTACTGATAGCTTTTTTTGTTTTTTTAATCTCAACTTTAATAGTATGCATTTCATAACTGTTTACTTTCTCCTCTTAGCCAATTCAGGCGACAATGGAATACTTTCATATTATGATTTTAAATGAAATGAGAAGCTGCGGAATTTAGAACTGTGTTATGTAACAACAAATTAGATTTTTAGTTCAATCCTGAATACTAGCAATTTTTGGCAAAAGATACTCAAAGTTTAAAACATACATAATGGGAAGTAATTTTTATTGATAGGATGGATTGTACTCATATTGGTCATTTTAGTTATTCTGGCACTAATAGGCTTAGGCTGGGATACATTTTTTGGCGGGGTTAAGAAAGGTGTAGAGAAAATTGGAAATCTTCCGGAAGTAAAGAATCTGACCAACAAAGCAAAGAATGAATTTGGTAGTATTATTGGTAACTCTACACTCGATATTGTATTGGTTATCAAAATCGTATGAATTCCTAAATTTGCACAAGTAATTTTATGAAAGGGAGTTGCCAGCCCCGTGTTTGGCATCCCTTCCATAGTCGTTAGAGCTGGGACTTTCGGTGAACGGAGTCAAAAACCGAAATCCTTACCTGCTTAGTTGTAGCACAACAAAACTTAAAATGATTTACCAGAATTTCAAAAACTAGCACATTTTAAACAGCATATTGCATTACTAAAAGTGAAGACGGGATAAAAAATGATTTTAAAATAGGACCAGTAAGAGTTAGAAATTTTGTTTGATTTAGTAGGTACTCGATATTGCTGAATAATAAGTTGGGTATGATTTTTGGTAACGAGCAAACTAAATCTACCATGGGTATTTAATTTTTAGTTTTACTAGTCTATATCATCTTACATATTATACATCAATAATATGTAATGACGCAATTCCGCTAGATGGCTGAAAAAAGCGTTATCTCATAAAGCAGCTTCGTAAAATTTCAATATCGGCCACAAGTTTGCAGAGCTAAATTCCGCCTCCATAAACTACCCAATTTTGGAAAAAATCAAGAGGAAAAAGTAAAGGTCCAAATGATTATGAAAAGAATAAAGAAATTTCCCAGAATATAAAAATCAATAAAGGATCTTAAAAGGTCGAATACCAAGTACCGTAAGCGACGACGTAATTTAGTTCAACTAAGACAAAAACATCTCCAAGAGATGGCAAAAATTAGCACAAACAGCGAAATGTGATTAAGTAACAGTTTTAAATGATGGAGTGGATTAATATACATGTTCTACACCACGTCGAATAATGGGGATGATATCTGAATGTCACAGGCTGTGTCTGAAAATGACAATTTAAAATGTCATATTTGTGGTATAGTGTTTGCAACTCAACAAGAAAAGCAACAACATATGAAATTAGAACATCAGAAGAAAGAAGAACCGACCGGAGTTGGCTAAATTCCAAGCTTTTTGTATTTTAACAATTTAATTAATACTTCTACATCTTCAATTTTGTTATATTTATTGTAGCAGATCTAATTACCCTACATAGTAATGCTATTAGAGTGACTTCTCTGGTATCATTTCAAGTTTTGAATTTAAAACTGATTAATAAATATTATGTACCATATTAAAATATGACAGAAATCGGATATTGGGCATCGCAAGAACAATATTCAATGCAGCAATTGATTGATTTTGTAAAAGAGGCAGAAAAGGCAGGTTTCGAGTCAACTCTCACGAGCGACCATTTTCATCCATGGTCACATACAAATGGACATGGAAATTTCACATGGGTCTGGATTTCAGCCATCGCCGAAAGAACTAAAAAAATGAAATTTATAACTGGAGTTACTGCTGCTGTATATCGATATAATCCTGGATTAATCGCACAAGCTTTTGCTTCTCTAGATGTATTATATCCTGGACGTATTGGTCTTGGTGTGGGTTCTGGTGAGGCAATGAATGAAGTAACTTTGGGATTTGATTGGCCTCCTGCTGAAATTAGGGTTGAGAGAACCGTCGAATCCATTCAAATCATCAAAAAATTATGGAATAAAAGCGAAAATAGTTTTAACGATTTAGAAAAGCCACGACTGAATAATAATAAAAAAAATAGCAATATTCACTGTAGCGTAGATGAGGATGGCTTTGTAACATTTATAGGAAAATATTTTAAAATCCAAAACGCCAAACTGTACACACCTCCTTCAACGAACATACCTTTGTTTATGGCAGGTTCTGGTACTAATGCAATCAAAGCAGCGGCTGAGTATACGGACGGGCTGATTACAACTTCAAAACCTGAAGAAGTAAAAGAAATATTCGAAGTGTTTGATAGTGCTGCTAAGAAAGCAAACAAGGATATTAATTCACTTGAAAAAATAGCAAAACCAAAAGTGTCTTATTCTGAGGATTACGATAAAGCATTTAAGGCAGCCGAGTTCTGGCGTACTACACAAATAGACAATGCGTTTGATACTAATATTAATGATCCAAGGGTTTTAGAAGAAAAAGCGAAAAGAGAAGTGTCAGATGATGAACAAAAGAAATCCACTATAATAGTTACCTCCATAGAGGACCTAATTACTCCGATCGAAAAGTATCTCGATGCTGGTTTTACAAAAATTTACATACATAGCACAAGTCCAGATGAAATTGAATTTATTAGATTATTTTCAAAAAAAGTATTACCTTACTTTCGAGATAATTGGAAAAAAGCATAGCTTGTCACAAAATAAAAGCAAACATATTTCGTTTTGTAGATTTCACTAGTGATAAGGAATTGAGATTTATTATCTGTATGTTTTTTGTTATGGATGGAATGGCATTCATCAATAAAAAAAGGTTGAATCAAAATATGGATCAACCAATTTGCAACTTTATCCAATTACATTTTTTCTAAAAGATGTTGTTTCATTTTCTGAAATTCAGATTCACTCAAAACTCCTTTTTTCATTAATGCAGAGAGCTTCTCAATTTCATCCGCGATTGAGATATTATCAACACTTATTGATCTATCGTCACTAGATTCTTTCATTCGCCGCCTGATTATTTCTAAAAGTTCTTCAGCCTTGTCCTTTGAGAGAGCCTCCATCACACCTTCTTGGTCATCCTCTCCAGATATATTCTCATCAAGAAGGCCTAATTTGCTCTTGTTTACCATCGATGGTGCCTTAAATAAAATAGTTGAGGTAAATACACCCTTCTGGAGTTTTACGCTGGTTATTACGTCATAGGGAATATCAATAAGTTCAGATTTTAAGCCGAGCATGTATGGGTCTCTCATAATTATTCTTCTATCGGTAGCTATGATAGAGTCTGGTGTTAGAGCCGAGCCACCTGGCATCAATCTAGATTGTCTAGCAACTAGGAGAACTTTTTCATCCGAGCTCAATATTTTCTCAACCTTTTGAATCTCCCTCAATTCTTCTTCATCAGTTATGTCAGTGTTAAATGAGTGCTTATCAGACGAGACCAAAATTATCAATATTATCTAGGTTTACATATTTTATAAACGCTACCCAAAAAAGTGATCACAGTTAAATGAGTAGATAATTTTCTTATGGGAGTAGCATTCTATGGAGTATAGGTTAAATTATTTAGCCAATCCGCATGTTTAAGCGTTATATAGAAGCAGCGATATCTATTACGGTAACGAATTTAGCCCTAGCGTTATTGTACAGTCTAACCATCAAGCATTGATTTTCCCTGGATAGAACACATGGGAAATTAATTTATGATAACAGGTATTACAGACGAACATATCCAAGAAGTGATTTAAGGAACGTATTTGTTTTCTACAATAGTCACATTTCATCGTTTCCATTAAATTAATGTAGACATTATGATTTAAATAGTTTGTATAATCATTTAAGCAAATATTTTTCTTGTTTATTTTTCTATATGAATCTAGTAATGCTAAATCCTACAGCCTAAGCCTACAGCCCAAATTGAGTAGCTCATAGTAGGCTGGTTTATTACACACGTGAATTCAATTGATTATAGCCTAATTTGAATAGAAACAATTAAAGGACTCATTCGTTACTTCTCGATAAAGACTATGAATTTATTTACTAGCAGATTATTGACAATTTGCGGATTAATTAGTATTGCACTCTTATTTCAAATAATAATCTCATCAAATCTTGTTGTTGCAATTGAAAGCTCAGACTCAAATACAAATAAGATTAGTTATGGTTCTGAACTAGAATCAATCGTTACTAACGGATCATCGACAAACCAGCTTGCTTATCGAAACTCACAACATGGAATATTTATGTTGTTTCCTTCAAACTGGACTTTCTCCAATAGCGGTCTACCAGAGTATACTCAGATAGCAGCATTTTATGGTCCGCTACAAAATCTTTCCGATCCAGTTCCACCTAGATTAACCATAACTGTAATGAACTACCAGCAAAATGTATCTCTCAAGGATTTTACTAATATGACACTTTCTTCCCTTAATCAAACAAATCAAGTCAAAATCTTAAGCTCTGACCCTGCCACTCTGGCTGGCCATCCTGGTTATCAAGTTGTTTTTTCAACGTTACCAAATATTGGAAATCCTGTTTCTTTTGAGATAATGCACTCATGGGTAGCATTTGGCAAAAAAATTTATGTTCTTCAGTATAGCGCCGAAAGTACTAAACTTGATACCTATTTACCCACTATCAAGCAAATTTTACAATCATTAAAAATAGAATCTCGATAGTCCTCTCAATATAGATTATTCAGAGAACATTTTTCAGAAATTTCATTATGTAATACAAATGCAAAAATATTTCCTATTCTAACCAATGCAAATTATCTAAATAGGACAGATCTGAAGATTAACAATTATAAACTGTATAATAGAAAGGAATAGTAGATGGATGAGACCTAAAAATATTAGGATGTTTATTACATTAACTTTGATTGTCGGCGCTTTTGCAATGACCTACTACTTTGTTCCAATTGCAAAGACATCTCTTTCTCATATTATGAAAAACTCTGACAAATTTGGAATATTGGAAATCTATCCGACAAAACCTGGGGGGAGAGAATGGTTTATTGATATGAACAATCCTACAAAGGACCCAGGATTCAACCCCGCCTCAAACATTTCTCGTCAAATGGATGGCTCATGGCAGATAAGCGGACGACTTGAAAACGGGAAATACGCTGGTGAGGTCAGAATGGAAGCGCTAAGACTCCCAGGATCTGAGGAGTGGAAAAACGTCGAGATGACTGGATACGCAAAGATAATTCCAACAATGAATCCAAACGATTCTCTTGTCTGGTCTGTCAGAGGTGGGGTACATAATGATACTGCTCCTTGTGAAGGAACAGCTTTGAAGGGTGAAATAGATGTTAATGGAACTGTTTCTTGGGTAAAGGAGATATGGCATACAGGTGGCTATACGAGCAAACGTGCGGAAGCGCAAGTCACGGATCCCATTGTTGGTAGGTGGATTGGATGGAAACTAGTTGTATACAATATTAATAATGACACCGCGGTAAAAATGGAATCTTACCTAGATGATAAGGCCGATAATCAGTGGTTAAAGGTTACCGATCTAACTGATAATGGTAGGTGGTACGCCAACAGCCCTGATAGTGTATTTTACAGTGCAAATTGTGGAAAGGCCAAAAACTACATAATAACAAATGGGGGACCATTAGCTGTCTTTAGATCAGATAATATGACATGGAATTTTAGGGACTTGAGTGTAAGGGAAATTAAGGCCCCTTCATAAACGTGAACCCTTTCTGTATTACATCTACAAGATCTACAAAAATCAAGTTTAAATCACCTCTCGGAAGACGCTCGCCTGATAGTTGATCGATTAACTGTGGATACTTTTTAAAGGTACTCGTAATATGCATCAGCATGGAATACGAAGATTATGGCAAAAAAATGTTGATTTATGCAAGTGTTGCGATTGTAGGAATATTCTTTGCATTACAGGCTCTGTTCGGATTTCCTTTATTCAAATCATTTGAGAGTGATATTAAAAGTGATGCACGGGTTGTAATAAAAGACGCTAGTGGGACTTGTATCATAGAAGCATCTGATAAAATACCTAGAGTGATTCATAATTGTCCATATGACAAGGAAGATATTATAACAATAACGTACAAGAAGGGTTCGCCGGATATAAGAGGACACAATCCAAAATCATAAATTCAAACTTTGATATTGTGAGAGCGATTATTACTATTAGTAGTAATATATACTAATTTGTTTGTCACAGAAGTACTTTGTCTAGTAGAGAAATATTATTTATTAGATTTTGCACTATCGAATAAATCATCCTATATAAATAATTGATTATTTCATAGTTTAGAAAATTCAAATTTTTTTATTCATATCCAATTGTTATATTAAATGTTTCACATAATACAATATGTCAGAAGACTTTACTAACAAGTTGACTTGTTTATTATGTGATACTAAAATTGATGCAAAATCTGGAATTCAGATTTGTTCTACCTGTGCAATTATAGCAATGCCGGACGAAGATTTTCAAAAACTGTGTTATATCTCTCTCTTAGAGAATGTAAATTCTAAAGAAATAACTGACAATGAGCGAACGAGGATTTTCGATTTGTACATTCACTCGACACGACAAGAAGATCCTATAGAAACATACTAAAAGGAAAAGGGACATTAGATGAAAGAAGCTTAAACAAATACAAATTGTTGAGAATGTTATAGCTCTTTGGTATCGGAATATCCAATATTCACATGCGATAGTAAATATTTTTTATTTACTATTATGAATTACGCTGATAATATAATATCTTTATATGCGATTTGCAGGAAATAATAAAATAGTAGTGAGAATAGTTTTACTTCAGTCTTTCTTAAAGGCCTTGGCCTCATCTTTAGTAACTTTGAACCATACTTTATGACTATCATATCGTACAACTTTATTCTTAGGCAAGTAAAACTTGTCCTTATCAACTACTCCTCTTTTTGTAACAACTACCTCTGCGTCTAAATCATGGACTTCACCTAAATCATAATCGTCAATTCCTCTTGCTTCCTTTCTTTTGATATCATCTCGACTTAAAATATTCACATCTTTTTTGAATTCTCATCCCAAGTCACTAACTGCTGCACGGAAGGTAACTCTCTTGATTGCTTGAACGAGGTAGTTCGATTTTATCATTTAGAAATCTACAATCAATGCTTAAATCAGCACGTATCTATTTCTAGTTTGCCGACCAACTATGAATGAAGTCTGATCAGGATGAGTTTAGTAAGCCAGAATAAAAAGGTGGAGAAACGAGATTATTAACTCCTCACTCGTTCCTTACAATAAAAAAAGGGATTTTGCAAAGACAAGTGAGCCTAAGGGCCAGATCAAAAATTACGACACAAGTACAAAGTTAAGAAATTTTGTCGTGCAAAAACATGAAGCAAGACGATTGCACTATGACTTTAGATTAGAGTCCGAAGACGGGGTTCTTAAATCGTGGGCCGTACCTAAAGGACCTTCAATGGATCCTGCAATTAAGCGCTTAGCCGTCATGGTAGAAGATCATCCTTTTGACTACCTGCATTTTGAAGGAAGTATACCTGAAGGAAATTATGGAGCAGGAACAGTAATAGTTTGGGATACTGGCAGCTATAGTAGCGATAACCCACTTTCAGAGCAGATAAATACAGGAAAAGTAACCGTAGAACTTTACGGAAACAAACTAAGGGGTTTATTTTATCTAATAAGGACGAAAAAAAACAACCAATGGTTACTAATTAAAATAAAGGACCAGTATGTATCAGTTGATGACATTACTTCAACGCAGCCCGAATCTGTACTCACCGGAAAAACTAACTCGGATATTGAATTTACGCGCAACTCTCAAAAGTCTAACAAGAAATATTCAAAAGATGAGATTACGCCAAACACAAGAACTTCTAGTAGTAACACAAGCGAACTAGGATCCCTATTCCAAAAAATAAGACCAATGTTGGCTTCACCTTTTGGTAAAGCATTTAACAACAAAGATTGGGTCTTTGAAGTGAAGTGGGATGGAGTTAGAGCAATTTTATTTAAGGAAAATAATGAAATTAGAATCCAGTCAAGAAATGGCAATGACATAACAAAAAGGTATCCTGAAATAGTAAATTCGGCAAGGATTTCTCTTAAAGATTGTGGTTCCGTAGTAATTGACGGTGAAATTGTTGTCCTAAATGAGCAAGGGCTTCCGGATTTTAATACTCACCAACATCGAATGAACATACAGGACCATAATGAAATAATGGCACTTTCAGTAAAGTTTCCCTCAACGTATTATGCTTTTGATATACTTTACAAAGAAGACAAAAATGTCAAACGATTAGAGTACTTGGACAGAAGGTATTTGCTACTAGAAGCTTTGAAAACTAATGACGCTATTAGAATATCTGATTATATCGAAGAAAAGGGAATTGAAATACTGAGAAAGAGTAACGAATTGAAACTGGAAGGTATCGTTGCCAAACACAAAACCAGCCTCTACCAGGAAGGTATGAGATCCAAAGACTGGCTAAAGATAAAGAACACAAAAACCCAGGATACCGTAATTATAGGCTATACAAAAGGGGCGGGGAGTAGAGTCAATTATTTTGGTTCATTAGTACTCGCAGTATACTGCCCAAAAGAGAAAAAATTAAAGTTTGCCGGCCATGTAGGGACAGGCTTTGATGACGAGATCTTGCGTGTGGTATATTCGAAATTAAAAAATTTCGAAAACAATACCGTACCAGTAGACAAAGTGCCATATCTTAACAGAGAAACTATGTGGTTAAGTCCCGTGCTGATTGCAGAGGTTAAGTTTGGCGAATGGACTAAAGATGGCATCCTTAGAGCGCCGGTTTTTTTACGACTGCGTGAAGATAAGAATGCCGAAGAATGTATCATCGAGGCGGATAATGCAACTAAGGATCGTTCCAAATTAGATAATGAAATAGAAGGTAGAAAAAATACTGATGTTATGAACCAGGGTATCTATCGTTCCAGTATCGGCAAGGTGAAGGTTACAAACCCAGCCAAGATTTATTGGAAGGCGACCAAAGATCACCAGCCAATTTTAAAGAGAGATTTAATAGAGTATTATGAAAAAATAAGTGACTATATATTGCCTCATTTGAAAGATAGGCCGCTCTCTTTAAGCAGATATCCGAATGGAATTTACACCAAGTCCTTCTATCAGAAGGACTGGAATCAAAAAAAACCGAATTTTGTTTCTACGGCTAAAGTTCATTCTGAACGTAGGGGCAATAGTATCAATTACATCATATGCAAGAACATCGAGACCCTTTTGTGGATTGCTAACCTGGGTTGTATAGAAATGCACCCTTGGTACAGTAGGATTAATGATCTTGAAAGCTGTAATAATTCTACATTGTTGTACGAAGAAAAATGTGGTTTGAATTTTCCAGATTTTATTGTCTTTGATCTTGATCCGTATATTTACTCTGGTAAAGAAAAAAAAGGGCAAGAGCCAGAATACAATGTTGCTGGTTTTAAAGCAGCAGTTGAGATTGCTCATGAACTCAACCATATACTAGGGGCTCTAAAGATAAGATCGTATTTGAAAACATCTGGAAAATCAGGATTGCATATTTATGTTCCTATTTCAAATATATATTCCTATGAGCAGACAAAAGGTTTCGCCGAAGTTATAGCCAAGATGATGATTTCAAAATTTCCAAAAAAAGTAACATTAGAGTGGAGCACTTTAAAGAGGAAGGGAAAAGTATTCTTTGACTATAATCAAAATGCTAGAGGCAAAACGATCGCTTCAGTGTATTCCCTGAGACCGACTCCAAATGCAACCGTATCGATGCCCATAGAATGGAAGAAATTAGACTCTAGCTTTCCAACTGATTTCACGATTTCATCCGCACCTGAAATCATAAGAAAAAATGATGACTACTGGCAAAATGTTCTATCTGATAAACAAGATTTGAGAAAAATAATTTCTCAGGTTGACGAACTTTGAACATTTGAGACGTTTTTCGTTCTTTGACACATTTTCAAAAATCACGATCCCAATGCAGGTACGGATTCTTAGTCAAGCGATTGGTAACATTAAAGTGTGCGTCCTAAAGATAGATGGAGAAGAAAGGAAATGTAGGAAAAATAATTTTCAATAACTAGTTAGCTGTTGGTTGTTGCTTATCATTTCCCATTGTCATAACCTTGGATCTAATAGAAGTCAAGGATTGGTCAATTTGATATAGTGCCAGTTTGTCCCTTCCGACTATATCAAACTTTTGCAGAATAGTTTCAAACAATGTTTCTTCCTCTATCTGTTCGTTAACAAACCATTGTAAGAAAGAGTACGTAGCACGATCTTTTTCATTTTCTGCAACCTCCACTAAATTGTTAATGAGTCCAGTAACTGTCTGCTCACTTTTTAGGCCGACTTGGAAAGTAGACTGTGAATGTTCCTCATTAGCCTGTTCAAAAAAGAATGCAGCACTTCCATCATATCCAGTTCTTTCACACCACGATCCAATAGCAATGTACGCATGGACACCGGATGCTTCATAAACTATTTGATTGTTAATTGCCTCTGTCATTTGTGATGAAATTCTCATTGATAATCTTAGTATGATTGACATATCTATATTTTTGGAAGTTGACCTTAACATCAAATCTACAATTTAGATTGATTTCTAAGTGATTATTATCAAAAAATAATTGGTCGACAAAACACATGGTCTTTCTGTGCTTCTATTGTGACAGCGAGTCCTATTACAGTTTCTATAATTGAAATGGCACCATTTACCTTGTTCCTGTCACTGCCCTACATTTGTGCAGATTGTAAAACCATATTCATTGTAAGAATCCCAAAATCTGGGAAAAGTAAGATAAATTAGACCGAAGCCTGGAGGTACTATCCTTGGAAAAAGAAGTGGTCGCTGAATCAAATAAATGTCGTGAATGTAATCACGATAGAGAATTTCATTTTACTGATGAGCAAGGATATAATGGTTGCAGGAAGTGTCATTGTCTCGGATTCCTAGAGAAATAATTGTATCTTGTTTTACCAATCCCCTGATGGCGTTGACTTTGGATAATTTTTAAATGATGGTATCATAAATCAATCGTATAAGAAAATCGATCGGCAGGATATTTTGTTGTTAACCATCACAAAAGAGTTAATGGCAGTACAGTTTACTGATTGCAGCTTTATTCAACCTGTGGCCAAGGAAAATTAAAAAAAGTCGAGATCGTTTATGATCCGATAGATGGTCTTTCACAAGGTATTAAAGATAACTAAACCAATATTAGTATCAAAATTCTGAATTATTTTAGATATTTTTTTCTTTGAAAACTTAACTATTTTTGTGTTCTAGATAATTTGATGGATTACAAACGAATACGTCTGATATGTACAACTTTGTCAATTGCACTGTTTATGGCAAGTATGATGATTCCAAATGGAGCATTACGATCCGAAGCTGCGAAATCAACCCCATCTAACGATTGGTGTTACGTATCTGCATTTCCCGAAGATCGATGGGTATGCTTCCAAGATCATGACGAGTGCAATAAAGCATACGCATTAGACCTTTTCAAATTAGATTCCTGTCTAAAAGATAACTACTAAACCAATAATGATTGATGCTTAGAAATTTTCTGTCTACCTAGAAATTTCAAAAAAATTGAAATCTATGGCTATTAGCGCTCAATTTTTTATTGAAATTTCCAGATTCAATATGTGATAAAATTGGTAACATGAGATGCGAACTGCAATAAAGATGCCCGAGATCAAAATAGCCATTTTACTAGGCAAGGTCGTCTTCCATTAATAGTATGGGTATCAACTTATTATCTTTTGGACACGAAACACAGATTTAGATTCTATATTCAACGATGTGACTTTAACATTAAAACAAACGCCACACTCAAACGGATAATTGTGAATACCTAATTAGTAATACATATTAAATCTATTGAGAATTTTTATTATTATTACCTTGAGTTTAGCAAATACCAGAATATTTTTTGTCGTTGTTCTAGTGTTTGTTCTAGCTGTTGTCCTTATTAGCTCTACTTCATTAGGCTCATATGCATCGAAAGGCGAATTGACTAGTAGGCAACCCATCAATGGTGTTGCCATGAAAGGAGCTTTTGTCAATATGAAACAGCATGACGAGCTCTGGCCTTCGGCTCCACAGAATTACATTGAGAATAGCTTGAGAATGATTTCAGGCGCGGGTTTGAATCATGTCAGGATAGTTTTCTACTGGGAAGCTTATGAAAGAGATCCCGCGGCTTTCATAAAGGAAATACAATCAATAGCCAGAGCAGGAGATAAGTACGGACTAAAAATCATTTATGACAATCATCAATGGCACACTTCTTCATGGCTTGAAGAAAGAGGAACAGGTTTTCCTTGGTCTTTATTTCAAGATTCAAAATATTCCAAAGGAGGCGGCGGTAATACTCAAGATAAAGCAGCTCAAGTCTTTTGGAAGGACTGGTGGAACAGATCCGTCAAAGATAAGCAAGGAAATGATGGCTGGACACTAATGGCAGAATATCTAAAGAAAATAGTATTGGCAGTCGATAATCATTCAAGTACTATAGGTTACGAAATCCTAAGCGAGCCACATGTTGACAAAAAACATCAATGGTCTAAAATAGGCAAATTTAATAGCTTTATTACTGCAGAATTGAGAAATATTACCAGTAAAACGATAGTCTATAGCATGAATGTTCCAGTAGACTTGAATAGCCAGATTAATATCTCACCAAAAAACTTGGCAAAAATGGCGCCCTCGTCTAAGGATAACATCGCTTTCAAAATAAGTGTGTACGGAATTCCTGATGGAGATGGGTATCAGGAGAAGAGATTTGACATGTTTTTGAAAACAAGAGACTTGACTGGAATTCCTTTATACATTGGAGAGTGGAATAATGTTGTAAGGACAAAAGAAGGCGGAGTAACCAAACTCGACCCAGATTTGAGTGAGCTTACTAAAACTGATGCGAAAAAAATACTGGGAGCTTTGAAGAAAGAAAAAGTATGGGGCACAGCTTTTTGGAGATGGGATTATCAGCCAGTTGTTACGGATAATTTTAACTTGGTTTCCGATAAGAGTGGCAAATTAGTGCCTACCAAATACTTTAGTATCTTAAAAGACACAGTGAAAAAGGTTTATGGTTCTTCTGTCAGTACATCAACCGATTTTACAACTTCTGCCGGAACATCAAGTATCGATCATGGTCAACAAACCAAATTGATAAACGAGCTTGTAAGAACCGGTAAATTCACAGAAGCTGAAGCCAAACAATTCGTATCAAGAATAATCCCGGATGGAGTCGATGATACTTCAATTTCCAATGATACTGACTCATCTAATAATCGAACCAATCCTGAAGAGTATGAAAATCTCAAAGAACTAGTTGATGACATAAAAAATAACGTTGTAGATATTGAAGAGATATCCTTAAACACTTTCCAAGATTCCGCTGCTTATAAAGGGGCAGATATACAGACTCAAAATTGTTTAGACCTAGCAGGGAAAATAGGAGACAATCTTGGTGACCAAGAAATCGTGCACTGTTCTGAAGATGCTAACTATTTTCAAAATAAACTATTCTAATACCAATGACAATAACAACACTGATGATACCGGTAACTAGTATCTTTTTAAGTAAGGTCATTCATATCAAATCAATATGTTAGGCGAAATAATTGGGGAAATGAAAGGTAACGTATCAGGTCAAAGAGTTACGGATGTTGAAGGTCCTACAATAGAAACAAGTATATCGGCAAGTGGAAGCCTTAGGGGAGTACAAGTTACTGAATTACTTACCTATATAGCAAGCCCTTCTTCTAATAGAATGTTGCATGGAATCGGTAATGGGATAATTAGAACCTTGGACGGAGAAATTACATCATATACTGGTGAAGGAATTGGGCGGTTTAATTCCTCTGGCGTACTAAAATGGCGAGGAGCAATATTTTTTCAGACTTCGGAGGGTAAATTGGAATCCCTCAATAATGTAGTAGGAGTGTTCGAAGCAGAGGTTGACATCGCAGGAAATTTCGTAGACAAGACGTGGGAATGGAAGTAACCTCATTATCTTCCAAATAAAATAAAGGACTATTTTATTCTCCCTAGAGTTTTTTAACCCGAAAATTATCCCCAGTTGATAGGCTTGTCGAATAGCTTTCAATATTGTATGAAGTAAACGTTACTATTGTCAATACTGTGATAAAAAAGATAGATACATACATCATATCATTTCTGTTACTATTTGCACCTGCAGATTTTCTATGAACCATTATGCTATATTGTTCTTTTCTTTAATATTTAAAAATTCTTAAATGCACGAATATTTTACTCATTCTGCGACAGCTTCATTTTTTGCTTTTCAAGTTGAAATTGACACAATAAATCATTTGGAGTATATTTACATTCTGGCGGAATAGAGTCAGGGTTGGGAAAAACAGCTGTAGATCTATTCTGCAAATTCTCGTTTTGTGGATTTTCAGTTTTGAAATAACCGATACCGAATACAATAAAGAAAATAATTCCAAGTATGATAAAAATGAATATAACAATGACACCCAATTGCATTTTCCTGATATTCCTGTATTATCCAGAGTTATAGAATGGGATGTTATTATTCATTATCATGGGTAATTAATCTGAAGGAAAATAACAATAGGTTAATTGGAGAGTCCGGTCTTCTAACATCGGTTAGCAACATTTTACGACCTATAACGAACGACTAACATTACCTACTTTAAGAAACGCTAGACACGAAAGACCTATTAACAAGCCACATCTTAGTATAAAAATTGGCAAAAAGTCTTGGAATTACTATTCTTCTTGCTGTGTTAGTTTCAGGCGTCGGTCATATCTATTTGGGATTCGTAAAACGAGGAATAATTATTCTGGTAGTGAGTATTGCCATTTGGATTATAGTATCATTATTTGTCCCCTACCCTTGGAGTTGGCTGGTCGGCGGCATATATTGGATTTGGCAAATAGTAGATGCGTACAGACATTACAAAAAACTGAACGCGGCACAGCCACAAGTGGAAAAATGAAATCTTGTTTAAGACAATAACGGAACAGTGAAGGCATTAAAATATCCCTTAAAGGTATCAATTTTATCGACCTTGGGCTTAAATAAAGGGACAAGATTGACATGGGGCTGGTCGTTTGTGAATCAAATTTGACACAATTTTTAGACCCATAAATGCTTGAACAAGGATAAAGTTTATGAACAAAAGCACCTAATGCCGTCCACGATTTATTGTTTCTTTCATTACCACCAAAACAAAAATTCCAGACCCTACTGCTAAAAGAGCTACTATATGAAAAGCATCATTAAGACCAAATAGGTCTGCTATGTAACCTATCCCAATGGCTCCAAAGACAAAGCCCAAGTCCCTCCAAAATCTGTAAACACCTAAAGAAGTTGCTCTCCATTTTGGATGTGTCACATCGCTGATAGCAGCCAACAGTGTTGGATAGACAAGTGCGGTTCCTATACCCAGTAATGACATACCAATGACCCAGCCTAACATGGAACCAGTAAATAACACTACCCAAATTCCAATACCTTGGATAATCATTCCTGGATAAATTAGCACCTTTCTGCCCACCTTGTCGCTAAATGTACCTGTTAATAGTTGGAGAACTCCCCAAATTCCTGGATGAAGTGCCTTTAAAAAACCAATTTCACTAATTCCTACTGCAAAGGAAGCAAAGTACAAAGTGAATAAACCCCACGTCACTCCAAAAATCAAATTATTGATTAAACCAGCCTGACTGACTGATAGAAGCGTTCGATTTTTCCATGAAGTTTGAATAAAAACCTGTTTAAAGTTAAGGTCGGCTTTGCTTACATTTTCGTTTGAAGACTCATTCTTTATTTCTAGCGCAGTAAATTTTCGAGTATCTTTAACAATAACCCAAGAAATAACAAGACCAAGGATGACAAATGCAATTCCAAGAAAAAATGGATAGGGTTTCAATCCATACGTGGAAGCTAAGTAGCCTGTTACAAATCCAACAAGAGCCACGGATACATATCCTGCGAACTCGTTAAGTCCTAGTGCTAGACCTCTTCTTTCTTTTCCAACTAGGTCAATTTTCATATTAACCGTCATTGACCAAGCCAACCCTTGGTTGATTCCAAGAAGAATGTTTGCAAAAATAATCCAGTTCCAATCAGGAGCCAATAGTAAGATAAACGGAACTGGCAAACCAAAGAGCCAACCTAGTACCAATATTTTTTTTCTTCCCCACTTGTCAGAAAGATTACCTGCGAAGAGATTCAGAATGGCCTTAACCGCTCCAAAGCTAGCTATGAATGATACAATTATAGCATTAGATTCAATGCCAAAGTCATTTTTACCAATAAGTGGAACTACTGTCTGCTCCAGTCCAATCATTGCACCTACAAAAGCATTTACTAAAACAAGAATCAGAAATTGCTGGATATTTGCTTTTAACCCCAGCGTTATGCGACGCGGTTTGTTGTCATCGTTATTGGAATTCAAGTACGCTCTTACGCGCGCACTGACTGCATCTTTATTTTCTTGTAGGCTTCTTGTGATGCTACTGCTAGTGTGCCAGCTAGTAACGCTAATGGAATGGATAATAATAAGGAATAGTTGTAGAATGCCAGGTCAACTGTTTCAGCTGTTAATATACAAACAGTCTCAGCTGTAAACAAAATAATGAGACTTGTTTTTAGAATATGTTTGATGTTTGATTGTCTGCGAAGAGAGAACAACTTTGAAATTCCTATACCAAAATTCTTGAAAGTGATAATAAGATTGGCGACAAATCCTTTATTCGATTGCTGCTCCAGTACCGAACAACAACTATCTATCTTTGCGTTAAGATTATACCTTCCTAATATAGTCATAAAAGTCGCAAATCCTGCTGCTGCGTATCCCATAATATATCCGAAAACAATACCTTGTAAATTATAACCAAAGAAGTATAAGGCACTATTCTCACCAATCACAGCTGATGAGATGCACAAGATTTCAATTCCCAAGGCTGCGGCAAAAAATGTTCTTACATGACCGAAGAACAATAGAACATGTTGTTTGTTAATTGCAGTCTCATCTATATGTAATCCAGTACAACAACAAACCTCTTTGGTACAATAGGTGCAATCGTTGGACTTCACATTCTTACAGTCATCATCAATACAATGACATTCTGAGCACTTTATCACCATATTTCACCTAGGATTAACTGTAATCGTATATGAACCTTTGAAAATTCTATTTATCGCAATTCATGATAGCCGCATTTAGATTTATCTTTTCTTTAAGATTAGTATCGTAATTGTTCCCACAGCCGCGAATATTCCAATACCTATTATTAAATTCCCCTGATTATCCAATATACTAGGTGGAGACTGGTGAGGGACAAATACTTTAAAGGAAGCAACATGAATGGAATCATTTTTATCAATTCTTAACAGAACTTGATGGGTTCCATCATCAGGAAATAAATAGTCGACTGAGAAATCTCCATTTTCATTGCTAATGTTCTGGAATTTAAAAAGTCTTTGACCATTAGTAACGGTCACTTGCGCAACAGAATCTTTAACATGTTCATCCGTTCCTAAATTTGTCAGGCTAAACTGCAAGGTAGTAAAGGTGTCTATAATTGGTCTTTCAGGTAGATAACCAAATTCGATTTTCAAATTATCATCAAAATTTTTCCATACTTGGATATTCTTCGAATCAATTACGTGAGCATAAGCGAAATGAAAAGGTAGGGTTAAAGCTGTAACAAAAATAATAATTATCTTAAAATATTTCACTAATTCACACAAGACAAGTCCGCAATTAAAGTTGTTGTAGCAGAGATGAACCATCTACTAATTTACGGTTAGAGCTGGACAGTACTGCACAATAAATACAATTACAGTCTATTTAAATAGTCAAGAAATTGCTTGAATTGGTAGCATATTATGCTAAGAAAGTTTAGTTCAAAGTCGACAACTTAATTTCTAACTTTCCTTCTGCAGCAGGACTAACCATCGCACTAAAGTTAGCAAAAACAGGTTCTATGGGAACAAAAAGTATTCCCGCAATTTCAACAGATATTGTATATTTCCCAGATTCAACAAATTTGAACGATGGTAACATGACTCCATTAATTGAGTGAAAAAAAGGTTCTCCGTATTTGGTAGACATTCGGAATAGTTCAATTGCATCTTTCTGCATAATGAAATCGCAGTCTACATGACGCATCCTAATTTGCTTGTCTCCAGCATTCTCAAAAAGATTTACCATGAAAAACATAGTTTCTCCCTTTCCTACTAATGTCTGAGCATATTGCAAATTAACAAAATATTTTCTATCCGAGGTATGGGCTGAGATGCTCTGGATTTTCACATTGCTTTTCGAAAATGGACTGGTAGTATTGGCCTGTGAAAATGAGCTGTGAAAAGTTGTAAAGCATATTAATACAACCAAGGAGATTAGTATTGAAGTATTAATTACATCTCCCATATCTCTAGCTGCGATAGGTATTATTTTATCCTATAGGAAGTTTAAATCAAAAGACTAAAGTTAGTGCGTAACGAGTGCCAATTACCATTGTTAATACAACTCGCTGGAAGTTTGTTTGTCGTCACAGTTGTTCTGTTTTTGAGCTACACTTTTTGGATACCTACATCTATTCAGCTTCTGGCACAGCAGCCATCACCTCAAAATTTCGTAACATATGAAAAACGCAGCAACTTCATTCAAGAGTTCAAGGTTCCTGTAAATGAGAGGGGTTTAAAGGGAATCATTACAGACAGTGAGCAGAATGTATGGGTTTACCATGCGACCACCAGCAACAGCACAATAATGAAAATGTCAAAACAAGGTCACAATTTTACAAACTATAGTATTCCTGGTAACACTGTTGCTGACAGGGCCATAATAAACCTTGCAGGAGGTCAGTTACTATTTGATAATGCCAGTAATGCAATTTGGTTTACTGATGCTAGAATAAATTCCCTAGGAAAATTAGACATAAAAACCAATGCGATAGAACTATTTTCTCTTCCGACTAGCAATTCTGGAATAATGGGACTTGCTCTTTCACCAGACAAAAAATTGGTATGGTTCACAGAGATAACGGGAAATAAGATAGGAAGTTTGGATATTGAAAGCAAGCTCATTACTGAATATCCAACAGGAGATAACAGCGGACCCACATTACTTACTTTCGATAGTAATGGTGTTTTGTGGATTACTCTTTCATATGCTAATAGTATTCTGAGAGTTGAACCATGGTTACTAATTCCTGGAAGCAAGAGTATTGGTATGTATTCAATTCCCTTAGAAAAACCAGATTTTTTCTCACCATTTGGTGTAGCAACTACACAAGTAAATGGTATTGAAAAAATTTTTCTATCAGACCATGGTTCCAGCAGAGTTATCGTCTCAAATATTAGTTCCGATTTGAAGAATTATACCTCATATTGGACGTCGCCATCAAGGGCTCTTCCAATGGCACTTCCTAGTCAAGTCGTGTCAGATAAAGTTGGTAACATCTTTTTTGCAGAGCATGGTGGTAACAAGATAGGTAAGATTTCTAGAGACAATGGGATTATGACAGAATTTGATATTCCCACGGGCCCTCTTGCCACTTCCATATTCTTGGCGGTGTCTGAAAACGGGAACCGAATTTGGTTTACAGAATGGGAATCTAACAAGATTGCATATCTTGACAACACTGTTCGAATTCCATTCACTATAACGGTCAGAAACAATGAGAGTACAGCTACTGGTTCCGATATGAAACCAATAATTCTAAAGCAAGGTGACTCTCATTCTGTTGACGTAAGATTAACTCTAAACAATAACGTGTCCTCCCTGGTATTACCAAATGCTACTGAAATCTCTGTAGTAGGTATGACTGACGCAGGACTTAATGGAATTGTATATTCATCAAAACCTGAGCGAGTTAATTTGACGGCAGTTCCAGAGGCAGAAGTGAAAATAGACCTAACCGTTGAATCAGAGGAGGCGGTAAGTGGAAACTATACAACTATGATACGAGCCTCATTTCTAGAGC
>Ga0184632_10000095_pt1 | contig 26472 bp, 20 predicted proteins | sample PLM31_50_b1_FD_133153 | JGI IMG/M metagenome (GOLD analysis project Ga0184632, IMG submission 133153) | Groundwater sediment microbial communities from an aquifer in East River, Colorado, USA - PLM3-1_50_b1 | ecosystem: Environmental > Terrestrial > Soil > Riparian zone | place: USA: East... | reverse complement strand
GCGGCTGCACGGTCGTCCTGCCGGCGCTGTCGGCCGGCCGTTTCGTCGTATCGCCGGCGGCTAAATGCGTGGTGTCTGCAACGGTCGAATCGGTCCCTCTTCCACCCATCGGCGTGGCGAAGATCAGGCCCTTCTTGTACGCGTAGAAGCCGCCGCCGCCGAAGACGGTCCCGACTATGAGCAGCCACAGCAGCAATCCGGAGAGTACGGAGCGGCGCGGCGCCTCGTTGGCGGGACGCGTGCCGGTGGCGCGCGGCAGCGGCGTCGTGGGCGCCGAGGCCAGGCGCGCGCCCGCCATCGCGGGGAGGGCCTGGGTCGCGTCGGTGGTGAACGAGACCGAGCGGCCGCCCTCGAGGACGTTGACCAGCTCGTCCGCGTTCTGGAAGCGCTGCGCCGGCGTCTTCGCCATCATCTTCCGGATGACTTCGAAGAGCTGGCGCTTTTCCGGACTCTCGAGCGGCGGCGTGGGAATCTCTTCCATGATGTGTTTGTAACCGATGGAGAAAGAATCCTCGCCGTCGAAGGGCACGCCTCCCGTCAGGCATTGATAGGCGACGACGCCGAGCGAGTAGAGGTCGCTGCGGCCGTCGAGCGGCTGTGCCTTGGCCTGCTCGGGACTCATGTAGTGCGGCGTCCCGATGGACATTCCCGTGCCCGTGAGCTTGCCGCCGGAGGCGGCCTTCGCGATGCCGAAGTCCGTGACCACCGCGTGCCCGTGCTCGTCGAACATGATGTTGTCGGGCTTGATGTCGCGGTGGACGATTTCTTTCTTGTGCGCGTAGGAGAGCGCGCGGCCGACCTCGGCCAGGATCTTCTTGATCTCGCCGGGCGGCAGGCTGCCGCGCGCCCCCAGGACGCTGGAGAGCGGCTTGCCGCGTAGGAACTTCATGACGAAGTAGATGATCCGGCCCGATTTCCCGACGCGGTAAATCGGGATGATGTTGGGATGCTCGAGATTGGCGGAGGTACGGGCTTCGCGCTGGAAGCGCTCGACGAATTCTTTGTCGAACGCCAGGGAGAACGGCAGCACCTTGATGGCGACTTCGCGGTCGAGCTGTTTTTCCTTTGCTTTGAAGACGATCGCCATGCCGCCGCGGCCCAGCTCGTCGACGATTTCGTACTCCTCTTCGAGCTCTTTGCGCACCATGTCGATTTCCGTGATATCCTGCGCGTCCCCCCCGAGCGCGCCGACGGGCGTCGTCGCGGTCAGATCGAGGCCGCACGAATCACAGAACTTGGCAGTGTCCTTATTCTGGGTGCCGCAGCGAGAGCAGTACATCCCGTCTCCGAGGGAGCCGGGCCTAACTTAGGGTTCGCGGTAAGGCGACGCAACGAGACACTAGAAGTCGGCGCCGAACGCGGCGTAGACTTTCGGCTGACCAGCGGCAGGCTGCGCGACGCCCACCCGCACGCGCAGCGGCAAATCGTAACTGATCGTCATATCTCCGACCAACTCCGCGCCCACAGAACGCAAGCGATGGAGTCGCGCACGCTCACCGGGGTCCCACGTGTCACCGACATCGCCGAAAAACGAGAGCGCCAGCTTGTCGGCTCCGAGCGGCAGATGGCCCAGCGATCGACCGATGAGGGCGAGGGGCAAGCGGTATTCGGCGGTGAGCGTCGCCGCGCGCCGCCCGCTCAGCGAGCCCGATGCATACCCGCGCACGGGGAACGTGCGGAACGCGCCGGCCGTCTGACCGAAAGCCAGCTCGACCGCGCCAGATGAGACACCGCCAATGGAGAGGCGGTCGGTGAGTGGCCCGTCCATGGCGCCCACGGCGCCGCGGATCGCGAGGACGGAATATGCGTACCCGAGGCGCGGCCCCAGGCGCATGTAGATGCTGCCGCGCGCCCGTACCTCATTGAGCCAGCGCGCAGTCCCCTGCTCTTCTCGACGGCGATAGAGGAAACTCGCGGTCGCGCCATCCTGCAACGAAACCGCGAGCGATCCGGACACGGCCGAGCCAACCGACAGGCTTGCCGATCCACCGACGCGGTTGCGGTTGACGCAGCCGTTGCAAATGTCGGCGAGGTTGGTGTCGGGAATGGAGACGTATCGCCTTCCTTCATATTCGCCGGCGAGCCGCAGCGAGACGAACCTCCACCAGCGCCGGTGGAGCATCGTCGCCCCGATAGCCGCGTCACGACGCTCGGACGAGACCACGTGCCCGGTACTATCGATCCCCGCCAGCGACCAGTCGTTGGACACCGACACGTCCAGCGTGGGATCGCCGAGCGCCTGACTAATAAGGAAGAGGGATCCTTGCGCCCGCGCCGGTGAGGCAGATGCCAGGCCCTGCACGACATACGAGTACCGGCCCAGCGCGTCAGTCCCCGCCGTGACCGCTCCAAGGAAAAGACCGGCATCGCCTGCATCGAAGGCGAGCGGAATCCAGAAGTGCGGCCGCAGCGACCCCCACGACGCATAGCCCGTTTCTCGAACCGCGACCGGAGGAGCGGGCACGAACGCCGGCGCTGCGGCGGCGGTCTCCGGCGGCACGATCGCGAGCGGCCGGACGGCGCGCAACTCCCAACCGTCGTCACCGAGCGTGGCGAACACGATGCGGCCATCCGGCAGCGATGCAGGCGCTCGCGCGCCCCGCGGCTCGGCAGTCAACTGCGCGACTCCCCGGCCTTCGCTCCACTGATGGATCTGCGGAAAACCGGCGACGTCGGTCACGAACAGCACCCTGTCGCCGGTCCACGCGGGATCGGCGATGGCGCTGCCGCGCTGCGCTTCCGCGAGCACGGTCACGCTCTCGAATGCGCCGGTACGCCACCGCACCAACGCCCAGCGCCCGTTCTGGTTCCGCGGCGCCACGATCCAGCGCCCGTCCGGCGAGGGCACGGCAGGTCCCCAGGTGACCGCCTCGATCCCTCGCGCGCTCGATCCCGATGCATCGGTCGCCTGTGACGGCGTGTTGCCGCCGGGAGTCAGCCGCAACGTCGACAGCAAGCCGCCCCCGAAGCGCGGCTCCATGATCCTCGCGCCCGTGGTGACCCGTTTCCACGCGCCGCCCGGCAGCCACTTCCACAGATCGCTGCGCAACTTCCAGCGGCTCGTGAAATCGAGCTGCGCGATGATCAGCGTATCAGCCAGCCAATCGAAGCTCACCTGCCCCGTCACGCGATGCGACCGAAGCTGGGCGCCACCCTGGAGATCGATCACGCGCAGTCGCTGCGCGCCGCGGCCGTCGCCGTGGACGTACGCCAGGCTGCGGCCGTCCGGCGACACGCGGGCGATGGGCTCGCCGCGCAGACGGCCGGCGATGAGACGGCTGCGTGTCGCGGATTCGTTCGGCCCGGCGGAAGCAACAGCGCGCTGCCATGTGTCCTCGAGCGTCACACCACCACGCCGAAGCGGGCGCCCAACACGAAAGGGAATGAGCTGGCCGGCCGTTGCCTCGACGAAGCGCGGCAGCACGGAGTCCGCGGCGGTCTGCGACAGATACTCCCAGAAGCGACCCCCGTAGGCGTACGGCGCGAGACCGTTCGGCCAGCGCGTGAACAGCAATGCGTCCCACGGTGAGCGCGCCTGCCCTGCGGCCGCATCGGTGGCGACGATCTGGCGGTGAAAGCCACCCTCCGCACGGCCACCGCCGGTGAAGCGGGTCTCGTAGTACGTCGCGATCCCTTCGGTTACCCAGCTCGGCTGATATGCATTGGGGAACAGTCCCGGCGCGCGGCCGAAGACCGATTGCAGTGCCCCCCACAAACCGCGCGAGCGGTCGAGATGAAAGACGTGGGTGAGCTCATGCACAATCACGAGGCGCTGCCAGCTGTCGTACGTCTGCAGCGCGGGGTCCGCCACCGGCGGGGCGATGAGAATCGTGAAACGGTTGGAGGGATACGTCGTGGCGTATCCGTTCGGCGTGTCGACATCGTCGGACACCGTCACATCGATGATCCCGCGCGGCGCGTGCAGCTCTGTCGCCAGCAAGCCATACGCGCGCTCAGCTTCGGCGGCGGCTTCCAGCGCCTGCGCGCGATAGCTGGGACGGAAGTGGATGCGGAAGTGTTGCGTGTGGAGGGTGCGCCAAGTGCCTGAGGGGTCGACTTGACCTGTCACAACAGCCGGCCATACCAGCAGGACAAACACCAACCCTCTCATCTACTCATCCCACGCAGGAAGTCCTCGATCCCCCGCGCAACCCCGCGTGCATATCGAAGCCGGCCTTCCGGACTCGCCAGCATCGCCTCCTGCTCCGGAATCATCATGAACAAGCCTTCGGTCAGCGCTGACGGCATCCACGGGTTCCGCACGAGCGCATAATCCCCTCGCCCCATTCCCAAATCCCTCATCCCCAACTCCGCGACCAGCGCGCGGTCGAGCGTGCGCGCCAACGCGGCGCTGCGTGGGTGGAAGTAGTAGACACTCGTGCCGTTGTTCACGAACGGATTCACGCCATCGGGCAGCGCGTTCGCGTGAATCGAGACGAGGACGTCAGCGTCGTGCTGCTCAGCGAATCGGGTGCGCGGGAACAGATCGATCGGCATGGAATCGGTGCGCGTGAGCAGCACGGTCGCGCCCGCTCGCTCGAGCAGCGTCTTCGCCTGCTGCGCGACCGCCAAGGTCGCGACCGGTTCCCAGAGACCCGACGGCCCTTTCGCGCCGACCGGCGGATGGCCGGGGTCGAGCACGATCGTGCGACCGGCCAGTGGCCGGCGCGGATCGATCACCGGTGGGCGCCGGACTTCGAGCAGGAGATCTCGCCCGCTCCAGCGCGTGCGGTAGCCCCACACGGGTCCGGCCAGTGAGAGCGTGAGCGTCACTTCATCGGCCGCGGGCTGCGCATAGCTCATCCGCGTGACATAGGAATCCGTGCCGCCGTGCTGCATCCAGTTCACATCGGACGCGACGCCGTACAGCCGCAGCGTCAGGCTGCGATCGGCTTCTTCCACTTGAAACGGAACCCGGGCCGGCAGCGGGACGCGCAAGACCAGCGACCGCGGAGTCGCCGAGAGACGCACCGAACCGACGATGCCCCCTGGCGGTGGGGTCTCGGGGGGGAGCGGCACGACGTCGGCCGTGTTCACCCACGCGACCGCGCCGCGTGACAGCTGCAGTCGCGTCTGACCACTCCATCGCGCCGTCGCGACGGCGGTGGTGCCGAGCGGGAAGAACCAGTTGTAGGTGCCGTACGGCACAGCCTTCCCGACCGTGAGACTATCGCTTTTGCCGGTGTGTGCGGTGTCGTCGTTCAGCACAACGACGACCGGATGGCTGCGGTCCAGCGTGTCCAACACCAGAGGCCAGAACGCGCGTGCCGTGTCCGTGCCGAGGATTGCTTCGACGATGGCGTCGCACAGCGGCTGCGCGGGCAGCCACGCGACGTAGCGATCGACAGCGGGCGGCAGGCGATAGGCTGTCGTGTCGGTACCGAACGCGCGCACGCCCCACGCAGGCTCGTCGGGAAGCGTGTCGGGGACGAATGCAATCCAGCGGTGGTCGAATTTCAGCCGAACCCTGGCCCCAGGAGTGGCACGCAACGACAGCCGGATTCCTTCACCTGCCGGAAACACGAGCGTGTCGGTGGGTGTGAAACTCATCGTGTCGATCCAGACCGCGGCGTCCGGCGGCGGTCGAAAGGGCTGCGCAATGCGCGTGACGAACGTGGTTTCGCGCTGTTCCGCACCGCTGCCCGCCCGCGCCACGATCTGGAATCGTGCCACGGAGTCCGCCGGCAACGGAATCCACGCGAGCCAGCTGCCGGTCGAAAACACCCGCACTGGGAAACCGTTGATCGACAGCGCGACGTCACCGCGCCCGCGGCCGACGCTGCCGAATAAAAAGGAAGAGTCCTCCGCCTGAATGGGGTCGGCCGTATCGGGATAGACGATGGTGATGTGGAGAGGCTCTCGCGATAGGGACTCGCGCCGCGGCGGGCCGGCGGTCGCGCAGCCCGTCGCAGCGACGAGCAGTGCGGTTCGGACCAGTCGCATGTGGCGCAAGCTAGCGGCGAGCAATAGATTGGGCCACCTTACTTTATGACTCCGAGCGTGTGCCACTATTGCGGCCGGCAGAACGATGCCAGCGCGCAATTCTGCTCCGATTGTGGGAAACCGCTCACCCAGGCGGCGGCCGCACGGACCGCCGTAGCCGCGGGCGGCGGAGGTGGGATCGTCTCCCGCACCAGCGGCCCCCCCGGCTCTCCTTCCCCTGATGCCGCGCCGGCGGATGGTCCTTGTCCCCTGTGCGGCAGCGTGGTCGCCGCACACGCAGGAGGAGCTGGGGAGTCGCGCGACCGACGGACCATCCCTGATAGACGCTCCGATTACTCCCTCACACTGATTCTGGTTTCCGAGATGGCCACGGAAGTGGCGCGCTTCCAGCGCAAGACCACGGAGACGACCATCGGCCGGACGGAGGGAGACCTCCGGTTCCTTGACGACGCCTTCCTCTCGCCGCTGCACGCCAAGCTGTCGTGGGAAGAGGGACGGCTCGAGGTGCGTGATCTCGGCAGCCGTAACGGCACGTGGGTCTTTCTGGAGGCTCCCTATCGCCTCACCGACGGCGACGTGATGCTGATCGGCTCACAGGTGCTGCGCTTCCGGCGGCTGGGCTACCCCGGGCCGCACGCTGCCGACGCCGATGCAACGAAGCGCATGGGCAGCATGGTGCCGAGCGCCGACATCGCCAGCCTCACGCAGCTCCGCAGCGATGGCAGTTCGCGCGATGTCATCCAGCTGTCGCCGGGCCGCGACGTGCACATCGGACGGGAGCGCGGCGACTGGATATTCCCCTACGACCCATCCATGAGCGCCCAGCATGCGACCGTGCGCTCCGAGGACGCCGACTTCGTGCTCGTGGACGATCACAGCCGCAACGGCGTTGCGATCGGGGCGCGCGGCGCGATGCAGCTGCAGCACGGCTCGCGCATCATGGTCGGCGACAAGCTGCTGCGCATCGAGCTCCCCGGAGGAGGTCTCCCAGGGGGACCAGCGGCATGAAGATCTGTCCCGTCTGCTCCACCGAGTATCTCGATGACGTGAAGTTCTGCCCGAACGACGGCCAGACGCTGCGGTCGGCCGCGCCTGCCAACGACCTGGTCGGTCAAGTGGTCGCCGATCGCTATCACGTCGTGAAGAAGCTCGGTGAAGGCGGGATGGGTCAGGTCTATCTCGCCGAGCATGTGAAGATGGGCCGGCGCAGCGCGATCAAGGTGATGAACCCGTCCATGGTGCACGATCCCGACGCAGTCGCGCGCTTCAACCGGGAGGCGTCGAACGCCAGCCGTATCGGCCATCCCAACGTCTGCGCGATTTACGATTTCGGCGAAACGCCCGACGGGCTCATCTACCTGGCGATGGAATTCATCGAGGGCGAGCCGCTGACGGATGTGCTCGAGCGCCAGGGCACGCTCCCGCTGGCGCGCGCCGCGAGCATCTTCCTCCAGACCGCTGACGCCCTGCAGGCCGCCCACGACCTCGGCATCGTGCACCGCGATTTGAAGCCGGACAACATCATGTTGTCGCGGCGCAAAGGGGGCGGCGATACGGTCAAGGTCGTGGACTTCGGGATCGCGAAAGCCGTCGGCGGCGATGAAGCGGGCCAGAAAGTGACCAAGACGGGCCTCGTGGTCGGCACGCCCGAGTTCATGAGTCCCGAACAGCTCTCGGGTGATACCCTCGACGGCCGCAGCGACCTCTACTCGTTGGCGCTGGTGCTGTACCGGATGCTGACCGGCAAGCTGCCGTTCGAGGCGACCACGGTACAGGAAACGATGATCAAGCGGCTGACCGACGAGCCCACCACGCTCGCCGAGGCCCGGCCCGATCTGCCGTTCCCCGCCGGCCTGCAACCGGTGATCGATACGGCGCTGGCGCGGACGCCGGCCGAGCGCTACCAGAGCGTAGCGAAGTTCGCGGCGGACGTCGGCGCCATCACGGGCCGCCCTGGAACATCGTCGGTTCCGCATACGCGCGGTGCCATCGTGGATACCGAGGGCAAGACGCAGCTGCTCGATCCATCCGCGGGACCTACGACACGCATATCAGCAAAGCATCCGGCGCCGAAGAGAAGGTCGTTCGTCCCGGCAGCCCTGGGTCTCGGCGTCGTGTTGGCGGGCGGCGGTGCCTGGATGGTGCTGAGCGGTGGAAACACGACGGGCGGAACGCCCTCCGACAGCGTTCGCCCCGGCGGGACGCAGACCGTCACGACCTTGGCGAACCGGGACAGCGGGCAGCGCGCGCCCCTGCCTGCCCCGCCCCCGACGAATCGGTACGACGACGCGGCCGGCCGCCGCGCGCTCGTTGGTCTCGTCGACGCGATGGACGACCTGCCCGGAGACGTACTCGTGGATTCGGCGAAGGCGATCTATCGCGCATCGGGCCAGGAGTCCGCCAAGGGAAATGCCGCCTACATCACCGCGCAACTGTACTTGCTGAAGGTCCAGGATCTGCGCAGCGCGCGAGATTGGATCGTGACGGCGTTACGACACAGCCCCAACGATCAGAAGTACCGCGATCTCCGCACGGCCGTCGAACGCGATCTGCGGCAGCCACAGTAATGTTCGGACGCTCTAACAAGGCCATCCGCGTCGAGGTCTTCGCCAAGACCGATCTCGGCCGTGCGCGCGATCACAACGAGGACCGCTTCATCGTCGCGGACCTCACGCGCAAGTCTGCCTCGTTGCTGCCCGACGTCCGGCAGCACGACATCGGCCCGCGGGGCACGCTGCTGGTCGTCGCCGACGGGATGGGGGGCGCGGCGGCGGGCGAGCTGGCCAGTGAGATGGCGACCGACACGATCTACGATCACCTCGTGAAGACCTGGAATGCGGAGCGCGAGGCAACACCGCAGCGCTTCGCCTACCGGCTCAAGGAAGCGGTCGAAGTCGCGAACGCGAGCATCCACGCCCATGCCAAAGCGCATCCCGAAGTGCGCGGCATGGGGACGACGACGACCGCTGCCGGCGTCCTGAACGATCATCTCTACCTGACCCAGGTGGGCGACAGCCGGGCGTACCTGATTCGCGGTGGACAGGCGCATCAGATCACCAAGGATCAGTCGCTGATGCAGCGGCTCGTAGAAGCTGGCGAGCTGACCGAAGAGGAAGCGGCGCAGAGCGAGCGCCGCAACATCATCCTCCAGGCGCTGGGACCGGATCCCAAAGTCAAAGTCGATCTCACGCATCAGGAAATCCGGCGCGGCGACGTCCTGGTCCTCTGCTCCGACGGACTGACGGGACAGGTAAAGAAGGAAGAGATCGCCAAGATCGTGACCAGTGCCAAGGATTTGAGCGCGGCGTGCGACCAATTGATCGCGCTCGCCAACGAACGAGGCGGGCCCGACAACATCACGGTGGTGATCGCGCGGTTTGACGGCGACGGGCTACGCTTCTCCGGCGGTGGCACCCAGGAGGACGTGGGCCACCAGGTCTACCCGCTCATCGACACCGAGACCAGTACGGAGCCGGTGCCCGTGTACAAAGGCAGCCGGCCTCCCGTGCCCAACAAGGAAGCTCGCCAGCAGACGAGGACCCTCGTCCTCGCCCTGATCGCCATCGCCGCGAGCCTAGTCTGGTACTTCACGCGGAATCAGTGAAAGCCCAATTCACGTTTCTCTCCGGCGCCCGCGCGGGTCAGATCGAAGCCTTCCGCAAGGGTTACATCGGGCTTGGCCGCCATCCGCTGTCCGACGTGCGCTTCGACGCCGAGCGGGATCTCGACGTATCGTCGCGGCACGCGGCGATCGTGCGCAAGACCGAGGGGTTCGTCCTCCAGGATCTCGGCAGCCGCAACGGCACGTTCGTGAATGGCAAGCGCATTACCGGCGACGCGCTGCTGGCGGACGGCGACGTCATCGGATTTGGAGCGAATGGGCCGGCACTCCAGTTCGGGGTCATCGAAGCGGATGTCGACGTAGCGCCTACGGCCGCCGCTGAGGCGCTCGCGGAACGGTCATCTTCACCGCGGGAAGTCTTTCAGGCAGCGCCACGGCCGGCGCCGTTGCGACAAAGCACGGGGATCCGGATCGCCGCCGAAGTCGCGCGCCAGACCGCACAGCTGCGCCGCACAACGAAGGTCCTGATCGTGGTGCTGCTCGTGGTCGGCACGGGCTTTACGTGGATGCAGTGGGACGGACGGCGGCGCGCGAACGAGCTGCTGCAGCTGCAGCTGCGTGCCGACAGCCTGATGCGTGAAGCGCGCGCCATGTCCGCGCATTTCCACTCGGAGATGCAGGGCGTACGCGATGCGCTCAAGGCGTCGCAGGACGAGACCACACGCCTGCGCCGGGAGCTGGCGGCTTCAGGCGGAGACGCGTCCTCGGTGTCCCGGTTGCGCAGCGAGCTGGATGCCGCCGAGCGACGTCAGCGCGCGCTGGCCGGCGCGGTCGGAGGAGTCGATTACCGCGCGATCTCGCATCAGAATCAAGATGCCGTCGCTATCGTGCTGGTCGAGTACAGCGACGGCGAGCGGTTCAGTGGAACGGCGTTCGCGATTGACTCGATGGGTACGATGATCACGAACAAGCACATCCTGGCGGGGGAAGACGGCACCAAGACGCCGAAACGGCTCGGCGTGATCTTCTCCGGCAGCACCCAGATGTGGCGCGGCGAAATGCTCGGCGTCTCGTCGGAGGTGGACATCGGCGTGCTGCGCGTGTTGATCAAGGGCGGGACGCCGCGCGTCCGCGGGCTGGCGCGCACCCGCGAGGGGATCGAGCGCGGGGATCCGGTCGCGATCCTGGGCTACCCGCTCGGCTTCGATCTACCGATGGAAGCGCGGGGCGGCAGTCCCATCGCCGAGCCGACGCTGACCGTGGGCACGGTGAGCAAGGCGTTGACGTCAGTCGTTCAGGTGGATGCGTATGGCGCGCCCGGATCGTCGGGCAGTCCCGTCTTTGATCGCGATGGGAAAGTGATCGCCGTGTTGTATGGTGGCGAGCGTGAGTCGAATGGAAAAATCATCTTCGCCGTACCCGCCTACATCGCCGTGGACTTCCTGCGGAGTCTCAACCTGTTCCGCTAAGACGTCGGCGGATACTTCCAGCCCCTCAGCGCGTAGTACTTCGCTTTCGGCTCACCCGTCCAGCCATTGATGCCGTGCTTCGGTAACCACCAGGCATGAACGATGACCACAGCGAGCGCCAAAAGCCCGAGAAAACCGAAGGCCCAGCGGCGCCCGAGCCAACTCGAGAGGGCGAGCGTCAAAGCGAGAAACAGCGTGAATTTGAGGAGGCGGCGCCATTTGGGCGTTTGGACTTCCCAATGCCCGAACAGGATGTTGCCCACCGCGAAGATGATCGCGACCACGGCGACTTCCATCCACAGCGATGATGTCGTCACGCAGACGTCACCTCCCGCGGGGGACTCTGAGGCACTTCGGTTGCCGCGCGAAAGATCGCGGCAATTTCCTTGTCGTTGTAGCGCCGGTCGGCCATGAGCGAAGATCCCCTTCTTGGTCAGCGGGATGTCAACGCCGCGGTCACGGCGTCGCAAAACGCCCAGTCATCGATCACCTGACCCTGTGTGGGGTGTGGACGCGCACCCCAGACCACGATGACGATGTTAGCGGCGGGGTTCAGGTATACGTACTGCCCGTGAATCCCGACCGCCATGAACGCGCCGTCCCGCCGCGATTCCGCAGTCTCCCCGGTCCACCACAGGTACCCATAATCGAGCCGCGAGCCGTCGCCCAGCGCCTTGGGCGTCGTCGCGTCCTGGACCCAACCCGTTGGGAGAATCGAATCCCCGGCGGCAACACCGCCGCCGAGGACGAAGAGTCCAAAGCGCCCATAATCGCGGAGGGTGGCGCTGAAGCCGCTCCCGCCGATCTCGGTGCCGCCCGGCGAGTCGAGCCACCACGTCGCATCGTCTTCCATCCCGAAAGTGCTCCAGATGCGCTCAGACAGATACGTCGCGAGCGGGCGTCGCACGGCGGCTCGCAAGATCTCCGCCGCGACCTGCGTCTCGCCGGTATTGTAGTTGTACCGCATCCCCGGGTCGGCGGCCCTCGGCAGGCGCTTCATGAGATTCATCGCCGACCCCGGCACCTGCGAGATCTGCGCCTCGAGCAACCGACGGCGGTCGGAGGACGGATCGGTGTAGGTCTCGTTCCAGCGTACGCCGGAGGCCATCATGAGGACGTCGCGCACGGTCGCGCCGTCGTACGCGCTCCCGGTCAGCGACGGGACGTACCGTGTGACGGGGTCGGCGAGGCTGCGGATGTATCCCTGTTTGAGCGCAGCACCGATGAGCGTGGACGTGATCGATTTGGCGATGGACATCGACATCCAGCGCGTGCGTTCAGTGTTGCCAAACCGGTAGCGCTCCAGCTTCACGCGGCCGTCCTGCAGGACGAGGATCGCGGCGACCTGGTTCAGCTCGAGGTAGGCAGCGAGGCCGTAGAGCCTGCCCGCGTCGCTGAACTGCATTTCCTTCAGCGGCACCGAAGCGGGCGGCAGCGGCAGCGGCAGCGGCTTCTTCGAGCGCGACACCGTCCGCGTCGGGAACAGCCGGTCGATGTTGCGGAATGTATTGACCGCAAGCGCGGGCGTCAGCACGCCGTCGTAGATCTGGCGGACGGTTCCGATCGGCTCTGTGCGGTGCGGGTAGGGTGACGGCTGTTGGGCCGCGACTGCGCTGAACGACGTGGTCGCGAGCAGCGCGGTCGACAGAAAGGTGAACATTCAGCGTGGGAGTGACTTCGCCGGAGATCCGGGAGGCAGCAGCGCGCGACGTGCCACCATGACTGAGCCGCTGCCACAGACGAAACCGATCGCGGCACCGATCAATCCATACGTGAGCGACTCCGGGGCCGATACGACGGCCAGCACTATCCCAGCGGTGACACCTCCCAGGGTGCCGAACCGAAATGGTATGATGGCGCTGAAGTCGCCGCGCCGCTCCACGACCATGACGGCGAGAGAAAACACACCGCCCGAAATTGCGCCAGTGACGGCACCAACCTGGGCCCAAAGCCACAGCCATGCCGGGCCACTAAACGAAAGGAGAGTCTGACCGCTGAGCCAAAACGCCGCCCCAACCCCCAGGCCAACGAGCGTCCACGCTCCGGCCCATACGATTGCCGTGCCGATCAAGCCACGGAGCCGACGCCAGAGAACGCCGAGCCGCGTCTTCACCCCGATCGTTGAACGCAGGGGAGCGCGACGTCGCCCTCGGCGTCCGTCAGCGGCAACGGCGGAGCCACCGCATGCCCCTGCGCGTATCCGACCCCCAACGCTCGCAGCTTGTGGAGAATGGTCTCGTTCTCTACCTCTTCAGCGATCGTGACGATGCCCATGATTCGACCGACCTCGTTGACGGTGCTCACGAGCGTGCCGTACACGGGGTCGTCGACGATGCCTCGCACGTAGTGCCCGCTGATCTTCACGAAATCGACCGACAGCGCCTTGAGGTAAGCGAACGACGTCAGACTGTTGCCGAAATCGTCCAGCCCGACCCCGCAGCCCGTCGCCCGAATCTCGGAAATGAAGCGCACCAGTTGAGCATAGTTCCCGAGCGCCGCCGCTTCGGCGATCTCGAAGCAGAGGGCGTCGGGCGGAAGGCGCTGCTGCGTCAAGTACTCTCGCACGGCGGGGACCAGGTCCGCATCGTCCAGTGAGGAAGCGCTGAGATTGATCGCGCACAGGGGCAGCTCGCACTCCGGGTGGTCGCGCTGCCACTGGCCCAGCAGGGCGACTGTCTGGCGCACGACCCATCGGTCGATCGCCGGCATGAGGTGGGAACGCTCCGCCTGCGGGATGAACGAGTCGGGCGTTTCGAGGCCACCATGCTCGACCGGCAAACGCAGCAGAATCTCGCACCGGGGACGTCCCCTGGGCTCCGGGACCAGAGGTACGATCGCTTGACTGTAGAGCTGAAAGCGACTCTCTGCGAGCGCTCGGTTCAGACGCGTGATCCGGTGGCTCTCGACCTCCTGTTGCTGGACCCCCGGAGCCGCGTCTACCCGGCCCAGCCGAACACGGTTGCCCCCGGCACGCTTGGCGGCGTAGCAGGCATCATCGGCCGCGCGCAGAAGGTCGGCCGGCCGGCCGGTGGCCGCGGTGATCGGGACGACGCCGATACTGACGCCGAGCGAGAAGGTTCGCTCCCCCCACACGTACGGGACGCTCTCGATCGCCCGCTGGAGGCTCGCGGCGATTTCTTCCGCCTTTGCTAACGAACAGTGTTCCAGCAGCGCGCCGAATTCATCGCCGCCGAGGCGCCCGACCGTGTCCCGGCTGCGCAGGCGGCCCTGCAACAAGCTGCCGATCGTGCGGAGGACGCTATCCCCGGCCTCGTGACCGCCGGCATCGTTCACAAGTTTGAATCGGTCCAGGTCCAGGTAGCAGAGGGCGTGTTCCCCCACACCGGCGGCAACCTCTGCGAGAACCCGCGCCAGGCGGCGCTCGAACTCCTTTCGACTGACCAGGCCCGTGAGGGCATCGTGCGTGGCATCGTGGGCGAGCGTGCGGGCCGCGCGCCGCCGCTCCGTCACGTCGTGAAAGACGATCACCACGCCGATAGTGGCCCCGTTGCGATCGCGGAGCGGGGCCGCCGAGTCCCCGATCGCCACCTCCGTCCCATCGCGCCGCACCAGCAGCACGCCGTCGGCCAGGTCCACGGCGCGCCCTTCGTGGAGACAGCGGGCGGGGATGCTCTCGATCGGCTGCCGGGTCGTGTCGGAGACGAGGGTGAGGACAGTGGACAGGGTCTGCCCGAGCGCTTCGGTCGTGCGCCAACCGGTGAGCCGCTCAGCGGTGGGGTTCATATACGTGATGGTTTCTGTCACGTCCGTCGTGATGACGCCATCCGCGATCGATGCCAGGGTGACGAATCCTTGCTCCTTCTCCCGAAACAGGATCTCCTGAGCGCGCTGCCACTTGGTGAGGTCGCGAATCGTCACCAGAATGAGCGCGTCGTCGCTGGGACCAAGGGGGGTGCGGGTGAGTTCTGCGGGGAACTCGCTCCCGTCCCGTCGCCGGCCGAAGACGTTGACCGTGGACGCGCCGTCGCTCTCGGGCTGGGAATCGGAGACCTGCTGGAAGCGTGCGGGAATGAGCCGACTCAACGACTCATCGAGGAGCTCTGCCTCTGTCCATCCGAACAGTCGCCCGGCCTGCCGATTCAGGGCAACGACGGTTCCCCGTGGGTCGACGACAAACAGCGCATCGGGCGCGGCCTCGAACAGCGCCCGAAAGCCCTTCTCCTTCAGGGGATGCGTGGACATGGTCGGCTAAGACTCCTCGCCGGGCCGCAGTTCCAGCCTAATGCAATGCATGGCCCCGCGCAACCGGTCTGGCTCATGTTGGGGCGGTATCAGGAGTCTGTGACGCCGAAATGGTTGGCGTAATCGGCGATAGCTGCCTCGACGACCTTCAGACCGTGCGCTCGGCCGTATACTCGCTCGATTGTCACTGACGCAGGACGGTCAGGGACAAGTTTGTACGTCTCGAAGTAGTGGCGCAGCCTCTCGACTAACACCGCAGGCAAATCTTTGATGTCCTGGGCGGTGCCGTAGACATAGTCGTTGTCGAGCACGGCGATGATCTTGTCGTCCGCGTCGTGTCCGTCCACCATCTGCAGCCCGCCCACAACTTTGGCGCGAATCAGGATCTCGCTCCGCGCGATCGGGCGCTCCGAGAGCACACAGATGTCCAATGGATCTCCGTCGCCCTTCCTGGACGTGGGCGAGAGGCGCTGGACTCGCTCGGCACAGTAGGTTCGCGGGATGAAGCCATAGAGCGCGGGCGGCTGCGATGAGCCGCGCTGCGGGCGATCGACCTTGAGATATCCGGACTGCTTGTCGACCTCGTACTTGATGAGATCGAACGGCGTGATTTCAACATACGCGTACAGGAGACCCGGCGGCTCCGGTCCGATTTCCAGGCCGTGCCACGGATGAGGACGGAACTGGCTGGCTGACTCACGAGAGTTCGACGGTTTCTTGACCATGACGGAATCTAGAGCACCCACCGCGCCGCAGCCCGCTGCATCAAGGCCTGGCCGTGCCAGCAGCACAACACCGGCACATTTCCCGGTACCTGCGCGGCCAGCCGCGGATGCGCGAACAGAATCACGAGCGAGGCCTCGGGAACGAAACGCTCGAGCTGAGCGAGCGACCGCGGGCCGAGATCGCCGCGCCCTTTCCACGATCTCGGCTCGGCGTAGACCAGTATGACTCGGCTCACGCCGGGGCGCCGCCCCGGGGTCAGCCGAACGCCACTCGCTCTTAGCGTCACATGAAACACATCTCTCGGCGGAATCGAATACGGCCCTCCCACGTCATCATCGATGATCGTCACGCTCAACGACCTGCCGAGCTGCGGTGCGTCACCACGAACGAGATGCACGACTCGATCGGCGAGACCGTCGGCGAACCGCTGGTGCTCCGCCAGCGTCGCGTCGTCGAGATAGGTCTGACCATGGGGCGACGCGCCAGGTGTAACGGACCCCCACACTTCCAACGCCTCCTCGTAACGCTCGAGCGCCTGCGCCGCCCGGTCGGGCACAACCTGCTCGAGCGCACGCACGACGCCGCTCCAGTCCGTCGGATAGAGCAACATGTCGCAGCCCGCATTCACCGCCGCGACGGCGGCTACGCCCTCCGGCGCCGCCGCGGTTGCGCCCGCCATGATGAACGCATCCGTGACGACCAGGCCGTCGAAGCCCAGCGACGTGCGCAGGTAATCCAGGATGGGTCGCGAGAACGTCGCGGCAGCGCCGCTCGGATCCCAGCCCGGATAAGCCACGTGCGCCGGCATCACGCTGGCGACTCCCGCCTGCACCGCGGCCGCAAACGGCCCCGCGTCACCCTGCTGCAGCTCGGCGGCCGTCGCGTCGACAGCCGGCAGCCCTTCGTGGGAATCAGTGGTGGTGCGGCCGTGCCCCGGGTAGTGCTTTGCACAGGCGAGCACGCCGTGCTCCTGGCAGCCGCGGATCCAGGCCGCTGCATGCGCACCGACACGCACCGGATCGGCGCCGAAGGATCGAGTCTGCACGATCGGATTCCGCGGCTCGACGTCGAGATCGCAGACCGGCGCAAAGATCCAGTTCAGACCAACAGCGCGCGCTTCGGTCGCTGTTATGGATCCGGCCTTGGATGTCGCGTCGAGATCGTTCAAGTACCCAAGCGCCGCGGGCGGCGGGAGCTCGGTGAGCCCGCGAATCTGCTGCCCCGCTCCGCGCTCGAGGTCCGAGCCGAGCAGTAAGGGTCGGTCGGCTTTGGTGCGCAGCTCAGTCGTAAGGGAGGCGACTGCGGCGCGAGTCCCGCCAAACAGAATGAAGCCGCCGACCCCAGTCGCCAGCGCCGCCGCGATCTTCGCTTGCTCTGACCTGAAGGAGCCACGACGCCAGCGGAGCGCCGGACAGACGAGGCGGGCACGCCCCCCCGTCATACGGGGGTGATGTGCCCCAAGACGCGCGGGCCGCGGGCGCCCGTCGCCGCCGGCAAGTTGCCTGGCTTCCCCGAGACGGTCTGCATTCCCAGAAACGCGAACGCGACCGCCTCCTTGGCTTCTCCGTCGAAGAACAGCTGATCGAAAAGAACGACCGGCCTCGGCTGCACGCGCGCGGCCAGCCGCTCGACCAGCGCGGGGTTCTTCGCGCCGCCGCCCGAGATCACGATCTCGGAGGAATCGTCGCTGCCCCAGCGCGCGATCGCGCGGCCAATCGTCTCGGCGGTGAGCGCCGTGGCGGTCGCCACCGCGTCGTTGTCCGATCCGCCGGCCTTCCGCACCCGCGCCAGCAGCTTGTCGGCATAGTCGATCCCGAACCGCTCGCGGCCCGTGCTCTTGGGAGGCGGCTGCTCAAAATACGGATCGGCCAGAAGCTCATCCAACAGTTTGGCGACCGGCCGGCCGCGGCGCGCGCGTTCGCCGTCGACATCGAACGCCGCATCCGGATCCACGCGCCGAGTGATGGCGTCGATGACGGCGACGCCGGGACCGGTGTCGAACGCGAACGCGCCCTCACTCACGCCGCGGCGCGGCACCCAGGTCACGTTCGCCATGCCGCCGACGTTGAGCAGCCAGCGTCCGTGCTTCTCGTGGCCGAACAGCATGACATCCGCCAATGGCACCAGCGGCGCGCCCTGCCCGCCCGCCGCGACGTCGCGCGCGCGGAAGTCGCTTACGACCTGCACACCGACACGCTCCGCCAACACCGCCGCATCGCCGAGCTGGAAGGTCGCGCGGCCGGGCTCATGCCAGATCGTCTGACCGTGGGAGGCGACGAACGCGAGGTCTTTCGGCGCGACGCGCGCTTGCGCCAGGAGTGCCAGCACCGCGCCGGCGAATCGTTCCCCGAGGGCAACATGCAGAAACGCGACGTCTTTCGGCGTGCCGCGCGCCATCGTATCGATGATGGAGCCACGCTCGGCGGCGCTATACGGCTCCTGACGGAACGCGACCAGCTCCACTGCCTGGTCCCGGAATCGGACCAACGCCGTCGAAACCCCATCGAGCGACGTGCCCGACATGACACCGACGGCCAGTGCGGGCGTCATGACCGCACGGGCGGTGGATCGCCCACGACCGGGCGCACGAAGCCGGCAGCAGACTCGAGTAGCCGTTTGGCTTCCGCGGCGTCGACTCGCTTGCGCACCATCACGATGGCCAGCTTCACGCTTCCGCCGGCGCGTTCGATCGCGGCGCGCGCCTCGGCGCGGCCCACGCCGCAACATTCCATCACGATCCGCTCGCCGCGATCGTGCAGCTTCTGGCTCAATGCCATGAGGTCCACCATCAGATTCCCGTAGACTTTGCCGAGACGGATCATGGCACCCGTCGTGAGCGTGTTGAGCACGAGCTTCGTCGCGGTGCCCGCCTTGAGGCGGGTGGAGCCGGTAAGCACCTCGGGACCGACGACCGGGTTGATGATGACGTCACACGTTTCCGTCAGCGCCTTGGGCGGCGTCCCGCACGTGAGGAGGATTGTGCGCGCGCCGAGTGTCTGCGCGCGCGACAGAGCGACGCGCACGTAGGGCGTCGTGCCGCTCGCGGCGATGCCGACGACGACGTCGCGATTCGTTACGCCCGCCGTGTCCATGTCCGCGGCGCCGGCGTTCACGTCGTCTTCGGCACCCTCGGCGCTCTTTACCAACGCCGAGTACCCTCCAGCGATCACGCCCGTCACGAGCGACGGGGGCGTCCCGAACGTCGGGGGACATTCAGCGGCGTCGAGTACGCCCAACCGCCCCGAGGTCCCAGCCCCGACGTAGATCAAGCGACCGCCGGTCTTGAAGGCATTCACCAGGAGGTCGATGGCCCGAGCGGTTTTCTCGCGCTCGCCGGCGACCACGGCCGCTATACTCGCGTCTTCGGCATTCATTAGATCTACGATTTCGAGGCTCGACGCGATATCGATTCGTTCGGTTCTGGGATTGCGCTGTTCGGTGGGCCGCTGGTCGCGGAAATCGGGGTTTGCCATGGAAGAGAATTAGACGGAAGATTACCAAATGCGAAAGATCCTTCCTCTTATCGTGGCGGCCGTGGTGGGGTGTGGCGGTGCGCACGCACCCGCGCTCGTGCCTGCGACATGGACTCTGAAGGCGCAGCCGGTGACGGCGGAGAGCGCGATGGTCGTGACCGCCCAGCCGCTCGCCACACAGGTTGGGGTGGACATCCTGAAGCAGGGCGGGAACGCCATAGACGCCGCGGTCGCGGTGGCGTTCGCGCTCGAGGTCGTGCTCCCCGACGCCGGCAACATCGGCGGGGGCGGCTTTATCGTGCATCGCAACGCGGCCGGCGAGGTGCAAGCGCTCGACTATCGCGAAGCGGCACCCAGCGGGGCGTCCCGCGAGATGTACGTCGATTCGGCCGGCAACGTCACTGACAAGAGTTTGATTGGCCATCTCGCCCCCGGCGTCCCTGGCAGCGTCGCGGGATTGCACGAGGCCTGGAAGCAGTACGGATCGCTCCCGTGGGCCACGCTGCTCGCCCCGGCGATCAAGCTGGCCGAAGGCCACGTCATCGATTCCGCGCGCAGTGGGTCGATCGGATGGAGTCGCGAGCTCCTGGCGCGCTTTCCGGCGAGCCGGGCCCAGTTCCTCGTCAACGACAGCGCGCCCCCGCCGGGCACCCTCTGGAGACAGCCCGATCTGGCCCGCACGATCCAGCTCATCAGCGACTCCGGGCCCGATGTGTTCTATCGGGGCCAAATCGCCGATCTGATTGTCGCGGAGATGCAGCGCGGTGGCGGGCTGATCACAAAAGACGACTTGCGGCGCTACCAGGCGAAATGGCGCGCGCCCGTGCAGCTGACCTATCGCGGCTACACGATCTATTCGATGCCGCCACCCAGCTCGGGCGGTGTGACGATGGGTGAGCTGCTCAACATCCTCGAGGGCTACGACTCGTTGCCCAGGTTTGGGACGCCGGCCTACGTCCACATCGTCGCGGAGGCGATGCGGCGCGCGTTCATCGATCGGAACCGCTATCTCGGCGATCCCGATTTCGTGCAGATGCCGCTGGACCTGCTGTTATCGAAATCGTACGCGGCGACGCTGCGGGCGCAGATCGATCCCCAGCGCGCAACGCCCACGCCGCAGCAAACGACGCGCGGTGGTGAAGCGATGCACACCACCCACTACTCGATCGTGGACGCCAACGGCGACGCGGTCGCGGTCACCACGACGTTGAACGGCGGCTTCGGCAGCGGTGTCACCGTCACCGGCGCGGGATTCCTGCTCAACAACGAAATGGATGATTTCACGTCAGCGCCGGGCAAGCCGAACATGTTTGGGCTGGTTCAGGGCGAGGCGAACGCCATCCTGCCCGGCAAGCGGATGCTGTCGGCGATGACGCCGTCGATCGTGCTGGACTCAACCGGCCAGCTCTATATGGTGCTGGGCACCCCCGGCGGTCCGACGATCATCACGACCGTGGCCCAGGTCATTCTCAACGTCGTCAATCAGAAGATGTCGCTCGCTGACGCGGTGGCGGCGCCGCGGTTCCATCATCAGGCCCTCCCCGACATGATTCGCTCCGAGGGTGGGGGGCTGAGCGAATCGACGATCCAGGCGTTGCAAGCGATGGGGCATCTCGTCGATCGGCGAGGTGGCAGCGGGACCGTGGCGGCCATACAAAGGGCCGCCAACGGGTGGGTCGGTGTGATCGACCCACGTGCCGCTGGGAGTGCACTCGGCTACTGATGGCTGGCTGCTGTCAGACGTCTGCCATCAGTACGTGTTGTTCAATGTTTCGATTGACTACGGAGCCCTGAAATGCGCACTCAATCGTCACCTGCGGATGTCCTGATCGTCGGCTCCGGCGCCGGCGGTGGGATGGCCGCGTATGTGCTCACCCGCGCCGGTCTCAACGTCACGCTGCTCGAAGCCGGCGGGCCGTGGGACAACGCCACCGATTCGGCCATGTTCAAATGGCCGTACGAATCGCCGCGCCGCGGCGCGTCCACCACGCTCAAGCCGTTTGGGGAATGGGACGGCTGCGAAGGCGGCTGGGAGATCCCCGGCGAGCCCTACACCGTCGCGCGGGGGGACCAGTTCCGCTGGTGGCGGGCGCGGATGGTGGGTGGCCGGACCAACCATTGGGGCCGCATTTCGCTGCGTTTCGGCCCGCGTGACTTCCGCAACAAGACGCACGATGGCCTGGGGGATGACTGGCCGATCAGCTACGAGGATGTCAGGCCGTACTACGACCGTCTGGAGCAGCTGGTCGGCGTCTTTGGGAGCAAGGAGAACTTGCCCAATGCGCCCGACAGCCTGTTCCAGCCGCCGCCGCGGCCCCGGTGTTATGAGCTGCTGATCCAGCAGGCCGCCCGCCGCCTCAATATCACGTGCGTTCCCTCCCGGCTGTCGATTCTCACCCGTCCCCTTCCCGGCCGGCCCGCCTGTCACTACTGCGGCCAGTGCAACCGCGGCTGCCGGACGAATTCGAACTTCTCGTCTACGAACGTCCTGATCGCCCCGGCGCTCAAGACCGGAAAGCTCGCGCTGCGCACCAACGCAATGGTGCGCGAAATCACCATGGATCGCTCGGGACGCGCCAGCGGCGTCATCTACGTAGACACGACAGACGGCAGCGAGCACCGGCTCGACGCCCGGGTAGTGGTCGTCGCGGCGAGCGCCTGCGAATCCGCCCGGCTGCTGCTCAACTCGAAGTCGGCCTCATTCCCGAATGGACTCGCGAACGGCAGCGGAACGGTGGGCAAGTATCTCACCGACACGACCGGCACGGATGTCTCGGGATTCATCCCCAAGATGATGGATCACGTCCCCCACAATCACGATGGCGTGGGCGGTCTGCACGTCTACATGCCCTGGTGGCTCGACAACAAGAAGCTCGACTTCCCGCGAGGCTACCACATCGAGGTATGGGGCGGCGCCGGGATGCCGGGATACGGCTTCATGGGCGGGATCCACAGGTATCCGCCAGGAGGCGGATACGGGAAACAGTTGAAAGAGGACTATCGCCGCTATTACGGCGCGTATGTCGGTTTCTCCGGCCGGGGCGAGATGATCCCCAACGACGGCAGCTACTGCGAGATCGATCCCAGTGTCGTGGACCGCTGGGGCATTCCCGTGCTCCGCTTCCACTGGAAATGGACCGATCACGAATATCTGCAGGTGCAGCACATGCAGGAAACCTTCCGCACAATCATCGCGGAGATGGGCGGCGAAGTGTACTCGCCGATGCCAACGAAGGAGGAGGGCTACGGCATCGCGGCAGGCGGCGTGATCATTCACGAGCTGGGCGGAACGCGGATGGGCGCCGACCCCAGGACCTCGGTGCTGAACGGCAACTGCCAGGCCCACGAAGTGAAGAACCTGTTCGTGACCGATGGCGGTCCCTTCGTTTCTCAGGCCGACAAGAATCCCACCTGGACCATTATGGCACTGGCCTGGCGGTCGTCCGACTACATCGCGGACCAGCTGAAAAAGAGGGCTCTATGAAATCGACGGGCGGACGGGCGGACGGGCGGACGGGCGGCATTTCACGGCGAGAAGCGGTTAGCGCGATGGGACTCGCGGCACTGACCGCCGCGTTCAAATGGACCCCCGCCGAAGCTGAGAAGGTGTCGAAACTGGTCCGGGAAACCATCACTCCATACGCCCCGACATTCTTCACTCCCCATGAATGGGAAACGGTTCGGTTGCTTGTAGACATCGTCATCCCCCGCGACGAGCGCTCGGGAAGCGCGACGGACGCGGGTGTCCCGGAGTTCATGGATTTCATGATGAACGACCGGCCGGACGGGCAGATTCCCATACGCGGCGGGCTCGCGTGGCTGGACAACGAGTGCTACGAGCGTTCCGGCAAGACGTTCGTTCAGTGCTCCGAGAGCGAGCGCAGCGCGGTGCTCAGCGACATTGCGTGGCCCAAGAAAGCGAAACCGGAGATGAGTCAGGGCGTCGCGTTCTTCAACATGTTCCGCGACCTGACGGCGTCGGGCTTCTGGTCGAGCAGGATTGGCATCGCCGATCTCGATTATCGCGGCAACGAGTTCGTGCGCGAGTGGACGGGCTGTCCGGAGCCGGCGCTGCGCAAACTTGGCGTTCAATATGAGGACTGAATGAGCAAACGACTCGGGATCGGGATGGTAGGGAGTGGGTTCAACGCCAAGTTTCATCTGCTGGGATTTGTGGGCGTGCGTGACGCGGACGTGCTGGGCGTCTGGAGTCCCAACCAGAAGAACGCGGGCGACACGGCCGCGGTGGCCAGGAAGCTCGGCGTCGGTGAAGCCAAGCCGTACCCCTCGATCGCCGCCATGGTTGAGGATCCCGCGATCGACGCGATCTGGCTCTCCGGTCCGAACCATGCGCGTATCGAGAACGTGGAAGAGCTGGTGAGTGCGGTCGAGCGTGGGAAAGGCCAGCTCTTGGGCGTGGCCTGTGAGAAGCCACTCGCGCGCAATGTCGCCGAAGCGAAACGCGTCCTGGATCTCGTGAACAAGGTCGGCCTGCCGCACGGGTATCTCGAGAATCAGCTCTTTGCGCCGCAGGTCGAGACCGGCCGCAATCTGTTGTGGGCGCGAGGCGCCAAGCTCACCGGCCGGCCGTATCTGGCGCGCGCCGCCGAGGAGCACAGCGGGCCGCACGCCCCCTGGTTCTGGCAAGGGAAATTGCAGGGTGGCGGCGTTCTCAACGACATGATGTGCCACTCGTCCCTGCTCGTGCAGCACCTCCTGACCGATCCGCTTAAGCCGCGCAGCTCCGTCCGGCCGTCGCGGATCACCGCGCACATCGCCAGCCTCAAGTGGACGCGGCCGGCGTACAGCAAGAAGCTGACGGCGACGATGGGCCAAGACGTGAACTACGAGAAAGCGCCGTCCGAAGACTTTGCGAGTTTGATGATCGAATTCGAAACCGACGATGGACACCGCGTCCTCGGTGAAGCGAGCACGTCGTGGAGCTTCGTTGGCGCTGGGCTCAGGCTCTCCGCGGAGCTGCTCGGGCCCGAGTACTCAATGTCGTGGAACTCGCTCGACTCGGGGCTGAAGCTGTTTTTCAGCCGCGAGGTTCAGGGGAAGTCGGGCGAAGACCTGGTCGAAAAGCAGAACGCCGAGATGGGACAGATGCCGGTGGTCGCGAGCGAAGCCGCGGCGTACGGCTACGAAGCCGAGGATCGCCACTTTGTGCAGTGCTTCCTCAACAAGCAGAAGCCTTCACTGACCTTCGACGACGGATTACAGGTCGTCAAAGTCTTGATGACTGCCTACATGAGCGCCGAACAGGGACGCACGCTCGACTTTCCCCCGAAGGACATCGATGCGTTCGTACCCGCAGTGGCGAAAGGAACGTGGAAACCATGATCGGGGGGGGCGCGCTAGCTTTGGTCCTCATGGCACAAGCACCGGCTCCCCAGTGGCCGATTCATTCACTGGACCGCCCCCGGCCTCCGGTTGTGCAGCCAGGGCCGGAGCAGCCTCCCGTTCCGGGCCCAAGTGACGCGGTCGTGTTGTTCAACGGTTCGGACTTGAACGAATGGCGCGCGGACGATGGCTCGGCAGCGAAATGGATCGTCAACGATGGATACGTCGAAGTAAAACCCGGCACGGGCACGCTGGTCTCCGCCCGTTCGTTTGGAGACGTGCAATTGCATATCGAGTGGCGCACGCCGACGCCGCCAAAAGGCGAAGGACAGGAGCGCGGCAACAGCGGGATTTTTCTGATGGGGAGGTACGAAGTCCAGGTCTTAGACTCCTACCAGAACGACACCTATCCCGACGGCCAGGCGGGCGCGATCTACGGCCAGAGCCCGCCGCTCGTCAACGCATCCCGTCCCCCCGGCGTGTGGCAAGCCTACGACATCGTTTTCCGGCGGCCCCGCTTTCATCAGGACGGATCACTGCAACGTCCGGCCCGCCTGACGGTGATGCACAATGGCCTGCTGGTGCAGGACGCGTTCGAGCTCACGGGACCCACCGCGCACAAGCAGCGGCCGCCCTACAGTGCGCATGCCGACAAACTGCCGCTCCGTCTACAGGATCACGGCAACCCGACGCGGTACCGCAACATCTGGATCCGGGAGTTGGCGGAGACGCCTTAGCGACTGAAACGATCCGCGGGGGGCGCCGTGCTGGCCTGCGCCTGCGGACGGAAGAATGCCGCGAAGAACAACAGCACTGCCCCCGCGAACACAGCCGGCAGCCACCAGAAGCTGCGCCACTGTTCGAGGGTCAGGCTCGTCGCCGTGCCGAGGAAGCTGTTGAACACCCGACCGGCCACCTGCGCGCCGATCAGCATGCCGACGCCATAGGTAACCAAGACCAGAAAGCCCTGCGCCTGGCCGCGAATCGCCGGCGTAGACTTCTTGTCTACGTAAATCTGACCAGTCACGAAGAAGAAGTCGTAGCAGACGCCATGGAGCAGGATGCCGATGGCGATCAGCCAGAAGACGGCGTTCGGTGCGGCGATCGCAAAGAGCGCATACCGCAGCACCCACGCAGCCATCCCCACCATCAACATCCGCTTCACGCCCAGCCGCAGGAACATCAGCGGCATCAGCAGCATGAAGATCGTTTCGGACATCTGACCGAGCGTCTGCGTCGCCGCGATCTTCTGCACGCCTGCAGCGCCCAGGAAGATCTGCGTGAAGTTGTAGTAGGCAGCGAGTGGAATGCAGAGCAACAGCGACGCCGTGATGAAGACGTAGAACGGGCGGTCGCCGAGCTGCCTGAGGGCGTCGATGCCGGCGATGCTGCGCAGCGAGACGCGTTGCCCAGCGCCCGATGGCGGCGTGTGCGGCAACGTGAAGCTGAAAACGCCGAGCAGCACGCTGGCGATGCCGGCCGTGTACAGCGGCCCGGCCGTCTGCTCCGGAACGGCGGTCATCAAATTCCCGAGGACCAGGCTGACGAACAGCCCGGCGACGATCCACCCGACCGTTCCAAAAACCCGGATCAGGGGGAACTGTTGCTCCTGGGACTGGATGTGATGAAACGCCAGGCTGTTCGCCAGCCCGAGCGTCGGCATGTAGCAGAGATTGTAGGCGAGCAGCAGCAGAATGAACGTGGTTGGCGATCCGGTGAAGCGCGGCACGGCGCAGAGGATGAAGCCGCCCAG
>Ga0184632_10000094_pt1 | contig 26575 bp, 29 predicted proteins | sample PLM31_50_b1_FD_133153 | JGI IMG/M metagenome (GOLD analysis project Ga0184632, IMG submission 133153) | Groundwater sediment microbial communities from an aquifer in East River, Colorado, USA - PLM3-1_50_b1 | ecosystem: Environmental > Terrestrial > Soil > Riparian zone | place: USA: East... | reverse complement strand
ATCTATCCAGCCATCGCCAACGGCTACCAGGTCGACCTACCAACGGAACGAGGTCAGGAGCTGGCCACTTCGTTCCGCGAACGAATTGCCGAGACGGAGTACCACAGGACGTACTTCGACGCCGACCACGTGCCGTCTGAAGCGGTTCGTGAATACGGCGAAGCGGCCTGCCTCTGTAAGTTGCCCGTGGGCAGCGACCGCGATCAGGTCCGAGATATCTACTTGCACGGCGGGCCGCCTCCCATGAGTGCGTCGCGCCGGGCATCGCTACGCATGGTCCTCGACATCGCTGCACAGACGTCCGACTTGGCGCTCGACGAGTCGAGGTATCGCCAGCTGATCTACTTCCGTGAGTGCGAGGGAAGCGGGAAGTTCAAGCCCAGCATGGGCGAGACCACACCCGATCGCCAGCCGGAGACCCTCGCCGTTTGGCGGCGCTGGCGGCTGTACCAAGCGCGAGAGTTCTATGCGTACGCGCTGGATGGGCTCTGGCGCTGGCTGGTCGAATGGGGTCTGGAGCGTGACGGCGATGTGCAGCCCGTTCCCTTGGACGAGGCGATCGCTGCCCTAAGGGCGTCGATCGATGGAGCCGCGCTTGACGACTGGGTGCATGAGGATCCAGCGTTCTCGCAGACAACCAAGGCACATGCGGCGAGTCGGCTTCTGTCACGGGCTGCGGGGGAAGTGGACATGGCACCGGTGGAGGATCCAGGCTGGCCGGATCGCTCCTACTCGATCGATGCCGGCTTGACGGAGTGGCGGCTTTACCTGGCGACCGATCGTGGAGCGGCTTCGCCAGGCGTACTGACCACGGGCTCTATCGCACTCTTGCATTTGATTGCCGGGCGCTTCGCGCACCCGGCAGTGATGGCGCGAGAGGAGTGGAGCTTTGCCCATCTGGGGGGCGTCGGCCGGTTGAGCCTCCACGGGTTCGTGACTTCCATTCAGCGACGCTTCGACCGGGGCGATTCGGTCGGCGATATAGCCGAGTGGCTCCTGCGCGACTATGTCATCGCGCAGCATCTCCGAGTTGCTGCGGGGAAGCTTCCCTTCAATACATATCGCTTCGTCCGCGAAGGTGGTCGCCTCCGGTTCTTCGATCGAACTCGGCCGATCGGGATGAACTCCGCACGTTTTGAAGCGCTCTCCTACATGATGTCGGACCTGGACTTCGTGGAACCGCTGCATCTCACGAGCCACGCGTTGACCCCAGACGGCGAGACGTTCCTGGCGCGCGGCGACTGGACTGCTTGAGGCCAGATGAGCGAGCAGACTCCGAGTCGGCTGAACCTCGCAAACGAGATCCGGGGAGCTTGGGATCACTCCATCGTGATGACGTACACGGCGGAGCTGGACTTCTTCGAGAGGGCAATCCTCCCTCTGCTGTCATCCACTCGGGGAAGGTTGATCTTCGTGGATGCCCCCCACCTGCTGGAATCGCAGGCGCGCGCCGCCCGAGAGCGACAGGTCCGTGCGCTGAACCGCACCTACCTGACCGCCGGCATCTCCATGGCCAGGGCTGCCCACGCCAAGATCATCCTGCTGGTGGCAGCTGATCGGGGGAGGCTCCTGATCGGGTCGGCCAACATGGGTCTAATGGGCTGGGCATCGGTCGGGGAGCTCTTCACGAGATACGACTTCACCGACACCGACGATACGCAGCTCGACGCTTTCCTGAGCGTGCGCGCTCTGCTCGATCGGCTTGTCCGAGATGGCTTCGTGGACGCTTTCGCGGGCGATTACCTCGATCGCATCTGGCAGGCAACTCCCTGGCTGGTGCCGAATGGCCCCGATGGCGTGGCGAGTCCCGTGCGGAGCTCCCTATCACGGCCCTTGGCCGATCAGCTCGTGGAACAGGTCGCATCTTTGGGGTCAGAAGTCGATGAGCTCATCATGCTGGCCCCGTTTCACGATGCGAGCTGCGACGCGCTGGATTACTTGATGCGCTCCCTGAGGCCCAAGAAGGCGCGTCTGCTCGTGCAGCCGCTCCAGACGAGCGCGAGGACCAGTGCGCTTCGGACGATCCTGGAACGCCATCGGAACCTCGTCCTTCAGCCCTTCGACCCGAAGGGAGGATTCGAGTACGTCCATGCAAAGTTGCTGATCGCCATCGTCGGGGACAGAGCCGCCTGCCTCCAAGGCTCTGCGAACCTGTCCCGGCCTGCGCTCCTCAAGACCGTGCCCGACGGCAATCTGGAGGTGTCGAACCTGTTGGTTGGCAGCGCGATGACGTTCAAGGCGCTCCTCCGCGAGCTGGAGCTCGGGCAGACCACGCGAGTTGCGGAGGAGATCAGCGTCAGCTTTGCCAGTCATGTGGTGCCTGATCCCGGCGGATCTCAGAGCCTTCAGGTCCTCGAAGTCCGATGGGAGGGAGCGACGCTGGTCCTTCGCTTCGTCGGGTCCTTCGGCGCCCAGCCGCGTAAGCAGCTACTGATACTGGTTGGACGGGAGCAACTCGTGTGCCGCGTTGTCAGCTGGGAGTCAGGCGAGGGAGCTCAAGCGGTCCATTCAGTACGACTGGAGTTGCCGACTGGTGCTGACTCGTACTTCGCCCGAGCAGTCGCAGTGATGATCCTCGCGGATGATCCGGAGTCAGCTGCTGGCGCTTCGGAATCCGACTTCTCGAACCCCCTCTTTTGCGTGAACCAGCCGGCGCTCTTGCATCAGCTCGGCGGCTCGTCGGCCGCGAAGAGGTTCGCAGATGTTGGACTCCTCGATATCGCTGACGACGGCGACCTCGAGGAGCTGTTGCGGGCGCTTCAGGGGAGCATGGTATTCGACAAGAGGACCCTCCTCGATGCGACTGGCTCGTTGGATGCCGCGACGTCGGACGACATCTCCGACGAGGACATGCTGGTCGCCTACGAGGATGTCGACTACGAGGCGCTCCGTCAGAATCCACGGCTGCGCCAGTATGCCGTGGCCCTACGGCTTGGCATGGAGGCTGCTCCCATCCTCTCCGACATCCAACTGGCATTGCGCTCAATCACGGACGCGTTCAACGAGGTGGTCGGTTACTCTTCGGCCGCTCGCCCTGCTCAAACAGCAGTACCAGAGTGGATGCATGAGGGCGAGGAGGCCGTTCTCGAGGAGAACATCCAGCCCGAGCCGGAAGACTCAAGCTCAGTCGCCGAGGAGGAGGTCGAGGAGGAGACCGAGGAAGAGCTGCAGCGAAGGTGGAGCTCCGAAGCGAGGATGAGGGTTCATTGGCGAAACTTCATCAAGCGCTTCCTCGCAGGGATGTCCAGCAAAGCGTGGCGAGAGCTTGCTGGCGATGCCGTGATTGCCGGGAACTACCTGATCTTCTCTCACGTCATGGAGCGGATTCATCGCCAGAAGTGGATCGATCTGTCCTTCCTTGAGCTCCTGCTGCGGTGCCAGGCAGCGACGCATGCTTTCGTATGGGGCCCCGGCGGGGATGCGTGGCTCGATCAACTGGCCGAAGAGGAACGGAAGCTCGTGTTGGGGTCGTTCGCCGACCAGCACGTCGCCTGTCGGCTGATCGTCGATCTGGCCGCTGCGGGCAACCTTACTCGCGAGGAGCGATTCGGCGAGGTGCTGTCGGCCGGCCGGATCGCGTTCCGAGACGTAGGAAGGACTGTTATGTCTCATGCCGCGTGGTCAGCGCTCGCCGATCCACCGAACTTGATGACGACGGCCTCGGCACTCGCGCGCGACCTGACTGTCGGCAGCGACTACGCGTGCTGGCTGGACCCGCCGTCCCACGAGGAGCTGCTCGAGGACTTGCGATGGCTCTTGGACTTTTGGTCGGAGGCGGAGGTCGTACGCATCTTGACAGATGGCCTTGGCATCCCGGCTCACTCCGGCGCCATCTCGAACGTCGCCTTAGGACAGGGTCCGTTGGGACTGATTGCCCGGGAGTTCCGGGTTGACGGCAAAGTGCTTGTAGGCCGCGCGTTCCCGCTCGATGAACTCCTTCCCGTCATCGCGCTATGGGCCCGGGTCATGCCCGACCAGAATCTCCGGCTCGCCCTGGGCCGATCTCGATTGCTACATCGTTCGGGCACACGAGCCGTTCTGTGGTCGCCAACGCTGGCTGAGGATGGGATCGAGGTTGAGGCGCTTGCACCGCCAAGGATGCCGTGGGACCCGGCTCTTGAATCGCTCGAGGCGTCGGTCGAGTTGGCCACCGCGATCGGGTAGACGGAGCTTCCCCTAGCCGAGGTCGGGGGCGCGAACCACGACGGGTGCCTGGCTCAACAGATCCATGTCTGTGGAGAGCCCCGCTCTCAATACGGCCGCCCCCGCAAGGCTGAACACGACGGGTGCGGTCACGTCGCTTCTCACCGCGCCCTCCTGGAACCGCTGGAGGAACTCGCGGGCCGCTGCACGAGCGTCATCGACGTGCGGATCGGTCGATGCCCGGTCCTTCGCGGCACCCGACACGAACGCTTCCCATAGCAGGAGATCTAGGTCGCCGAGGATCCACGCAGCCGAGTCCAACCCCACGCGAAGAGGGCGAGCCCCGATCAGCTGGCCGAGTGCGTTCAAGACCCAGGCGACCTGCTGGGCGGCGTAGGCCGTCACGGCTGCGCCCGCCCCTGCAGACCAGGGGCGGTTCCTACCGCCATCGCGTGCTCGCCCCAAGTCTGCGGCTGTCGCCGGTAGGGGGACGAACAGCGGCGCCTCGAAGCCCAGGGCGACCGATCGGTCCGCGAGCAGATCCTCGGCTAGCAATTGCACCAAGTCCTCGATCAGCCGACCTTCACCAGCTCCCGGCATCCTCAGAAGTCCGGTCGCCGGACCTGATGATGCGGCACCAGCCGAGCTTGGCGCGGCTGCCCACATCTACCGTGGCGATGACGATCGTCCTACGCGGCATGCTCCCTCCCATAAAGTCCGGTGGTCTCAGACCACTTTGCGGATCCCCAGGCCGACTCGCGCTTTCGCCGCATCGTCATGCGCTGGCCCTCGACAAGGAATCGAGCACCTCAAGGATGCGCTGAGGCAGCTCTTCCTTGCCGAACCGGTGCTTCCTCCACTGGTTCTCTTCACCTCGCAAGGTGGTAGCGAACCTGAGCCCGGCGCCCTGGCGGGAGTTCCCTCCTCGCTCTGCTAGCTCGCCGCTCGGGACGAGCCATACGGGCCCGTAGTCGGCGGCGGCCTCGTCGTAGACGACGAACAGGAGGTATAGGTCCGACCGGGGCGCGAACGTCCGCTTCAATACATCGGCCAAGAACTTCCCCTGCTGCACCACGCGTGCCCCTCTGCTTCGACCCTTGATCTGGACAGCGAGAGTCGCTGGGCGATCGGCCCGATTGAACACGAGATCGACACCCTCGTCGTCCACGAGTGGCGTGGACACGTTGAGGCGCCCCCCACTCATGAGGATGCAACTCGCCGCGACGAGGTACTCGAGAGCCTTGCCAATGCGAGGCTGGCCGCCTGAAGAGATTTCGTCCGCCATGGGCCCGCATGATATGCGACTACATCAGCCGCCTTAGCCCCAAGTTCGCTAGCCGGTACTCCATTGCCTGCAGACTCACGTCGAACTCATCGGCCAGGTCCTGAACCAGATCGTCGCCTCGGACCTCGCGAGCCCTGCCAGTTCTTCGGGTCGCCGCTCGCATGACCCAGTCTCTGGGCATTAGAAGCTCTGCAGCGAATCTGTTGGCTTCGATCTCTTGTTGGTCCGTGGCGGTGCTCGATCGCTGGTCCCGGAAGTCCATCCGGACAACATGATCGAGTATCACCGGCCGCCCCGGATGAAGTTCAAGATGCCCCAGTTCGTGCGCGATAGAGAACCGTTGCCTGACAGCCGCATGAGCTGAGTTGATCCCTATCACCCGACGCTCGCCATCCCGGTACAACATCCCGGAGATGTTGCCCTGGAAGGGCTGGAAGACCAGCGCCACGCCGCTCTTGCGGACTAAGCGTTCGACCGGAGTCGGTGGTCCGTTGATGCCAGCTGCCAGCAACAGAGTGCGAGCAGCATCCTCAGGCTTGGCCATGTGGTCCCTCCTCGGTAGCCGCGCCGATGACCTCTCTAACCCACTGCTCTTCTTCATCCTTGGTCGTTCGACCCAGCCTCCGATCGATCTCGGAAGCACTTGCAGGCGTCTTGGAATCTGGAAGAAGTTCTTGAGGAGAGATTCCGACTGCAGCAGCGAGGACGTAGACCATGTGGGCAAGAACTCGCTGACGGCCACTCTCGATGTTCGAGATGGAAGTTCTACTGAGTGATGCTCGATCCGCCAGCGCCTCCTGGCTGAGGCCCGCCTTCACCCGCGCTTCACGGAGTCGAGCACCGAGGCCCGAGTAGAACCAGGGTGCTTGGAGGCTCACGCCCTCAACCCTAGCTGACGGGTGCCAGCGTCGCAAACACGTTTGTGCAACTGACTCACGTTGGCATGGTTGACACGGTCAGGCCGGCTGTGGCATCGTGGCTGGGGAAGATCGTTGGATCGACGGGCTGAGCTCCTCAAGGAGGAGATCGATGGTCAGGGTCACTGCCGTACATCTCGAAGGCGGCCACCGCCGCGAGCACATCGCGTCTGTCCAATGGGTGAATCCACAGAGGAACGATCACGGGCAGAGCACTCGGGCGGAGATGGTCACGTGGCTACGCCAGCCGGGTAGCGCGATCGTGAGCGATACGAACAGGACCGTCGACGTCGGGGTGGTGGACGCTACTCCACCCTGCATACGGACCTATGCCGACGGAGTCTGGACCGACAACCTGCTTGCCCTTCCTCGGTACTAGCGGCGGCGCTTGGAGAGACGAAGGAGGTGACACGGGCACATCAGCAAGTTCTCGGGCGACCGGCGCGAAGGCTGTCACCTGTGTCCCCCGGGGCCCGCACGTGAACCCTGAACGGGTCACCACACGGAAAGGACCACACGCATGAGCACTGACCCGAACGAGAAGGACAAGGACATCACGATCATCGTTAACGGTCGGGAGAAGACCGTGACGTCCAAGGAGCTGACGTTCGACGAGGTCGTAGACCTCGCGTTCGAGGACCCCCAACGGGGACCGAACATCGTCTTCACCATCACCTACCGCCGTGGGCATGGCAACAAGGAAGGATCCTTGCTCGAGGGCCAGTCCGTGAAGGTGAAGGACGGCATGATCTTCAATGTCACGCGAACTGATAAGTCGTAGCCCTGATCTGAAGCGACTTCAGGACAAGGGATACGACGTCGAGGTGAGGGGTGGTTACCTCCTGGTCGGGCACGTTCCTTACGTGACCAGCACGAAGGAAGTCAAGTATGGCGTCCTGGTATCGAAGCTGGAGTTGTCTGGCGACGTGACGGTGAAGCCGAGCGATCATGTCGCCATGTTCGCCGGCGAGGCCCCATGCGACCAGGAGGGCCAGGCCCTGGGACGAATCCTGAACTCAAGCAACCGTCAAGTACTCGGCGACGGCATCGTCGTTGACCATGTCTTCTCCAGCAAGCCAACCGAGGGCTATGCGGACTACTACGCAAAGATGACCACCTACGTCAACATGCTGGCTGGCCCAGCCCAAGCCATCGACTCTGGGGCCACGGCGATCACGTTTCCAGTGATCGAGGCGACCGAAGACGACTCGGTCTTCAGGTACATCGATACGGCCTCCAGTCGAGCTGGAATCGGTGCGATCAACGAGAAGTTGGAACAGCGCAACCTGGCCATCGTAGGTCTCGGAGGGACCGGAGCCTACGTGTTGGACTTGGTGGCCAAGACGCCGGTAAGGGAAATCCATCTGTTCGACGGCGATCGGTTCCTGCAGCACAACGCCTTTCGGTCACCTGGCGCTCCATCTGTAGAAGAGCTGAGGGACGTACCTCAGAAGGTCGAGTACTTCCAGCAGCTCTACTCAAGGATGCATCGGCACATCATTGCTCACGACTACTACCTGAATGAGACCAACGTCGAAGACCTTCGCGGGATGGACTTCGTCTTCCTGGCGATGGACGACGGGGAGGCAAAGCAGCCTATCGTCGCCACCCTAGAGGAGTATGACGTTCCGTTCATCGACGTCGGAATTGGCGTCTATGAATCTGGGGGTGCCCTCGCCGGCCTGCTACGTGTGACCACGAGCACAGCAGAACAGCGCGATCATGTCCAAAAGAAGAACCGTATCCCGTTCTCAAGCGGGGACGACGAGGATGACTACTCTCAGAATATCCAGATCGCTGACTTGAACGCTCTTAACGCCGCCTTGGCGGTCGTGAAATGGAAAAAGCTCTGTGGCTTTTACCGGGACCTCGAGTTTGAACACAACAGCATCTACGAGGTGGACGGGAACCACCTGCTTAACGAGGATCAGGCGTGACGAGCTCCGTGCTCAAGCATGAGTTTGTCGAGTTCATCCCGGATCAGCTAATGGAAGGGACGGTCTACATTTCGATTCCATACGCGACAGTGGTGCATAAATGCTGCTGCGGGTGCGGCAGCGAAGTCGTTACGCCGCTCGGAGCGACCGACTGGCAGCTCGTCTTTGATGGGGAATCTATCTCCCTGATGCCTTCGATAGGAAACTGGAGCTTGCCCTGCCAATCGCACTACTGGATACGTCGGAACCGAGTGAAATGGGCTCCCAAGTGGACTCTGGCGCAGATCGAGGCGACGCGAGCCGCTGACCGAGCGGCCAAGCAGGAGTACTTTGCGGGCAGCCGCGACATCGCTCAGACTGCGCCTGCCGCTAGCAGGAGGAACATCTGGTCGAGGATCAAGGGCTGGTTCTACTAGATCCACCGCTGTGACGGTGAGGCCTAGAGGATTCCGGGTGCCCGGTACCCTCACCAGCCCGAAACGAGGTTTCCGACCCACTCCGAAGGATCCGAGAAGAGGCCGTCACGAGTTTCTGATCCGAATTCGATTAGAAGTCCCCTCAGGTCTCCTAGAGGGGACTTGAACCAAGCGTTCGAGTGTGCGCCCGGCGGACAAGGAGACCCACTCAAGCCGCCCCCCAGGTCGGACGATCCATTTCCATAGTGCTCTTCAGTGGGTCCCGCTACCTTCGCCTTAGGGTCTGGAGCGCCATTCATCCTCGTTTTCCTCCATCCAAGCGATCAGTTCCTCGGCTTCGGCTGACTTCGAGACCAACCTGACCGGGATCGAAGAACGGGGTACCTTTCGCGCAACGACGTATCAAGTGGCTGAACGCGAACAGGCTGACAGCCTCTCGCTCCTTGCCCCACCAGGCTTCGGATGCGATGTCCTCGACGAACCCCTCCAGTGAGCTTCGAATCACACGATCGAGCCCCAGCGTTCGATCCCGGCTCCGCGGCGGGACCGGCACGATCGTCTCCGGATCCACCGGCACATCATCGACTAGGTACTGTCGATACGCGAGCGGGCTCACCCACCGCGTTAGCAGACGGCCGACGACCATCTCGGCCGCCCGGTCGAGGGCCTGGTCCGGGCCGAGAGCTTCCAGCGCCCGAGCCGGCGCGCCATTTCGCAGCGGTCGCCTATGTATGGGGATACACCTCTCCGCTTGGTGGCTTGGGGCGGCCGCGCTTCTTCATGTGCGACTGGAAGAGCATCCGCTTGCGCGTCAAGGCGTCGTATCCAGCCGGGGTCATCGACGCAGTATGGATCTCCATCTCCTCGGCCTGCTCGAGTAGCTCGGCCGCCTTCGCTGAGTCGGGCGCGAGCGCACGCAGCTTCTCGGCGGTGCTCTTCAAGAGCGTCTTACCCCCTTCGAAATCCCCGTCGTCTGCCTACTTCCGCGCCTCTTCCTGCGCCCGGGCGGCCTTGAGCACCAGGACCTCCTCGAGTACCTCCATATCCGCCTTGCCGGCGGCGGCCTCGTCCGCGCTGACCATGTTCACCGTGGTCGGCAGCGTGAGCTCGTGGGCGGCGATCTCCTCGCCGACCGCCACGTAGCGCACGACGACATCCGCGACCTTCGCCACCCCCAGCTTCGCCATCTCCGGGATGTCCAGCTCGAACAGGACCCGTCGCCGCTCGTCCCCGTACGCGTCGCCGAGCTGGACCTGCACCCCGCCCGCAACCGCCACCGCCGGGTACTCGTTCAGGATGCCCACCATCTCCACCTCGGGGGAGGGGCGGATCTTGAAGCTCACGTTCTGGGCGACGAGGCTGAGGAGTCCGTCGAACTCCTGCGCGAAGATGCCCGGCGCCTCGTCGGGCGTCTCGGCGAAGTGGGCGTTGCCGCGGCCCGCGTCGGCCATGGCCGTGAGCAGCTCCTCTGCGAAGTCCGCCCCGAAGCCAATCGTTGTCGTGCCTACGCCGTTGTCGGCGGCCGCCGCTTTGGTTGCCATCTCGACAAGCGCCGGCTGATCAGTGATGCCGACGTTCGCCAGGCCGTCGGTGAGGAGCAGCACCTTGCGAGGTCCGTCGCCTTGCTCGCCCTGGAGCGACTCGACTCCCTTCAGCCATCCTCCCGAGAGGTTCGTCTGGCCACCTGGGTGGATGGAGGCGATGGCGCCGAGCGCCTGCCCGGCGTCGGCGACCGGCGCCGCAGGGGCCACGAGCTGGAAGCTGTCGTCGTAGGTGACCAGAGCCAGCTCGTCGGTGGGAGCTAGGCGGCGGACCAGGAACGCCGCGCACTCCTTCGTCGTCTCGAGCTTCGGCCCGGCCATCGACCCCGACCGGTCGATGACGAGCGCCAGGTGAAGCGGCGGCCGCGGGCGTCCTGCCGGCGCCGCCGGTGCCAGCAGCTCGAGCATGGCGTGGACCGTGCTCGGACTCCACCGCCAGCAAGTGGTGCTCCAATCTGATGCTTGCCTGCATATTCGTCGATCCTCTCCTCTGGGCTTGTCGATTCTCCTGACCGAGTATGCGGAATGTCACTGACGCGAATGACAGGCCTGTGATTGCCCACGCTGGGCGAGCTGGACGTTGTTGAAGCGGGAATGTCTACAGCCCAGCCCTTGCGCCGTACACTTCTCACATGCGATTCACGGCGATGGTCACGCACGAGGCTCCCTGGTACGTCGCGCGCTGCGTGGAAGTGGAAGTGACTAGCCAGGGGGAGACTGTCGAGGAGGCGCTGGCCAACCTCAAGGAGGCGCTCGAGCTCTACTTCGAGGACGCCGATCCTCCCGAGACCATCGAGCCTCCGATCATCGCCACCGTCGAACTCTCTGCCTGAGTGCCCGCTCTGCCGGTTGTATCAGGGTCGCAAGCCGTCAAGGCGCTGGGTCGGGCTGGGTTCACCCAGACCAGCCAGCGAGGAAGTCACGCGAAGATGCGACACCCCGACGGCCGAGTTGTGATCGTTCCGCTCCACGGCGAGCTCGCCCTGGGCACCTTGCAATCGATCCTTCGTCAGGCTGGCCTCACGCGCGAGGAGTTCGCCGGGCTTCTCTGATCGCCCGTCCAGCTCGCTCTGCGCCGGTTGGCGGACTGGAACCGGCGGGCCAGGCGGACGTGAAGCTCCTATCTCATTGACGTAATCTCATACTCGCTATATCGTGAGGGATACCGTGCCGAAGCAGAAGGACTTCCTGGATGAAGTGGTGCAGGAGAGGACCCGCTCGAATCCCGACTTTCCCGAGCTCGTGGACGCGGCTCTCGAGCGTCGCCGGTTCCTCAGGGCTCTCGCAGCCAAGCGAGAGGAGATGGGACTTTCCCAAACTGTCGTCGCGGCCCGAATGGGCACGTCTCAGTCCGCGATCGCGCGCCTGGAGGCGGGAGAGATCGACGCGAAACTCTCGACGGTCGAGCGGCTCGCGGCGGCCTTGGGCCAACGCATCTCTTGGGAACTCGGGCCCGCGGGCGAAGCCCGTCATCGGTGACGTTCCCGCGGGCTGCGGCCCGGGCGACGGTTGTCCGAGCTGGAGGCCGCATCAACCTCACGAATGTGACCGCTCTCTCCGCTGACCGACTGATCGATTTTCATCCAAAGCAGACGCCGGGAGCTGGATTGGGGCGAAGTCTCGACGGCGGCCGCTGCGATCCGACGGGTAAAGGCTCCCGTTCAGGGCTGACTGCCACGGCCTGCTCGACTGAGGGCATAACTCGTCCCTAGACTGGCTCGGCGATGACCTGGAAATGAAGCTCGCGCGAGTCTGGGTTCGCTGACCCCATGCCATCAAACGGAGGCAGGAGTTCGAGATGACAGGCACCGTTTCGATCGGCGTCATTGCACCGCATAGCGACCTGGCCATCGCCGAGGCCTGCGACGACGCGACCCGTTCCCTCGCCGCGGAGACCCAGAGCGCCATGGCTCTCATGGCCGACCGTGTCGCGGCCTCCCAGCCCGACACCCTCGTCATCGCCACGCCGCACAACGTCCACGTCTCCGGGCACATGGCCGTCCTCACTTCCTCAGAGCTTTCCGGATGGCTGGAAGAGGCAGACAACCCTCTTCCCTTGACCTGCTGCGTCGACCGCGAGCTGGCTCCGGTGACTTGCGAGGCCATGAGCTCGGCCGGCGTGCCCACCGTGTCGGTCAGCTTCGGCGGCAACGATCCGGCGGAGGCGGTCTCGCCCATGGACTGGGGCGTCCTGGTCCCGCTCTGGCACATCGCTCGCGTCCTGCCCGACGTGCCCGTCGTCGTGGTGGCGCCCGCCCGCGAGTTCGACGCTGGAATGCACATCACTGCCGGTGGGGCGATCGTCCGCGCCGCACGCGAAGGGGGTCGGCGGATCGCCTTCGTCGCCAGCGCCGACCAGGGGCACGGCCACCAGGCCGACGGTCCCTACGGCTTCCATCCGGAGTCCGCCGCCTTCGACGCTCTGGTCTGCGACATCGTCAAGCGGAACGCACTGCACGAGCTGGCCGACATCGGTGTCGAGCAAGCTGTGGCCGCCTACGTCGACTCCTGGTGGCAGATGCTGATGCTCCACGGCGCGCTCGTGGAGGATGGCTGCGACTTCGACGCCGAGCTCCTGGCCTACGAGGCGCCCACCTACTTCGGCATGCTAACGGCGGTCTTCGAGCACCGAGTGAGCTGATCGCCTTACGCCACGGCCTCCACCCGGACACGGCCCTGGTCTGTGTTTCGACGCGATGCGATGTGCTTCGGCTTGACGCAGATGAGCGGGGCCTTCTTCTCCAACTTGGGCATCACCTCGGGGCCGAGATCTCCTCGATGTCGGTGGCGCTCCCTACCATCCAGGGTTGTCGGCCCACCTCCCTCATGGGATATGGCATATGCTATCCATATGCCTATGGAGAGGACCACGATCTTGATCCCCGAGGAGCTCCGCCAGCGGCTGGCGGACGAGGCGCGTCGTCGCAAGGTCGCCCAGTCCGCCCTGATCAGGGACGCCCTGGAGCGCTATCTCGATGAGCAGACCAGTGGGCAGCCATCACTGCTCGGGGTGGCTGATGTCGAAGGGATCGATGCCCGGGACGCCAAGGCATGGGTGCGAGAGCAGTGGGGCCGCGACGAGCCGACAACATGACGCTGACACTCGATACATCCGCCTTGGTGTCGCTTGCGAATCGCCGCGACCCTGGTCACCAGCGGGCTCGCGCTGCGATGCAAGAGGATCGAGGGCCGTATGTCGTGCCGGCCGGCATCCTGGCCGAGGCCGCCTATGTGCTCCAGGCCCGGCTCGGGCCGGCCACCGTCGAGGCCTTCCTTCGGGACCTAGAGGAAGGACGGATTCTCCTGGACTGCGGTGAGGAAGACCTGTCTCGAATCCGCCAGTTGGTCGTTCGATACTCGGACATGCCACTCGGATTTTCCGATGCCGCGGTCGTGGCGTGCGCAGAGCGACGCGGCGGCGGGGTGCTCACCCTGGATCGTCGCGACTTCGATGTCTTGGCGGGCGAGATCCCGCTTCGCGTCCTACCCTGAGGCGGTCGCGTCGACCGACGTCACCGGGCCTTGGTACGTCGCGCGCCGTATCGAGGTCGAGGTTTGGCACCAGGGTTGAGATTGAGCTTCCCGCCATCTTCACTCGTTTGTGCGACTTCTCACTGACAAGGGCCGAAGACGGTGGTTCCATGGAGTCCGCTCCTCCAAGGCCGGCGTTTGCAGCCCTCCCGTGTGCTGGTCCGGCTGCCTATAACACTCGCGTTATAATCGGGGGAGTTCTTGAGGATCGTCTTTCATCCGGAGGTGGAGAGGGAGATGGATGCCCTGCCCGAAAAGGAGAGGAGAGCCATGGGTCGAGCCATGGATCTGCTGGAGGAATTCGGTGACCGGCTGGGCTTCCCGCACCAGAGCCATGTCGCCGGTGCAGGAGGTCTTCGGGAGCTCCGCCCTCGATCGGGCCGCAGCCCATGGAGGGCCTTCTACCGCCGGATGGGCTCGACCATCGTGATCGGAGCTATCGGGCCAGAGGCTCAGGTCGATCGCCAGGGATTCCGTCGGGCCGTGGCTCGGGCTGGTAGACGTTTGGCCGAACTCAGGGGAGCAGAGGGAGGGTCGAGTTGAAGATCTCGGAGCTGAGGACCTGGAAGCAGGTCCTGGAGGACCACCTCAAGAGTCCCGGGTTCCGCGAGGAGTGGGAGCGTACGGCTCTGGCCCGCGCGGTGGCCATCCGCCTCGTTCGCTATCGGGTGGATCACTGCCTCTCCCAGACCCGCCTGGCGAAGGTGCTCGGCATGAAGCAGCCGGCGGTCTCGCGCCTCGAAGACGGCGAGACCAACCCGACAGTAGAGACCCTCATGCGTATCTCCAAGGCTCTGGGCATCGAGGTCCTGCTGGACATTGCCCCTGACGGGCAGCGGGCGCTCGCTGGCAAGCGCGCGGAGAGGGCTGCCGTCGTCCAGTCGTTCTCCTCCGGCGGCAGCAGCGTGCTGGTGGCCATCGAGTAGTCCTTCCGGGAGATCAGATTACGCCGTCGCGCTTCTCTTCCTCGTAGGGCCGTTCTGAGACGAACTCCTTGAGCATCGTCTGGTGGCCTACCCGGCGCTAGAGGGAGGAGCCCAGGGCCAGGATGTTCCCCTCCGAGTCCTTGAACCAGGAGGTCCTTTCACCGTCGGGCGAGGTCAACACCCCGTCCACGGTGCGGAAGTCCGGGCCGAGGTCGTAGTCCTCGAACACGACTCCCTTGGAGAGCAATTCGGCACGCGCCGCGTCGAAGTCGTCGACGACCAGCCGCACCGACGTCCCTTTGTTGGTCCCGGCGTTCTCTGACGGGTAGATGCCGAACACAGTTCCTTCGACCCGATAGACGAGTTCCTCCCCATCGGGGTCGATCGGCTTCAGACCGAGCACGTCCGAGTACCAGGCCGTGGCTCGGGCCACATCCGCTGCGGCCAATTCGAACTTGAGAGTGAACCTCATCACGCCTCCAACCCGGAACGTACATCGAACGTGGCTAACTACGCTTCGAAATTATGCCACGGCCTCCGCCTGCGCCTTGACCGGGGTGATCGCCTGGCGCGCCGCGATGTGCTTCGCCACGTACTCCGCGTCTCGGCCGACGCCGGTGATCACGTCCGAGGAGACCGCGTACTGGAACTTCAGGCCCACGAAGTACAGGCCCGGCTCGTCCGCCACGATCCCGCGGAGGTGCTTCGGCGCTCCCCTCTCGTCGAAGATCGGGAGGTCGATCCACGAGAAGTCCTGCTTGAAGCCCGTGCACCAGATGACGTTGGAGACGTCCAGTGTCCGGCCGTCTTCGAGCATGGGCATCCCGTCTCTTACCCCCGCGACCCTGGGCACCCGCTGCACTCCCGCCCTAACGATGTCCTTCGGCTTCACGCGGATGAGCGGCGTCGCCTTCTTATCCAGCTTCGGCATCACCTTGCGGCCGATCGGAGTCGTCCACTTCAGCACGTGGTGGCCCATGAACCGCACGAGTCGGAACACGATTCGACCCCTGAGGCTGTCGATCGGAACCGGGATGTGCCCCGACTCCTTGCCCGCAAGCCAGGTTGGGTGGTTCCGCACGACGTCGATCGAGATGTCCGCTCCCGAGTTACCCACGCCGACCACCAGCACGCCGCCCTCTCTTAGCTGGGACGGGTTCCGGTAGTCGACCGAGTGCAGCTGCACGATGGCCGGGTCCAGGTCCCGGGCAAAGCGCGGAACCTTGGGGGTGTGGAACGCCCCGGTCGCCACGACGACCTGGTCGGCCTCGAGTCGCCCGTTCGTCGTTTCGATGAGGTAGCGGTCGCCCTTGCGCGAGAGCCGCTCGACCTTCACTTTGCTTCGGACGGGCAGTTCGAACTTCGCCGCGTAGGACTCCAGGTACTCGCCCATCTCGTCCTTGGTCGGCGCCCGGAACCCGCGGCCGGGGAACGCCATGCCGGGCAGGCCGTCGTAGTGAGCCGGGGTGAACAGGCGCATCGAGTCCCAGCGCTTCCGCCACGAGTCCCCGACCCGCTCGTTCGCGTCCAGGATCACCAAGGGCAGCCCGCGCTTACTAAGGTGATACCCCGTGGATAGGCCGGCCTGGGCTCCTCCGATGATCACGGTCTCGAAGCTCTCCGTTCCGCCGTTCCCGTTCATCTTTCGCTCCTCCCTCCCACGGAGTCGTTCGCTCCGTGGGCTGGAAGGCACCGTACGGTCGGGGGGGAGGTCGCCGCATCGGCGAAACCATCCAATTCGGGTGCGGGGCGTGTGGGTAGTTCTGTGTAGGTGCGGCTACACCAGGCCGTTCTGGTAGGCGTATGCGGTGGCGGCCGCCCGCGAGGAGAGCCCCAGCTTCGTGAAGATGTTGCTTACGTGGCGGGCCACGGTCTTCTCGCTGATGACAAGCTCCTTGGCGATGGCCCGGTTGCTATCGCCCGCAGCGACGAGACGCAACACCTGAGCCTCTCTCGCGGTCAGGCCGCCGGCTGGGCTGGACGGGGCCGTCGGCAGGAGCCGTTCCATCTTCGTTAGGTCCGGCTTGGCTCTCAGCTCTTCGAAGGTCTGGCGAGCCCCCTCCAGCTCGATGCGGGCCGAGTCCTCGTCCTGCAGCTCACGGCAGGCGAGCCCGATGAGGACCCTGGCCCGGGCGGCCTCGTACGGCGCGTCCAGGTCGCGCCATTCAGCCGATGCCGTGCGGAGGGACGCGAGGGCGGCCTGAGCGTCGCCCTCGGCCAGCAGGACGGCCCCCGTGGCCTGCGCGGACACCGCTTTGAGATAAGGAGCGGGTAGGTCGGCCGCGATTCTCTCCAGCTCGTCGGCGCCGGTGCGCGCGGCGGCGAGATCGCCGGCCGAGGACATGATCTCGACGTACGCGGGGAGCAGGCGGGCGCGGGCGAGTGGCTCCTTCGCCTCGTCCATCTCCCGCCGGATGGCCGCGGCGGCGGCCTCGGTCTGGCCCTGGGCCACGCGCAGCAGGGCCAGGCCCGGCTGCGGCGAGTGTCCTAGCTGGCTGGCCTGACGGTAGGCCTCCTCTGCCGGGTCGAACTGGCCCAGCAGGCGGTGCAGTTCGGCCACCTGGTAGAAGGCGGCGCCCGCAGCCACCTGGCCGGACGGCAGGGAGAGCAACTCACATGCACGCTGGGCCGCACCGACCGCCTCGGGCCAGGATCCGTGGAGCTGCAGGATCTCGGACCGGTGGACCAGGCACTGCCCGCGGAAGGGGATCATGTCGGGCTGGCCCTCGGCCCAGCGGCTGAGCGCTGCCGTCCACTCGTGAGCCCGGCGCAGGTCGAAGACCCGCAGGCAGGCGTCGATGACGGCGCAGTAGGCGATCCCCGTGACGTTGGGGGAGAGGTCTTCCGTGGTGACCGTGACCATCACCTCGTCGAGCCATGCGGCCCCTTCGGCCGTCTCCCCAAGGAGGATCAGGGCCTGGCCGCGGCCGAGGCGGGACAGAGTGAGCAGGTCCGGGTCGCCGAAGCGCTCCGCGATCTTGCCGGCCTGCTCGAAAAGGGCGTATGCGCCACGGGCGTCGCCCTGGTCCATGGTCTGCAATGCCACCGGCATCAGCAGGAGACCCTGTTCGGCGCAGTCCTGCTGGGCCTCGTCCAGGATCCGCTTGGCCCGGGCGAGCCAGCCTCCGGCGCGCGACATCTCGCCCCGGTTGAGGAGGGACATCGCCAGCCAGAAAGCGACCCGCGCGGCCGCGGCGGGATCGCCCAGCCGGATAAACTCGTGATGAGCGCGGGTCCGAAGGTCGTGGGACTCATCGTCCTTGCCGATCAGGGCGGCCGCCATCCCCAGCCGCACGAGATCCTCTGGCCCAAGGGGCTGGTCATGATCCGCGGCCGTCAGCTCGGCGAAAGCCGCTCCCCATACTTTCCGCTGGAAGGACTCCCGGCCTCGATCGAGCGCGTTGTCCGTGGTCATGTGCCGCCGCCACAGGGCTTTCGGTTGGTCATTTCCGGTTCGGGCAGCATAGGGCATCGGTCCTGGAGCCCGGCGGGGTCGCGCGAGTGGGGCGAGGCCCAAAGGAGCGTCTGCGTAGCACGCTCCACATTTCGTCTCCAGCCGAAATGTGGAATGCAGCTTGGTGCCGACCTAGCTATCAAGCGTCGCGTTCGTCGAAGAGTGCCGGGTCTTCCGGCGACCTCCGCTTGGCTTTGCCCGACCCCTCCTCAGGCTGCCTGAAGTGCTTGCTCAGCGTGTCGCCCTGTTGCTGGTACGCCGAGCCGATCGACTCGCCGTAGAGCAGCTCGGGCCGCGCCACCATCCGCTCGAACGAGAGCTTGCAGACCCGCTGTCGGTGCTCGATCGTGAACGGCACGTCGTGGGCCCGCACCTCGAGGGCCGCCCGGGAACCCAGAAAGCTTCCCTCCGGGTCATAGCCGAAGCCCGGGTCGAAGAAGCCCGCGTAGTGCGTGCGAAGCTCGCCGCTGGTGGGATCGTAGGCTGCCATCTCCGCGGCGTAGTCGGGAGGGATCTGCACAGCCTCGTCCGACAGCAGCAGGTAGAAGCTCCCGGGGGCCAGCACGATGCGGTCGCCCTCTTCCCGGTAGACGGGATCCCAGTAGTCGCGCCAGTCGTACTGGCCGAGCAGCGACATCTCCAGCACCGGGGGGTAGCTCTTGGCCCGGTACCCGACGCGGCCCGAGGCGTCGCCTTTCAGGTCCAGGCTGAGGAAGAGCCCGTCGGCGGTCGCCAGGTCCTTCTCGGGGAGCGGGCTCCCGTCCCGGTACAACAGCGGCAGCTCGCGGTGCAGCGCTTGAATCTCCTCGTCGGTCAACCGAGCCCGTCCTGTCACGAGGCGTAGCTGGTTGAGCGCGAGACCTTGCTTGACCCTCACGGTGAAAGAGAGCGGGACGACCTCCAGATAGAGCCGTCCTCGATATCCGGGGCGGATCTCGTCGAACCGGTAGCTCTCGTCGGTGATGATCCTGGTGAAGACGTCGAGCCGGCCCGTCGAGCTTTTCGGATTCGTCCTGCCTCTTACGTCGGGCGGGAGCTCGAGCTGCTCGATCAGGGGAATGAGGTACGGTCGGTCGGTCTCGAGCACCGCCCCTTCACGGCGCAGATCGAGCTCGTCGATGACGAACTCTTTGAGCTTCAATTCCACCGGACGGCTGTCGGGCAGGAAGCTGGAGCGTATCCGATAGGCAGTGTCACCCAGGCGCAGATCGATGCTCGCGGGCTGGATGCTGGAGGGCGGGATCCTGTACTCGCCCGCGTCGATGATGCCGAGCTCCACGGCCCTCTGCAGCATCTGGCTGGGGAGGACCCCCTGGGCGTCGGCCGGCAGACCAAGCGAGGCTCGACCGCTTCCCTGAGTGGAGTCTTCCGTTGACAATCTGCTCCCACCGCTCGATTCGAGCCTCGACCGCCGCCATCATAGTCAGCGTCAGGGAGCCCCGGCCATGATCGAGTGTCGGTCGCAGTCGGATACTGCATTCGACATTTCGTCTCGGAGCGAAATATGGAATGGAGTTAACGGTGGCTGCCTGTCGCGCGGTGCCCGGACCGCCCCGGACCGCCCCGGACCGCCCCGAGCCCGGCGTCAAGCCCGTCAGACCCGACGCCGATGACCACCTCGAGACCGCCGCACTGAGAAAGGAACCGATGAGACTCGCCGCCAAGCTCGGGACGCTCGCCGTCTCCTTCGCCATTGCGATGAGCTTGAGCGCCCAGCCAGTCACCGCCGCGCCGACCGCTGCGCTCTCTTATCCAGGGCAGATCCTCTTCTCCGGGTACACGCCGCCCCCGAACGAGCAAGGCGACCTCTACACCGTCTCGCCCCTCGGAGGGCCCACCACAGACCTCACTCCCGACCCGGTCGGCTGGCAGGACCAGCCCGCTTGGTCCCCCGACGGCCGCCGGATCGCCTACCTCGACGCGGGGATCCACGTGATGAACGCCGACGGGACCGGTGACACGCTGATCCTCTCATCGGAAGATTTCCCCTCCGGGCCCACGTGGTCACCCGATGGAACGCGGATCGCGCTCGCCAAGAACGGGCCCAGTGGCAGCGCCGACATCTACGTGATGAACGACGATGGGTCCGGAGTCACCCAGCTCACCACCGATCTCCAGACCGATATCAATCCGACCTGGTCACCGGACGGCTCGCAGATCGCCTTCGAGAGTTGGCGGACGGGCGGGAACGACATCTACGTCATGAACGCGGATGGCTCGGCCCAGACAAGGATCACCTTCGACGGGGAATCGAGCCAGCCGGCGTGGTCGCCCGACGGGGCGAAGATCGCGTTCGTCGCGTTCAGAGACTCGGGCCGATCCCGTATCGCGCTAATGAACCCCGACGGCAGCGGCCCGAGTCCCATCACGTCCGTCTACGCGGTCAACGCGCCCGCCTGGTCCCCGGACGGCCGCTTGCTGGTGTTCATGGAGTTGCAGTACCCAGGGTGGTCCATCTCCATTGTCGGGCGAGATGGGGGGAATCTGCGCCGCCTCTCCAAGTACTCATACCAGGACACCGCTCCAGCGTGGCAGCCCGTGTCCCAGGCCACCTGCACCATCGTAGGCACACCGGGAGATGACGACCTCACGGGCACTCCTCTGAACGACGTCATCTGCGGCCTGGGCGGCAATGACCAGATCGACGGCGGCGACGGCAACGACTTCCTCGTGGCGGGGCCGGGCGATGACGTGATCGACGGCGGCTCGGGCTACGACATCATCCTGGCGCGGGGCGCCGGTGCGGATACGGTGGACGGCGGGGTCGACGTCGACGACTGCAGAACTGACCTGGGCGACACCGTCACGAACTGCCCCTGATCGCTGCTCTCCTCTTGCCACCGGACCTTAGTCGGGATGATGCTCCGTCCTGGGGTTCATCGTGGCCGGACGATATTCGGAGTCGGTTCGAGCCGTACGACAGGTAGTGCATCACCCTGACCTGCGCCGGCTCCAGGCGGCGGGGGCGCTGGCCTGGGTGGCCGACTGGTCCTACCTGGTGGCCCTGGGCATCTACGCTTGGTCCGGACAACTTCTTCGGAGAGATCTCGTTGCTTCGGGGGACCGAGCGGACCGCCACGGTCACCGCGCTGACCGAGTCGGAGGTCTATGCGATCGAGCCGCCCGAGTTCGTCGCTGCCGTCACCGGACACTCCATGAGCCAGGCCTCCGCCGCCCGGCTGATGGAAGGCCGCCTCGAGGAGCTGGAGCGAACTCGGGCATCGACCGATCCGTAGCGAAGGCAGAACTACTTCGCCCAGTCGGCCACTCGCGGCTCCCCGCCGGGCGTGATGAACACCGTCCCAGCGGGCACGGCCGCGATCAGGTCTGCTGGCTCGTCGGCGGAATAGACGAAATGCTCGGCGCCCGACGGCACGATCACTGTGTCGCCGGGCCCGGTGGCGTGCTCCTCTCCGTCGAGCACCGTCGTCACCGATCCCTGCAGGACGGTGAATACCTCCTCGTGATCGTGGCGGTGCCTTGGCAGGGCCGAACCCGGATCCAGGTGCACGCGGTACGTGGTCAGCTCGGCCGCCCCACGGCTGCGGGCGGCGAGCCCTGTGATGGTCACTCCGGGGAGGGTGTACTGCGGGGCCTCGTTCGCTGGCAGGATCGTCATGGGCCATTGCCTTTCGTCATCTATGGGTGGGGCGCCGGCTGCATGATGCCACGGACGACTTGCCGCCTGCCCTGGCCCGTTTTTCGCGTGTGGCCTAGAATCGGGCACCAATTCTCCCGCCCTGGAGGAGGCCCGCCATGAGCAAGTCGCCGGCTCGTCGCTTCGCAGTTTCCCTGATCCCCTTTGCGGTGGTGGCCGCTATCTTCGCCCCCGCCGCGTCGGCCAAGACGGCCATCCCGGCCAACGTCGACGTCAGCATTCAAGCGGGGAACGAGGCCGAGGATGCCATCGCCGTCAACCCCACTAACCCCAACAACATCGTGGCCATGTCGGTGCTCCCTGGGGCGGCACTCGGGATCTTCGCGGGCGTGTCCTTCGACGGCGGCCAGACGTGGACCAGGCAGATCCTGGGGGACGACGACGAGCTCGGGATCATCTGCTGCGACCAGCAGCTGGCCTGGGACGAGTTCGGGAACCTGTGGATGGTTTATCTGGAGAGTGTCAGCCCGAACGTGCCGATCGCCCTATCCACCGACGGCGGCCTGACCTTCGCGAAGATCGCCGACATCGTTCCCACGAAGCCGACGGGGAGCCGCTCGAAGAAGGACAAAGGCTCCAAGGGCAACGGGGTCCAGGGCAAGGGCTCCTCCAGCGCCGACCAGCCCTCCATCTCCGCCGGTGCCGGAAGCGTTTGGGTGAGCTACACGAGCTATCCGGCGGTAGTGGTCCAGGCCTCCGGCGCAGCCGTGACAGGGCTGGGGCAGTTCGGCTCATTCTCCGAGCCGGAGAGCGTGCCCACCGCGAACGGCCGCGGCAACTACGGTGACACCTCTGTCGGCCCGGACGGACAGCTCATGGTGATCTACCAGGACGCGACGATCAACCAGGGCGGGTCCCACATCTACACCGCGCTAGACCCCGACGGCCTGGGTCCGGAAGAGTTCGACAACCCGGTGTTCCTGGCCCGCAGCAGGGTGGGAGGTTTCGACTACATCGCCGCGCAGCCCAATCGCTCGGTGGACGCCGAGGGCAACCTCGGGTGGGACCGTAGCGGGGGTCTCTACAACGGCAGGGTCCACGCGATCTGGACCCAGGAAGTAAAGAACGAAAGCGACAACATGGACATCATGTACCAGTACTCCGATGACAACGGAGCGACGTGGTCCCCGGCCGTCCGGCTGAACGACGACTCGACGGCCAACAGCCAGTTCAACCCTGCCATCGCCGTGGACCAGGTAACGGGCTTCGTCGGGGTCTCCTGGTACGACGCTCGGAACGACCTGGGCGAAGGCGGGGAGGGGGACACAGACGGCGTCCCCAACGACGACGTTCAGATCTGGGCCACGTATTCCACCGATGGCGGGGCGACCTTCGTGTCGAACCTCCGCGTGAGCGAGGGCACGTCGAACATCCTGGGTGCGGAGACCGGCTTCGACTACGGGGACTACACGCACGCCGCCTTCCATTCGGGGGTGTTCTATCCGTCGTGGTCGGACAACTCGAACAGCACCGGGGAGAATCCGGACGGTACCCTCCACATGCTTGACCTCTATATGACGCAGGTGATCGTGGCGTAGTCCGGAGCACCCGGGTTCGTGCCGGGGTCCTAGCGTCGCACATGTGCTACGCTGGCAGGCATGGGCCGGTCCATCACGCAGCGCGAACTGCGCAACGACAGCGGAGAGATCATGAGGGCCCTCGACCGTGGGGAGTCCTTCGTGGTGACGCGAAACGGGGTTCCGGTCGGCGAGCTGGTGCCCATGCGCCGCCGCCGGTTCGTTCCAGCGGACGCGGCCCTCGCCGCCTTCGCGGGCGCCGCCCATGTGGACCCTGCGCGCTTCCGAGCAGACCTCGACGGCGTCATCGACCAGGATCCAAGCCCTCGTGGCTGATGGCCGTCATGAGCGGGGCCTGATCGACACGTCGGTCTTGATCGACCTGCCGGGGCTCGATCCGGAATCACTGCCGGAGGAGCTGGCCGTCTCTGCGATCACGATGGCCGAGCTGGCGGCGGGCCCGCATGCCACCCAGGATCCGGACGAGCGGGCTCGTCGCCAGGACCGGCTCCAGCGGGCCGAGGCGACCTTCGAGGCGGTGCCATTTGAGGCAGGGGCGGCGCGTGCGTACGGTCGGATGTATGCGGCTGTCGTCGCGGCCGGGAAGAAGGCCCGGGGGCGAAGGGCTCTGGATCTGCTGATCGCCGCAACGGCGCTCTCGGCCGAACTGCCTCTCTACACGCGCAACCCCGCAGATTTCCGCGAAGTCGTAGGACTGATCGATGTGCTCGAGGTCCGGGTGACTCGCCGAGGGAATGATTAGCGAGGATCGTCAGCATCCATACTTGGACGCCGATCTCGCTGGTATTCCCACAGGCTCGCGTCGAGTTGCCTAGATGAAACCCCGATGCGGCGAGCTGCTTCCGCCACCACGCGCACGAGCTCTTCGTCGGTGACCCCGTGCCCGATGGCACGCTTCACGAAGTTGTGGAGGTGAACGTCCGGCTTGACTGTGTCCACGCCCAATCGCATGACGAGCGATTTGAAGGAGGCAATGCCCAGATTCTTGACCTTGCCCTCGAAGTCACGCTTGAAGTCGCTTCGATGAGCCCAGTTGCGGAGGGCTTGTTGCGTCCTTAGGTTGTTCTGGGACAGGAACGGAACGAAGCCCCTGAGCCATTCGACTCGCACCCAGTGGTTGTTGCCCCACAGGTACTGGGCGACCCGCAGGTTCCCCTCCTTGTCGTCCGGGTATCGGGCCAAGAGGTCGTCCAGGTCGGGAAGCGTCCGAATCTCTTTCCATCGGCGATCGCGGTAGTGGTGGATCGACTTGTCGACCGCCCCGCTCTGCATTCGGATATCGAGGACCGTGAGGAGAACGTTGGTCATGAAATCGTTCTCCGTGTAATCGCTCTTCGCCTCGGATACCGCCCCGCAAGCCTCGACTAGGAGTTGCAGTTCGGACTCCGAGACCGGACGAACCGATCTTGCGACCTGTCTCTCATCTCGCTTGGGGACAGCAGCCATGACCAACCTCCCGAGTGTGGACGCTAGCTGATTCCTGCAGGACATGGCCCGATCGGCCTATGGGCCTGTCCATCGAAAACGGGACTTGTGGCCAGGTCACTTCGACACTGCAATGACGGGCATTCGACTTCCGTGCCTGGTGAAGGAGGCGGGGGATGGCAGATCGCCGGGGAAGGAAAGCCACGTCAGGGTCGGCCGGAGCACGACGGACGCTGCGACTGATTGGCCTCGAGACTGGAGAAGCGGCTCCGGATACCGCGGTCTACGTACTCGATCGCGAGTCCAAGCCGATCCACATCGCCAGCGTGGACTCAGAGGGAGGCTTCGACCTCCCCGACGAGGTTCTCGAACGGGGGCAGATGGTGGCGTTCGGGCCCTCTGTGGAACGGTTCGAGGAGCTGTCCTCCGAAAGCCTGGTGCTGTACCGATCCGAGCACCTCGCGGAGCTCCTCAAGGACCGAGGTCTGGTGGAGATCGGGAAGGCCGGCTGGGGCCGTTGGCTCACCGTCACTCAATGCGTCCACGGGTCGGTGTCGCACTGCTACCCCTATTTCTGGCTCCTGCAGACGCTGGCGCTCGAATCCGCGACACAGCTGGTCTTCGAATCACCCGCCAAGGAGGTCTCCTTCCGCAAGATCCACCCGGGCGTCGAAGGCGAGCTTCGAGTGGCGACCCCGCTCAGGGAGCGACTGTTCTACAGGTGCGACGTCGTCTGCGATGGGCTCGTGGAGGTCTACCGCCGGACGTGCTGTTGCCCGCCATTCGTCATCGAGGATCCACGGATCGACGACATCATCGGGCGGTTGGAAGAGCTGATCGCGGATCGGCCCATCATCAAGTGGCCACCCCCGCCGCCTCCCAACGGCGACCCGCCGCCCTGGTCGGAGGCGTTCCTGAAGTCGGGAGCTCTCGATCAGGCCGCGTTGAACGCTCCCCGGGACGTGATGATGCTGCGGACGCTTTCCGCCGAGGCGCGCGTCGAGTACATCCGGGCGCGCCCCTACCTCTTCTGCACATGCGGCCCCTCATCGAAAGTGGGGCAGGGGGCCATCCGCCCAGATGGGACCTTCGACATCTGCTGGGAGGAGCCGATCCGGTTCTTCCTGGTGAACTGCTACGACCAGTACGCCTACGTTGTGAAGCAGTCGATCAACGGCAGCACCGTAACCATCTACGACGGCGTCTCGGCGAACGCTTGGTTCGGGGCCGACGACACTGCAGAGCTGGTCTCCTATCACGCCCAGGCGTTCAGCTGTCGTAACAATGAGTTCCCGGGGGAAGGGGCGTTCTGCCTGCTCCAGGACATCGGGGACACCGGCAGCTTCAATCTGAAGACGCCGGACGCCACCGGATGGGACCGGGTTGCCGTCCCGACCTACAACGGCGGGCTGGTGTTCCCTGCCGCCAGCCCGGCGGCGGCCCTGGGTCAGATGAAGGACGTGAACTGGGGAGGAGGGCTGCAGCTTCGCTATCACTTCAGTGAGGATATGAAGGGGATAGGAGCGATCTACTACCGGATCAGCGTCGTCGCGTCGGACGCGAACGGCAACCCGACCGGACCCCGCACGTACCTGTCCGCCCCGGTGTCATGGAAGAAGTACGTCATCGTCTTCCCCAACATCCTGGTCGATAGCCAGGTCCTCGGGCCGGTGTCACAAGGAGGGGAGTCGAACCTGTTCACCATCCCCTACGACGCCGATGCCGACTGGCAGAGCGGGCAGTACCACGGTGTGCTCGGCACGACCGGCTTCCCCGAAGGGAGGTACCTCCTCACCGTTGAGGT